>Ga0307929_1000304_pt1 | contig 52022 bp, 41 predicted proteins | sample AceLakmetage1330_FD_203160 | JGI IMG/M metagenome (GOLD analysis project Ga0307929, IMG submission 203160) | Saline water microbial communities from Ace Lake, Antarctica - #1330 | ecosystem: Environmental > Aquatic > Non-marine Saline and Alkaline > Saline | place: Antarctica: Ace Lake... | reverse complement strand
AGACTCAGGTGAGGATGCTCTTTGGAAATTAACAACAGAAGTAATTGGTGTGTTTAATTATCTCCCATACCAATACAAAGATCTCAATCCTGTGATCAAAATTAAGCTTATCAACTTACTATTCTTGAACCGCTGTCTCAAAGGTCAGAAACTGCTTGTTGAAGCCATTCCTGCATTTGAAAAACTAAGAACTGCCAATTATTTGCTACAGGGCAAAAAGCTCTTGTTGAACCACTGGCACAAAGGTCAAAAACCGCTTGAAAAAGCCCTTCCTCTAGCTGAGGAAAGACTTAAATCTTCAATTTGTCCTAATGGTGGAGCATATCGGACTTGAACCGATGACTTCTTGCATGCCATGCAAGCGCTCTAGCCAGCTGAGCTAATGCCCCATGAAACGAATTCTGAAAGAATGAAGGTGAATGGTTTGGCATTACATAGCCCCGCTTCTGCGGAATCTCAACTTTGAGATGTGGCTGAGCTAATGCCCCATCGAAAGCGAGTGTAAAAATTTCCAAAAAAATGTAAACTGATTTCGATGATTGGACTCCTTCACGGCACGGTTACGGAAATAAACGAGAAAGAGATTCTTCTTCTCACTTCAGGTGGGGTTGGGTATCGAGTGACGCCCGCGGGGAGTTTATTAGCGAAGTGTAAAAAAGGAACCGAAGCCACGATTGAAATCTTAACGATTGTTCGAGAAACAGAAATTTCACTCTACGGATTTGGAGATCGGCAAGAGCGCGATCTTTTTGAAAAACTTATCAGTGTGTCTGGTATCGGTCCCAAGACCGCTATCGGCATGGTATCGATTCCAACGGGACAGTTTATGAATGCGTGCGAAACGGGCGATGTGGCCTTCCTGACACGAATCCCGGGGCTTGGAAAAAAGACGGCTGAACGACTCATCATTGAACTGCGTGGAAAACTCGATCTTTCAAAGGTAGAAGATATTCTTCCTCCATCACAAGCGTTTATCGAAGCGGGAGATGCTTTGGAAAACTTGGGATATGACAAACATACGATTCAAAAAATACTCAAAGATGCACCAGTGAAAGCAACCGCTGAGGAACTGGTAAAACTCTTCTTGTCCTCAAACGCATAATCCTCTTCTTTGTCATTCCGAGCGTAGCCGAGGAATCCCTTCCTTCTCGAACAAAAAGGGATCTCTCCGCTTCGGTCGAGATGACAATGGAAATAAAATGACAATCACAAAAATCCTTCTCTTCCCAGATACACTCCTTGCGAAAGGCGGCATCTTACTTATTAAGCTGTACCAAAAAACACTCTCACCACTCCAAAAAGGCCCTGGCGACACACATGGATTTCGTGGGTGTCGATTTTATCCATCGTGTTCTGCGTACGGAATTCTGGCGCTCGAAAAATACGGATTTATCTGTGGCATCCCCCGAATCGCATGGCGACTTTTGCGTTGCAATCCATGGAATGATGGTGGAGTTGATTTTCCTGGCAAGAAAAACTAAAGTCCTCGCGACATGATTATTCTCTCACTTATCGCTTTCCTCGTTATTTTCTCCGCGCTTATTTTAGTGCACGAATACGGACACTTCACAGCCGCAAAAAAGTCTGGCGTAAAAGTCGAAGAGTTCTCTCTCGGAATGGGAAAGTTACTGTGGAAAAAACAAAAAGGGGAAACCCAATACAGTCTCAGGGCGATTCCTTTCGGAGGATATGTGAAGATGCTCGGGGAAGAAGACAAGTCTGATGATCCGCGCAGTTTTAACAAAGCAAAGCTCTGGCGTCGAATGATGATTACCTTGGCAGGAGTGTTTATGAATTTCGTGGTGGCAATCCTCGCCCTCACGGTGCTCTTCACAGCGGGAACCAATCCAATTCTCATTACCGACGCAGATGTAGAGCGAGCAGAAGCCGCAGGGCTCCTCACGCTGAGCGAAGAAGTAAATGAAGACGGAAAACGAGAACTCATTGAAATCGTTCCTATTCAAAAACCATTCCCTCAGTCTCTCCTTTTTGCCACAACAGAAACCTACCGAATCTCAATTGCCGTGGTGCAAAAGGTGGGTGAAATTCCTGTCGAAATTATCAGAGAACGACGCATCCCCGAAGGCCTCGCTGGCCCTGTTGGAATCGCAGAGATCACGCACAAGATTGTGCCTCTCGGAATTCTTGCATTATTGAAGCTCTTCGCGCTTCTCTCCATATCTCTCGGAGTGATGAATCTCCTCCCGATCCCAGCGCTGGACGGTGGACGATTCCTCTTTCAGATTGTTGAATTGATTACATTCCGCAAACCCCCAGAGTCATGGGAAAACGCCATTCACATGGTTGGGTTCATTCTCTTGATGGGATTACTCGTTGTGATTACGTGGAATGACATTATGAGAGTGTTTTTCTAGAATCATTAAAAACATATAACACCTCTTCCTAATGTCATCCTGAACTTGTTTCAGGATCAGACGTTCTAGGGTTATGTCTTGGGAGAGCGTAGCGAGTGCAGAAACAAAAGGTTTGATTCCGAAATAAATTCGGAATGACAAAAATATATTGAACCCTATTTACATTTGACAATTTTGTCTTTGGAAATACAATCGCGCGGCTTCGACAAGACTTACTATGAACCAAGAAACATATCCACTATCGGCTGAAAAGAGAGACTGTTCTCACAAACACTCAGCTCGTGACACACGAGGTGCAGGACGAGTTCCGGCAGTAGTGTACGGACACGGAATCGACCCAGTGACTGTTTCTATGGATTCATCAGATATTTTGCGAACCTACCGAAAGGCAGGAGCTTCTGCATTGATTGATCTCGATGTGGACGGAAAGAAAATAAAAGTATTGGTGCAAGAATTGATGTTGCACCCAGTGACAAATGAAATTTACCACGTAGATTTCTTTGCGGTGAACTTGAAAGAAAAAACAACGGTAAGCGTGCCTCTTAATTACATCGGCGACTCCCCAGCGGTCAAAGACCACGGAGGAATATTCATGAAAGACACCGACACTGTGGAAGTACGATGTTTACCATCAGACATTCCTCATTCATTGGATGTGGACTTGGCACTTATTACTGAAGTTGGAAGTCATATCTCTCTTGCTGACTTGGTTATTGATCGAGAACAATTCGAACTCCCGCAAGACGAAACAACATTGCTCTGCTCTGTAATCGCACCAAAAACTGCTGAACAAGAAGAAGCTGAAAACGCTGCTGCTGATGCTGCTATTGCCGCTACTCCTGAAGGAGAGGAAAGTGCTGAAGGCGAAGAAGGTGCTGAAGGCGAAGAGGGTGAAGATGGCGAAAAGAAAGAAGAAGGCGGTAGCGAAGAAGGCGAAAAAAAGGAATAATAGTTGTGTGAACACACTGATTCCAAACGCTGTCTTTGAAACTATGCGCACCTACGGGGGCAAAGTTTTTGCGTTGAATGAACATCTGGAACGACTCTTTCGTTCGGCGGAGTTATTGGGGATTGACCCAAAGCATTCTCAGGCGGATATCCTGCGAGAAATTGGATACTGCCCGACTGAATCAAAAGTACGGGTTCACCTCACCGCAGAGAAATTCACCGTACAGATTCTTCCTCTTCCATCAGTTGATCCCAATATTTATAGTGAAGGAGTGACGGTCTGTGATCGCGTTTTCGAGCGTCCGTTCCCACGAGCAAAGTACGAAACCCTCATGTATGAAGATGTTCTAAATGCGCAAGGAGAGCACTTTGAGACGTTGTTTTTCAGTGAAGAGGGGTTTTTAAGAGAAGGAAATATTTCCAATGTGTTTGCTGTGTTTAAGGGAACCGTGGTAACTCCTAAAAAGAACATACTTCTTGGGGTGACCAGAGAGAAAGTAGTTCAATTAATCGGAGAAAATAACATTCCATTTGAAGAGCGTGAGATTTCTCGAGAGGAGTTAATGACGGCCGATGAAATATTCCTCACTAACACCACAAAAGAAATCATCCCCGTGCGGAAGTGGGGAGGGTGGAGGAGTGGTGCATTTGAGATAGCACAGAAGTTACGAGAATTATTTTAACAACCCACGGCTTAAGCCGTGGGCTTCCACTGTCCCAGCCCTATTCTTTGTCATTCCGACCGAAGCGGAGGAATCCCTTCTTGTACTATTAAAAAAGAGATCCTACGTCACGTTGTTCCTCAGGATGACACTGCGTCTCAGCTTTCCATGAACTTCTCGATCTCCGCTTTGCTCACACGACGTGGCATGGCTCGTTTTCGTGCAGATATTTCTGAACGCATTCGGAATACTTTCCACCATTCTGACAACAATTCTGTTTCGAAGATGAGAAGGTAGAAAAACACCTTCATGTTGTAGAGGAATGTAGCTCCACGAATGGTTCGAGAGAAATCTTCGGAAAAGTTTTTTTGAAGCAATATTTGGTGATTGAGGTATGACAATCGGTTCACTGCTCGTGGTTTCTTTGACCTATTTCGAATCAAATTCCACGCCTTTCGTCCAATCGCGTGTACTGTTCGATCATGATACGCCGTCGCATGTGGAGAGAAGTGCGCCTTCCATCCAGCCCATTGCAATCGGTATGCCAAATCGATGTCTTCTTTGTACATAAACATAGACTCGTCAAAGTATTCTTTATTCCCTTCTTCGTTCACAAACGCTGTATCTTCCAGTGCTTTTTTTCGGTACAAAACTGCCGCTCCAGAAACTCCAAAGAGCTCCTTCGGTTCATCAAATTGTCCGTAATCTACCTCTCCTTGTCCGATATCTTCGAACCGGTGAGATTTGAGAATTCGGATTCCTGTACTATCAATAAAGTTTGTTTTTCCAAGTTCTCGAGTTCCCTTGAGGCTTTTGGCGAAGGCATCATAGTCCCATCGCTTAATCTTTCCTCCAGCCGATCCGTAGACTGGCTTTTGGTCAATTGACTTAATAAGTTCCGAAAGGAAGTTCGGTTCAAAAATCATATCGATATTTACACAAGCGTAAAAATCAGACTCTGTATTTTTCAAAATTTCATTATGACTGCGCGCAAATCCATGATTTTCTGCTGATTCAATCAGCCGGATCTCAGGAAATTTTTCTGCCATGATATCAACCGTGTGGTCTGTGGAAGCGTTGTCAACGACAACAATTTCTATGTTTTCATAATCCTGTGCAATCAGTGATGTTATGCACGGTTCGAGATATTTCTCTGAATTATGCGTCAACACTCCGACCGTAATCTTTGCCATATGGTCAGATAGTTTTCGGTCCACGAGATCTGGTCGTCGTTTCGCTACTCGTTCAGGATCAAAAGATTCTTGTGCCAAGATGCTCGCTTCGAGCAATGACTCGTGCGTTCCTGCATCCACCCACATTCCAGAAATTTCTGAAGCACGAAGCGTTCCTTTTTTGATGTACAAATTATTCACGTCTGTGATTTCCAATTCTCCTCGTTTTGAAGGCTCAAGGTTTCGAATCAAGTTAAATACTTCTGTGTCGTAGAGGTAAAATCCTGTTTGTGCGAGATTTGATTTTGGAATTGAAGGTTTCTCTTCAATGTGTTTCACGATGCCTTCTTCGTCCATTTCCACTACTCCAAATCGAGAAGCGTTCTCCACTTTTTTCACAAAGATCTTCGCGCCTTCTTCGAAGCATTCCACATCTTTTGAGAAATCTTCTTCGAAAATATTGTCTGATAACACCACCGCAATTGATTCTCCGTTGGCAAAATTCTCCGCCAAACTCAACGCTTGTGCGATTCCTCCCGATCCATCCTGAACCTTGTAGGTGAACTGCACCCCAAAATCCATTCCCGATCCCAAGAGCGCCATGAAGTCTCCCGCATGCTCTGCTCCTGTTACAATAAGTATCTCTCGAATCCCAGACCGCTTGAGCGTATCAATTGGATACTGCACCATCGGTTTATTAAAGATGGGCAACAAATGTTTATTCGTTACTTTTGTGCTGGGAAAAAGTCTTGATCCGGTACCGCCTGCTAATATAACACCCTTCATCGGCGGGTATTGTGCCATTTTTTTTAAAAAAGCAAAATGTTTTTTCAATGTTGGCAAAGTTACGAGAAGAAAAGCTCAAAACACTTGCAATAAAGCGGGATAAGTGATATAATTAGGAGATGGTGACACTAAAAAGATTTACACAGTATCTCATTGCCGCAGGAATGGCTTTCTTAGTCTTTGGGGCGATACTCGTGTCTGAGAACACAAAATTCTTTTTATTTTCTCAAGGAACGAATCCATTTGATGAAGCTATAGAGTTGGAAGAAGTGATTACGATTGGACGAAATGAGAAGGGGGAGGAGATCCTTTCCACATTTGGAGAATTTTTGATTGTCTTTCCTCAAACAGAACTTGATTTCACAGAAGAGAAACGAATTATGAAATCGGGAGATCTCTTTTATAGCTCTCTCTTCCTTCATCCTGATAAAAGAAACTCTGCCACACTCCTCGCAAAACAAGAAACACTGTCTGAGGGACAACTGAAGATTGGAGATCTTATTATTCATGCACCGGAATCAACGGTGTTTATTCATACAACCGAGAGTCCGCATCAAACTGAAATCTATGTATGGGGGCATCAGATTCTTCTCTCGTGGGGGAAAGATTATCAGTTTATTGTCCCGGCTCAAACAAAGGTAAGTATTGCCGATTCATTTTTGTCTGACGTTGTCGGATTCTCTTACGAAGAGCTTCAAGAAGAGTTTCAATGGACTACTTTTACTCGAGATTCCCTGGACACCGAGCTCTCTTCTGTAGAAGAGAAGCTTCTTTTCTCTCTTGAACGATTGGAAATTCAGCAAGAAAAGATGAAAAACTTTTCTTTGTACCTTCCAAAAATATGGAATCATACCGTACAAAAAACCCATTTCGTTGGACAGTTCATCACGGGTGTTGGTATTTTTCAAGATCGAGTAGCGATTGGATTATCCAAGACCAGGGATGATCAACGCGAATTTAATAGTCTTATTCGTTCTTTCACAAAGACGGATAATCTTGTTCGAAATCGAAAAACAGCGCTCGGAACACGATCGCTCACGAAGTTTAAAATCATTATGAGAAGTGTGAATTGGCGAAGACTTATTCAAAAGAACCCATCCTTTTCCTATCAATGGAATACGTTTTTCATGGCACATAATGCGTGGATGAAGAACGATCTTGAAGAAGATGCCCAAAACTTCTTGAAAGCATGGACAAGCCTGGAAGAGAAAACTGATATGGAGAAAATTGATGCGCTCTTCTTTTCTTTTGAGAACCTGATGACACGAGGGTTTATCAAAAAATCACGAAAAGCACTCGATGAAATCAAAACTATTCTCGAACAAGAATCATTCTCGGCTGAAGATGCTCGAGATGTAACCAATCTCCGAAGACTTATTGGAGACTGTCTTAAGCAACACACGCTTTTACACGACGAAAATTCATTTGAACTCTTTGCTCTTTTGGTGGGAATCGAAGTCGAGCTCTATCAAGAAAATACAATCGTAAACGAAATAAAGATTGAAGTTATGCATCGCACCTTTCCTTTCTTGGAAGCATTCTTGGAGGATCAAACGAAAATTGAAATTTCACAAACACTGCTTCAATTGTATCAAGAGTTATCTATGAAAGAACTTCTAAAAACAAAGGGCACTCAATTACTAACGAGAAAAGAACAAGAACTCTTTTCGTTCTTGGTTCTCTTGGGAAATACGGGACTTACCTATGAAGAAATTCAACTCATTAAAGAAGAGCAAGCATTACAAGCATCACTCGGAAAAAGAATCGACGAAGTACAGGAACAACAAGAAGATGTTTCTGAAAACACGGGCTCGCCTCAACTTCGAAATGCAAAATACCTTTACGGTCTCCTTGAAGAAATCGGTGTTCCAACTGATTCGATTTATTTTTCAACGAATCGTGCAAAAGGAATTACCACTTTCCGAGACGGGGAATGGAGAGGTCTTCCTTTGTCTGGAACATTTGATTATACAAGACAATTCTTCTTAACGTTGACTGTCGGAGACAAGACTGAGGAAAATTTCAATGCTCAGTTCTTAGGAGGATTCCTTCTTCGGATCGAAGAAAAGCCCGTCGAACAGCCTGTAGAAGAAAGAAGGGAACAACTTGTCTTTGTTCCTCAAACAACACCTAAAGCCATTCTCGAAAGAAAATTTCTGCAAGAACTCTTAGCACTGAATGGATTTGTTGTATCGCGAGAAAATATACTTGTTTTGGATGCAGAGATGTCTCATTTCCGTGTATCAGATGCTCAAATCGAAGACAGCTTTACTCTGAGTTTTGTTTATAATCAAGACAAGAAAATCCTAGAATCTATTGAGTTTGAAGAGAGTCAATCGGCTTTTCAGAATAAAAGTTTCCCTCTTGCTACTGCAAAAGAAGACCTGAGCGAACAACTTAAAACTTTGTTAAAACAAAGAAGACCCAGAAGGTATTAAGTCGATAAGATAGCGTTGTCTTGTTGACGGAGCACTAATTCTGTCTAGAATCGGACGGAATTGATTCACTTATGGGAAAAATTCTTTGGACTACTGTGCTCGATGCTTCTCGTCGGGCTTTACACTCCCCCTTTGCTTTTCAAGCAGTGGCCTTTGGGATTTTGGTAATGTTCCTTATGAGTTTCCGTCCGCCCTATTTTTCACACGAACAAGAGCTTTTTGGAGATGAATTTTTGGGAGAGAAATCAATTTCCTTTCCTATTTCAGAAGTTGGATTCCTCGATAATTTTGCAGGAGTGAAGACCGCGGGTTTGAGAGAGGTGCTTGTTGAAGATGAGAATGGGAACTTAGTGTTCCGTGTACAGCCTCGGAAGCGAGATGTGACGATTAATTACACCGTAAAATCAGGAGACAACCCTTCTAAAATCGCACATAAGTTTGGAATTAAGGTAACCACCTTACTCTGGGGAAATGATCTGAACGTAAAACAGACATTACACGTCGGACAATCGATTAAGATTCCACCATCTGATGGAATTTATTACACTGTTCAACAGTCTGATACTCTGGGGGAAATCGCAAAAACACACAATATCGAGCTTTCCAAGATATATGCCTACAACCCAAGCGTAAAAGACAATATTATCGCTGTAGGAAAGGATCTATTTCTTCCCGATGCCAAAAAGGTCTTTGTTCAGCGGACTTCTTTCTCTGGAAAAGATGTGGATACCTCCGGTGCTCCAATGGAATCTATTGGGATTCGTATCCGACGACCGACCAAGGGAGTGCTCACACAGAAGTTCCATCGTGGCCATTACGCGATTGATATTGCGAATAAACTCAATACGCCGATCTACGCTGCGGCAGGAGGAGAGGTTATCAAGTCTCAGGACGGATGGAATTACGGATACGGGAAACATGTTATTATCGATCATGGAAACGGAATTGAGACGCTCTATGCCCACATGAATATTCGAAAACTTGAAGTGGGAGATGAAGTAAAAACAGGACAACTGGTTGGGCTCATGGGAAACAGTGGACGGGTGTGGGGACCAACAGGAATCCACCTGCACTTGGAACTGCGTATCCGTGGACGAAAGGTAAATCCGTTCAATTACTTCTAGTTTAAAACTAGATACGTATCCCAAAAGATACGTATCTTAAAAAGATATAAAATCCATTGAGTGCTTTTTAGGCCGAAGATATTCACAATGAACAAATGTTCCCTCTGTCTCAATCGGAAAAATTGCGCGGAATCTTTGTCGTTCTTTTTGTAGGCATATTCCTCGGGCAATATGATATTGGGAGTGAGTACTGTCTTCTTGTAGGAGGCTTAGCAGGCGTACTCGCAACAATATGGAAGCGATACTGGTTGTGGGTTCTCTGTGCCCTGTGTGTGAGCTTATTCTACGGACAATGGCGCAATGATTTTGATTTTCGGCATGACACGTTGGTGGGAAAGGTAAATGAGACAATTGAACTAAGGGGAACCATCGCTAGTTTTCCCGATATGCGCGAGGATGACACACGGTATGTTGTGCAATCGGACGAAGGGCGATTCCTTCTTATCACCCCTGACGAACGCATCTTTCACTATGGTGATAACGTTGAAGTGGCGGGCGTTGTCACAAAGCCCAGAACCTTTTCGGGGTTCGATTACCAGAAATACCTCCGTCGATTTGGCGTACAGACCATTGTGAAGAAGCCGATATCGATTGAATTATTGAAAGAACAAGGGGGTTCATTCGTGCTCCGGAGTGCAGAACGAATGCGGTTATTCCTCGGTCGCAATCTCGAGCGATCACTCCCCTCACCCCATTCGACCATTGCGATGGGCGTCCTTTTGGGAGTGAAGAATCAGCTACCAGAATACCTCCAACATGACTTCAAGCGCTCAGGACTCCAACACTTACTCGTGGTTTCGGGATTCAATGTCAGTGTAGTGTTACTCTTTATAACCTTCGCCTTGGGACGGTTCGGGAGACGGATTGCGTTTGGAGGAAGTCTGCTGGCGCTCCTCTTTTTTGTAGCCATGACGGGCGCCGATGCTCCTGTCCTGCGAGCGGCGGTGATGGGAGGAATCGTCGCGTGGGCAGTCTATATCGGACGATTTTCGGATGCTCGGAATCTTATTTTTCTCTCCATGGTGCTCATCGGCATCGCCCAACCGAGGATTATACAAACCGACATTGGATTCTTTCTCAGTAGTGCCGCGACCTTGGGGATCATCTTTGGCACGCCCGTAATGGACCAGTGGTTGAAATGGATTCCGAACAAATTTGAACTCCGAACCATGCTCTCGGTAACATTGTCCGCACAGATCGCGGTCTTTCCGTTCTTGGGACTCTATTTCGGGAACTTCCCCATGATTGGCGTGCTGTCTAATTTGTTCGCCGAACCCATCGTTCCATTTAGCATGGTGTTCTCGTTTACCGCCTCTCTCGTGGGCGTCCTGCCGGAGTTCATCGCACGATTCGTCGGCATTCCGAGCTTCATCTTGATTGAATTTTTATTGCAGGTCGCTCATTTCTTTGGGCAGGTCGAACCCATGCCTGTCCCGAGAAGTGTAGCGAACGGATCTCTTGTTTGTGTTCTTCTCTTTTTCCTCTGGGCAAGTTTCTCACGGTGGTTTGCCCGTTCCTTCTTTGAAAAAAGTGAGCTCCAATCTCTTGCTTTTTCTGCCACAAAACCTAAGAATCCAGACCGATGCGACGAAAAACCTTTTTCCTTGAGCAAGCCGAAACCGTAGGCGGAGCGGAACGATTCACAATCGATTTCCTTCACAGTCTCAGTCCTACTGAACTCAGGCAGCTTTCCCCCCTCATGGTGGGAGCAAAAACAAAGGAGTACAGAGACTTACTTCCCGAACGTGTAGACGTGCAAGATTTCGTCTTCCCTTCTGTGCGCGGAGGATTTATTGAGAAAATAAAGGCGGTATTTCTGCTTTTGAAATCCGCATGGCAGTTACGAAAATTAGCAAAAGAACACAATGCTCGACAGTTTTTTTCCAATACACCGCGAACTCATTTTGTAATGTTTTTGGCAAAAACCTTCTTCTTCCTCCCTGGAAAATGGATTGTTATGGTTCATGATTTCACTATTCCCAACTTCCTTCTTTGGAATATAGCCGGTCGATGCAACATCATTATTGCCAATTCCACACCGTGTCGAGAGTATTTACGGAAACATATTCGAGCAGCTGATTATCGAAAAATGCGCCTCATTGAGAACGGGGTTGATTTCAGGAAAATTCCCGATGGAGTCGCTCCCGTAGAAATTAAGAATGTACTCATGATGGGACGAATCGATCCACGAAAGGGGCAGATGTTTGCCCTCCATGTCGCTGACTTATTGCAAGAACGAAATCCCGATCTTCAGTTTTTTATCGTTGGAAGCTCTTTCTCCGAGGATCCGAGAACCGAAGCCTATGAGCAGGAGATCAAGAAATTCGCACAGGATCGAAACCTCAAAAACGTGCATTTCGTGGACGAAGTTGATGACCCGTTTGAAGAACTCAAAAAATACGATTGTGCACTCGTACTGCCAACCGAATCGGAGACCTTTGGACGAACGGTGATCGAGGGACTGGTGATGAATAAGCTCGTACTGGTCTTTGATGAAACGGGACCGCGGGACATTATGCGGAGCTACGAACAGTTTCTCGAAGAGCGAACGCAGAAACGATTCGATCGCTCTCTCATCGTAGAATCTCAGAATGCCATGAGTTTGGCAGAAAGTATCGGATTCTTCGCTGATCACCCGCAAGCTGTCCAACACTTTACTGAATATGCACGCGAATTCGTTGAAAAACGATTCTCTATTCAAGAGACGCGAAAGCAATTATTCACCGTATTTCTAGAGAAGTGAGTGAGCCCCAGCGAACTTGTGAGCTGTTGAGCAAAGTCATCCTCGCCCCCAATCAAGTTGAGGATAGACTCCAAGCGGGGATCCTATTTTATTAGGCCATCCCTTCAAATCGCAATTTCCCCAATGTTTCTTGGGTTTGTTCTGAAAGGTTTGCGAGGAATTCGTTCACGTTTTTCACATCTTCAACCTCTTGCACCGCTTCGTTTGAGGCGAGTACATCTGCGTTAATCCTTGATAATTCGTTTGAAGACGTCTGCACAATCTGCTCTTTCTCTTTGTTCTTTGGACCCAGCGTTCGCTCCACTGTTTGCTCCACATTTTCAGCATCGCTAAGAAAAGCATTCAGCTGCTCCTGCTTTGTGTATTTCCATGAACCCGGATTTTCTATACCCATCTCCTTATTATACCAAAACTTTTGACAAAAATCAATCCGATTGCTATGCTTCGCCGGTCGCGGACTCATGTCTGCGGTTTTTGTTTACTGAAAAATTATTATGACTAAAAATATCGTTGTTCGTGGCGCTCGTATGCATAACTTGAAGAATATTGATATAGAAATTCCTCGAGAGAAGCTCACTGTGATTACAGGGGTTTCTGGATCTGGAAAATCTTCACTAGCATTCGATACGATTTACTCGGAAGGACAGCGACGATACGTTGAAAGTCTCTCTACATACGCTCGGCAGTTCTTACAACTGCAAGAGAAGGCAGAGGTTGATTCCATTGATGGACTCTCTCCAGCGATTTCTATTGATCAAAAAACAGCTCCCAGAAACCCTCGATCAACAGTGGGAACCGTGACGGAGATGTACGATTACTTGCGATTGCTCTACGCAAAAGTAGGAATTCCTATCAACCCTGAAAATGGACGCGTCTTGGAAAAACAAACCCCAGGGCAAATCCTCGATGCGCTTGATAAATGGAAAGATGGAACCAAATTCATGGTGCTCGCACCATTGGTTCGCGGGAAAAAAGGAGAGCACAAAAACGTGTTGGATAAAATTCAAAAAGCGGGTTTCGTTCGTCTACGAGTGGATGGACACGAAACAACAATCAACGAAGATATCGAACTCGATCCAAAGAAAAAGCATGATATCGAAGTGATTGTAGATCGTTTGGTAAAAGCGGATTATGCAAAAAAATATGTAAAACTTGATTCGGGAGAAGAGGTTGAAGAAAAGAATGATAATCGACTTCGAGTGCTTGATTCGATAGAAACATCATTGAAATTTGGAGAAGGAATTTTGATTGTTCACAACGTGGATACGAAGGGTGACTTTTTGTTCTCAGAACACTTATCGGATCCAGAAACAGGATTTTCTTTCCCTCCCATTGAACCTCGACTCTTCTCTTTCAACTCTCCACATGGAGCATGTGAGTCTTGTCATGGACTCGGATACCGACTGGAGGTGGATCGAGAAAACGCACTCAATCCGAACCTCTCAATTCGAGAAGGAGGGATCTTGCCATGGGCAAGTTTGGGAACGAATGCCCAAAATTGGTACTTCTCATTGCTCGAATCAATTGGAGAAAAATACAAATTCTCAATTGATAAACCAATCAAGAACATCAGCGCTGATATTCTTGAAAAATTATTTCTTGGGTTTGGAGAGGAGAAATTTAATGTAAAACTCAAAGGAGCTTTTCACAACCGAACGACTGAAGCCAGTTTCCCAGGACTGATTGAGCAGACTGAAAAACGATACAACGAATCTGATTCTGACTTTGTGCGAAAGAAATTGAACGAATTCATGAGTGAAAAAACCTGTGCAACGTGTGATGGAACACGACTCAATGTGTACGGACGAAACGTTTTCATTGGAGAAACGACTATTGCGAACATCACACAGATGCCTGTTCCAGATGTAAAGAAATGGGCAGAGGGACTCAAAATAACAAAAGAAACAGAGAATATTATCCGACCTATTCAAAAGGAATTGATGGATCGACTTGGATTCTTGGAAAATGTAGGACTGGGCTATCTCAATCTTTCACGGGCAGCAAACACATTGTCCGGAGGGGAAGCGCAACGAATTCGACTCGCAACGCAGATCGGATCGCAGTTGCAAGGTGTGCTGTACGTTCTGGATGAACCATCAATTGGACTGCACCAACGAGATAATGATCGTTTGATTGAGACACTGAAGCATCTCAGGGATCTGGGAAATACCGTGATTGTCGTGGAGCACGATGAAGACACTATGAAATCCGCTGATTATATTATAGAAATCGGACCGAAATCCGGAATACACGGAGGAAAACTGGTCTACGCGGGAACGCTCAAAGACATGAAAGACGTGAAGTCAGAAACAGCTGACTTTCTCTTTGGACGACAAAAAATTCGTATTCCAAAAGTACGTCGTCGACCGATCGGAAAGCTCTCCATTACCAATGCTCGAGAGAACAATTTGCAAAATATAGACGCTGATATTCCGTTGGGAGTATTGGTGGGAGTAACGGGCGTGTCTGGAAGTGGAAAGAGTTCCTTAATTAACCGAATCTTGGTGCCGACCTTGGCGAGAGAACTGAATCGTGCCAAAAAACCATCCGGAGCGCACGACAAAGTAACGGGAATGGATCAGTTGGATAAACTCATTTCTATTGATCAGAGCCCCATCGGACGAACACCTCGATCGAATCCTGCCACCTACACGGGCGTCTTCACCGACATCCGAGAAGTATTCTCACAAGTGCCAGAAGCACGAGTTCGAGGATACAACGCAGGACGATTTAGTTTTAATGTGAAAGGAGGACGCTGTGAAGTGTGTTCTGGAGACGGAATAAAGAAGATCGAGATGCACTTCTTGCCGGACGTGTACGTGCCGTGTGAGGTCTGTGCTGGACACCGGTATAATGAAGAGACATTGGAGATTACCTATCGTGGAAAATCAATTTCAGACGTACTGGAAATGACGGTGGAAGAAGCTGAGAAATTCTTTGCCAACTTCCCGCACATCGAACAAAAACTCAAAGCGATTGTAGAAGTGGGACTGGGCTATATCCATCTCGGACAAAGCGCGACAACGCTCTCTGGAGGTGAAGCACAACGAGTGAAATTGGCAACGGAGCTCATGAAAAAGGCGACGGGAAAGACAATCTACGTGCTCGATGAGCCAACGACAGGATTGCACTTCTCTGACGTAAAGAAGCTGTTAACCGTACTCCAGAAACTCGTGGATAAAGGGAACTCTGTAATCGTTATTGAACACAACTTCGACGTGATTAAGTCCTGTGATTACTTGCTCGACCTAGGGCCTGAAGGGGGAAACCTCGGAGGGGCACTTGTCGCAATGGGAACTCCTGAGGAAGTCGCAGAAAACAAAAAAAGTTACACGGGAATGTTCTTGAAAGAGTACTTTGCACGAAAGTAGGTCAAAAGTTAAAAAGTGCTCTTATTGTTGTCATCCTGGCTTGCCCAGGATCGGATAAAGTCTTGAAATTCCTACTTCAAGCAGGTTCAGGGCTGTGTCCTGAACCAAGACGTTTATATATGATATTTTTGTGACACCAAAAACTTGTTCCAGAGCAAGTTTCTCTCAGTGTGCCATACTTGTTGACACGCTTATTTATAAAACATGGGAAGCAGGACACAGCCCTGCTCCTGCAAGGGGAAGGGATTCCTCCGCGGAGCCTGTCCTCGAGAAATCGGGGAATCGGAATGACAGAGGTGACTGCATTTAAACGAGCACCCACAACACCCCACCTGCAATAAGGGGTACAAATATATTGTCATCAATATAGAATTTTCCAAATCGCACCGGAACGGTTTCTCCTACAATGGCAAAAACTGATGCTAAAAAAGCGGGCACGATAGGAACAAAAAACTGTGCGACGAGTGTCCCTGCGATAATCCCAATACTCACTCCGAGACAGTTTTTTCGACGATTCCATGGGAATTTCAAATGCCCCGGAACTTTGCTCGCAAAAAGTCTATTCAATGAATCCCCTACAGAGAGAATAAGAATCGCGGCATAGGCGATCTTTATCGGAAAGATGAGAAAGGTAATAAAGATTCCCAAAAGCAGATAGAACGCACCACGACCGGGAAAATTTTTGTCTCTCGGTCGATCAAAGAACTTGAGCAGTTTTTGCACGAAAGAGAGTTTCCCTTTTTGTGTGAGAAGAGAAATCATCAGCCCCACCACAAGCAGAACCGCAATATGTCGCAATCGCAAGAACCCTGCCCAGTGCGCAAACACCGCCATAAATCCGGCTGCAAAATGGAAACTCTGACGACGAAATTCCAGTTCTTCCCACAACACTTCGAGTATTTTTTTGATATCAGGATGTGAGAAAAACGATCCGATAATTCCTCCGAGAAAGATACCTCCTGCAATATCAGACGGATAATGAAGGTTTTCATACACACGAGCCAATCCGATAAAGAGTGCGAACAACAACCACGTCGTTCCAATAACCCGCGAGATTCTCATAAACGGAATCAAGAGCGCAAAGGCCACCGCCGTATGAAATGACGGAAAACTCATCGATGGAGCATATGTCAGAGGAATCAGGTTCATTTCAATAAACGGTCTCGGAATAGCGAACAATGATTTGAATACAAATGCCAAAATCCCTGTCGCCACAAGGGCAAAGAGGGCGGGCAACAATTTCGTCTGATTGTCAGGGTTCGTCCAGACCCGATACCCTGTTACAAGGGCAAAAAGGATAAGAATCCACCACAGTAATTCTTCTGTAAGAAAGAGAATATAGTGATCAATCAGGGGACATCGGAGGTAGGTTTCAATAAAGGCAAAAACCTGTTCGTCCATCACTTTTCCAACCGCAAACAAGAAAACCCCGAACCCAACCCAAAACCAAAGCTCGGCTTTGAGCGCATTAAAATTGATTTTCGAGAACTTGTGTGGCAGTATTTTCACCGTCCTATCTTAGTTAAAATGAGCAAAAAAGAAATTCAAGATGTATTAAGTCGAGGGGTCGCTGAAGTTCTTCCAAAGCGGGAGAAATTAGCGGAACTCATGGAGAACAAGAAAATAAAATTGTATCTCGGGATTGATCCAACCGGATCATTGCTCACATTGGGACACGGTGTGGTCTTGAAAAAACTGCAACAATTCGCCGATCTCGGACATCACGTTATCTTACTCGTAGGCAATGGAACCGTGCGTATCGGAGACCCGACAGGACGAGATTCAACGCGTCCAGTTTTGACCGACAAAGAAATCAAAGCGAACTTCGAAGACTGGAAAAAACAAGCGAGCAAGATTTTGGATTTCAAAAAAATCGAAGTGAAATACAACGGCGATTGGCTCGACAAACTCCGTTACGCCGACATCGTGAAGCTCATGGGAAAAGTGACTGTCCAACAATTGATGGAACGAGACATGTTTCAACAACGACTCAAAGATGGAAAGCCGATCTTCGGGCATGAGATCATGTACCCGCTGCTTCAGGGATACGATTCTGTGGTGATGGATGTGGATTTGGAAATTGGAGGAACTGACCAGACGTTTAACATGCTCATGGGAAGGACCTTGCAGAGAACCTACAACGACCGTGAGAAGTTTGTTCTCGCGACACCAATTATCAATGGAACCGACGGACGAAAGATGAGTAAGTCTTACAACAACTTCGTTTCAATTAGTGAAGAACCGAAGGAGATGTTTGGGAAACTTATGGCAATTTCCGATGACATGATGGAATCATATTACGAAATTTTCACAGAAGAAGACGTGAAAGATGTGAAGAAAAAAATAAAAGATACTCCACGAGACGCCAAGGTCGCGCTCGCCAAGCACATCGTTACATGGCTCCACGACGCAGATAGCGCCGAAGCGGGACATCAGGATTTCATCACGAAGTTTGTGAAAAAAGAAACTCCTGACGATATGCCTGAGTTTGAAGTAAAGGAGTCCGAAATGAATATTTGTACAATTGTGGTAGATACAACAAGCTTTGCTTCCTCAACTTCTGAAGCCCGTCGACTTATTCAACAGGGCGGGGTAACTGTTGATAATGTAAAAATGATGGATCCAAACCATTGCGTATCCTTCGGAAAGAAAGATAAAATATTGAAAGTCGGAAAGCGGAAATTCGCCAAAATTAGACGTAAAAAATAACTCGTCATCCCAAATTTATTTTGGGATCCATTATCAATCTCCATAATAGATTCTGAATCAAGTTACTTCGTGATCTACGATATCAGAATGACTAAATTTTATTTACGCCATAGATGGGACCTCTTCGTCACCAGCAAGCCATGCATAAATTTCTTTTGTTGTTGGAATATTTCCATCTTTAAAAATAGAAAGCTCAATCGCACGATCTCGAACTTTTCCTGTGAAGACGAGTGAATCCAATTTCGCAAGGATTGTATTTTTCAATGCATCGGCAATACAATAAGGGGTTTTCCCTTGTCGAAATTGACAATTTGCACCAATACAATCGATACACTCTCGAATACATTTTTTGAAATATTCTGCATATTCTGTTGTATCAACCCCTTCTGCATTCTTAACAATTGTTTCTTTCATTTTTTCAAGACGGGCAAGGAATCCATTATCAACACTTGTTGAGAGCATTGCTGCCGGACTACTTTTGGTTACGATTGTTGGCATTTCTTTGTTGAGAACAACTTCTTTTTTAACTTCTTCTGGAAATCCTGATTCTTTTGCGAGGGAGAACATCGTTCCACTTGCAACTCCACTAAACCCTGCATTGTAGGCTGCTTCAACATCTTTGTTCTCAGCAATACCATTTCCTCCTATGACAAGCGGGACATCCGGAACAACTGCTGAAACATCATCATACAGTTTCTGAGAATCATATTTTTCCTCCATCGCTGCGTGGTCAGTATGATCATCTCGTTTGTCATATCCGTCGTGCCCTCCTGCAAAAGGATGTTCAATGTAAATCGAAAAGAGACCTTCTTGCAAATCCTTTGTAAGATTATTGTAAAAATTTGCGACTTTCGCTGAAGAAACAATCGGAATAAATTTCATATGTGGATATTTCTTCATCGCCGCAGCACATCGTGCAAAGAGTCCTGCGCCAACAAACAACATATCTATTTTCCCTGGTTTTCTTTCTCCTTCAGGAACGTCAACAACGTTTCCCTCCTCATTAACAACTTTTCCTCCTCCGGCAATATCAACAAGGTCGTCAAAATCCGTAACCGCTTTCATTATGTTTACCGCTCGAATCTGATGTCCCGTGTTGTCCGCAAAATTATTAATATCTTCTTGGAATCGTTTGGCATTATTTTTGTGTGAAATTTTTCGATTCTCTGGCATTCCTAAGTTCTTTCCTCCGATTTCTTCATACGTTTCAACAACCGCAGGAATTGCACCCGAGAGTGTTCCGATTCCTCCTTCATTTGAGACAGCTGTTGCTGATTCCACATTTGAAATCTGCAATCCCATCCCTCCTTGAATAAGAGGATACAGTTTATTTCCATTTCTAACATCTTCCATGTAATCCCATTTCGCCTCTTCTGACTTAAAGATTGGAAGTCTCACGTATTCCTTATAATTGAGTTTTTCCTTCTTATCTGTCTGTTCGTGGTTTATTGTCTCTACCATAATTTCAATTTAACTTGAGCAAAAGTAATTGTTTTCAAAAATTTGTCAAACTATCATTTGGCGAAGCACTGTGGCGGTCCCGCCAGGAATCGAACCTGGATCGCCAGTTCCGCAAACTGATGTTCTATCCGTTGAACTACGGGACCGTGTGCATCTCCGATTTTATTGTTCAATGGTTTGCTGTCAATTTTGTCGTAATTGTTCCAATCGCGCAATTCGATCTTCCATCGAAGGATGTGTGGAGAAGATTTTTCCAAATCGTCCGCGCTTGTCTGATATCTTCATTGTCGCCAGAGCGGTCTGCTTTGTGTCTACCCGATCGGTAAGTGTTTGGAGTTTCTTGAGAGCTGAAATCATTTTCGCTTTCCCGACAAATTCTGCTCCACCCTTGTCAGCTCGGAACTCTCGTCGTCGAGAAAAGGCAAAGACAATTGTTGAAGCAATCATCCCAAAAATAATTTGGAAAACGATCGATACAATGAAGTACATGAAATAGCTCATTTCGCGTCCACCCTTTCCAAGGGCATTCATAACGGCGTAAGCGACAACTCGTGAGAGAAAAATAACAAACGTATTAATCACTCCTTGGAGAAGCGTCATCGTCACCATGTCTCCATTCGCGATGTGTGCCATCTCATGCGCGAGCACCCCTTCCAGTTCGCCTTCGTTGAGTTCTTGCAGAAGTCCTGCTGAAACTGCCACGAGGGAATGGTTTCTTGATCGTCCTGTGGCAAATGCATTTACTTCCTTCGAAGGATAAATCCCAACCTCTGGCATTTTAATTCCCAGTTGCGCCGCAATTTTTGAGACCACATCAATGAGTTTTCGTTCGTGTGCATCGTGCGCTTCTTTGATAACTTTCACTTTGAGCATCCACTTCGCCATCTGTTTGGAAAGAAGCAGAGAAATAAAACTTCCCGCAAACCCAATAATCGCAGAGAAAATCATCAACGCCGTCAGATCTAATCCGTACGGTTTGAGATAGTAGATGTCTATCTTAAAGACACTCGCAACAGTCGTGAGCAATACGATCACTGCAATATTTACGAGCAAGAAAAGTGATATTCGTTTGAGAAATTTCATAGGAAATTATTAGGGATTGTGAGAATAAATTGTTAGAAATAAAATGCAATATCGAATTCCTCCTTTTAAAAGCCCCGTCATCCTCGCTGAAAGCCTGTCCTCATTTTTATCGAGGAGGGATCCGAACAAGTAACTCTCTGATTTGTCATTTCGACCGAAGCGGAGAAATCCCTTCGAAGCGTGCAGACTAAAGGGATCCCTCCACGTTGGTCGGGATGACAAGGGCCGGATTCTATTGGCAGGATTGTTCCCCGATTTCACGAGGACAGGCTCTCATCGGCAATGACGATTTATTCTTCAACTTGTTTTCAAAATGTCTTTGAAAATTGCCTCCATATCAGCCAATGTTTCCACACGAATCAATCGATCACGAAATTTCGACGCATGGGGAATCCCTCGGACAAAATGTGCAAAATGTTTGCGTAACTCTGTCATTGCCCACTTCTCATTTTTGTATTCTATCGCGAGCTTGGCGTGTTTTCTAAAGAAATCCAGTTGGTCTGCAAGCGTTGGCTTGGATGGCGGTTCTTTCCCGTCAAAGATTGCCCGACACTGTGCAAAAATCCATGGGTTTCTCAGACTGGCTCGACCTATCATAATTCCATCAAGATTCTTCAATCGATCCTTCGCAATCGCCGCTGACGTCACATCTCCGTTTCCAATAACCGGAATCTTCAAGTGCTTTTTCACTTCATAGATCTTTTCCCATTGTGCTTCCCCAGTGAACTTCTGTGCTGTCGTTCTTCCGTGAATAGCAAGAGCAGAAATCCCTGCCGCTTCAAAACTCTTCGCGGTTTCAATCAAGTCCTTATCATCATAAAATCCCAATCGCATTTTCACAGACACCGGAAGCTTTGTTGATTTCACGAGTGCCGCAATCATTTTTGCCGTTGCTTCTGGATCCTTGAGCAACGCTGAACCATGCCCCGATCCGATAACTTTGGGCGAGGGACACCCGAGATTAATATCGATTCCATCGGCACCCAGTTCTTCCACTACTTTTGCTGATTCGATGAATGCCTGCTCATCATTTCCAAAGAGTTGCACACAATAATACTTCTTTTCATCGGGCGTAAACTCTGTCATGTGCAGTGTTTTCTCTTTCTTTCGTCGCAGGGCTTCTGCGGAAATCAATTCTGAAACGAGAACCGTTGAGGGTTCAATTTCTTTTACCAAACGCCGAAAAGGACTCTCTGTGTACCCTGCCATTGGGGCAAGAACGAGAATCGGTCGCTTGAGTTCTTTCCAGAAATCAGTGTTCATGTCGTCACATTTGTATGTATTTTTAGGGAAAAAGCAAAGGACGTTACAAAAACTTTGCGTCCTACTCGGTTGTGTCATACACTAACGAAAAGTTTTAATCTTTTCCATGACGCCTCCAAAAAAAACAGAACCAAATACAGAAGCTCCAAAAGCAAAAGCTGATAGTTTCACGCCCGTTGCAAAAAAGGCAGCTGCTGAAATTTCTTCCGAGTACCACAAGGTAGAAGGGACTATTAAGAAATTGCCGGTCAATCGCCGAACAATTTTCTTTGTTGGTCTTGCTATGGTGATTCTCGCATTCCTCAGCGTCTTCGGACAATGGGTGACGGCACTTCTCGGACTCTTAGTAATGTACTTTTCTTTCACTGGAAAAAACCCGCTTGATAGCAACAGTGGGAAATAAGGAATGACTGATTTTTTCGTATCACTCGCTCCAATTGCACTCTTGATTTGGATGATGACCAAAAAAAGTAGTGTTCCTTCTTTTGTAGCGCTCCCTCTTTCGGCGCTTCTTTTGTATGGGCTTCGGCTTTGCTATTTTGACAGTGGGTTCACGCTCGCCAATGCCAGTGTAATTGCAGGGATTCTGACTGCCTTTGTGCCGATTTTAGTGGTGTGGGGAGCCGTACTCCTCTTTCAACTCATGAAGGATTCTGGTGCCTTGAAGACAATTTATAAGTGGCTCGAGACTATTACGACCAATAAGGTGGCTCAAGTAATGATCGTCGGATGGGCTTTTTCTTTTTTCATCGAAGGCACGAGTGGATTTGGAACTCCGGTCGCCTTGGCAGCGCCAATTTTGGTTGGCTTGGGATTCAACCCTGTCCGTGTCGTAATGCTTTGCTTGGTGATGAATACGATTCCTGTTTCCTTCGGGGCGGTGGGGATGCCGACCTGGTTTGGTCTTGGGAATTTGGATCTCGCAGCCGCAACGTTAAATGAAATTGGGAACAAAAGTGCCCTGATTCATTCGGTCGCGGGACTTATTATTCCAATTCTCGCGCTCCGATTTCTTATTGCGTGGAAAGATATTCGCAAAAACATTGTCTTCATCTTCCTCTCGATTCTCTCGTGTATCATTCCCTATGCCCTCCTTTCTTTTGTAAGTATAGAATTCCCTGCGCTTCTCGGTGGTGCTATTGGACTGGGATTAACGGTTTTCTTTGCGAAAAAGAATATCGGACTCGTACGAACAAAAAAGGTTGCAAAGAAAAAAATTCCAAATCTCGGACGTGCCTTTTTCCCTCTTCTCGGAACGGTGGCAATTTTATTGATAACGAGAATCGACGCGCTGGGGATAAAACATTTCTTCACCACGACCGATTTCTCTGTTCGATGGATGACAAATATCGGTGAATTTTTGATCAATCCCTCCCTCGTGCTGCAGTGGCGACACATTCTCGGGACTGATATCTCGTGGTCGCACGCACTGCTCTATGTGCCGTCTTTCGTCCCATTCTTGCTCATTGTTTTACTCTCTTTCTTTGTTTTGAAAGTGAATAGGGAGAAACAACACGTGGTGTTTTACACAACGCTGCACAAGATGAAGAAACCAGCCATTGCACTATTTGGAGCCTTGGTTTTTGTGAAGTTACTCATGGTCGGTGACAATGCTCCTGCCTTTATCTTGGGAGAAACTCTTGCTGATATCACAGGAAGTACGTGGAGCTTTTTTGCTCCCTTTCTTGGAGCACTGGGAGCATTTTTCTCAGGATCAAATACGGTCGCCAATCTTACCTTTGGTGGAATACAACTCGCTACCGCCCAATCTCTCGATCTGAATGTTGCCAATGTGCTGGCATTGCAAAACGTCGGTGGCGCGATGGGAAACATGGTGAGTATTCAGAATATCGTCGCGGGATGCGCCGTACTGGGATTGTACAATCAAGAAGGAGTAATCTTGAAAAAGACCATTTGGCCGTTATTGCTCTATGGGATTCTTGCGGGAACGATCGGGGTTTTGATTTGACCAAAGCGACGGAAAAACTACAATCGTCCCAGTTCACGAAGTGGCTCGGTAGCTCAGTTGGTGAGAGCGTTGGATTCATAACCCAGAGGTCGACAGTTCAAATCTGTCTCGAGCCACCACTTCTTCCCTCCTTCCCTTTTCTGTGAAAATTCGTACCATTTGGAGGAATTTATTATTTGAATTATGAGCTTTTGGAAAAACATATTCGGCGGAAAAAAATCATCATGTTGCGGATCTTGCGGGATCAGTTCGCTTGTTCTTAATATCCCTGCAGAGGAAAAAGAAATTCTCAAAGACTGCGATGGAAAAATTGTGATTGGAAAGATTGTGGAAATCGAAACACATCCAGATCCAAAAATGACAAAGGTGCGCGTCACGAAAACGGACATTGGAAATGGCGTCATAGAGCAGATTCTCTGCGGAGGAGTGAATATCAAAGTTGGTGCGATTGTGCCTGTGGCAACGGTCGGAACTGTTCTTGGAAAAGATTTTATGATTGGAGAACGAGAAATTCGTGGCGTTGTTTCACGAGGAATGATCTGTTCTCGAAGCGAACTCAATCTTCCACAAGGCGATGAACCAGATCACGGGATTTGGCTTCTTCCAAAAGAATGCGAAGCCGTCCTTGGAACTTCTCTTTCTAAGCTCTAAGTTCTAAACTATAGACTATGAACTCTAAACTCTAAACTGTCCTATGAAACTCTCATACAACTGGCTGCAGGAACTCGTCGATCTAAAGGGACTCTCAGCGGAAGAAGTTGGGAAGAACATCACACTCCACACAGCAGAGCTTGAGGAAGTGATGCAGGGGAACGACGATTCTTTATTTGATATTGATAACAAATCCCTCACACACCGTCCTGATCTCTGGGGACACCGTGGATTCGCACAGGAACTCAGTGCGATTTTTGGAAAAAAGCTCACATTGCCAAAGGTAAAAGTAAAATTTCCTTCAAAAGGAGAATCACAAAAAGTAAAAATCGAAACAGATAAATGCCAACGGTTTTGTGCGGTAAAAATGAGCGGAATTAAGATTCAGCCATCCGGTCTCGACACACAACGGTTGTTGGGAAATCTGGAAACGAAATCTATTTCCAATCTGGTGGACGTTACCAACGTCATCCTTTTTGGGTACGGACAACCGATGCACGTTTTCGATGCGAGTAAAGTTGAAGGTGCGATTGTGATCAGACAAGCACGACAAGGCGAAAAACTCCTCACGCTCGACGAACTCGAATACGAACTCACACCCGAAGACATGGTGATCGCGGATGAAAAGAAAGTGCTTTCTATTGCGGGAGTTATGGGAGGAATGGCCTCTGGTGTAACGGCAAAAACAACCGATATTATTTTTGAATGTGCGAACTTCGATCCCGTTTCTATCCGGAAAACGTCACACCGGTTGGGCCTCCGATCTGAAAGTTCTATCCGATACGAGAAATCAATCGATCCAGAAATGTGTGATGACGCCATGACAGCCGCGGTTGAAATAGTATTAAAAAGTTGTCCAAGTGCGAAGATTGAAGGACCGATGACCGACGTGTATCCAACGAAGGCGAAGCCACTCACGCTCACACTCGATCCTGAGCATGTCAGAGCGCTCTCTGGACTTGCGATTCCCAACGCTGAGATAAAGGCAAAACTCACCGCCATTGGCTTTGGAATAAAAGAAAAGAAAGGAGTATTCCTCGTCGATGTACCGAGTAATCGGGCAACAAAAGATATTATGATTTCTGAAGATTTGATCGAAGAAATCGTTCGACTCTACGGATTTGAGAACATTGAAGCGAACCTTCCTAGGTTGAGCCTCCATCCACCAAGAGTAAATCACTTGCGGAATCTAGAATGGAAACTGCGAGATTTCTGCGAAACACGAAACTTAATGGAGGTCTACAATTACTCTTTCGCCGACACATTTGATTTGAAATTCACAGGCGAAGATAATTTTGTTTCTGTTGCCAACCCGCTCACAGAGCAACACACACATCTGCGAACAACACTCATTTCACCAATGGTGAAGAACATTGAATCTGAACTCCGAACACACAATAAACTCCAACTCTTTGAAATTGGAAAAACATATATCAAGACAAAAGAGCTCTTGCCAACCGAAGAAGCGTATCTCGCCATGATGTTAGCCGAAGTAGGGGGAAAGGAAAACGATCTCTTCTTCGCGTTGAAAAAGAAACTTTTACAACTCTTCGGAGAACTTAAAGTATCGGGCGAATTCCGTACTGCCAGTAGTCCAAGTGCTTACGCACATCCTTCGAAATCTGCTGAGATTTGGATTAACGAAGAACACGTGGGAGAACTTTCCGTTCTTCATCCAAGCGTACATCCGGTGCGAAAAAGCGCATTTGTCTTTGCCGAAATCAATCTGCCAAAGCTTCTGAAATGTGCGCTCGGGGCGGACCTGAAATACAAAAAAATATCTGCTTTCCCGTCTGTATTCCTCGACGTATCGCTTGTCATGGACTGCAAAACCCCTATGGCAGACCTTGTAAAAGTAATGCGTGAATCATCACCATTGCTTCGGAACGTGGAACTCTTCGACGAGTTCGTTGATGAAGAAAAACTCGGAAAGGGGTTGAAGAATTTAGCCTTCCATTTGGAATTCCAATCATCAAAAAGAACTATCGATGCAAAAGAACTCAAAGAACATTTCGATACTGTAACAAGAATTGTGACCGAAACTTGTGGGGTAAAACTGCGTGAAGCGTTTGACAAAGAGGCCTAACTCGTGGTATACTTAGGAGAAGTACTTAATATGCGTTAAAAAATGTCAGAAAACAAAAAAAAGAACGATTTGCTCACCGGTATTGTTGTCGGAGGAGCCGTAGGATCAGTGCTTTCACTGCTTCTGTCATCAAAGGGAAATAGAGAAAAATCAAAAAAAGTAGGTCTCAATCTCTTTAAGAAAGGGAAATCTGCCGCTGAAGACTTCTTGGAGAAATACAACAAGGACAAGTAATTCATATTCTCCCGTCATTGCCGCTTGGCGGCAATCCATTTTTTTGTCATCTCGACCGAAGCGGAGAGATCCCTTCTTTGTAGTTGATAATGGATCCCCCAGACAAGCCGGAATGACTGTCGTGTTTATACAAGAAAGATTTTTGACTTTATGCAGCTGTTCGTGCAAAGTGAGGGATGCTTCCTAACCTATTTCCTATGAAGCACTACAACAAACTCGGGAAAGTCGCGTTCGTACTTCTCATTATCGGGGGGTTGAATTGGGGGTTGATGGGGTTATTCCAAATGGACATTGTCCAAATTGTTTTTGGAAGTCTCACGACTCTTATTACGATCGTGTACGTTCTCATTGGACTTTCTGCCCTCTATCTCCTTATCAACGGAGGAAGAGACTGATCATTTTCATATTACAAAAAAAATCCTGCTCTGAGTTTTATTCGGAGGGAGTTTGTGTGTTTGCAATTGTATTCTCTGGGAACTGGAGCCTGCCCCTGGCTTAAATAGGGGGAAGGGGGGTTTTATAATCGCTCCAGACCCCTTTTGCTTGCCAAAAACGCGTTTCTAAGGCAGAATTGGTAGCCATTAAAAATGACAAAAAAACTTTTCAAACTCGTTTCCAACTTCAAGCCCACAGGTGATCAACCGACAGCGATCGCAAAGCTTGAAAAAGGACTCAAAAATGGGCTTCGTCACCAGACGTTGCTCGGAGCGACGGGGACGGGGAAGACGTTTACTATGGCGAATCTCATCGAGAAGACCCAGCGTCCAACGCTTATTTTGGCGCACAATAAAACATTGGCGGCACAGCTCTGTGCGGAGTTCCAACAGTTTTTTCCCGATAATGCCGTGAGTTACTTCGTGAGTTACTACGATTACTATCAACCCGAGGCGTATATGCCGAGAACCGATACGTTTATTGAGAAAGAAGCCACGATCAATGAAGAGATTGAGAAGTTCCGACACGCGGCGACCGTGAATCTATTGACGCGAAAAGATGTCATCATTATTTCTTCTGTGTCGTGTATTTATGGATTAGGAGATGTGGAAACATATGAAAAATTATCATTCAAAATTGAAAAAGGAAAGGATTATCCACGAGCAGAATTCTTGAGAAAGCTTGTTGACATCCAATACGAACGAACCAAAACCGATCTTCAGCGAGGAACGTTTGAGGTTCTTGGGGACGTTATTACGATCTTTATGCCGAACTCAGATTCTGCGTATCAATTAGAATTCTGGGGCGACAATTTGGATAAAATTTCTGAAGTGGACGCGTTCACCGGAGAGATTTTTAAAGAAGAAGATGAAGTGATGATCTTCCCCGCAAAGCACCAAGTTACGACTCCCGAAAAGGTCGAACAGTGTGTGAAAGAAATCGAGAAAGATTTAGAAATCAGACTCAACGCACTCGAAAAAGCGGGCAAGAGGCTCGAAGCGCATCGGCTCAAACAACGAACGACCTATGATTTGGAAATGCTCCGAGAAATGGGATACGTGAATGGAATCGAGAATTACACTCGATATTTATCAGGAAAAAAAGAAGGCGAACCACCAGCAACACTGTTGGACTACTTCCCCGATGACATCCTCTGTTTCGTGGATGAATCACACATTTCGATCCCACAAGTGGGAGGAATGTTTAACGGAAATCTCAGTCGAAAAGAAACACTTATCGAGCATGGGTTCCGACTTCCGTCCGCCTTGGACAACCGTCCTCTGAAATTCACAGAATTCGAAGATCGCGTAAAACAAGCCGTCTACGTATCGGCGACTCCTGGGAAATATGAACACGAGCACTGTGCAAAGAAAGATTTTGCAGAACAGATTATTCGTCCGACCGGACTCGTTGATCCGAGTATCGAAGTGCGTTCAACGAAAAACCAGATCGATGATCTCTTGCATGAGGTACGAACGACTATTAAGAAGGGCGACCGTGTTTTGATTACAACCGTGACGAAGAAGTCTGCCGAAGACTTGTCTGAGTATTTAATTGAAGCCGGAATAAAAGCAAAATATCTGCATTCTGAAATTGAAACGCTGGAGCGAATTGAGATTTTGACAGAACTACGAAGTGGAAAAATCGATGTCGTGGTTGGAATTAATCTCCTCCGAGAAGGACTCGACTTGCCAGAAGTCTCGCTCATCTGCATCTTGGATGCCGACAAGCAAGGATTCTTGCGTTCTCGTGATGCGTTGTTGCAAGTGATTGGAAGAGCTTCACGAAACGATAAAGGACACGTCATCATGTACGCAGACAAACACACCCCTGCCATGGAAGCCGCGATTGGAGAAACTGATCGACGACGCACGATTCAAGAGGCGTACAACAAGAAACACAATATCACACCGACAACGATCAAAAAAGCGATTATAGACATCTCCAAGGACCTCACAGGAGGAAGAACGCGGAACTTTGATAAGCTCAAGAAGCATGATCAGATTGAACGCATGATCAAAGAACTCAATATGGAGATGGATATGGCCGTGAAGAATTTGGACTTCGAACGTGCTGCGCTCCTCAGGGACGAAGTACACGATTTAGAGAAAAAACTCAAAAAATAAAAGATTCCCTCTCCCTTTGGGGGAGGGCTAGGGAGGGGGCGTTAAAAACTCCCTCTCTCAATCTCTCCCAGAGGGAGAGAAGTAAAAAAAACACCCTTGTCATCTCGACCGAAGCGGAGAGATCCCTTCCTTTATCGTTTGTTAAAATAAGGGATTCCTCGACTACACTCGGAATGACAAGGCGGTGTATTTCCCTATTCCTCTATCACTCGAATATTCTGCTCCATCACTTCCTTCTCGGGCATTATTGAAGGGGCTCCGAGCATGAGATCTTGAGCGGATTGATTCTTTGGGAACGCCATAACTTCCCGAATATTCGGTTCGTCAGCGAACATCATCACCACTCGATCAAGTCCCATCGCACATCCCCCATGAGGCGGACATCCGTATTCAAAGGCTTTCAAGATATGCCCAAACTTCATCTGGGTTTCTTCTTCACTGAGACCAAGAACTTCGAACATCTTCTTTTGTAATTTTGGATCGTGGATTCGGATGGATCCTCCTCCCAACTCCACTCCGTTGAGCACGATATCGTACGCGTAGGATCGCACTTTCATTGGTGCAGAATCTAGGTACTGCAAATCATCATGGTGAGGACTCGTGAACGGATGATGCGCTGATTGCATGGATCCATCGTCTTTCTTTTCAAAGAGTGGGAAGTTATACACCCACAAGTACGCAAATTCGTTCGGGTCCTTGAGATTAAACTTATCTCCAAGTGCAGAACGCACGGCTCCCAGTGGCTCACTCGCCGCAACAAAGTCTTCCCCTGCTCCGAAGAAAATCAAATCTCCGTCTTCCGCTTTCGTTTTCTTTTTGAGTTCTGTTAAAAATTCAGGCTTTCCGTTCTTCGCCACGGGTCCTGATTCTTCATTCACTCGGTACCAAGCCAAACCAAGGGCTCCGTTTTGTTTCGCCAAGTCGGTCAAATCATCAATGTCTTTTCGAGAGAGTTCTCCGACTTTCTTTGGCAATTTCAATGTCGTCACATAGGCAGATTTTTCAAAGACTCCAAATCCGCAGTCTTTACATTCTTCAGTGATAGCATCGAATTCGAGTCCAAATCGAAGGTCTGGTTTATCACTTCCCCATCGCTCCATACATTCTTTCCATGTAAATCGTGGGAACTTCCCTTTTTCAAGGTTTCCTTTCCAGTTTTTGTCTGGCGCACATTTTTCGTTCAGTTCGACAAAGCAGTTTTCGACCACGTCCATCACATCGTCCTGTCCAGCAAAGCTCATCTCTAACTCAAATTGGGTGAACTCTGGTTGTCGATCTCCTCGCAAATCTTCATCTCGGAAACATCGGGCAATCTGGAAGTATCGATCTATTCCCCCTAACATCAACAGTTGTTTCAATTGCTGTGGAGACTGTGGGAGAACATAAAACTTCCCTGGGTGCAGTCGTGATGGCACGAGGTATTCTCTCGAACCCTCTGGCGTTCCTTTGACCATAATTGGTGTTTCCACATCCCAGAACTTCCTCGAATCGAAATAATTCCGAATCACCAAACACATCTCGTGTCGGAGTTTCAAGTTCTTCTGCATTTGTTCTCGACGCAGGTCGAGATATCGGTATTCCAAACGAAGGTCTTCGTTTTTAATTTCTTTATCGATTTCAAACGGTGGTGTTTTGGCTTTGTTCAGCACCGTGAGTTCGTCCACAGCAATTTCAATCGCACCGGTTTCCATCTTGTCGTTGTGCAGTCCTTCACCTCGATCTCGCACTTTTCCTTTGCAAGAAAGCACCCATTCGCTACGGATGGATTCCGCTAATTTATGAGCTTCTGGTGAAATTTTTGGATCAAAGACCACTTGTGTGAGTCCATATCGGTCTCGAATATCAATAAAAATAATCCCTCCGTGATCGCGTCGATTATTCACCCAACCGCATAAATTCACATCCTCTCCAATATGAGAAGATCGAAGTTCGCCGTTGGTGTGTGTTCGCAACATGATTAAGGGGGTTAGTTTGCTCCGTAAATTCTCGTGAAAATGAGGGGAAAGTCAAACTATGCTTCTGTCACCCTGAATTCATTTCTTGTCACCCCGGGCTTGTTCCGGGGTCAAATCATAAAAACTGGCAGTCTGATTCTGAAACAAGTTCAGAATGACAAAGAAAGATAAAAAGTTAAAATAGAGTCATGAATAAAGAGCAAATCGAAAAAATAAATTTAACTATTTTAATAGTTCTCCCTCTTTTAGTGTTGGTCTTATCTTGGTATTTCTACGGATGGCAATTGGCAGTCATTTTATTTCTCTTTATGGGATGGATTGATGCAAGGATTACGAGTGACCTTGATATTTTTGGGAGGAAAGTTGAAAAATTTGTAGATAAAAATAAAAATTCATGAGCGAGCGTTGGCTCCCTTGGGTGGTGCTGGCGCGAGCGAATTCCTCTTTGGGGGAGAGCTCGTGAGAGGGGGCGAAGCCCTCTTTCACGCTTTAAAAGTCCGCATTCTTCGGTGTCCGTGCAAACGGAATCACATCCCTGATATTTCCCATTCCTGAGATGTATTGAATCAGTCGTTCAAATCCGAGTCCGTATCCCGCGTGTTTCACTCCACCGTATTTTCGCAATTCTCGATACCAATCGTAATCTTCTGGCTTCAGTCCCATCTCGGCAATCCGTGTATCAAGAATGTCGAGTCGCTCTTCTCGTTGCGCTCCTCCGATGATTTCCCCTACGCCTGGAACCAAGAGGTCCATCGCAGCCACCGTTTTACCATCGTCATTAAGTCGCATGTAGAATGCCTTGATGTCTTTTGGGTAATCAATCACGAAGACTGGTTTTTCGAGTTTTTTACAAATGTATTGCTCATGTTCACTCTGCAAATCAATCCCCCATTTCACTGGGAATTCAAACTTCTCTCCTGATTTTTCCAGCATTTCAACTGCGTCGGTGTAGGTCATTCGTTCGAATTTCGAATCAACAATATTTTTGAGTCTGTCGAGAATGCCTTCGTCGATGAACTTGTTGAAGAACTCCATCTCTTCTGGAAGCTCTTTGAGAACGTAGTTGATAACATATTTCATCATGTCCTCTGCCACATCCATGTTGTCATTGATGTCAGCAAACGCAATCTCTGGCTCCATCATCCAGAACTCTGACGCGTGTCGAGATGTGTTTGAATTCTCTGCTCGGAAGGTTGGTCCGAAGGTATAAATTTTTTGAAATGCCAGTGCGTAGGCTTCTCCCTGAAGCTGTCCACTCACGGTAAGTCCGGCAGGTTTTCCAAAGAAATCCTTGGAGAAATCTACTTCTCCGTCTTTTGTCTTGGGAGGATTTTTGAGATCAAGTGTTGAAACTTGGAACATTTCCCCAGCTCCTTCGCAGTCGCTCGTCGATATAATTGGCGTGTGTACGTAGATGTATCCGCGTTCTTGGAAGAACGAATGAATCGCATGAGAAAGCACTGATCGAAGCCTGAACACCGCTTGAAAGGTGTTCGTTCGTGGTCGCAGATGCGCAATCGTTCTTAGATACTCGAGTGAATGTCGTTTCTTTTGCAATGGGAAATCTACGTCTGAATCTGCTTCAAGTGAAACACTTGTTGCCTTGATTTCAAATGCCTGCCCGCCACCTTGAGATTCAACCAATTTTCCTTCTACATTGATTGCTGCTCCGATGGGAAATTTCGCAATCTCGTCGAAGTTTTTAAGTTCTTTTTCAAACACCACCTGCACGCCATGGAAGAATGTTCCATCATTGAGTTGGATAAACCCAAACGCATTAGAAGACCGCACGGTTCTAATCCATCCAGAAATTTTGATATCTGAATTCAGGTGCGTTTTTGTTTCTCGATAGAGCGCTTTCACGGTGATTTTTTCTACCATAAGGGAATTTTTAATACTTCCGAATTGTGCTCAAAGACACAGGAAAGTCAATGCGGAGGAAAACTTGATACAGTGATTAAAACATAGTATTGTATTAGTCGATATGGAAAACAAGCAAAAGACCCCTTGTGTCATTATTGAGTGCAAATTGAAAGATTTTATTTCTGAAGACGTTCCTGATGGAGCATCTCTTGAGGATGTAAAAACTGAAGAAAAAAAACATATTGTTCAGAAAATAATTGAAGTACTCGAAATTCCATTTATGCTGATTGGAGAAGGCTTTGTGAACCAATTCACAGTAGAGAAAAAAGTCGCCCCTCCTCCACCACATCCAAATGAGCTATTCAATGCCGACAATACTTGCCGGAATGCTATCGAATCCGCTGGATACAAACCTGTTGTCTATTCTCGGGAAGATTCCTACCGAACAATAAAGGGAAAAGGAGGGAAGGAGGAAAAAGGGGCTCGAACAGAAACAATGTTTAAATTTTTAATTCAACCTGAGGTAGGGGCCTCAATTAATGAGATTATTGAGAATGTAGACAGGGTGCTTCAAGACACTGATGAGCTCACTGATCGATTCGAGGTGACTGTGCGTGAAAGATGAAATTTTCATACATTAAAAATTTGAGTAATAAAAAAGTCATGATAGAGTTTGTAGAAATTATGTTAAAAAAGCGGAAAGGCTTATTACACGTCCTTGGTGAAAAGGAAAAGGCGGAGGTATTTTGGATCTTTGCTGATAAAAAAAACTCTAACGGGGAGCATGAATTTGAGTACCAAAAAAATATGCTCTTCTGGATGATGGAATCTTTTCATTTTTCACGAAGAGATCGGAAACGAATTGAAACCGTAGTCGATTTTTTGGGGGAACGATATCGAGATAAAAATAGAAAGTTTGATTTTCGCATCAGTGCGCTCAATTTTGTCTCTGGGAATAGGGAACCCATGGTGAATCATCCACTTGGGGTAGCTATCATTGCATTAGCACTTCTCGACGAAGGGATCCTAAACAAGAAAGTTCCTTCTCGAAACAGGTCTGAACTGAAATCTTTGCGAAGAAAAAAGCGAGTCATTGTTTTCTCTGGAATGCTTCATGATTTCTGTGAAGATAAAAAAGGAGGTGAACATTGTATCCGAGAAATTTTGAGCGAAATCAAACTTCCACAAAAAGAAGTGGAACTCATTATTGATACTGGAAAAGTCCTTACCCGAAGAAGGACAAAAACAATTCGTGAATCCTCTGAAGACTACATCCTCCGTATCTCGCATTGTGGAAATCCAATCGCACCGTTCCTCAAAGGAGTTGATATTCTGCACAATGCCCTTTCTCCTCACAAAGATACGCAAAAGGAAAAATATAAATCCTGTTATATCGAATTTGTTTTGCGCATGTTCCCCTTCGTAGGATTCTTGGTTCCTGACTGGGTAGAAGAAAAAATCTATGAAGAAAATGAATATCTCCGCGCAGTTGCTGAACGCATGATGAATGGCAATAAACTACCGCATAAGAAAGTCTCTCGCAAAAGATGAAATCTTCCCGGCTCCCATAAACAATAATATATCTCCTTCGAGGAGATTTTTTTGAAATCGGAGGGCCTCTTCTTTTGTTTGTACGAACACGAAGGAAGGTTCTTCGGTGAGGAAGTTCTCAACACGAAACTTCTTATCTTCTTCACTATCACGGGCTTCATAAATCGGAAACAATGCACAGAAATCAGCGAAGCGAAGGGCTTCTACGAATTCTGGAAAAAACTGTTTCGTTCGAGAAAATTGATGTGGTTCGTAAATGAGACCGATCTTTGCCTCTGGATATTTCTCACGCAATCCCTGCAATGTGACTTTGATCTCTGTCGGATGATGACCGTAGTCATCGTAGATGTGGATACCGTTAACGGTTGCCAAGAATTCTTGTCGACGTCCCGCTCCGGTGAACATTCCCAGTCCCTTTTTGAATTGTTCGAGATTGAGTTCAAGTTTGTGCGCTAATGCCAACGCCAGTGTTGCATTGTCGTAATTGTGCTGTCCTTTAATTTGCAAGATATGCTCCCAGCTGTTGGGGCTTTGTGAAGGAATCGATAATTTTGCTCCTTTGAAGTTTTCTAATGCTCTTTCTGCTCCCTCGTCTCCTCGGTGATAGATGACGAGTTTCGCGTCTGCGACGAATGAGCGAAATGCTTCGAAGTAGCTTTCTTCCGTCGGGTAACTATCAGGATGATCCCATTCGACGTTGGTAAGGACGACGATTTCGGGTTTGAGATATTGGAAATTGTTTCGATATTCACACGCCTCACAGATCATCCAATCATTCGATCCCAGATGGAAGTTTGAACCATTAAATTCACTGAGCGTTGAGCCCACAAAAAAGATTGGATCAAAGGATGCGGCTTTCATACCCGCAGCAATCATCGCAACCGTGGTAGTTTTTCCATGGGTTCCCGTTACCGCAATTGTCTGGAATTCTGAAGAAAGTTCTCCCAGGAATCGGAAGTACGACATCTCACGAAGTCCTTTTTCTTTGGCAAAAACTCGTTCTGGATTATTCTCGTCAACCGCTTCTGTGTAGACCACGAGGTCGCAATCGTCAGGCACATTTTCGGCCTTTTGAGGAATGGATACTTCAATACCCGCCTTTGCGAGCGCTGGGAATATCTCGCTTTCTGTGATGTCAGACCCTGAAACGATGTCGCCTCTTTCTTTGCAAAACTGAGCCACGCCCGAGATACCTATTCCGCCGATTCCGACGAAATGGATCTTCATCGCACATTTTTGTTGTAAGAAATCCCTTTCAATTGCTTGGCTGGCCACGCTCTGTATTCCGATTTGAAATAACTATTCTTCACTTCTCCATTATTTTCAATCCGTCGAATCCACTCCGCTTTGAACCCATCGTGCGCTTCTCCAATTTCTTCTATCTCTCCAAATGGCAAATCTTCTGATTCATACACAATGGCCTCTGGCGCTTGCTTGTAGTCAGAAATATACGGTCCCGAAAGCGAGACTTTCCGTCCGTCATCCGTTCCGTAAAAGACAAAGAAGAGATTGTCTCCCTCTGTAAATGTTTGAACTAAAAGAGACCCCGGTGTGTCATTCCGAAAACTCATATCAAGCGCTCCTAAATAAATCGCCGCATCAAGTCCGTATGGTTTGTAGTACGGCACCGCGTAGGAGTGATTTCGTCGTTGTCGAATCGCCAACCCTCCCGATAACGCTGCGCGGAAGGCGGTCGTCGACACCTGGCACACACCTCCTCCGAGCTCTTTTTCTGTTTTATTCCCCTTAATAACGAGCTCTCGTACGAACCCATCTTCTTCCTCCACCGATTCGAGAATTTTATTGAACGAGAATATTCCCCCTCGTGGAATAACCACGCCGTTAAATTTCTGCGCTCCGGCGATGATGTTTTGTCGTCTAGATTCTGATGATCCGGTGAAGTTTGATTCTCCCACAGCAATGATTTCTTGGATTCCTTTTTCTGCTAAATCTGGGTGTACGACTACGTCAGAGAATATTTTTTCTGCGGGCACATGCACAAATCGCAAGTCCGTTTGCAATGCCTCATTCATCAAGGCAATCAATCGATTGAGTTCTATTTCAAATCCATCACGAGGTGTTCCGTCGAATACAATCTCTTTGTTTTCGATAAGGATTTCCACCGATCGTTTCTCTTTTTTATCTCGAATAATCGACGTTGATTTCAGAAACTCTTCGAGTTTCTGTGGAGAAATCGTGGTGTAAAAATCTGTCTCGATAGTGAAGAGTCCGTCTTCCACAGGAAGGTTATCGCCCATGTCGATGGGGATTCTGTCCTCTCCTACACGCAAAAAATGCTGTGCACTTTGTTGCAAGAGCTCTGGCTGTGCTTCAAAGTTGAGCGTCAACATTCGATCCTCAAAAATGAGATTCAATTCTTCCCCTTGACCAGCAAATGCGGTTGAAAAAAGACAGAGTCCGAGGAGTATAAGAAGCTTTCGCATCACTTTGGAATCTAGAGAAAATAGGGAAAATGGCAACTTATTCTGCAGGGATTTCTTCGACTTCTTCAGGTGTTTCTATCACTTCCTCTTCCGCCTCCTCTGTCTCTTCTTCTCCCTCAAGTATTGTTGTCATTTCATCTGTTCCTACTAAGTCGAGTGCCCGAGAAAGAACTGTGTCAGCTCCGTTCTCGAAATCCTCATCGGTAATTTCAATAATCTCATCTGGATCAACCCCGACTTCGTGAATAGATTTTCCTTCTGGTGTCAGCCATTCGGCGATCGTTACTTTCAGACTTGAACCGTCAGAAAGTGGAATCACATTTTGCACGGACCCCTTTCCAAATGTCTTCTTTCCCAAGAGCAGTCCTCGCTTGTGATCTTGTATCGCTCCTGCAAAAATTTCTGATGCAGACGCTGATCCTTCATTTACAAGGACGATCAATGGCATTTCAAGGAAGGCTCCATTGCGTCCACTCATGATGTCTCCAGAGTCTCCGAACTTCCGTCCTTTCGTCCGAACAATAATTTCTTTATCGAGGAATTCTGAAGCAATCTGTACACACGCATCGAGTAGACCCCCACCGTTATTTCGCAAATCAAGAACAATTCCTCGTGGGTTTTGAAGCAAAATCTCTGCGGTAACCGCTTGGAAGTCTCTTACGATATCGGTTCCAAATTGCGCCAAACTCACCACCGCTACGTCGTCGTTCATTTCCCATTCCAATGTTTTCACCACAATGTTGTCGCGAACGATCGTAATCTCAAGTGGGTTGGGTTCATCTTCTCGAATGACTGAGAGCACTACTTTTTCTCCTTTCGGTCCACGAATCTTCATGACCGCTTCGTCGATAGAAAGATCGTGCGTTGGTTCATCATTAATTTTGTAAATAACATCGCCTGATTTGAGTCCTGCCATTTGTGCAGGCGACCCCTTGAGCGGTGTTACGATAAGCAGTTGTTTGTTTCTGATCGCAATCTCGGCTCCGATCCCTTCAAATTCTCCTGCAATATTTTCTTCAAATTTCTTTGTTTCATCTGGCGTCATGAACACGGTATACGGATCTCCGAGTGAACGAATCATTCCTTTAATCGCTCCATAAACTTGGTCTTCTACCACGAGTTTTTCTTTGTAAAGATAGTTCTCTTCCATTCCGTTCCAGGTTTCCCAGAACAAAGAAAGGTCTACATCTTTTGGTTTCGTGTTCTTTTTAATTTTGAGTTTTGGTTCCTCCACGACCACCACTTCGGTATCTGGCATTTCGATTTCAATGCTCACAGCCGGTTCGTAGTCTGCGTTCTTCTGGCTCAAACTCCATCCAAGAAGGAATCCCAAAATGGGCAAAATGAGAAAAAGAATTAACCGAATGTTTCTTTCGTAATAAGGCATATTTAAAGAGTCATGAATATTCAAGACTTACTGGGAAGGATGGTACGAATCTTTCACAATTTTGCAATTGACAGCTTGTTCGTTTCTGGTCGCCGGGTTATTTAACGAATCGGTAGAACCCGACTATAAGTGCTAAGGTAATCATGAAAACTACGTTTAAATTGTTGAGTAAGTGCCTCTTTTCGCGCCTGGAATGCTTCATCCTGTTTGATTTGATGAAGGTATTTTGTGACGTTTTGTGGACGAATCGTTTGGAGGTGCGCGATAACTTTGTCTGCGTAATCTGGAGAAAGAAGGGTGAGCGCGGTACGCAAGATGTTGTAATCTACCTCATTCCATGAGATCTCGAAGGTTCGTTTTCGTTCCCATGAGTGCGCTATTCCAGCTCTCGGTGACATTGTCAGATCGAACCCGAGTCGCCACAGGCGAAGCGAGTATTCTAAATCTTCTCGTCCCCATTTCATGAGACCAGAATCAAATCCTCCCGTCTGTTCAAACATCGTTCGACGAATTCCAAAGCACGCTCCAGGGATCGCTGGTACTGGTTGAATTTCTGTTTTACTTGTTGGCGCTACCCAGGTTGGCTCGAGTAACAAGTCTTTAATAGTGTAAATATAGGCCACTCGATTCGCTTCCTCTAGGTATGGAATCTTCAGTGTCGCCGCGCCGACGTTCTCGTTTTGCAATTGAAGTTCAAGTTCACTCAACCAACTCTCATCTGTTGGAATCATGTGTGAATCAAGGAAGACAAACATATCTCCTTCCGCGTTTTTCGCTCCTTCGTTTCGTGCCTTTGCGGCTCCCACAGAGGTTTCAAGGGAGACCAACTTTACATTGGGAACTCCGTTTTTCAAGAAGTCACACGAGTTGTCTGTGCATCCATCAGCCACCACCACGATTTCAAAATCGGGATAGGTCGTATTCTCAAGCACTCCGAAGACCGTTTTTTTTAACCAGTCGCCTTCGTTGTGTGAGGGGATGATGACAGAGAATTTTTGTACCATTAAGTTTGATTATACCATGTTTTAGCATAATTAGCAAGCACACAGGGAATGAAAAATTTACAATCGGTCGATCGCTGCTTTTAGTTTGGGATCAACTTGCTGAGCAATCAATTCGAGCTTCGGATTCTGAATAAATCCCATCGCGACACTTGGCACAACAGCGGAAACGATGATTTTCTCTTCTTTCTCATACACAATCACATTACAAGGAAGAAGGAGTCCTATTTCTTGTTCCACTTCTAGTGCTTCGAAAGCAAGGCCTGGATTACAGGCTCCTAAAATCACATACCGGTCCATATCTTTCCCCAGTTTTTCTTTTACCTTTTCTTGAATATCAATCTCAGACAGAACTCCGAATCCTTCTTTTTTGAGTTCTTCGGTCACTTTTTTAATTGCCGTTTCAAAATCATAAGAAACCGTTTTTCCGTAGCCGTAATGAGAGTTGTTCATAGGGAGAGATGATGAGAAAAAATTATATTTTTATCCGTTTTAATTGTAAAGAATTTACCCCATCTGATTCAATATCCACGCGATAAGAATAATCTGTGGCAGTGTTACCAGTGGTAAGAAGAACGAAATTTTCCAACTCTTGGTCGTCTCCTTGAGTGCGGCAATCTCCGTGTAATCGGTCGAAACCCCCGTCATCAGAAACGCAAATGCATTCCCAGAAGCCCCTGCACGATTGAGGATGTCGGCGGCAATGGGCGTCGATCCTTCTGAACACACCTCCAGAATCGTGGCGATAAGAATCGTAATTCCCAGTCCCGCGATGGTTGGTCCGAAGAGCACTTCAAATGTTTCAGGCGAAACAAACGTGCGGATGAGGGCGGCGAGAACGACCCCGAGGAATATCCAACGGAGCACCATTTTTGATTCCATCCACGCTGTCTTCACTACACTTGCCCACCACGATGAAGTAAATTTCGTTTCTCGGAATGTGGATTTCGCTGTTTTCCAAAACTTAAAATCGGCAGGCACATCAAATTGATTTGGGTTCTGCGGAAGCACTTTCTTTCGTACAAGGAGATCAAATATCATTCCTGAAATCAGTGCAATCACGAGTGAGAGCCCGAGCAAGAGGAGCATCCATTTGAGTCCCACGAGTGCCCAGAGAATAAGGGTTAACGACAACGAGTTCCATGGACTGGCGATAAGAAACGCCATCGTTTGCCCAAGACTCGCTCCGCGTTTGTAGAGTTGCATTCCCACGACCAAGATTCCGTGTGAACAGAGGTCAAGAAGCACTCCTCCCATCGTCGCACGAAAGATGCCAGAGAACGTTCCTGGTTTGCCCAGAATCGACATGACAAGTTCCTTCGGAACTTTTGCGAGGAACCCCACAAAAAGAATCCCTATCAATAGCCCCCACCACATTCGATTAATAAGTTCAAATACCGAATCCGTGAATGTTGGAAGAAATTCAATGGCGGTTATTTCTCTGGAAAAAATAAGCTGGAGAATGTACGCCCCAACAATAATGATACCACTTATCCAAAGGAGCCAATCTGTTCTTTTTTTTGTATGACAACAGGCTGGTTTCGCCATCTGAGAATGATCGTGTTCGTGATGATCCATAAGAATAAATAAGGAGCTAAGGCTGGTCCCGCTGAGCGGGACCAGCCTTTATGCTAGCGATTAATGATGAGACCCACAAGAAGGTCCTGTACACGCATTGTGATGACCTGTACTTATCATTTGAGGGAAGAAGGCTTCTCCCATCTTTCCACTTCCATACAGTGCAAACAGTGTCGCCACAGAAATCATTCCAACGATAACAATCTCTACGAGAATGTTTTTCCAATGGTTTTTATCTTTTGTTTTTTCCAAACAAATCGCGGCAATTGTGAAAAGCTGAAGCACTGCCACCGACCACCCAATGATTTCAAAGGTCTCGGGAGACGTCATAAATGGCGGATTGATAAAACGCGTGACCAACCACATAAGGACAAATCCCCCGTTGAGCGCCACCCCTGCTTGAAGAAACAATTCGCCTGATTTCTTTTTTGTTAAAAACTGCCATCCCCACCAAACCTGCACCGCCCCCATAAGCCCAAAGAAGAGGACGTGTGGAAGGACGTGCCCGTGCGACACTGTTTTATACAAAAGATGGGCTAGTCCCGAGAGAATTGCTCCCCAGGCTCCGAGTTTGTGTACGATTGTGTGTGTTTTTTTCATGATGTTTCTTGCGGTAAAAGAATATGTGTCCTCTCCCGAAGCATCGCGAAGAAGAGCGGAATAACGACGAGTGTCATGACGATTGAGGTAATCAAACCTCCAACAACGACTACGGCCAGTGGTTTCTGCATTTCTGATCCCACACCTGTGGAAATAAGCATCGGAAGGAGTCCTATAACAGAGGTAAACGCCGTCATCATCACAGGGCGCAGACGCTTGGTCGCGCCTTCAATAACAGAATCTCGAAGAACCTCATGCGTCAGGCGAATACCCGAGGCGAGTTTTTCTTTGAGCGTGTTTTCCAGATACAGAACAATCACGACTCCCGTTTCCACGGCGTTTCCAAACAGGGCAATAAACCCAACCCAGACGGCAACCGAGAAATTAAACTGTGCCAGTGCAAGTGCCATAATTCCTCCAATAAGACTGAGTGGAATGGCGAGCATGACTATTGAAACCAGCCCGAGGTCTTTGTACGTGAGGAAGAGAATAAGAAATATAATCGCAACAACGGCCGGAACGACCCACGACAATTTCTTCTTCGCTCTGATCTGATTCTTATACTGCCCGTCGAATTCCACGGAATATCCTGCAGGAAGGATGAGCTTTTCATCCAGATGGTTCTTCGCTTCCTTTATAAATGACCCGAGATCGCGTCCCGTGACATTCATCTGCACGGCTCCTCTCAGCTTCGCATTCTCGCTGTGAAGCACCGCAGGACCGTTAATAATAGAAATGTCGGCCACACTTGAGAGCGGAACTCTTTGTCCGTTCTTTCCCCTTAAGGGAAGGGCTTTTATCTCTGGGATATTTTCTCGGAACGTCCGTTGAAACCGAATATCGATATCGTATCTCTCTCGTCCTTCAATGGTTCGTCCAATCACTTTTCCACCGGTTCCGATTTCGACGAGGTCCAGAGCTTCTGATTTTGCAATCCCATACATCGCCAATTTTTCTTCATCCAAATCGATGTTGAGGTATTTTAGACCTGATGTTCGCAAGGCTACAACACCCGTAGCACCGGGAACAGACAGCATGAGAGTTTCTACTTCGAGAGCCAACTCTTCGAGTTTCACATCATCATCTCCGAAGATTTTGATCCCGACTTCTGACCGGATTCCCGTCGACACCATGTCGATACGACCGATGATCGGTTGGGTAAATCCGTTCCAGAGATTTGGAAAGTTTGCCTTTCGACCCATCTCCGCCATCAACTTGTCCTTCGTCATCCCCTTTCGCCATTCTGATTTTGGTTTCAGCGTGATAAATGTTTCAATCATCGCCAAAGGCGCTGGATCTGTAGCGGTATCAGCTCGTCCGGCTTTCCCGACTACCTGAGCCACTTCTGGGAAGGTTGAAAAGATTTTATTGGTTTCGATTAAGAGTTCTTGTGCCTTTCGTTCTGACACATCTGGAACCGTCATCGGCATGTACAGGATTGCGCCTTCATCAAGCGGTGGCATGAACTCCGATCCGATCTGACTCCCGATAATTCCGGTGACAACAAGCAGTACTCCCGCAATCGAGAAAACAATCTTTCTATTCGAAAGCGCTTTTTTCAAAATCGGTTCGTAGATATTTTGCAATCGACGAACGATCGGAATGTGCTCATCCTGCCTAAGATTGCCTTTCAAAAAATAAAGACACGCCAATGGCACAAAAAGAAGCGATGAGAACAAGGCTCCTGCCATCGCGAAGATGTTCGTGAAGGCGAGCGGATGGAAAAGTTTCCCCTCCATACCCTCAAGCGCAAAAATCGGCACAAACGAGAAGCAAATAATGATAATCGCAAACACGATTGGAGCGCCCACTTCTTGGGTGGAATACAGGATTATTTCAAAACGCCTTTTGAAGGAGACGTCCCTCGATCCCGCTTGCAAGAGGCGTTGATACGCATTCTCGGTAACGACAATCGCACTATCGACCATCGTTCCGATGGCAATCGCGATTCCTCCCAAGCTCATAATGTTTGAGGGGATCTTAAATATCCACATCAAGAGAAATGTCGTCAAAACTCCAGAGACCAAAGCCATGGCTGTGATCAAGGTCGCCCTCTTGTGCATCAAGAAAAACCACAGCACTCCCGCTGTGATAAGGAGCATTTGAATCAAAACGTTTCGGAACGTTCGAATTGAGTTTTTGATAAGTTCTGTTCGATCGTAAAAAGGTTTGATCGTGACACCCTCGGGTAATGTCTTTTCAAGGATGACGATTTTTTCCTTCACCTGATTAATGACCTGCAATGGGTTCTCCCCGTATCGCATGACAATAATTCCACCGACCTTTTCTTCCTCACTATCAGCAAGGATTCCTCGTCGGAATTTTCCAGAAATACGAACCGTCCCGACGTCAGAAAGCGTGAGCGGAGTATTCCCGTCTCGTTTCCCGATGACGACTTGCTGCATTTCCTCAGGAGACTCAAAGAATCCAATTCCCTGAATCGCAATTTCCCGTTCTCCATATTCGAGGACATTCCCCGAAACATTATTGTTGGCCATTTTTACCATTCCAATAACTTGGGAAATTTTGAGACCATACTGATCCAGTTTCAATGGATCGAGAATGATTTGGTAGGATTTCAGATACCCTCCTATAGACGCCACTTCGGCGATTCCTGGGATACTCTGGAGTTCATAGCGAACGATGAAGTCCTGCAATGATCTCAGTTTAGTCAATGAATGACTGTCCGATTCCAGAGTGTACATAAAGATATGTCCCACTCCTGTTGCGTCGGGCCCCAGCATCGGCATCACGCCCATGGGGAGTTGGTTACGAAGAACGCTTAAGCGCTCTGCCACCCGATCCCGAGCGAAATAAATATCGGTGCTATCTTCAAAGATAACTGTCACCATCGATACGCCGAGCATCGAACTACTCCGCACGGCTTTTACGTCCGGCAGTCCCTGCATCCCCACGGTGAGCGGGTATGTGATTTGATCTTCAATGTTCTTGGGCGTTTGCCCTGACCATTGGGTCATGACAATAACCTGATTTTCTGATAAATCCGGAATCGCATCCACTGGTGTTTTCCAGAGGGCGAACAGTCCCGCGGTTGTCAGAAGTAGGAAGATTATTCCCGTTAAGAAGCGGTTTTCTAACGCCGACCTGATAAATGCATTAATCATTTTGGTCGGGATGAGGAGCTTCTTCTAGCGGAGTACTGGTTCGAAAAAGAGAAACCGAAGGATTGATGACGAGGTTACTTTCAAGAGAAAGATTTCCCTCAACATCACTCCATTCACCATCCTCCGCTAAAACGGAAATTTCGAGCGAACGCGGTTGGTCTTCTTCGTCCAAGATCCAGACAAAATACTGACTTCCTCGCCGTTTCAAACTGATTGTCGGAATAGAAAACGCGGGATGATCACCATCACTGACGCGTACAAATACGCTCGCATTGTGAGGGAGTTCTTCCTCTGTTTCGAGTACTGCATGTGCCATTGCCGTACGAGAAGACGCATCGAGTGAATTACTTTTTCGAGTAACGGTGGCACGGAGCGTTTCTTTCCCATGGTATGGCAGAGTGACTTCGACGATATCGCCGACCTGCACATTTGAAAGTAGTTCTTCTGGGAGTCCGAACTGCACCTCGAGTGCGGTTTCTTGTCCGAGACTGGTGTCGACATCGACGATTTCAAAGAGTGCCATTGAAGGCATTACCATGTGACCAACCTCTGCAAACCGTTGTGAGATTGTTCCCGCAAAAGGGGAAACGACTTGAACGTGTCCGCTTTGCGTGAGCACCGATTGGTATGCGGCTTGGGCTACGTCCAATTTGTTCCGAGCATTATCAACACTCGTCTGTGCTTGTGACTCAGAGAGATCAAGATTCTGTTCGGCTTGTGAAAGCGAAACCGAAAGTTGTTCCTCACTCAAAAGCGTGTCGTCCAATTTCTCACGAGCAGATAAGATGTTTCGTTGATCCGCCTGGATCGTCGCGATGGCCGATTCTATTTCCGATTGTGTTTGATATCTAGAAATAGTGGCGTTTCTATACAAAAGCTCTGCTTCGCTCAGCAGTTGTTCTACTTGATTGACATAGACAAGAAGTTGATCTTCTTGATCTGAATCGAGGAATCCTTGTCCAACCCGTGCTACCTCTGTATACAGATTAAATACATCTTGTTTCTGAATCGAGTCGCTGAATTGCCCTACTACATTGGACGCTGACACTTGCGAACTCTGTTCGGTTCCAAAAAGAATTCGACGCAAATTTTGCATTGCCTGCGTTATCACTGTCTCGGTGTGATCGTATCTCTGTGCGAGTTGTGACCGAATCGTTGATTTGGCTTCATCGATCTGCGTATTGTCTAAAAGTGTTTGCGCTTGTTCCACTTTTTTTGAAGACGTTTGAACCATGTCCCCTGCTACCTGCTGGGAATTTGTAAGCGCTTCCTGTGCACTGACGAGTTGGGCGTACGCTTTCCTAATTTGTGCAGAACTCTGTCCTTCTACCCCTGGAGGAAAAAGGTACGCAATGGTTTGCCCCTCGGTGACAGTATCTCCAACATCAACGAGAATGTCTTTGGTGATCCCTTCTCGACGAGGATGAATCATCGCAAAGTTATTAGAACGCACGCGACCGATAAGTTTTTGTGTAGAAAAACTTTGTGAAAGTTGTGGGTGAGCGGTGTTGTATATCTTCTCCTTTTTTGCCAAAGGAGCTTTGTTCTCTGTGTCAGATTTTAGAAGGAAATACCCTCCCAAAAGCACAGCCACAATAAGTACGTACACACCAATTTCCCCCCACGAAGGGTTTGATTTGAAAAATGATTTCATAATATTGAAGGCTAATAATTAGTGGTCCATGTTTTCCATGTCGAGGTGGTCTTCAACGTTCATATTCATGCGAGCCGCGGCTTCTTTTTGTTCTTGGTATTCCTCAAGTGAGAGACCTGATTTCTCGGCCATGTCTGCCTCTGTCATAGGTTGATCCCCGCATCCAAGAAGAAGGAGTGAAGTAGCGAAAACGAAAACGAATGTAAATTTTTTCATAGTAATAATTAAAATAAAGAATAGAAAAGCAGGTTGTTATTTACTACAACCACAGCTTGATTTTTTTGTTGTGCAGGTTGATTGTCCACACTCTCCCGCAGAATCACATCCGCAAGAAGGTTGACTTGGTCCTCCACAAGACGATCGGGAAGTGACAACCACTGGGGCTGACGCTTCTGCATTTGTTGGGGCGTTAAAGAGAAAGGCTCCTGCCATAATAACGGCCGTAGTGATTCCGAAAGCAGTAATAGTTTTTGTCATAATAAAAATAAAGATAAGAAAAAGACTCGTCGAAAAGACGAATCGAAAATATGAAATTCTGTTTCCTAGTTCAAAAGGACGATACCTTCTTGTGATCGCAATGGTGATGCCCAAAAGGCAATTTCAGGAGGGTCGGGAATACTTTCCCGTTCCACAATTTCTATTGTTTGAAACTCTACAAGACCCCATGCAACTGGTAAAACAGCTGATGCAAAATCTTTGAGAACTAATCCTTTATTGGTAAAAATCAAATCCTGACTCCAAAGATTCTCGGAATCAATACAAGCCGAACAATTCGATTCCATGCTCTTTTCTGTTGCCACTTCTACCTCGTGACAAGGCATGTCCATAACCTCTGCTTGAACAATCCCCATGTTTCCTATCATGCCCATAACCGAAAAGCACGCCAAGTAGGCGATTTTTGCGGACACAAAGGACAGTGTAAGGATTTTGCTCATTTGCAAAGGAGACTGTAATGGAATTTGGAAGCACGTCAAAAAAGAATTTTAAAAAAAATTTGTTGTCCGTTCTCTCGTGCAGTACCATTAACAAAATAACTCTTTTATATGAGAAGAAAACTTATTGGTTTCGTTATAGCTCTTTTATTCGTTGCCGTTGTTTCCCCTGCTCCAGATGCACACGCAAGCGTGGTTTCTGATCTTTCTAACTGGATACAAACGAGTTTCTTTGGGCCACAACAACTTGGGGGATCTGGTTTCGTTAAACCTGTAAAAAGCTCTTCATCACAAAAAAAAGGCAGTATTTTTCGTATTTTTCGAAAAGCGAAAAAGAAGCCAGCCTCAACTGAAAGCAATATGATGCCTTCCGCGGGTACTGAACCGGTGGTAATTCCTGTAAGTATTCCGACTCCAACAACAACTTCTCAACCTACAACATCTCCTGTGATATACCAATCAACACCTTCCTCTGAGGGAATGGTTCCAACGATTGTAAGTTGTTCTGACTCTGATGGTGGGAAAAATGCTCAGAAGAAAGGATCTGTTTCTTGGAAAGTGGGAAGTAAAATTGAAAATTATACTGATGACGATGGAGAAGGTGGTGTTTTCGAATTTTCTTGTGAAAATAATTCTGTTCGTGGAGATTTTATTCCTTGTAAATATGGAGCCTCAAATGGCGCCTGTAATGAGCCTCAGGAATGTCCGAGATTGGCCTGTCTCGCACCAAGTCCAGGATGTTCTTATAGAGCCGGAACGTTTGAAAATGGATGTACTAATCCTTGTGCGGAACTCGTATGTTCTCCTGATGACGATGAAGAAATCCCTAGTGAATACTCAACTCCCACGAATGATTCCACACCTCGAATTTCATATTGGTATGGAAAAGTAAATCAGCATGTAGCTGGGAATACCTGGAAAACAGATTCTGACGGTACTTCCGGAGCGAATGTAAACAAGCTCCAGTATTGTCAGAAGTTTTGGCCGAAAACAACAAGCGTTGCTGATTATAAATCAGAAACTATTACTTCTTGGCGTACAGCCGGAAATACTGGTGAACCTTACTCATCTGTTAAACTTTCCTTTAAATGTGTAACGGAAACGGGGGTTATTTGCCCACTCCCAAAGCCATGTGCCCCACTCTCTTCAAACTGCAAATATATATCAGTAACTGATAGTAATGGATGCGTTGATTCCTGTGCCGAGATGGTATGCGAAACTGAGCCCGAACTTCCTGTTTGTGAAAAACTGTCTATTTCCACGTGTTGGGAGACCAATGGGTGTTATTGGGATGATCCCGTTAAAAAATGCTTCACAAAAGATGGGATAAATGATGACGGATGTACTGATACCGATGGTGGTATTAATTATTCCATCAAAGGAATTGCTCATGGGTGGGCAAATGAGAGTGATAGAATAACGAAGTTTACAACGCAAGACAGCTGTAATAGTGGTGATTTGATTGAATTTCATTGTTCATCAGACGAAGTAACTGTAGGGACCCGATATTCTTGCCCAAATGGATGTTTTGAGGGTACTTGTAGAGGGGAGGTTTTCTGTCCTAAATTCTCTTGCCTCTCGCCAAAACCCGGATGCACTCATATATCAGTAACGGACCGTAATGGTTGCGTAAACCCTTGTGCTGATACGATATGTAAGACAATCGAACCGGTCTGCCCACTCCCAAAACCATGTGCTGCACCAGCCCCAAACTGTAAATATTTATCAACAACAGATAGTAATGGATGTATTGACACTTGTGCTGAACTCGTCTGCGAAGACGAACCTCCTGTCTGTCCTATAGTCTCTTGTGTGACACCGAAAACTGGATGTACTCATATATCATCAACCGACCGTAATGGTTGCGTAAACCCTTGTGCTGATACGATATGTAAGACGATAGAACCGGTCTGTCCACTCCCAAAGCCATGTGCTCAAGCACCTGATGGATGTTTTTATCAATCAGTAACTGATAGTAATGGTTGTATTGATGCCTGTGCAGACCTTGTCTGTAAAACGATTCTAAATGAAACTCCAACAGGAGGGGGAGGGTCCTCTTCCGACTCTTCTATAGATGACCGCTATTTCATGGAATAATGCTTCAAAAAAAGCCCTTCTTTCGTGAAGGGTTTTTTGCTTATTAAAAAAATGCGCAAATCTTTCTTTTTCTTTTTCTAAGAAAAATTTGTTGCATCCCCTTATTCGCGATACCATTAACAAAATAACCTTCTTCCATGAAAAGAAAGCTCCTTGGTTTCGTTGTCGCTATTTTATTCGTCGCCGCCATCTCTCCAGTTCCGAACGCACACGCAAATGTGTTTTCTGATTTTTCTAACTGGATACAAACAAGTTTCTTTGGTCCACAACAATTCGGTGGATCTGGATTTGAAACAGATAAAATAGATGTCACATCTGATTCTTCTGATTCGACGGAAAGAAGGATTTTACCACCACCGACAACCACTGAAACCGTGATACCTCCTTCGAGTATTCCTGTTCCTGGGACGACAACAACTCAATCGACTCCCCCTATTACGGTTCCAACTGCTGTAAGTTGTTTTGATTCTGATGGCGGAAAGAATGCTCAGAAGCAAGGATCTGTTCGTTGGAGGGCGGGCGGAAAATTAAAAAACTTTACTGATAAAAATAGTGGAAATGGGATTGTTGAATTTTCTTGCGAAAACAATTCTGTTCGTGGAAATTTTATTCCTTGTGAATATGGGACCACAAATGGTGCCTGCAAATCTGCTCCGGATTGTCCTGAAATATCTTGTGCAGCACCTCAGCCGGGTTGTACTTATATATCGGGAACATTTGATAACGGATGTACAAACCCTTGTGCGGAAACGGTATGTGATGATGAAATACCAAATTCTTGTTTCGACTCTGATCAAGGAAGTTTCGTGGAAAAAGGAACTGTAACCGGGATAATAAATGGTGTATCAGAAACGCACACTGATTTATGTTTCACCGAACTTGGAGGTCCCGAAAGCCAAGAAGGCTCTTTCCTGGGGGAATGGTTCTGCTCCAGCGAAACTTCTATTGGATATACTGGCGCTTATTGTGACTGTGTTGATGGGGCCTGTGGAAGTGATATTCAAACTTCTACTAATGATTTGACTCCTCGAATTTCATTCTGGTATGGAAAAGTAAATCAGCATGTAGAGGGAAGGCGTTGGAAAACTGATCCCGATGGTGTTTCTGGTGGAGGAACACAAGCACAGTGGGGCGACGAGGGATGGGCCGATCGACCCGTCGAATACTGTCAGAAATTTTGGCCAGACACGATAAGTGTTGAGGAATACCAAAATGAAACCATTACCTCTTGGCGAACGAGAGGGAATACTGAACAACCATATACAGCAACAAAACCTTCTTATAAATGTGTGAGAGGCGGGACCGCAACCGATCCCGAAATAAATGTTACCTACGTTCCACTCTCAAATACAAACGTAGTTGCTGGAACAACTGACATTTCTTTCTTTAAATTCGTTGTGGACAATAGCGAAGATGTTGAGGTAAGAGTCCAAGGACTCTCGTTTAATGCCCAGGGAACTGGGAATGCCGTAACGTTTTCTAATTTCTGGGGAGCCGTCTTTGCGGATGGAATACAACAGGGAGATGAGCGCAATCTTGATTTCAATGGATTTGTAAATTTTAATTTTTCTCATGATGTTCCTGCCGGAGAACAACAAGAATTTACTATCATTTTAAACACCCTCGAATCTTCCGCTCCTGGAACCTTCTCTCTTAATTTGATTGATGTATTCGCCGCAGCGGGGATAAATCCTGCCGTTATTGTTACTGTTCTCAATGGGGAAAGTCCTGTTTCTTTGGAGAACCCTCTTGTAGGAGAAACAATCACGCTCACTCAGGGCGGAGTACTTTCTGTAGATCTTGATTCCGTTGTTCCGTCTGATGTAATAATCGCTGGGCAAAGCAATGTTGATGTTATGAAGATTCGATTCAATGCGGCTGACGATGAGATTCAAGTAAAAGATATTTATCTCGAAAATGATCTCAACAATGACGAATCTCCAGATAATAATGAAATTGGAGATCGACTCGATTTCAAATTATATAATGAGGCAGGGCAATTGATCCAAGGAAAATATATGGTTGGTGGGAAAATTCATTTCGAATTGGCAAATGCTGATCGAATCAGAGTTCCAAACAATGACTCGACCTTCGTAACTATTAAGGTTGATGCTCGTGACATTACACAATCAAGTCAGACCGGAAAACGGCTTCAGTTATCCCTCGATGGGAATCATGCAACTGGAGGTCTTGAAGCAG
>Ga0307929_1000302_pt1 | contig 52074 bp, 41 predicted proteins | sample AceLakmetage1330_FD_203160 | JGI IMG/M metagenome (GOLD analysis project Ga0307929, IMG submission 203160) | Saline water microbial communities from Ace Lake, Antarctica - #1330 | ecosystem: Environmental > Aquatic > Non-marine Saline and Alkaline > Saline | place: Antarctica: Ace Lake... | reverse complement strand
AATTATTTACTCGCCACTATACAGATAGCGTTTAATCTTATGTGTTGCCGTTTTGATAAAAGGTTCACGCCTCTCCACTATCCGCATCAAACGAGATGCGGTGGACACCTGGGTGTTTACTTCCTTTCGCAGAGTTTCACAGACTTTATCAATATACTCCCGACGCTTAACCCGGGATTGCCCCTCGGTCACCGCATCAATAAACTCATAATCCGGATATACCCAGGCGTCGAGCTTACCGTTATTTTCCACAACAAGCGACTCTACCACCCATGAATAGGCATTAATTTTATGTTCGATGGGCTCGGGGTAGACATTTTCCCCGTTTGCCATCACAATAACATTCTTCGATCGGCCACGAATATGGAGGTTTCCCGCATCATCAAATGATCCAAGATCACCGGTAATCAACCAGCCATCTTCCGTAAGGGCTTCTGCAGAAGCATCGGGATCGTCATAATAGCCTCGCATAACATTGGGTCCGCGACCATAAATTTCACCGACACCACTATCAGGGTCAGGATCAACAACCTTTACCTCAACTCCTGGAAAAGGTTTTCCCGTTGAACCCAGGGCTATAGTTGGATCCCCAACGGGCCCGCCAGCAAGAAGGGGGGCAGATTCCGTTAAACCATATCCTATCAGATAGGGAAACTCAGCTTCTCTCAGAAACCGCTCAACCTCGGGATTCAAGGCTGCACCACCGATTCCCATAAGTTCGAGTTTGCCGCCAAAAAACGCTATCAGTTTGGCACCAATTTTTTTATACACAAATTTGCGGCCAAAAGAGCATTTACACAGCAATGAAAGAAAAATACTTTTTTCAACCTGTGGCAACACCCGTTTCTTGTAAATTTTCTCCATAATCAACGGCACCGCAAACATAACTGTAGGCTGTTCATGTTTACACAACTTCTGGAGAATAGCAGGAGTCGGAGTCTTGCCGGCATAGGCAATTTTACACCCCTTGATCAGAGGTGTAATAAATCCGAGGGTAAACTCGTAGGTATGGGACATGGGCAGGACCGAAAGAAAAACATTGCCACTCTCAACCTGTATCATTGTGGCAGCACTGTATGCATTTGCTGTCAGATTTTTGTGGCTGAGCATTACAGCTTTTGAATACCCGGACGTCCCTGAAGTATATAATATGGAAGCAAGATCATCCTCTTCTACCTCCGCAAAGGATACATCTTCCTCGGCATCCACCATAACTTTCCTGGCAGCCATGGCCTCTTCAAGATAACTGGTGAAAAATGTTACATCCACCACATCCTGTGTCGCACCCGAATCATCGAGTGTGATGATTTTCTTTAAAGTCTTTTGATTTAACTCGTAGATTTTCTCTATCTGGCGATGAGAGACAAACAGCACAGGTACTTCCATCTCATTAAGGATATGATGGACATCCGCCTCCGGAAGATCAGGAAGGATGGGTACTGCAACCGCCCCTATACGGACAATGGCAAAATAGGCCATTCCCCAGTGAGGCGAATTTTCCGACAGGATTGCCACCCTGTCGCCTTTTTTTACCCCTTCCCTGATAAGCTGACTGGCAAGCGCTAAAATTCGATCATAGAATTCACGATAACTCAGAGACTCCTCAGCAGCCATCCCAATGGCCGGAAGGTCCTCATACCGTTCAACACTGTTATCGAGTATATAATTTAAGGTCATCCGTACATCGTTCGATTCCGGCATACACACCCCATTAAAGCAATAAATTGATTGTAAGGTTCTTATTCTGTAACTGTTCAATAGTGCCTCAGGTTCGTTCATTGAAGTCTTCGAAGTGTACTAGTGCTACACCAGAGGGCTGAAATAGACAAAAATGAGATGCTAGTGAATAGTTCCCTTATTCTTAAGTGAGGTGCATACTACCTAAAAGTAGATTTTTGGTCAATTAAGAATAAAGATCAGCCATTTTCCTAAGTAAAACAGCTATTATTCCACAGGATAGAGGAATAATCTTGACAGTCAATGGCACAGCTTATAAGAAACAAGGTAGTAAACTCCACTATTTTGGTATCAGACTAGCTCTGTAAGCTACTTCCCATATACATATATTTTAATATATTTTATGCACAACATGTCGCGTTCCTCTTTCGCACTTTTATTGTTTACCCTCTTCACACTGTTTATTTCGAGCAGTATGGAATGCAGGGCTGGGATTCCTGTTCTTCAAGATGTTGCAAAATGGAGAGTGGCAAACTCTGCTCCCGTTACCACTCAACAAGTCAAACAATCCAGCAAGCCATCTCCTCGTCCCGCGGGAGTTGTCTCGGGAAACTCTCTTAAAATTCTTGGCCAGGCCGCCAATATTTCTTCTGTGAAGAAGCGGATTGGCCCCGTTGTCACAGCAGCAACCACAAAACGACTCAACAGAAAGATCTCATCCAGAGCCGCCATCATCGTTGATGCTGTAAACGGCAAGATACTGTACTCCAGAAATCCTGACCACCAGAGACAACCGGCATCTACCATTAAGGTACTCACCGGAATGATTGCCCTGAAATCATTAACTCTGGGTGAAAAAGTTTCTGTAAGCAGAAAAGCTGCCAAACAACCTCGCTCCAAGGTCTATCTTGATCAAAAGAAACGGTATAAGGCAAATGACCTTATAAATGCAGTACTCCTGGCCTCGGCAAATGACGCCAGTGTCGCACTTGCTGAGAAAATTGCCGGCAATGAAAAAGATTTTGCCAAGATGATGACACTCCGCGCCAAGCTCTGGGGTGCCAATCGCACCGTGTGTAAAACCGCGACAGGACTCACCGCAAAGGGACAGAAATCCACTGCCCGTGATCTGGCAACAATTTTTCGACATGCCATGAATGACCCCGATTTTTCCACCCGAATGAAACGCGTTAAAGCACGTACCACCGAAGGAAAACTCCTCCGAAATCACAATAAAGCCCTGTGGCAGGTCAAGGGGACACTTGGCGGAAAAACAGGCTATACCAACGCAGCAAGACAGACCTATGTCGGGAAATTTAAACGCGGTAAAGATGAAATCATTGTTGCCATTATGGGCAGTGAGACCATGTGGGCTGACATTAAACACCTGGTAAAATACGGGTTTCAGAAAAAAATCGTTCTAAACGATGAAATTGACACCATGGGTGGTGAGATTGAGCTTGTAGCCGATCTTCAATAGATCAAGTCCTGTTCAAGTTTCTGCACACCGTTCACAATCAGGGTCACAGCACCATACTCTTCTTCCACTTTGCCCTGTAACATATAAGCATTCCCCGAAGACAAAACTGCTGCATAGCGACGATACACCCGTGGAAAAAATATTGTTTCCACCACTCCCGTTTCATCTTCAAAGGTCAAAAACTCCATCACCTCACCTGTTTTTGTTGAAACCAGCTTGCCGCTGAGTAACCAGCCGGCCAAACGTATAGCCTTTCCCGTATATCTCTTCAAATCACAGGCCCGTACTCGCCCATTCAACTGACTCCCATAGAGCAGCAGTGGATGCCCGCTACAGAGAAATTCCAGGGCTGCATACTCCTGCTGCTGCATCTCCTGTTTCGTAAAAGGTGGAAGACACGGAGCATCAGGCAATTGAGCGCCAAAAAGAGGACTGTTTTTTTTTGCCTTTGCAAGACTCCTGAATTGCGCAAGCTCCCAAAACAGATGGCTTCTACTCCTGGTACTGGTTGTACATAACGCATCCATGGCTCCTGCTCGAATCAATGCCCTGTATTCATCTTTTTGAGGCTGCACCCGCTGCCAGAAATCAAGAGTGGAGATAAATTCTTTTTCTTTTCGACACTCTACGATCCTGGCCATGGTCTTTGTGGATAAGTGTTTCACAGCCATCAAGCCCACCCGTATACTTTTTACCGGAATATCTGCCCCTTCTCCATGCCATCGAATGTTACTACGATTCACACATGGAGAAATGATGGAGAGCCCCAGTCGCTTTGCCTCGGAGACATAGGCAAATGTGGAGTAATATCCTCCCTGATTGGAAATCACTGCTGCCATAAATTCCACTGGATAATGTGTTTTCAGATAGGCCGCCTGATAGGAGACTCGGGCATAGGAGGCGGAATGCGGTTTACAAAATGAATAGCCATCAAAACTCATCATCATGGCCCAAAGTTTTTCGATGGTTTCCCTGTCCACATCTCTTGCGGCACATCCCTTCTCAAACTCCATACGATAATCTTTTAAACGCAGCACCTTATCTTTTTTAGACATTACCTTTCGCAGACCGTCTGCTCTGGCATGACTAAAACCCGCTAGTGCAACAGCAACTCGTGAGACGTCCTCCTGATACACCATAAGCCCGAAGGTCTCACCCAGCACCATTGCCAGTTTAGGATGAAGATGCTGCCATGCACCTCCATGGAGCCTGCGCACATACTCACGCACAAAATCATTTGCAGCAGGACGAATAATAGAAGACTGCAGAACAAGCTGTTCAAACTCCCCGCTTCCCGCCTTTTGCTGCAGCAGTCGCATAGCCGGGCTTTCTATATAAAAACAGCCCATTGTTTTCCCGGCAGCCACTGCCTTCTTTGTTTCCAGATCTTCTTCCGGCTGCCAATATTCCTCTTCAAAATTACGATCACCACTTGTTAGTGATGCAATACAATCCCTGATCACTCCAAGACTGCGATTGCCAAGCAGATCAATTTTCACAAGCCCCCCAGCCTCCGCGCCATCCTTATCCCACTGAATAACAGGGACTCCCTTGGCAGCAAACTCGACAGGCACATAGTTGGATACAGGTTCCGGTGTAATAATGACGCCTCCCGGATGAACGGATATATGACGCGGGATACCTATTAGAGAAGAAGCCAGTTGGTTGATTTCGGGCCAGGGTTCCCGCTGGTTTTTTGTTTTCTCTCCGGGCAATCTGCTGTGCTTACTTATCCGGGAAATTTCTTCTGCGGGAAGACCGAAAGCCCTGGCTGTTTCCCGAATAGCCATACGGGCCTGAAATCGGATGGTAGTTGATACCATGGCAGCATGAGCCCCATATTCCTGAAGAACCTGGGCAAGGACAGCGTCCCGTTCATCCCAGGGAAAATCAATATCGATATCAGGTGGATCCGAGCGGCCAGGATTAAGGAATCGTTCAAAATAGAGGTTGTGTTTCAAGGGACAGACGTTGGTTATTTCAAGACAATAGGCCACAAGTGACGCTGCACCAGATCCACGTCCACAGATACGGGAAGAACGTTTTGTATCTTTCCCGATAGCCCGACACACAATATCGTGAACCACCAGAAAATAAGTGGAAAAACCCATGGTTTCAATTACTCGCAGCTCCTTTTCCAAACGTTCGACAACTGCTTCGGAAAGATCTGTTCCGTAACGAAGACAAGCTCCCTTATAAGCAGCTTGCCGTAATAAACCTGCCGCTCTTTCACCGCTTTCCTTCCAGGGAGGCATTATCAACTTGAACTTAGGACCCCTAAATACACAACGCCTGCCAAGAGTTTCTGTCTGTGCTATCACTTCCGGCCATACTGCAAACCGTTTTTTATAAAGTGCAGGAATTTCCAGCCAGGAAATCGGGGGATTAGGCTCTTGTTTATCTGCCTTCAAAAGTCCCTTGGCAGCTATTGCCGCCATAAGTTTTAAAAGTCTTCTATCGCTTTTTTCCGCCATAAACACAGAGGGAACAATAATGGCAGGGATGCTTTGTTTTTGTGCCCATCTTCGAAGATTACTGGTTTTTTCAGTTGGTCTGCCGCCAAGATTTACAGCTATATCCAAAGAGTGTTTCTGAAGAGTTTCAAGGAGAGGAAGTGAGGAACTGATAAAGAGAAGACCATTACCCTGCCGGCCAATATCCTTTTTGAGGGTGAAATTACTGTCTGTTTTTCTTTTTGTTATTAACTTAGATAAATTGATATACCCGACCGAATTACGCACCAGACAAATAAGTTTTTCAGATGTCCTGTCATCGGTTATTTCTGCAGCAATAAGAGGCCGAAGCCCGTGTTTTTTACAGGCAGCAAGAAATGACCATATTCCGGCAAGTGAATTACGATCAGTAAGTGCAATAGTTGTATAACCAAGCTCTTTGGCACGTTTGCAAAGACTCTCAGGAGAACTGCATCCCCGCATCAACGAATAGTACGAACGGACAAAAAGAGGGAACACAGGTTAGCTCGTCCCCAGATAAATACTTCCATCCCCAAACTGCTTGTTGACCATATCCATTGCAGTTATGATTTTTTTCTGCTGCAGCTCTTTCCTGTTTTGCATAACAAAAAGAGTCTGCTGCTGCGAACGAGGCAAAAAGCGGTCACAAATAAGAGCACAGCTACGAACACGAATACGCCTTCCCCATGCTTTATCAAGTACGCTTAAAGCAAGATTACGCAGAATAAAATCATTATCACAGCCACCTTTACGACTAACGCTTCTGCATGTTTTTTTCCCGTCACCGTAGCTCAGACAAACCCCCAATCGTTGACCGACTATTCCCTTATGACGAAGCACTCTTCCTATTTCGTGAACCAACCGGGTAAGAGCAGACCGCACTTCGGAATAGCTTCCCGTATCCTCTTCAAAAATATATTCTTCTACTATCCGATCATTTTTAATTTTTCCAGGACAGACTCCGCTTTCATCCCGGCCACGACTGGCATCATACAGATATGCACCTCGCCTTTGAAATGGAACCAGCAACTGTTTTCTGCTCAACTGTGCCAACTGGCCAATCCACTTCACATTAAAATCCTCAAGAATATGCATCTCATCGGCTGTTACCCCTGGCAACATCGATAATGGCAGAGGAGCCAAAAAGGTATCTTCTTCCCCGGCACCCACAATATACTCCCCAAAAGGCCGTACCATTCTTGAGGCAACTTTGGAGACCAGCTTATTGGAAGCAAGGCTCCAGACAGGATCAAGCCCCAAATCATTCTGCACTTCTTTACGCAGCCTCCAGGCAATATCGGGAGCTGGCCCGAAGAGTCGATGCGTCCCGGTGACATCCAGAAACAAATGCCCATCCTCTTCTCCCTGCTCCACCAGAGGTGTGTAGGGAACAACCCGCTTTACAATTGCAGTCATAGCTTTGCGATACAAAGGAGGACGGGGAGCGATAACCCGGGCCTGCCTACAATATTTACGGGCAAGGCTCAGGCGCATTCCCTTGCGCACCCCATCCTGATATGCCTCTTCACTCATATCAAAAACCAGGGTTCTTGCCTTAACGCCCTCACCACTTGCAACAATCAGCGGAATCCGTTGCAGAGAACTGTCACACAGACGTTCCACGGCCACTGCAAAATCAGTGATATTAAAATGAATAATGGATCTATCCATCTATCTGCTTCTGTATAATCGTCTGCAGAAGCCTTCCATTCTCCGGTGCCTGGGCACACACGTGGTTATTAAAAAACACAATGCCGCGTTCAGCCTTTCTCCGCAGGGACGTCAAATGGCTCTGATTCCACTCATTCAATTCTTCTTCTGAATAGGAATAATCAAATTTCTTCTGCATATTTCCGGATTGCCACCCCTGTATATTGCGACCATGAAAGCGAACAAAGAACAGTTCGGGATTGGTTACAATATCAAGACAGGGAAAAAGATCAGGCATTGAAGGTGCGTCCACTGTAACCATGGTCACCCTCCGTGCCTCAAGTTCTGCAAACACCGTATCCCTTGACCAGGAGATATGGCGAAATTCAACCGCAAGTGGAAAACCGTGCAAGCCATCGAGCAGATGTGCCAGATAGTAGCGATTTTTTCTGCTCCAATCAAAATCAGGCGGCAACTGAACCAGAATTGCTGCCAATTGTTTACGCAGAGGCTGAATTCCTTCCCGGTACAGTTTCAATTCCTGTTGCCAGTTTCGATCCCGTTCATGGGTAAGTGTTCTGGTAAGCTTTGCGGCAAATTGAAAACTTTCAGGTGCCTTACTGATCATACGACTGATAGCTTCTGCCCGTACCATCTGATACCAGGTGTAATTCAACTCAACGATGGGAAACACATTCGCATAAAGAGCAAGCATTCCAGGAGTTCTTGTGCCCTGGGGATAAAACCCGCTATCCACCCACTCGGTATAGGAATACCCGCTGGTACCAATAAGTACCGGACACAATTTATCGTTTGTCATAACTTCTGATCACACCCACCACCTTGCCCTGCACTAAAATATCAGAGAAAGGATAACGGACAGGCTGAAATTTCTTGTTCTCCGGGCGCAGTTCGATATACCCATCTCCCAGAAAGAACCGTTTTACAGTGGCCTCCTCCCCCTGAATAAGAACTGCAACAATTTCTCCATTCTCCGCGTATTGCCTGGGTTCACAGATCACCAGATCGCCATTCAATATTCCCGCATCCTGCATGGAATCACCCTGTACACGCAGACAGAAAAGATTGCTCCCCATAAAAAGTGTTCCATCAACCAGTACGGAACCATCCCATTCCTGCTGGGCATACATGGGCAAACCAGCTGTAATTCTGCCCACCACTGGCAATTCCCGGACCCGTGATTTCTCCTTTTGACGCTGTGGTGACAAAATACGAATCGACCTGCTATAGCGCCCTTCCCGCTCAATCACTTCTTTTTTTTCCAGCTGAGTGATTAACTGAGCCACGGCATTATGGCTTACTCCCAGATCTTCTGCAGCCCGACGGAGACTGGGCGCATGCCCCTCCTGCTCCAGCTGTTCCTGCAGATACTCAAAAAGCTGCTGCTGCTTTATTGTCAGATTCATATTTCCCTCTTCACCAGAAATGTACATTTACATTTCCCTTCTACAGCGAAACACCCACAAATGTCAATGCACATTCACCTGTCACAAAAAAAGAACACTCCCGTTCGGGTATTCTATAATGGATTTGTGCTTCAGTTATTCCTCTAGAGAGTGTGTTCTGTTTTAGAATTTTGAAAAAAAGGATCAGAAAGGCCCCTACATGGTGGTATTTTTTTCTATCTCTACAACCTACAATCATATACACTCTTAATAGCATATTCTCATTACAGCTTTTGATTTTGATGGAGTAGCATCAATAACAATTGGTGTAAGAGCCCATAATGGTATTGAGGCCGCACAGGACAGTAGAAGCAGAATATAAATGATCTTTTTGCGAAGCGTGAGATCAGGATTAAGAAACTCAAAAACACAATTATGGGATTAAAGCAGGATACAACAAAAGGCGGTTAAATATGTTGAGGAGAATGGTTTTTTTTCTGATTGTTATTATTGCAGCATCCATATCAGCCTGTCAGGAGCCACAGGACACGATCCCAGAACTGCGCATAGGACACGCTCCACACGACCATCACTCAGCACTCTACATTGCCTGTATGAACCCGGATTATTTCAAGAAAAATGGAGATGTTAATTTAAAACAGATTGTATTCAAAGAAAAATATGAATTACGAAAAAACGATCTGCTCTTAGCCAGGATAACAATTCTGCAGGGTACCGGTGGGAAAAAAGGAGTGAAAAAAATTATCGAAGGGGAACTCGATATGACTCTTGGCAGTGTCCCTTCCATGTTATATTTTATTGATAAAGAGCAACCTATTTCCATTATCCTGCCGTTAATGGCAGATGGTGCAGGCTTTGTTATGAGCAATAAGTATAACACCATCAGTAACTGGGATGATTTTGTGGCACTGGTGAAAAATTCCGACAAAGCTCTTCGGATAGGATTTAAAACAGCCCAATCGGTTCAATCCCTCATCCTGGAACAGGCCTTAAAAGAGAGTGGCATCACCTACAGTTATGACATTGAAGAAAGCAACTCACAGGTTATCCTTGTCAATGTATCGGCTGCCAGAAATCTTATTCCTGCCCTGGCAAAAGGCTTGATAGACGGATTTGTCATCAATCAGCCCTATGTGGCCATGGCTGAAACAGAACACGTCGGCAAGGTTATCGCATATCTGAATGAATTGCCGCCAAAGGGAAGATGGGATGGCGTCCCCTGCTGTGCACTGGCGGCAACAAAGACATATTTAGAGAAATATCCTGAAGTGTCACAGTCCTTTGCCGGACTTCTCCTTTCTGCAAATAAAAGAATAATTGAGAATCCGGAGCTGAGTATACGGCAGATCGCTGAATGGCTGGACATTTCGCCTGAAATCGAAAAACGATCCGTGCCAACGATCAGCTTTCTCTCCGAATATAATGACAACTGGAACCGGGGGGTGGACTTCTGGATTGAAACGATGATACACAATGGCATTTATACAAATAGAATCAAAAAAGCTCAGGAAACCGGTTCAGTGAATGACGTAATATACGATATGTCTTTTTACAACAGAGTTACAGCAGAGCACAAAGACCTTCACCGTACAGGAAAGTAACTGCAATGAACCTGATTTTAGATATAAGGATCAGAGACAAGCTGCTGATCAGCTCTACTATCCTTTCAATTATTTTCTGCATTGCCGTTGCAGTGTACCACTTGACCCTGACCATGGTGATCAGCGATTATGAACATCTTACCAGCCATGATCTTCTGGTTGCATATAAGGCACAGACTATACAGCTCCATATTCTTAAAATCCGCAAAGCCGAAGTGGAATTTCTTCGGGATGGTGATGAAAAATTTCCGTCCCGGGTTCGCGACAATCTACAAAGTATTCAGGATCTGACAGTTTCAATAAGACAACTTGTCTCAACCGAGCCTATGTTTGCCCTGGTGGCTCTGGATGCTGAACTGATTCGGAAACGTATTGGTGACTATCGTGCAGTATTCGAACATATTGTAGAGGCCTACAATGCAAAGGGAACAGATGAAAATTCCGGTTTCTATGGCCGTTTCAGGACTATTATTCGTGATACTGAGGAGTTTTGTCTGACCCACAAAACACAGGTTCCCCAGGGGATGGAACTACTCAGTGAAATCCGAAGGTATGAAAAAGACTATCTGGTACGGGGCAGATATACATACCAGGAGAAGATTCATGCGGCAGTAGCCCACCTGCTGATGACCTTTCGCTCGTCTGGGTTGCCATCTGAAGTCGTTATCACCCTCGAAGAACAATTAACTGCCTATCAGCTCCATTTTGACCAAATTGTGGCAAAAGATAAAACCATAGCCATCCGTTCCTTTGCGCTCATTGAAGCCGCTGAAGAAATTGAACGCATTGCCGATACAATCATTGCATCCGTCGAAAAAGTAACAAATCTGCAATTGCATGAAATAAAAACCAAATCTAAACGATACGTTGCCTTGGCGCTTTCATTTTGTCTGATCGCCATTCTGGTCGGTTTGGGATTGATGCACTTTTTTAATAATTCTATCACCAGACCTCTTGCCGCTGTAGTTGAGAAAATCCAAGAGATATCAGCAGGAAATTATAATGTTGTGGTACCGGTAAGTTCCCGTGACGAAACCGGGCAACTGGCCACGGCCTTTAATGAGATGGTGGTGGCCAGGCGTTTGGCGAATGAGGCGCTCTATCGTGCAAACCTGGTTATCGAGAGCAGTCCGGTGGTACTGTTTCGATGGAAGGCAACGCAGAGCTGGCCGGTGGAAATGGTCAGCGACAATGTAAGCCAGTTTGGCTATACACCGGATGAACTCCTCTCCGGGAAAACGCCCTATTCCGCAATTGTGCATCCCGAGGATCTGGAACGGGTTATACGCGAAGTACAGCAATACTCTGAGAGTGGAGTGAGTCCTATCCGACAGGAATATCGTATAGTCAGTCCGGCAGGAGACGTGTACTGGACCGATGATCGCACTACTATCGAACGAGATGCTGATGGAAACATCACTCACTACCAGGGTATTGTCATTGACATTACCGAACGAAAAGAGGTCGAAAGTGCCATTCGCAAGAGTGACGAGCAGTGGAACAGGACCTTTAACTCCTTCACTGATATTGTCACCCTCCAGGATGTTAATCTGCAGATAGTGAAAACCAACCGGGCAGCCTGCACGACCCTTGATCTTGCCTGTGATGAGGTTATCGGCCAGCATTGTTATCAACTTTTTGCTGATGCAGATACACCCTGTCCGGAGTGTCCCCTGCTGGATACCAGAAAGACCTTTCAAGCCTACAGCCGGGAGATGTATCATGAAAAACTTAAAAAGACCTTTCTGGTTTCAGCCTCACCAGTATTTGATGAGCAGGGCAAACTTGAATATATTGCTCATGTAGCCAAAGACATCTCAGATCTGAAGAAACTTCAAAAAGAACTGTTTCATGCCCAGAAAATGGAAGCTATTGGTACCCTGGCTGGCGGTATTGCCCACGATTTCAACAATATCCTCGCTGCAATTATTGGCTATTCGGAATTAATAAAAAATGAAGTTCCTGTGGGAAGTTGTGTGGGAAAAGATATCCTGGAAGTTATTGGAGCAAGCAATCGTGCTGCAGAGCTTGTAAAACAGATCCTCACTTTCAGCCGTCAGAAAGACAGTAAAAAGCAGCCTCTTCGCCCCCACCTTATCGTTAAAGAGGCGTTGAAAATGCTACGCTCAACCCTGCCGACAACCATCACAATACAACAGTACATTGATCCTGATTGCGGACTTATTCTGGCTGACCCCACCAATATCCACCAGATTACCGTCAACCTCTGTACCAATGCGCTGCATGCCATGACCGATGGCAAAGGAACCTTGAATGTTGAGCTGCACCACCAGGAACTGACTGCTGCAGCACTGGGTGGAGGCATCGTGACTCCTGGGCCCTTTGTTGTCCTTACAGTAAGTGACAGCGGTTGTGGTATGAACAAAGCAACTATTGATCGAATTTTCGACCCCTATTTCACCACCAAGGAAATAGGAAAAGGCACAGGCCTGGGTCTTGCGGTTATCCAGGGGATAGTCCAGGATGTTCATGGTTTTATCAGGGTAACGAGTATACCGGGAGAAGGAAGCTCTTTTATTATTTATTTTCCGGAATTTCAGGAAAAAATGTATACTGAAGGATCTGAAGAAATAGTGATTCCTCAGAGAGGAGATGAACATATCCTGGTTGTGGACGATGAGCCTTTCCTTGTTCGGGTAACACAGAGGCAGCTGGAAAATCACGGCTACACGGTTACGGGGATAAGCAGCAGTAAGGACGCCCTGGAGATGATCGAAGCGAATCCCTGGCAGTTTGACCTGCTTATTACGGATCAAACCATGCCCAGACTCACCGGCATGGAGCTTGCTCTGGCTGTGATGGCAATCAGACCGGATTTGCCAGTAATTTTATGCACAGGCCACAGCGACCTAGTCTCCGAAGAAGAGGCCTTGCAATCGGGTGTTAAGAGATACATCACCAAACCCATTGCGGCAAATGAGCTTACTCTAGCCGCCAGATCTGTGCTGGATGGAAATTAAAAACGTATTCTCCTATTCTATTACCTGTGACGATACCTCATTATGGCTGAAATTTTTGTTGTAGATGATGATATAACGCTTGGAAAAATGCTGGTCAGACAGCTGCAGACTTCTGGCCATCGAGCAGAGAGTGCCACCACCCTGAGCGAAGGGATACAGCAGGTCACTGCCGGAAGATATGAAATCATTCTGCTTGATGTTGGTTTGCCAGATGGAAATGGGCTGGAGTATCTTACAAAATTTAAGGAGGTCTCCTCATCTCCTGAAGTTATTATTATTACAGGAAATGGTGATCAGGATGGTGCGGAAAAGGCTATCATAAGCGGTGCCTGGGCCTATCTGGAAAAACTGAATGTTGTTAAAGATCTTCTGCTGCATATCACACGAGCACTGCAGTATCAGAAAGAAAGAAAAAGGGTGCAGAAGGTTCCACTTATTCTGCAACGGGACTCCATAATTGGCAATAGTAGCCTGCTTACAAAATGCCTTGATCAAGTGGCGCAGGCCGCTGTCTCCGATGCCAGTGTCCTTATAACCGGTGAAACAGGAACCGGAAAAGAACTTTTTGCCCGGGCCATCCATGAGAACAGTAAACGCAGAGACCAAAATTTTATCACAGTTGACTGTACTGCTATTCCGGAAAATCTTATCGAAAGTATCCTCTTTGGCTATGTGAAAGGAGCTTTCACCGGAGCTGACAGCAATCGGGAAGGTCTGATCCAGCTGGCTGATGGAGGAACGTTGTTTCTTGATGAGGTGGGAGAACTCCCTGTAAGCATGCAAAAAAGGTTTCTCCGGGTACTGCAGGAACACAGCTACCGACCAGTGGGATCCACCCATGAGGAGCATAGTGACTTCAGAATCATTGCTGCAACAAATATTGATATTGACCTGAGTGTGGAGCAGGGAACATTCCGGAACGATTTACTCCATCGTCTCAAAGCCTTCTCACTTTCCCTTCCTCCCCTCCGAGAAAGAAAAGGAGACATTCAACCCTTGAGCAGGTATTTTCTGACCCGAATATGGGATCGATCAACGATTGAATATAAAAGCATTTCACCGGAATTTATAGAGCATCTTGCAGCCTACGACTGGCCTGGAAATATACGGGAACTGCAGCAGACCCTGGAACAGGTCGTTGCCGGTGCAGTACAAACGCCCACATTATTTGCCTGCCATCTTCCGGAACATCTTCGTGTTCGACGAGCCCGGGAAGCGCTCCAGTCACTACCTCCCACTGCCGGGCCTGCTGTATTATCGAATGAATCTTTCTTTCCGCCACCATGGCAAGAGTATAAAAGTGAAAGTGAGAAGAAATATATCTATAATCTTATGCGCCATAGCAAAGGTAATGTAACGATTGCCTGCCAACTCTCCGGACTCTCAAGAACCCGCCTCTATCGATTACGCAAAAAACATAATCTGCTCGTCTCCCCCTAAAGCCTCTACAACTCTCCCCCTCGACCGACGGTCACAAAAGGAACCATAGCACCCTGCGAAAACATCTGGTGGTCACAAAAGGACCCGACAACAATCGACTGCCTCCAACCTGTCCCCCCTTGTATAAGTAGATATCATTACACTTCTGTTTTATTTGTTGCCTCTTCGTCTGTTGGTATGACTTTTGCTACCTATGGAAAAGGAAAGAAGATATCCAGTTCTTTTCTGAGAACGAGGAGTGTACAAAAAACATCAAGGCACAGACTGGGAAAAGAGATGAATATTTTCTTTTATACAAGCAGTCCTTCAACCGGATCTAAACACTATTTAAAGCAGCTGCAAGGACTAGCGGTTCTCTACAACATGCTGATCCTTCCTCCAGGTCCACTCTTTCGTTCTCCATTGTCACTCAAAATGCGCAGCGGAGATTTGCTTCTCCTCTTTGCGAACACTAGAAAAAAAATAAATGAGCTGCTTGCACTGAAAAATGAACTTGTTGATTTTCGGATTATTTTGATTCTGGAAGAAAGCGCAGCCCTTCCCAAAGCATATTCGATGCAACCACGTTTTATCGTTTCTCAAAATGAGGAAATAACACGAATAGAGGCCGTTATAAGAAAAATCAAAGAATCTAGTGTGTCAAGCAACAGTTATGAGTCTTTAAAAATTGATAGTTGATACGAGTCGCTTCGGCAGAGCCACAGGCTTTCGGAGTTCCATTTATTCAGGAGGGGAAAAATGTTTAAGGTAAAATTAAGGGTTAAGCTATTGGGATCTTTTGGCCTGGTGCTGCTACTGCTTGTAACTGTTATGGCTGTCTATCAGTATTTGTCCAGCTATACAACAAGCAGCTTCCAGGATCTCTTACAGGAAGAATTAGCCATTGCCGACCATGCAGCTGCAATCCATGCCTATGAGTTACAATGCCGCCGCGACGAAAAAGATTTCCTGCTCCGCCATGACAAAAAGTACCTTCAAAAACTGAACGAAAACATAGACAAATTGAAACTAGAGGCACAAAGCATCATTACTCTGGCTCAACAGATTGATGACCAGGAGTCACTTGCCAATGCCTTAACAGTCATTGACTACACAGACGAATATCAAAAGGCCTTTACAGAACTGGTTGCTTCCTGGGAACAAAAGGGACTTGATCATACATCGGGACTCCAGGGAGAATTTAGAGCAGCAGCCCATGAACTCTCTGAAAATTTAAAAGAACATGAAATCGATTCCCTACAACTGGCTCTGCTTATGATGCGCCGCTATGAAAAAGATTTTATACGCACTGGCAGTGATCGCTACAAAGAGAAATTAACAGCGGCAATCGACACCTATAAGCAGCTTCTTCAGGAAAGCAGTTGTGAAGAGAAATCAAAGCAAACCCAGACACAGGCTTTATCCTTATACGAAAGATCCTTGAACAAATACCTTGCCGCTGATTCATCAGACAATCAACGAGAGCAGGCCTATCAGGGCATGAGAGCTCCGTCCCACTATATGGAGGAAGCTATTGGTCATGTACTCGTGCCTAATGTTGAAGTTTTCCTTCTGGAGATTCGTAAGAATGAAAAAGACTACATGCTTCGCGATGATGAAAAATACATCAAAAAAACTCACGATTCCATCGCCCACTTAAAGAGTGCTGTTACTGAATCTGGAATTCTTCAGGAGCATATTGACAGTATTTTCAAGGTAGTAGATGCCTACCAGCACTCCTTTGATCTTATGGTGGCAGAAGATCAGAAAATAAAAGTCTTGACCGCTACCATGAGGGCAGCAGTCCACAAGATAGAACCTGCTGTGGAAGCTCTGCATAAAAAAGCGGAAGAGACATCAGTAATCACAATTGAGGCGATCTCCGAGAGGAACACCTTTCTCTCCCAGGTTGCCATTGGAACAGGAGTTGGTGCCATTGCTATTGGTATGTTTCTGGCATTTTTTATCAGTGGCATGATAATACGGCCACTACGTCGTATTACTGATAACTTAAAAGACATGTCCGATGGTGAAGGAGATCTCACCCAACGTCTGAAGGTGGACTGTCTGGTCTGTTCAGATGTTAAGAAATGCGGCACTCCATCCTGTCGAAGCTACGGGAAGAAGGTTCTCTGCTGGGAAATCAGCGGTACCATGGCTGATGATCCTGACTGTATCGATGTAATCAATGGTAAAGTCACAGATTGTAAGGAATGTGAGGTCTTCGAAAAAGCCAACTACGATGAGCTCCAGGAGCTCTCCAATAATTTCAACATCTTTATCCTTAAACTGCAGCACATGTTCAAAGATGTGGTTCAGGGTGTCGTCACCATATCCTCTGCAACCACAGAGCTCTCTGCCATTGCCGAACAGATGTCCGGTGGTGCCAATAACGTCTCAGATCAATCCAACTCCGTGGCCACTGCTGCTGAGGAGATGAGTGTCAATATGGACTCCGTGGCTGCAGCCACAGAAGAAACCACCACTAATATGAATATTGTGGCTTCAGCCGCAGAAGAGATGTCTGCTACTATTGCAGATGTTAACACCAATACAGAACAGGCCAGCAAGGTAACAGGTGAGGCTGTAGCTGAGGCCAAGAGTGCCACGATCAAGGTACAGCAACTCGGGCTTGCAGCAAGCGAAATCAGTAAAGTCACCGAGGTGATCACCGAAATTTCCGGACAAACCAATTTACTTGCCCTAAACGCCACCATCGAAGCTGCTCGAGCCGGTGAGGCAGGCAAGGGCTTTGCCGTTGTTGCCAACGAGATCAAGGAACTGGCCAAGCAGACGGCCGATGCCACGGGTCAGATCAAGTCACAGATTGAAGATATCCAAAATTCAACATCAGAAACAGTGAGCCAGATCAAGAAAATCACCACGGTAATCAATAACGTCAATGATACTGTAGGTACCATCACCGAAGCAGTCAGCGAACAGACCGCCGCTACAGATGAGATTGCCTCCAACGTCGCTCAAGCAGCACAGGGCCTGGCGGAAGTAAATGAAAACGTGGCTCAAAGTTCTTCTGTATCTGCCCAAATTGCTCAGGATATCACAATGGTCAATCAGTCTGCAACTGAGATGGCGACCTCAAGTTCCGAGGTGCAGTCCAGTGCCACTGAACTCTCTGAAACGGCGGAAAAACTCAAGGATATGGTAGGAGGATTTAAACTGTAGAGCTTTTGTATGTCTCCTCTGTGGGGCCTGCCCTTACAGGCCCCTCACGAGAAGGGACAATACATTAAAATATTACCTTTCTGAAAAAATGAATCGTAAATGGAAAGTTATACTCTCGGTCATGGTACTGATAAGTGCACTCTGCAGTATATTTGTCATTCTGCTACTGCAGCAGCATGAGTAGAAAAAAATAAGGCCTGATATAGCTGCTGTAAACAGGGAAAAGCTACAACACTCAGGATTTGATGCGGGTTATATGGGGATACAGTATCGTATTGTACATCCAGTATTTTTTGATGGGAAACACCTTGGTACGCTATAGTTTGGTATTCGGGCCAGTATTATTTTTGATGCGCTACGGGATAAATTAAATACTTTTTTGCTTACCATCGCAACTCAGCTTTGTGAATCCGGAGCTATTCCGTGTCCATTATTATGTGACGCCATAAACCCATCCATGGGGGCTCTGCTGCGGCCGTCCGGGCCGCAGATGCACATATAATGGACCCGAGACAGCTCCTCTCTATCGTGGAAGGCTGAGGATTAGTGGTAATCAAGAATACTTTTGCAGGAATGGCTATCTTGAACGATGAATACATTCACTTGTCGCAAAAAAAATACAAAAAAAAGGAAACTTTTTCGGGTATCCGGAAAACGTTCAGGAATTACGTACTACCATTCCAGCCTTACTCCTCAGGATTCTTTCATTATATGAACAATTTGCAGGTCCATGCAGGAACGCAAAAACATATTCATTGGCTGCTGATCGTTTGAACGGTAAAACGCAAGCATCAACTCATTAAATTCCAACTGACGTTTCGCAGGCAGGTTTATTACCGGAAAGCCATTGGCCAATAACAGTCCATTCATCATAAAACGCCCCATACGTTTATTCACATCATAAAAGAATTGAGTTCGGGCCATGGTAAGAAAAACATCTATTGCCCGATCGTAGATATCATCCTGTTGTTTAATTTCTGTGACCATAGCATCAAACAATCCCGGCAAATCCTTAGCTTCCGGAGGCAAATAATCAGTTCCGGCAATTTTCACACCACCCGACCGGAATTCCCCCCACTCAAGAGCCTCTTCTTTCCCTGCTATCGCATGCAGCTCACGGGCAACATCAGGTAAAACAGAAAACTCCCCACGCTCAACACGATTAAATAAGTGGCCCCATGCTGCAGCCTGATTCAAAACTATTTGCTGATCCTGTATTTTATGGCCGCCAATAGTAATTCCATCAAGCAATGTCTGAATCTCCGGTAACGTACAATTAATTCCTTCAAGATTTACAGCATCACAGACAAGCTCAGAAAGCTGCCGTTTTGCCAACATTACTGCTTTTGCACGATTTGGCCTGATATCCCATCTACAATCTTGCATTTTCACCCCATAAAGAAAAAACCTTTCCACCTCGGTAAGAAAGTCTACCCCCTTTTCTCTATACCTTCAATACTCCACTTGCAGTTCCCGGGAATGTCTTTCTCCTTTAATTGTTCAAAGAGTAGTCCTCCCCCCGTCTTCAGTTGCCTATTCTTTATTTGATTACCACAAAAAAATACCCGAAAAAGAAAAGCTCTTTTTCGGGTATTCAGGAGGAGGAGAGAAAAAAAACTACACAGTGCGGCAGAGCCTCGCAAAGCCGCCGGGAATAGTCCCGGAAGACCAGAAGGCACGACCATGCTTGTAATCCACATACCAATAGCCACCGGGTTTACGCTGGGCATCAACAAAGATAAAAGGCTGGTCCTTGGAGAAACAGAGATTCAAGTGGATATCCTTGCTATTCACCTCTTTATCCATAAGAGACATGGCCTCTTCCATGGTTGGCATCCGCCAGTCATGGAATTCTGCAAAGCCATCCTTATTCAACTGCTCTATCTTACGTTTCATACTTCGTACGGCTGTAATATCAAGACCGCCCCGCTGCCACATCAGTCCGGTTCGCTGATCAACGACAACCCGGCCATCACCCGGATCCGCCAGGGAATTCTCAAAGCTTCCCTCCGTATTCTGATCGCCATCGTAGAAATTCCACTTTTCCATAAAAGGAGCAATTTCATCATCATTAATAAAACTATGTTCCGTCGGCAGTGAAACCTTTTCCCCTTTAAAGTCTGATTCAGAAAGAAGCGGCAAAGCTTCTCCCATATCTTCCATCTCAGGCTTTTCATACAGAGGAATAACAGCAGAAGTATCGTCTGCTGTTATAACGTTACTTATCAGCCATTCTTTAATTTCATCATTGATGGCATAACTTTTTTCAAAGACAGAGGACGTTCCCAGGTTTTTCACGCACGCTTTAATCATCTGTAGTGGAGCCTTAATTTCAGCAGCCACCCGTGCATGTTTTACGCCACGCTCCATAAGACACAGCTTGGGTTCATCATCCCAGTTATCGATAAAAAAGTAGTAGATCCGCTCGGTAGCACTGACTCTGCTGCGCATCTGATCTCTTCCACCCCAGGATTCGAATGTTCCAAAAGTCATATCCGGTGTCATCTCCCAATCAATTTCGGGGGTAACTGTATCGCCGATCTCTAATTTTTGAAACATTCCCATAGAAAACTCCTTAGCTGTGAATTAAATGATCTGATTTTGACTATCATCTGCCCATAAAAAAATTCTACTTTTCCTTTTACTAGTGTATTGTCAACAGTAGAAAGAGTTTCGGTACTTCAGCTGACAATACAAATAATTATAATTACCATTATTAAAATGATCAAGAAAAAAAAGACTCCAGCCGTAAAACAAGGCTGCCCACTTCCCAGCGGTGCCACGGTACAGGATAACGGTATCAACTTCACTCTTTTCTCAAGACACGCTACAGCTGTAACCCTTATAATTCAAATATCGAGCAGCGAAAACAACAGACTGGAGCTGGAACTTGACCCCGAGTTAAACCGTACCGGAGATATCTGGCATATTTTTCTGGTTACAAAAGAACGTGATTTTTCCTACGGGTACTGCCTTGATGGAGAGACAGATATCCAGGGTAAGGGCCTGGTTTTCAACCCGGAACAGATTCTACTCGATCCGATCTGTGAAAATATCGTTTCACGTGGTTGGGGAGAAGACTCTCCAAAAACCAATGTCCCTCTCTGCAAACTGGCGACACATGACTTTGACTGGCAGGATGATCGGCCTCTCAAAATCCCAATGGTGGACTCTGTTATATACGAGTTGCATGTACGTGGATTCACAAAAGACCCAAGTTCAAAGGTCGAACATCCTGGAACCTACCTTGGTATTATCGAAAAAATCCCATACCTGAAAGAGCTTGGCATCACAGCCGTGGAACTGATGCCGGTAACGGAATGGGATGAAAATGATAATGTTTTCTTTGATCCGGAGACAGGAGAAAAATTAAAGAATTACTGGGGCTATAATCCCATCTCCTTCTTTGCCCTAAAATCCGGATTTGCCGCTGATCCCGAACGCCATATCAACGAGTTTAAAACCATGGTCCGCAGCCTTCACCAGGCCGGGATTGAAGTCATTCTTGATATGGTTTACAACCATACCGGGGAAGGTGGCTATGACGGAACTAACAGCAGTTTCCGCGGCATCGACAACCCCATTTACTATCTCCTGGATCAAAACAACCATGACTATCTGAATTTTTCAGGCTGTGGCAATACCTTTAACTGCAACCATCCTGTAGTCCGGGCTGTTATTAAAGACTCTTTACGCTATTGGGTTGTAGAGATGCATGTGGATGGATTTCGTTTTGACCTTGCTTCAATCCTTGGTCGTGATAGCAATGGCCATGTACTTGCCAACCCGCCCATGATTGAAATGATTGCCGAAGATCCTATCCTTCGTGATACCAAGATCATCGCGGAAGCCTGGGATGCAGCCGGACTCTATCAGGTTGGCAGTTTTTCACAGGACAGTCGCTGGGCAGAGTGGAACGGAAAATTCAGGGATGATATCCGCGCATTTATGGCAGGGCATGACAATACAGTCGCCAATCTGGCAACACGAATCAGCGGCAGCTCCGATCTCTACCAGACAAGTGCCCGTACCCCTTGCAATTCCGTCAATTTTATCACCAGCCACGATGGGTTCACTCTCTACGATCTGGTAAGCTTTGAACAAAAACAAAACGCAGGCAATGGCGAAGAAAACCGGGACGGAGATAACCATAATATCAGCTGGAACAGTGGGTTCGAAGGTACCAGCGACCAGGAGCAAATCCTTGCCTTACGCTTGAGACGCGTACGCAGTATGGCTTTAATCCTTATTCTATCCCAGGGCGTTCCCATGATTACGGCAGGAGATGAATTTGGCCGTAGCCAGGACGGTAACAACAACGGCTGGTGCCAGGACAATGCAACTAGCTGGATTGACTGGAATCTTGCCAAGAGCAATAAAGGCTTACTACGTTTTTTTAAAAAATGTCTCGAATTGCGGAAATCCAACCTCCTGTTCCGACGCCGTAACTTCTTCAGTCACGGACCAGGGCAGGAAATTACCTGGCAATCCCTCACTCCAGGCACCGAGGACTGGTCTTCGGAATGTCGAACCCTGGCATTTTTCCTCCAGGCAAGAAAGAAAGATTGCGATTTCTTTGTTATGCTCAACGGCCATCGAACAGAATCAGCAGACTTTACCATTCCACAATTATCCGGCAATAAAACGATCTGGAAACAAATTATCGATACAGCACGAGCAAGCCCTTTTGACTTTCCAGCGCCGAGCCGAGCAATTAAGCGCAAAGGTGGTGATATAATTCAGGTGAAGGCGATGGCTGCAGTGGTTCTGCAATCCGAATGATATTTTATTCGTAGCCACGACACACCTGCAACCTACTGACAATATATATCATCTTATGATCGTCGTTAATACTATTTACGTTTATAGCACTTTTTCAATATGATATGCTTGTCATACCAATAGAGAATACTTATTATCTTGTGCACGCTTTAAAAAGTGTACTTAAAATAACAACAGCAATTCCCGAAAGGGAACTTTTTTATAATGACTCAAAGTAACTTTCTTTTTCTTGGTGACTCACTTATTGCAGATTTTGACTGGCAGGCAAGGATGCACCATTTTAAAATATTTAACTACGGCTTGCCCGGTGAAACTGTACAGGGACTTCGACACAGAATCCCATCAATCACCAAAGAAGTTGAAGCTCCAGAATTAATTCTGGTAATGATTGGAACCAACAATCTTATTATAGAGGACTACAGCTTTCTGGAACACCTGCGCCAGATCACAATTTTACTCACTTCCTCCTACCCAACGGCCGAAGTGATTACAAATAGCCTGTTGCCCTGCCAGCTTCCCTGGGTCACCCTGGACACTCTTCAGCGAATAAACGGATCGATTGAAGCTATGACCCATTTAACTGGTTCCTGTTACCTGGATATGTTCTCAAAGTTTAAACAGAACTCTGATTACTTCCAAGCTGATGGCATTCATTTGACCCAGAAATCCTATGATCTCTGGTCAAAGTCCATTCTTGAATTTGTTGCATTTTTGATTGAAGATTAACACTGCATATAATGGCACATTACGTGCCAGTAAACGTTTATTACCACAAAATAAAAGGACAAAAAAATGAAGAAGACACTCTTAAAAGGAATCGTAGCCTGCCTGTTTATCAGTATTGCCGCATTCAGCAGTAATGCCCAGGCATTTAAGAAAGCTGACCCAACAGATAGTGCCAGTTCTAAAAGTCTCAGTGGAAAAGTTCTGGAAACTATGAATTCTGGTGGGTACACCTACCTGAACGTTGACAATGGCGTCACCCAGACATGGATTGCAATTCCAGAAACAAAAGTTACAACTGGAGAAGAAGTATCCTATCAGCCAGGAATGGTAATGAAGAACTATGCCAGCCCTACACTGAACAGAACTTTTGAGACCGTCGTCTTTTCCGGCGGCCTTGTTGGTGCTGCCGCTCCACATGGTGGCGGTAAAAGCGGAATGGTCAACCCTCATGGAAAAGCAGCCCCTAAAGGCGGTGATAACTCTTTTGCCAGTGCAGTTCAGGCAGAAGGCGGTACACCATCTGCAACCCAGGCTCAGGCGGCAGGATCCGGCGGCAGTCTTGGTGCCATGGCTCCATTCGACGAAATCAAGATCGAGAAAGCCAGCGGAGACAATGCCTATACGGTTGCTGACATTTTCGCAAAACCTGAAGACCTGAACGGAAAGACAGTTCGCATTCAAGGCAAAGTTGTGAAATTCAGCCCCATGATCATGGGACGCAACTGGATTCATCTGCAGGATGGAAGCGGCGATCCAATGAACAGCACCCACGACCTTGTCATCACCACTTCAGAGCAGATTAAAGTTGATGACGTGATCACCGTTGAAGGTGTGCTTGCCGCCAATAAAGATTTTGGTGCCGGCTATAAGTACGTGGTAATCGTTGAAGAAGCAAAGACGGTAAAATAATTTCACATATCCATAACGAGAAGGAGAAAAGAAGTGAAGATCGGTATCATTGGCCCGGGCGCCCTTGGTTGCCTCTTTGCTTCCAGACTCTTTCTCGCTGCCAGTGATCAGGACAGTGTCCTGATCATTGATCATAGAGATGCCCGTGCTGACAGCCTTAACCAGCAGGGCATCACCTATGAATCAAGCACTTGCAAACTGCAGCTTGGTATAACGGTAAGTAGTAAACCTGCCGAAATCGGCAGCCTTGACGTTCTTTTCTCCTGCGTTAAATCATACGATCTGAACAGAAGTCTTGAGTTTATAACGCCATTGTTCTCTCCAAGCACCCTGCTTATCTTCCTCCAAAACGGTATCAGTCACCTGCAGTACAGTGAAAAATCCCAGGCTATTCCTGTTTTTGCAACAAGCTCAGAGGGCGCGACTCGCCTGGGTTCCGGCCATATCAGACATGCCGGAGCGGGACACACATATCTAGGGTTCCTTTCACCACAGGATAGAATGGTCCACAATCAATTGGATACGATACAAAACCTCCTTAACAAGGGTGGTATTTCCTGTACAGTTTCAACGGGTATCCGATCCAGAATCTGGGCCAAACTCTTTATTAACGTGGGCATTAACGCTCTCACCGCAATTAATAATATCCCCAACGGTGACCTTCTCACTGCCAGTACCGCTCTTACAAAACTCAAAGGACTTGTCCATGAGGCAGAGCAGGTGACAAAGGCTCTGAAAATCACCATAGAAGAAGATCCTGTTTCTGCAACGCTTAACGTATGCAAACAAACAGCACAAAATATCTCATCCATGCTTCAGGACGTCCGTAATCACCGCCCCACTGAAATAGATGCCATTAATGGTGCAATCAGCCGTCTTGGCAGAGATAACGGCGTTCCAACCCCCCTGAACGATGCTATTATCGCCCAGATTAAAAAAATAGAAAAAAAATATAATGAATATTAACAGTAATGAAATCGGATTTGATCTGGATGGTGTTATTGCAGATACCGGAGAAGCATTTATTCGTCTTGCCTGTGAAGAGTTTAACTACTGCTCTTTCCGCCTGGAAGACATCACCAGCTTTCAGGTTGAAGAATGCCTCAGTATCCCAACCGACACTGCGGAGCAAATCTTTTATGCCATTCTAAAAGACTCTCTCGGAACAGGACTCAAACCAAACCCAGGCGCTGTGGATGTAATCACTAGCATGGCAACACAATCTCCTGTGACCATCATCACAGCACGACCTCTGGAACAACCCGTTAGCGACTGGCTCGATCACTTCTTTTCCAGCAAGACATGTCAGCAAATCAAGCTTGTGGCCATGGGTGACCACGATGACAAGGAAAGGTATATTAAAGAACACAATCTAAAATACTTTGTCGACGACAGAGTAGAAACCTGCCTCAACCTTGCTACAACGGGTATTACTCCCATTGTATACAATCAGCCGTGGAATCATAACAAACACACACTGAACAGTGTCAGTAACTGGCAGGAAATCAGTGGATTATTCAATAACTAGGAAAACACGACCATGCGCTGTCCCAATTGTCATGAAAAAATAGAGGTATATCGGAATCCCACACCAACCGTTGATATCATTATTGAAGTTGACACATCCATAGTGCTTATCAAACGAAAGAACCCACCCTATGGCTGGGCCATACCCGGTGGTTTTGTTGATTATGGGGAATCCTACGAAACAGCTGCCGCACGAGAAGCTGAAGAAGAGACGGGGTTGCAGGTACAAAATTTACAGCAATTCAGAACCTATTCCGATCCAGACCGTGACCCGCGCCAACACACAGCATCAACAGTCTTTATCGCCCAGGCCAATAAACAGCCAACGGCTGGAGATGATGCAGCAGAAGCAAAGCTCTTCACAAAGGAAAATTTACCAGAACTGGTATTTGATCACGAAAAAATAATAGCCGATTATTTCGCTTTTAAAGAGCAACAAGCACTCAGTTAGCGGTTAGCGGCAGCACCTAGTTAGGAAGAACCTAATGCAGAATCTAAACCAAACAGTACTCGGAAAATAGACAACCAAGCACAAGCACCAAGTAAGTGGTCAGGGTGCTGTCAATTTTCACGATCACACCTATCCGCAATAGCTATTCCTATGCGAACAGGTGTGATCGTGAAAATAGGCAGTGCCCTGGCCGCTTACCCACTACTCAAAAAGTTTTTTCAATAAAACAAATGTCCCGATACCCGCACCTGCGGCACTGTATAACATTAGTCAGGGTATACAATCACTACCGTACTTTTTGGCAATAATCGCAAAAGTGGCAACCGCCGCCACTCCTGCAATTATGAGAAAAACAAGATCTTCCACGCTTTTCCCTTAACCTTTAATGCGAACACCGGTTTTTTTACGAAGACGAATTGATTTAGGAGTAACCTCAACCAACTCATCATTATTGATATAGGCGATGCAATCCTCAAGAGTCATATCGGCAGGAGGAGTCAGAACCACGGATTCATCCGTGCCCGAGGCACGCATATTAGTAAGCTTTTTTCCCTTTGCAGGATTCACAACCAGATCGCCGCTACGGCAATGTTCACCCAGGATTTGTCCCTGATACATTGGAGAACCTGGACCGACAAAGAGCTTGCCGCGATCCTGAAGATTAAACAGCGCAAAGGCAACGGATGTGCAGGTTTCTTTTACCACCAGAACTCCGTTGACACGGTTTATAATATCTCCAGCCCACGGTCCATACTCTGCGAAAACATAACTCATCATCCCCATACCCTTGGTGTCAGTCATAAATTCTGAACGATAGCCAAGCAAACCGCGCGTCGGGATTTTAAATTTCAAACGAGCCATACCGTTCTGGTTGGTCATTTCTTCCATCTGGCCCTTCAACTGACCGAGCTTTTCGATAACAGCTCCCTGGTACTGCTCGTCAACATCAACGGTGAGTTCCTCATAGGGTTCCTGAGTTTCACCATCTTTTTCAATTAAGATAACCTGGGGACGAGTCACCTGAAGCTCATAACCTTCCCGTCTCATCTTCTCGATAAGAATAGAAAGATGCAGTTCTCCACGGCCGGAAACCCGAAATCCTACGGCATCGGTCAGCGGCTCATACCGTAGAGCTACATCGGCAAGTGTTTCACGTTTGAGACGGTCTTCAATATGACGCGAAGTAACAAATTTTCCCTCTTTTCCTGCAAATGGAGAATCATTGGGAATAAAATTCATGGAAATGGTCGGTGGATCAATATCGATCAGTGGCAATGGCTGTGGATCATCAGGATCAGTAAAAGTAACACCGACGGTCACATCTTCCATTCCGGCAACGGCGACAATTTCGCCGGTGGTTGCTGATTCTGTGGAAATCTTTTCATCGGAGGAAAAGCGATAGATTTTGGTAATCCGGACGGGTTTAATAGAACCATCACGACGGGCAACCACAACGGGCTGATTGATGGAAAGTGTTCCATTAACAACCTTTCCAATTCCGAGACGACCTAAATAAGGAGAGTAATCAATGGTACCCACCTGCATCTGCAACGGAGCATCGGCTGATCCGGCAGGAGCCGGAGTATGATCAACAATCATCCTGGAAATAATATTCATATTTCCACCATCTTCTATGGCATCAGTATGATCTTTTATGGCATATCCTTCCTTGGCGGACGCATAGACAACAGGAAAATCGAGCACATCATCAGGGGCATTGAGTTTAACAAAGAGATCGAAGACCTGATCCACAACCCAGTCACAGCGGGCGGCAGGTTTATCGATCTTATTGATTACAACGATTACCGGCAGATTATTCTCCAGAGCCTTTTTTAAAACAAAATAGGTCTGAGGCATGGGACCTTCCTGGGCATCAACGAGGAGAAGTGCACCATCGGCCATACGCAGTACGCGCTCTACCTGACCACCGAAATCTGCATGACCCGGTGTATCAATGATATTGATCCAATAATCCTCATATTCATAAGAGCCGTTTTTAGCAGTAATGGTAATCCCACGTTCCCGCTCCAGATCACCGGAGTCCATCAACCGTTCAGCAACCTTCTGATTGTCTCTAAACATACCGGAATGCTTGAACAACTCATCAACAAGAGTTGTTTTTCCATGATCAACATGAGCGATAATCGCAACGTTTCGAATCTTATCCTGTTCCATCTAATGCCTCTTAAAATGAAAAAAGCACCCAGCCACACGCGGATGCTTTAAATGTCTTTTGAATTGAAGAACCAAGTAGAATAACAAAATTCCAAGGACATGGCAACTAAATTAGATCAGAAAGAATCCAGAATTTTTTTTCGGCCTTCAGCGGAACGCCTCAGTACGGAAACAGCCTCATCAACATAGTCATACACTTTTGGTTTTTTCCCCTCTGCCGGACGCATAATCCGCCCCATAACCTGAAGAAGACGCCCCTCAAAAGTGATGGGAGTTGCAAGAAACAGATTACTCAACCCCGGACAATCAAACCCTTCGCCTATAAGCTGCAGGGTTGCCACCAAAACTTGCACCCGCCCGGACTGAACAGAATCGACAATAACCACGCGTTGATCCGCCGGTGTCTGCCCTGTAAGTAAAACCACATCAATTCCTAGCCGCCTGAGTCCTTCTTCAAAAACCCGACAATGACCTACACGATCCGAAACCAGCAACTGAATGCCGCTCCCCTTTTTCCTGCTCTCGCAAGCCACATCATCAATAATCTGCTTATTTCGCGTTTCATCTTGAATAAGCGCAGCAATAAGAGGCTGGTACTCCCCGCGATAATGGTATTCGAAGGCGGTTTTACAACGAATCAACTCTGGCTTTACGATGGCGCCGGATGCCTGAAGCTCTTCCTGATCAACCTTATGAAACTGATCCCCCATATAAAAATTGATCAGTTTTGTTAAGCCTTCATCGCTGCGAAACGCGGTGGCCGAAAGGCCGAGAAGATAGTGACCTGGAAAATTACTCACAACATCGGTAAAAAGCGCAGCAGGAACACGGTGGCATTCATCCACCACAAGATGGCCAAAATTAGGCGCTAACTTTTCCACCCGTTTTCTTGCTGTATTAACAATGGCCACAGTAATTAGCTGCACCTCAAAATGTCCATCGCCAATCAATCCCGGAGCATAGCCTAAAAAAGTCTGAACACGTTCCTGCCACTGATAAAGTAGCTCCTTGGTGTGAACGACAATAAGAGTTGGCTGCCGGCGTGCTGCAATAATAGCAAGGGCCATAACGGTCTTCCCACTTCCGGTACCTGCCTCAAGTACACCAAACGATCGCTTCTCAGCAGCAATCAGCGCCGCCTGTTGATACGGTCGCAGAGTTCCCTTAAAAACAAAATCCTCTTCCGGCAACAGCAGACGTTTATCTAAAATTTCCGGAGTTTCCCCCAGAAATTCACGACACAGCAATACAGCCTGGTTGGCAAATCCACGTGGAAACCGTAGCCCGTCAGAAACTGATTCGTAGTAGGTTAAGGTGGGTTTTAATTGTTTTCCAATCCACCGGCCATACTTCTTTGCTGCTATATACTTGGGATTATCAATGGTAAGCTGCTTTTTGACTGCTTTTTCCAGAGCAAATGGAATGTTCGTCAGAAGACAATCTGCTGCAACGGTGAGAGATGGCATGAACACACTTTTCAATTGATTATATGAGAAGTCTGTGGCATTCCTAGCTGAGGAATTATCACAGCAACGATCGCAATATTACCCTGAGAAAAAAACTTCTTCCGCATGCCCAACACTCTAGCCCATATCGGAATACAAACGCCGCTAACCCGATTTGGCATGAAACAAGCACCGCTGCAGTGGATTCTCGTAGGCTGTATTATCCCTGACATTCCCTGGATTGTCCAGCGCATTCTCACGCCCGTTGCGGACCCGCTAACCCTGCGCCTCTACACGGTCACCCAGGCAAGTCTTTTATACTGCCTACTTCTTGCCCTGGCTCTTTCCATGCTGACCCGCAACAGCAAACAGATATTTTTAATCCTTGCGAGCAATAGTCTTTTCCATCTACTCCTTGATGCAATGCAAAATAAATGGGGAAATGGTGTGAACCTTCTGGTACCATTTTCCTGGCACACAACCAGTTTTAATTTATTCTGGCCCGAACATTACTCCAGTTACTTGTTTAGTGCGGCAGGTTTGATTATTCTTACCATTTTCTGGCCAAAGGCAATCGATACCGACCTGCTGCTTAAAAAACCAGACAAAATAAAATCCTTTGTGGCTACAACATGCCTTATCTTCTACTTTGCCAGCCCAATTCTCTTAACCAACGCAGCTCACAGCGCAGACATCCATTACAGCAAGACATTGGACAATAGAGAAATGCGATCGGGTAAGGAACTGGAAATAGACCGGGCCACATTCAACCCGGTTACTCGCTTTCTTGAATGCTACATCGACAAAGAGCTAACAATTTCAAACCTGCCGACAACAGATTCCAAGACAATATCTATCCGCGGACGTTTCATAAACAACAACACGATCGAACTTCAGGACTACCACATCCACAGTCTCTTTCGTGATTTCAGCTCTTATTTAGGCCTACTACTCACCCTGCTTCTCTGGCTGCATTCATTTGCACACCAAAAGCAGGCAACAATTCACCACAGGACCAATCAATGAAAATAAAAACATTGCTCACACTACTTCTCTGCATTCTTCTCACAGGAACAGTTGCATATGCTGCCCCAAAACAGGACGTGATCAGCATGACGATCCCGGCCACCGTCGTGAAGAATGCTATTACCAAAAGCCTGCCCGTTAATTTCGATATTAATTCAAGCACTCTGCTCGGATCCATATTCATAGAAGACATTAAAAATCTGCAATTCACGCCAGGTAAACTCTCAAGCCATATAAGTATCAGCGGCCGTGACATGAGAATTGTTACATCTATTGCCGGACACGATCTTCGCATGAAAATAGGCACGCTCAGTATGAGTTTTCAATGCGAGGCCACCATTCGCTTTGACGCAACCAGCCAAACCCTTTTTCTAAAACCAGTTGTCAGCGACTTACAATCTTCAGAAAATAAAAAAGCGGATGTTGCCTCTGCAATTGTACTTCTCTTTAATAACCGTGAATTCGCTTTTCCAATCAACAAGCTTAACCCGCTTGAGACAGATACCGGGAGTAAATTGCTTACGATTTCTATGGATATAGCAGATATCAAGTTACAGAAGGATAGCCTGTTACTAACCATCACACCGACTGTTGAGGCCACAACAAAATCAGGTAAAGCAGCACTTAAATAGTACAAATAAGAAAAAGTTAGGACGACTCAAACCTGTCAACTTACTATAGAAAACCGATGGGAACGAGCGACTCCTATTAAGGAGGAATTGCTTTAGCAATATTCATACAAACAAAAAAAGGGCAGAATCAAATTAATGATTCTGCCCTTTAAAACCACACATGCAACGAAGAACTATCTCTTTTTTCTTCTGGCCTGTACCCCTGCAAGACCAATCAAGCCAGTACCAAAAAGGAACATTGTTGCTGGTTCTGGGACCGGAGCAGCTGCATATAACACAGAAACTTGGTCTATATGAGCGCCACTGCTACCACCGCCTATACTGTCAAACCACAAAGATAATGTTTCACCGCCTTGAACGGAAAGCCCAGTATAAGAGATTGCTTCCCACGAGTTAGATGTAAACTGATGGTCACCTGACGCTAGTATTCCCGACAAAGAACCTGTCAAAGAATAACTTATCCCATTCGCTGCTCTCTTCCATGCATCGAAGCTAAAACCAATCAGCCCATCTGATAATATTCCGAAATCCTGGATAGTAAACTCATTGTCACCATTCCAGGACACTTCGTGGTGTTGTCCAGTATCTAAACCATCACTACCAACAGAGGGAGATCTAATCTCACCTTGATTCCAAAATTCCATTTGACCCGACGAGTTTGACCAACCATCAACCGTATCATTTAAGACATGAGTCCAACTACCGGTAAAATCGGGGTTTTCAAACTCCCCATTTACCACCAATTCAATTGGTGTTGCCAGGGAGACCGATGCAACCCCATACAGTATCAATCCTGCTGCCAACCCTGATAAAAGTTTCTTTGTCATTTCTGTCTCTCCGTTCAGACTGATTTCGATACCTTCCTGATGTGTTCTAGTATCAATTATATCGAAGAGAATTTATTTTCATATAGTCAGAATTACTATTTATCTAGACTTGAATTCAAATTAGTTAAATTGACTAGGGAATATATTTATCAGGGAAGGAAACAGTTATCAGCAAGTTCTGGTTCAAACAATTGCTCAGTCAAAAAGTGATAGAAATATTATTTTATGGATAGACTTTAACTCACTTTATTTCTCCGGAATTCCTACAACGCAAAAAGCAGACAGGATTTAGTGCGTACCCGCTAACAAACCAGCAACGCTCAGATCTTCATCGACATCAGGCCAGTGAATGCCCTCGCCATCACCAAGTAGTTCCCAATTATCCAGTTGTTTTTTAGTAGCCTGAGAAAGCCTTGGAAACCAAACAAGGGGAGCAGATATCGTTCTCCCATCAAGTAGCTCGACGATGATCGCAGCATCAGTACATGTAATATTCTGAGCCTGGGGATGTAATTTAACCGCTAAAGTACTCATTCCATGCCTCCATTAAATATTCTTTATTGTCCATTACCAACGCTTCTATCTTCCTAAGTTCTTTAGAAGAAAATCTTGTTGAACTAGCCAGTGCAATACGATTCAACCAAAATTTTGCTAACATTTTGTCTCGTTGAATGTGAATGTGAGCTGGTTAATTATTCTCATTGCTGTAAAAGAAAAAACGATATTGACCAATTCTCAACACCGTTGGCATGAATAATCCTGTTTTCGGTAGTTAATGCTACATTCTGTTTGCAATTGTTTCCAGTGGATTTAAATCAGCACCCCGTATAAAACAATATTATATCAGAAATTATTCAAATTGTCACAAGACAGCACGAACGACCGGAACGATCCAAATATTTTGTAAATTTATGAGTGTGTTCCTTTGTCTCCCTGTACTTTTTTTGGGAAGTTTTTTTTACGACCAACATAGAACCAACAAAAAAAGGGTCTCAGCCAAAAAGACTGAAACCCTTTAATTCTTTGGTACGCCAGCCCAGGTTCGAACTGGGGACCTACGGCTTAGAAGGCCGTTGCTCTATCCAGCTGAGCTACTGGCGCATATAATGGATTCTATAAAATATAGCTGACAAAAAATCAACACCATTCTTTATCAATACCTAAACCAGCTCACTCCTCATCAACTTTTTTCCAAACAGGCCCGGTCACAGTATCAATAATCTGGATCCCCTGACGAATAAGCTCATCACGTGCAGCATCGGCGGCTTTCCAGTCTTTTCCCTGGCGCGCCTCCTCTCTTCGTTGAATGATTGCATTCACCGAAGGAGCAAGGGGACAGCCTTTCAAGCGAAAAATCTGCAATATTTCATTTATCTTCCTCAGGCTTTCAAGGATATATTTCTTTTGATCGCCATCAAGATGATTCACATGAAGAATAGGGTTTGTACGTTTAATAAACGTATAAACCGCCCCCATCCCTTTTGACACATTCAAATCATCATCCATAGCAGCAAAAAACTGATCCTCCATGGCCGAAACATAGGCTGCAACCTCAGGATGAGGTCTTCCCGGTGGTAGACAGAGAAGCTTACAGGTAAATTCATCAATCCGACGAAGAGCAGTTCGCACATTAATCAAACGCCGAAAGGAGAAATTAATTGGTTTTCGATAATGAACAGAAAGCAGCATAAAACGAACGTCCCGTGGCGTAAAACCACGCAGAACGACATCATTCAATGTCACCACATTTCCAGCTTCTGCTGACATTTTCTTACCATCGACAAGCAATAACTCGGAGTGCAGCCAGTACTTGGCGAGCTGTTTCCCGGTCAGCGCTTCGGCAATAGCAATTTCATTCTCATGGTGAGGGAAGATCAAATCACGGCTGGAAGTATGTATATCCATGGTTTCGCCAAGATACTTTGTAGACATGGCCGAACATTCGATATGCCAGCCAGGACGAACATTTCCCCAGTCTGTCTCATAAAAGATCCCCTTCTTCAATTCTGCAAGGGTTGAACGCTTCAGCAGAGTAAAGTCGCGCGGATTATCTTTTTCGTAGTTATCAAGATCCACCGTTCGGCCCAACTGAATCTTGCCAAGATCAATCCCGGAAAGACGACCATATTTTTTAAATTTGGAAATATCAAAATAGATTGAACCATGTTTTTCGTAGGCAAAGCCCTTATGCAGCAACTCATGGCTGATCTCTATCATATCAGCAACATGATCAGATGCCCTTGGGTAATGAGTGGCCCGTTTAACATTTAACGAATCGATATCAGCCATAAACCCATCGATATACTTACTGGTAAACTCCTCGAGAGACTTCCCGGCCTTATTTGCGCCTTCTATGGTGTTATCATCGAGATCAGTAAAATTCATACAGGAATTCACTTCATAGCCCTTGTGCTCCAGATACCTGGTAATTAGATCTGAAACAACAAAGCGCCTGCAAAGGGATAAATTTGCAGGCTCATAGGCAGTAGGGCCACAGGTATAAAAGGTAACCTTCTTATCCTTTTGTGCCTGAAACTCTTCTTTCTTTTTGGTAAGTGTATTAAAAAAGCAGAGATCTGATTTCTTTTCAGCGACCTGACTCTTTCTGGTAAACAAGGGAGTTGAGAGATATCGCTCTCCACCATCCGGAATAATTGTTACGATAAAACCATCAGCAACAGATCCTGCAAGCTCCAACGCACAAAACATTCCCGCACCACTGCTCATACCAACCAGCAGCCCTTCTTTCCTGGCAAGCAAACGTGCCATTCGAAAGGCATCTTCATCTTGGATATTAACAATCTGATCGGGAAGGGATTTATCGAATATCCCAGGACGATAAGACTCCTTCATATTCTTCAATCCCTGGATTTTATGCCCCAGAAACGGTTCCACCGCAACAATCTTCACTTCAGGATGATGCTCTGAAAACCACTTACAAAGCCCCATAACGGTACCAGAAGTTCCAAGTGTTGCAACAATGTGCGTTACTTTGCCTTCTGTCTGATCCCAAATCTCGGGTGCTGTATTTTCATAATGGGCCTTCCAGTTTGCCTCATTATTAAACTGGTCAGTAAGAAAATAACGATCAGGAAACTCACGGGCCATGGCGTAAGCCTTTTCGATGGCTCCATCGGTACTTCTTTTGGCCGGAGTAAGAAGAATTTCAGCACCATACGCCTGCATAATCTGCCGACGCTCAAGGGAGGCCGACTCCGGCATAACGAGTTGACAGCGATACCCTTTTGCGGCACAAACCATTGCCAGGCCGATTCCAGTATTTCCGCTGGTTGCCTCAAGAACTATTTTCTCAGAGGTAAGTTCGCCGGAAGCCTCTCCTGCTTCAATGAGTGAAAGGGATATCCTTTCCTTGACCGAACCACCAGGATTGCTGGATTCCAGCTTTGCATAAACCGGAGTGTCAAATGAATTCAACCGATTGATCCGAATCAACGGAGTGTTACCAATAGCATGTAAAACAGTATCGTAAAGCATCATTTTACCGAGAAAAATTCTATGTTTTAAAGAGATTATTAGACAAATAAAAATTCATTCTATTGTGAATCAACGATCGAATCAAGAAAGAACACGTTCAATACAGATTTCACTCTTTACGGCAGGCCTTCGACAAATACCAGAAGCGCACCAAAGCTTCCCTTGAATCTTTGTCCGGAATTGATGCAACCTGACGTTCAAACGCTGCAATTTCATCCGCAGGCGGTTGCACAAAACGAAGAGTGGGCTTTTTCTTTGCTTTTTCGTTGTTTTCCTTTTCCGCAAGAACAAATCGCAAACCCTTAAATTGTGACAGACGGAGTGACCTATTAAGAATGTCGAGTAAGACAACTGTCTGAAACTGAAGCTGTTGCAGCCACGCAGAATTTTCAACTTCAATCCACAGAACTTTTTTTACAATCTTGAGCGGCTGAGAATGCTCCGCTACATCTTCAGCCACCAACGTATGCCAATGGGTAAAGACTGAGTGCAAATCTAACTGTTCCTCCCAGCCACGGTTCCTGGCAAATTGAGGCATCAAGTTATCGAGGCATTGCAATTGTTTGCTATCTTTTTTCACAATCAGTTAACACATTAAAAATGATCAAATAATTCAACAAAATAGGTATTTCTACCTATTTACATTCCTCACAAAACATCGTATTATTATACATTAGCTTTTTTTAGGACAAAAGAACGAAAAACGTACAACAATAACGTAAATTAAGCATTTTGCCTATTTACCTTTACTGCCCGGAGTTTTACAATAACATAAAGCATTTTTATTGCTTTCCAAAACTCTGAAAGACTCAGACTTTAAAGCTACCTGTACTTGGCATTCTCCCAAGCACCTGATCTTCCGATCACAAGTAGCTCCTGAGCGCAACACCTCATCCGGGTATGGATGAAAATGGATGTGAAAAAAGATGAATCATAAACGTTTTTCTAAATCCAGATTCATAGTTTATCAGTAAAAAAAAGCCTTGGTCGGCGAAAAGAAGCATCAGTATCATACTAGTAATAGGCATTTTGTTATTGCTTTTAAAGCGCATCATCATTACATTTAAGATGTAGCAATTATACTTATCTACATCACAATGTTAGGAGAAACCATGAAGAAATTAATCATATCAGCTCTTCTGGGTGTTTTTATCACAGCACCAGCCTTTGCAGACTGGATAGAAGATTTTTCTGTAAACAACGATACTCAAGGAATTGAGGTTGCCGTTGCAGAAGCTCTTAAGAATGGAATGGACCCTTCAAGCATTGTCGATGAAGGACTTAAAATTCCAGGTATAAATCCTCAGCACATACTAAAAGCTCTCTACTGCGAAGGCAGTGATGGTGACGATATAAAAACTGCAGCCGATGCTGCTGGTATATCAGACATCATTCTTGTCGCTGCTTTTGAAAAAAGTATTGCGGAATGCGGTGACGCTGTAGCAGACAGTCAAGCATATACTCCTGTCAACCAGGGGCCTAACTTCGCTGGAATGCCAACAGCTGCAGGTACCACCACTGTAAGATTATTCGCAAGCCCTTCCTCATTTACACCTTAAGAAATACCTTGTTAGCTCTGTTCGGAATTCCGTACAGAGCTGATTTTGTTTGAGCGTTACCCGTACATAAGATTTTAAAAGATGCCCCTTTTACTTCTTCGACCAAGACAAATCATGAAAAATCAATTTTTCCTTACCTCGGCGTGTGTTCTTGCCTTCTCGTCCCTCCTTGTTAACAACGCGGAATCAAATGCATTAGTCATCGACAAAATGGCTGTTGTTGCAGAAGACGCTCCTATGGGTCAGGGTCCGTCAGGATCTTCCGAATCGCTCCTGCCTGAGGAGAATATCCTACAGGAAGATGGTGATCTTTTTGGAACAAAAGGCGGTGGCTACATTCACCCTTTCTTAAGCATTGCCGGTGAATACACAGATAACCTTTTCAACGTCTTCACAAATGAAACAAGCAACTTTCTAACGACTCTCTCTCCCGGTATCTGGCTTGCATTCCCTAAAACTAAAGAAGTACCACTTGCCATTGCACCAAATAACTCCACGGCCGGTGGACTCCCGATGTCTCTCCCTGAGTATCAGGGATTCGAGCGCTATAATTTATATCTTCTTGGTGCGTTGGATTTCAAATACTACTCCGAAGATTCAGAACTTAACGATTATGATGTCAACGTCGAAGGTTTTTTCAAATTGAACTTGAGAAGTGGCCTCTCCTTCCAGGTTATTGACCATTACACCCGCAGCCAGGACCGTTTTGACATTAATAATTTTATTGGTGTTGGCGGTCCCAGTCTCAGACGCTACGACTCAAACATCGCCATAGGTAATATTAGTTGGGATATTACTGAAAAAATCGGCTTGAAAGCTGATTACTCAAATTTCTACCTCGACTATGACGAAAAAGAAGATGATTTCCTGAACAGGGTTGATAATGCTCTCTCACTCTTTGGTATTTACACACACAGCCCTCGAACTTCTCTTTTCCTGGAATATAGATATATTGACATAAGTTATGATACGGCTGAGCTCAAAGATAATGATCAAAATTTCATTTATGGCGGTATAAACTGGGTTGCATCCACAAAAACTCAGGTACGTTTTAAAGGTGGTTACCAGACACGTGACTATAAAGACGATGCTGTAAATGAATTCAGTAAGGATTCCGACAACTCTAATAATGACGGGTTGGCCTTAGAGCTTGATGTCAAATACATGATTACGGACAAAACAAATTTGGCCCTTGGTCTGCATCATGAAATTGACGAAACCGATAGTTCCACTGCTCTGGACAAACGAGTTCTTGGCGCAACCTTACGCTACAACCAGGAATTCTACGAGAATTTCATCGGCATGCTTGACCTGACATATGAAAATGCCGATTACAATCAAATTGTTGACCCCAAACGTGACGACGACCGCTATATCGTCCGACCAGCCTTGCAGTATATTTTCAGCGACTGGCTTATGGCAGAACTTGCCTATACATGGGAACAACGAAAGTCCACGGAAGAAATATTTGAATATGACACAAACACCGTTTCCCTTAGCTTAAATTCTGCGCTATAATAGGAAAACATTTTTTCAAATCAGGACACATTTTCTCCTGGTTTGAAAAATCCCTGTTACGCAGACATTCCTCACCGTTTCATTCTCTTTTTCAACTTGAATGATTTCGATAACAGGATCTTTTCAATACGCCAAAGAACCAAATATTCTGAGGCACAAATTCACCAAATCCTGTTATGCAAAACTCGAAATTTCACTTCACAACTTTTCTCTTCTTTGCGACCCTTAGTCTTTCAATTCTGATTGGCCTTTCAACCATCAGCTTTGCCGATAACTATATTGTTGGTCCCGGTGATGTCCTTAAAATTGATGTCTATGACCATGAAGACCTGAAAAAAACTGTCCGGGTTTCCAACAATGGATCTATTGTTATTCCTTTTATAGGACAGGTTCCGGTTGGTAGTAAAACAATACCTGAAATAACAAAAGACCTTACCCGTCTCCTTGCAGATGGCTATATTATTAACCCACAAGTCAACATTTTCATTGAAGAATTTCGTTCAAAAAAGGCGATTGTTCTGGGTCAGGTAGCCAAACCAGGAATTATTGAGTTGCGGCGTGCCACAACTTTTCTGGAAATTATCTCTCAGGCGGGAGGTATGAAACAGGATGCCGGCGACACCGCAACCATTAAACGAATTACCGGTGACAGTCAGGAAATTATAATAGTTAATGTAAAATCTATTATGGAAGGCGGTGATCTCAGCCAGAATGTCCAGATTCACGATGGAGACACTATCTATATAGCAAAGGGAGGGATGTGTTATGTAACTGGTGAAGTTGCAGACCCCGATGCGTACCCATGCGACAATGACACGACCGTCCTGAAACTGATTGCAAGAGCAGGTGGATTTACCGGTAAAGCTTCAAAGTCCAGTGTTCGAATAGTGAGAATCAAAGATGGTGAAAAGGTCATCCTAAAAGATGTTGATCACAACACTTCAGTTCTTGCCAATGATATTCTTGTTATCCCCGAAAGCTTCTTCTAAAACCTGTCGAGTTGATTACCCCTATGAATACGCCCCCATCTTCCCAACAAGTTATGCAAGATACTCCAGAACAGGAAATCCATCTCCGTGATTATGTCAGTGTTATCCTGAAACGAAAGACAACAGTTCTGACATTTCTGGTTATTACATTTCTCACCGTTTTTATTGCCACCTACACCGCCACACCGATTTTCACAGCTTCATCACAGGTTCTTATTGAACGCAACTATTCCTCCAGTGCTATCGAAGGAAATTCTTACTACCGCTGGGATCCGGAATTCCTTTCAACCCAATTTGAATTAATCCGCAGTACAAATGTTGCCAAGAGAGTTGTTGCCGAGTTAAAGCTAGACACAAAATATAAGCACTATTTTTTTGCCGAAGAAAAAGAAGGACTCTTTAGCTTTCTGTCATCATTTAAAACTGGAATTAAAGATTTTATTAAGGGGCTTCTTGCCTCAGATAGGGACGATTTAACAAATGCTGCAGAAAGCGGCGGATTGCTCATTTCCGATGAGCCCAAAACCGATGCAGAAATCATTGCGGGAATGATTCTGGGCGGTCTGTCCATTAAGCCCGTTGCCAATACCAAAACTGTTATTATCAGCTACAGTGATAAAAATCCGGCAATGGCCAGGCTCGTTGCAAATGCAATAATCCAGGCTTATATGGATCAAATCCTTGAAATAAAACTTGCTTCCAGCAATTATTCTCTGCAATGGATGACAAGCAAGGCCGATGAGGAACGGAAAAAACTCGAGACATCGGAAATTGCCCTTCAGCAATACATGAGAGACAACGATCTGGTAACAGTTGAGAACAAACTTGCTGTTTACCCACAAAGGCTTGCAGAATTCAGTTCCCAGCTTTCCAAAGCGCAGGCGGAACAGAAAGAATACGAATCACTCTATAGCCAAATCAAAACACTCGGCAAAGATTATAATAATATAGAAACAATTTCAATTTTTGCTGACAACACGGTGCTCCGGGGCCTTCGTGAAAAGATATTTGCTACTGAACAAAAAATAAAGGATCTCTCAAAGAAGTATGGCTATAAGCACCCGGTGATGATCAATGCCAAAGCTGAATATAGCCTGTTAAACAAAGAGAAAAAATTTGAAGTAGACAGAATTATAGAATCCACCCGTAACGCCTACGAACTCGCCAAATCCCGAGAGACAAACCTCCGGCAGTTGCTGGCCAAAACCAAAAATGAGATGCTCAACATTAACGAGCGATTCACCCAATACTCCATAATGAAACGGAGTACTGATATGAACCGGGTACTCTACGATGCCTTGACCTCAAGTATCAAAACGGCCGGTGTCACCGAACAATCTCAGGACATTAAAATCTGGGTAGTAAAAAAAGCCGGTCTTCCAACAGCACCTTCAAAACCGCAAAAAAAGCGTAACCTGATGCTGGGTATTATTCTCGGTCTTTTTGGCGGTATCGGATTGGCTTTCTTTATAGAATACCTCGATAACACTGTAAAAGACGGTAAAGACATTGAACAACGCTTTGGCCTGACTGTTCTTGGAACCGTCGAAGAGCTTCAGGGCAAGGATGAAGTGATAGAGTCCCACCTTCTTGAGCATCCCTTATCACCGCTCTCAGAAAACTACCGCCTTATTCGTTCCAGTCTGCTCCTGTCATCACCCGACCATCCTCCTCGTACTATTCTAGTAACCAGTATGTCACCGAAGGAAGGGAAAACATCTACAACCTGTAACCTGGCCCGGGTTCTTGCCCAGAACAATAAAAAAGTCCTGATCATTGATTGCGATATGCGAAGACCACGTGCCCACTCTCTGTTTAATGTCCCAAATTCCTATGGTCTCAGTAATTACCTGACCGGAGACACCAAGAAGAATCCGATCCGGCCAATCCCGGACGAGCCAATCTTTCTTATTACCTCCGGCCCCATACCTCCCAATCCTGCCGAGTTATTACAGTCACGCAGAATGCAGGGGCTGATGAAGGAAACGATCAAATTTTACGACTTTATTCTTCTGGACTCTCCACCAATCCAACGTGTAACGGATAGCCTGACCCTCAGTGCTGTTGTTGATGGAGTTGTCCTTATAGCCAGGTCCGGTAAAACCACCTATGACATGCTGGAATCGGGGCTAAAGAAGCTTAAGGATATACACACGCCCATCCTTGGTATTGTGGTAAATGGAATTATCAGAAACAAAAAAGAGTCCGGATACTACGGTTATTATGAGTATTATGACAAAGAATAGTATCGATAACTTGCTGCTCTCCTTTTGATGTGTCCTTAAACCTTATAACCATCCTCGTTCCCTTTTAATTTGCCCGAAGGATATCAATGCAAGCCCTCACAACCTTACTCAAAAAGATCGAAGAAAAAGACTTTATCCTTGGAGTTATTGGCCTTGGTTACGTTGGCCTCCCCATGTCACTCACCTTTCTTCGTAAAGGTGTTCAAGTAATTGGTTTTGACCTTGATCCTCACAAAATCGAATGTATAGCCAGGGGTGAAAGTTATATTAAACATATTTCATCACATGACCTGGAAAACCATGTCAAAACTGGACTTTTTTCTGCCACAGATGATTTCAGCAAGCTCAGTGTACCTGATGCTTTGCTGATCTGTGTACCCACCCCACTCACGAAAAACAGAGAACCCAACCTCCACTACATTGAAACCACCGCCAAAGCTATTGCCAAAGTCATTCGTCCGGGCCAGATTATAGCGCTTGAAAGTACGACGTACCCCGGAACAACCGTTGAAGTGCTGCAGCCGATACTTGAAGAAAGTGGCCTGAAAGCAGGTAAAGATTTTGCACTCGTTTTTTCCCCTGAAAGAGAAGATCCCGGCAATAAGAATTATGGTACGGCCAATATCCCTAAGGTCGTTGGCGGCATAGAACCGCAATCAACAGCCATAGGTAAAGCACTCTATGCAACAGCACTGGAACAAATCGTTGCAGTATCATCCACTCAAGTCGCAGAAATGACAAAACTACTGGAAAACATATTCCGTAGTGTCAATATTGCCCTAGTTAATGAACTGAAACCCCTATGTCTCGAAATGGGTATCGATATGTGGGAAGTAGTCGATGCAGCTGCCACAAAGCCTTTTGGCTTTATGCCCTTCTACCCTGGCCCTGGTCTTGGCGGGCACTGCATTCCAATTGATCCATTTTATCTAACATCAAAAGCCAGAGAATTTGATATCCCCACCAAGTTTATAGAACTTGCCGGCGAAGTAAACACCTCAATGCCCTATTTTGTCATACAACGCACCATGGAAGCCCTGAACGAACAGGGAAAGGCCATGAAAAATGCCAAAATTCTTCTCCTTGGGATTGCTTATAAAAAAGACATTGATGATGATAGGGAATCGCCATCATATAAACTTATAGAGCTATTACAAAAGAAAGGTGCAGATGTCAGCTACAACGACCCTCATATCCCAAAACTCAGACCAGTTCGTCAATACTCCTACCAGATGGAATCAACCGATTTAACGCCAGAAACACTATCCGGTGCCGATTGTGTACTAATCGCCACAGATCACAGTGCCTATGATTATGATTTTATCCTGAAACATGCTAAACTCATTGTTGATACTCGCCATGTTCTTGTGGGGCGCAAAGGCGCCGAAAACAAAGTGACGATGGCTTAAAAAACTAGGATTTAACATACAGCATAACCAACTGCCTGAAACAGGACACAAAACATGCGATCTCCTGCCTACGTCCTCTTTATTGGAACTCTTTTCTTCGCCCCACTCGCTTTTGGAAGCGTAGAAACCTGGTCAATTGGCATTGTTGAATCTCTTGTATTCCTGACAACTCTTGTCTATTGCATTGAAACACGTAGCCAATCACACTCATATCTAAAAGTTCCCGGAATACTTCCCCTCTTTCTTCTACTTGTATTTATGTGGCTGCAAGTCATCCCCTTGCCACCTTCGTTCGTTAATACCATAGCTCCGGGAGTCTACCAGGCCTACGCCCCCATACTCGAGATACAAGACGGTACGCAATGGATTCCGCTCACGGTCAATCAAAAATCAACCTTACTTGAAGCCCTTCGAATCACTTCCTATGCATTTTTCTACATTCTCACAGTACAACTCTTAAGCCGAAAAGAAGTTCTTGGGAAAACCGTCAGACTTATCGCAGGCCTGGCAATTGCCATCGCCTTTTTAGCAATCCTCCAAAAATTCACTGCTTCTGATCTAATCTACTGGTTTCGCCGAGCTCCTGAGAATGCGAGTCCAGTTGGCCCCTGGGTATATCGAAACCACTATGCCGGATTTATGGAGATGCTCTTCCCGATTGTGCTGGCACTCTTCTTTTACTACCGACCTAAATTACGCGACAAACAATCTTTTCGATCCAAAGCTGTCTCGATCCTCTCTTCCCCCGGATCCAATATCCAGTTTTTCCTGGGATTCGGTGTAGTTCTGATTTTGGTATCTATATTTATCGGGCTTTCTCGAGGTGGAATCATTGCGGCTAATCTGGCACTGTTCTTTTTTCTTATCCTATTCAGCAGAAAATTGACCAATTCAGGAAAAATCTTGCCACTCGCCATCTTTGGAGCTCTTCTCCTTACGGTAACCTGGTTTGGCTGGGATCCAATCCTGGCACGATTCAATGCAAGCACAACGCAAGCAGGAGTTATTACAGACGGCAGACTGCCTCTATGGCTCGACTGTAGCCCTCTTATAAAAGATTTTATTTTTACCGGTTCAGGATTCGGCACGTTTATTCATGCGTTCCCACAATATAACAACTTACCAACATCTATTATTTTTGATCACGCCCACAATGACTATATAGAGCTTGTCACCGATGGCGGCCTGATCGGTTTTTTTCTTGCAGCATCCTTTGTAATCACAATCTTCCAGAACGGTCTTAAAAAACTCTCCCTACGACGTGAACCGTACTCTGTCCTGCTTATCATCGCTGGACTCACCGGAATTTTCGCCATACTTCTCCATAGCATTACTGATTTCAATATGCATAATGGAGCCAATGGCCTCTATTTTTTCTTTATTTGCGGCCTTCTGGTATCAGCTGGCAACACCCGACTCCATTTCCGCAACAGAGCAACGCTGTTAAAGAAAGCCACTCCAAAATGGAAACTATCCTACCTTATAGCTCTCCCACTCCTTGTTCTAACCATCAGCACACAAAGCGGAATCTTTAAGGCAAAGCGGCACTATAAGGAAGCTTCAAAGATTTATATCAATCCAAAACTCTCTAACCAGATCCTTAAAAGTCAACTTACTTTGATAAATAGAGTTATTCAACTTGACCCTCTGGAAGGCCAGTATTCCTCCTACAAAGGGAATCTGCTCTTTTATCTTGGGGAAAATGAAGATGCGTTCCAGAACTACCTCCAAGCAACGACGAAAGATCCACTTGAAGGTGCTTACTTGCAGCGAATTGGTCTTCTCCTTCCTCCAGAACAAAAAGAAGAGGCCTCTTTACTAATGTCCGAGGGCTACAAAAGAGGTCTCAATAAAGAACAACTCGTTTTTGTTCTGGCAGAATGGTATCTGCAGCAAAATGAACGTGAAAAAGCAATGCTTGTTTTACAGCAGGGTGCAGAACAATTTCCCAATGTTGCCAAGAGATTTCCATCTTTTATTCTCTTTTACAAACTCAGCAGACCTGAAATAAACAGCATACTTCCCCACAAAACATCCACTTGGATTACACTTGGAACATTCCTGGAAAAAGCAGGACAAATAGAAAATAGCGAATACTATCGTAGCCACGCATTGGATTTCCTTGAACAGGAAGAAACAGTAAAGCCATGGCAAATCATGCAACTCTATTATTTTTATAAAAAACAAAAAAGAATAGACGAGGCCGTCAATACTCTCCACCTAGGAATACAGTGGTTACCCGATTATGCACCTTTCCATATTCACCTTGGAGACTATTACAAAAAACAGAATATCCCCTATCGCGCAATAGAAGAATATGAGCAGGCTTTGATGCTTGAGCCTGGTAATGAGAAAATCAGGAAACGCTTGCGGAGTGTTAAATAATTGCTTTTAACCGTATGAATCATGGAATGATTTGTTGTTCGCACTGTATTTTCAGTACACTTTTTGCATTAGTAAGTGGATCTGTCTTAGCGTAGGAGAAGTCCAGCAATGTTAGAAAAATGTTTATCAAAGGTATAGAGCGGTAACCCAAACTGAAAAGCAGTTGCAGCAATCCAGATATCATTTGTAGGAATTGGGGTTCCCTGCTCTTTCAGTTGGTTTAAAACAGAACTGTAATATTCAGCTGTATTTTCATCCAATGGATAGAGGCAGGTACGTGGAGAGTCCAAAAATTGCCCCAATTCCCTGCGATTTTCCTGCTCCCTGCTGCCACCTTTAAAGCCGGACAATAACTCACCTATTGAAATGGCTGAGATACCAATGTGGGCAACTTGCCTTAGGGTTGTTGTAACATCTAAATTTCCACGCAGAGCTAGGGAATATATGTTGGTATCAATAAGGATTCTATTCATTTCCAAAGTTCCTCGTCGACCTTCCGTTCAGCGCCAATTTTTCTCGAAATGTGGTCAAATTCTTTTTCAGACCAGCGGCCGAAAAGATTATCAAGATCATCATATTCTTGCGTGAAACGTCTTTCTTTCTCCAACCCCACATGTTTACGTAATATTTCTAAAACGAATTGGTTAATACTTTTTTGAGTTCCCTTGGCTTTTCGCTTGAGAGTTTCTGCAAGTTCCGGGTCAATCCCTCGAATAGATAATGAGCTCACTGTAAACCTCTCTTGTTGAAGGAAACAAAACGACATCACTTTGCAGTCATTTTATGCATTCACAACGTGATTGTCAAGCCAACATACAATAATGATGACTTTCCCGATGCACCCATTCCGGATTACCGGATACAAGGTGAACAAATAATGTTAGTCCAAGGTCTATTATTGCAAGAACCAGCCACAAACCTACTATAATATCAGCAGCTAGAAACTTAATCACCACAGCACCATTAACAAATTGTAATTCAGCCCAAAACTGATTAAAATTGGCATGCAATTCTTTTACATACCAACCATCTCAAACAAGGAAACAACCTCATATGAAAAAAGCACTTATAACCGGTGTTACAGGACAGGACGGTGCCTACCTCGCAGAACTGCTCCTCAACAAAGGATACGAGGTCCATGGAATAAAACGACGCTCTTCTCTTTTCAATACTGCACGCATCGATCATCTTTATCAAGATCCCCATGCAGAAGGTAAACGCTTTTTTCTTCACCACGGCGATCTCACGGATTCTACCAGTCTCATACATATCATAGAGAAGGTACAGCCGGATGAAATCTATAATCTAGCAGCTCAATCCCATGTAGCCGTATCCTTTGAAGAACCAGAATATACCGCAAATTCCGATGCCCTTGGAACACTCAGACTTTTAGAGGCAATCCGGATTCTCGGGCTCACCAAAAAGACAAAATTTTATCAGGCCTCCACTTCAGAACTCTTTGGTAAAGTTCAGGAAACTCCGCAAAAAGAAACCACTCCTTTTTACCCCAGATCTCCCTACGCCGTTGCCAAACTCTATTCCTACTGGATAGTTGTCAACTACCGTGAGGCTTATGGTATCTACGCATGTAACGGGATCCTCTTTAACCACGAATCCCCATTACGCGGTGAAACTTTTGTAACCAGAAAAATAACCCGTGCCCTGGCTCGACTGCATCTAGGTCTTCAAGAATGCCTCTTCCTCGGAAATATGGATGCAAAACGTGACTGGGGACATGCAAAAGATTATGTGGAAATGCAATGGCTTATGCTACAACAGGATGAACCTGATGATTTTGCTATTGCCACTGGCGAACAACACTCTGTCCGGGATTTCGTTAATGCCGCCGCCAATGAACTCGGTATTACTCTCCGATGGGAAGGAACTGGGGTAGATGAAAAAGGAATTGTTGCGCAGGTATCTGGCAAGTCCTCTATTAAAGAGGGGGATGTTATTGTTCAAGTGGATTCCCGCTATTTCAGACCAACAGAAGTTACAACTCTGCTTGGCGACGCTTCAAAAGCCGAACAACTCCTTGGCTGGAAACCACTTATTACCTTTAAGGACCTTGTTATCGAAATGATGCAATCGGATCTCGAGGAGGCACAACGCGACGATCTGTTAAAGAAGGAAGGTTATAATGTCTTTAGCTATAATGAATGAGGGAGAAATTGTTTGCGGTTGGCAGTTAGCTGTAGGCAGTTGACAGCCTACAGCTAACTGCCGACAGCCAACTTTCAGTTTCAAAGGATAAACGTGCCATTCGAAGATTTAGACGTCTGGAAAAAATCAGCCCGCCTAAGCGCAGATATCTACAAAACATTAAGAGAGCTGAAGGATTACGGTTTCAAAGACCAAATAACCCGTTCCGGTCTGTCTATTCCAAGTAATGTTGCTGAAGGAATGGAAAGAAATACAAAGAAAGAGACATGTAATTTCCTCAATTATGCTAAAGGATCCTGCGGAGAACTCCGAACTCAGATATACATTGGAATAGAAATAGGATACATTTCAACGGAAACGGGAAAAAAATGGATAGAAGAAACAAAACACATCCCAGCTATGCTTGTTGGACTTGTGAAGTCCGTAGGGAAGTGAAGAAATGTTAGCAGTTTGCAGTTAACAGCCGACAGCAAACTGCAAACTGCAAACTTTCAGTTAACAGCCAACTTTCAATTAACAGCCATGACTAACAACAAACAGCAAACATTCCCTCGAATCTATATAGCCGGACACCGGGGAATGGTAGGATCTGCAATAATCCGAAGATTACTGAAAAATGGACACGATCCACAATCACTGATAACCAGGACACACTCAGAACTCGACCTGACAAATCAGGTGGAGGTCCAGAATTTTTTCAAAAATGAAAGAATCGATCACATTGTTTTAGCCGCAGCAAAAGTCGGTGGAATACACGCTAATAACACTTATCCTGCCGATTTTATCTACAGCAACCTGATGATCCAAAGCAATATCATCCACCAGGCATACAAATCCGGGATAGAACACCTTCTTTTTCTGGGAAGCTCCTGCATTTACCCCAAATTTGCCCCCCAGCCCATGAAGGAGAAGTACCTCCTTACTGGTGAACTGGAACCAACAAATGAACCCTACGCCATCGCCAAAATAGCGGGCATTAAGATGTGCGAATCCTATAATCGTCAATACGGCACATCGTACAGATCTGTTATGCCAACTAACCTATACGGACCAGGAGACAATTATCACCTTGAGAATAGCCATGTGATCCCCGCCATGATCCGCAAATTCCATCTGGCTAAACTTGCACTGCAAAACGATCTCAAAGCAATCCAGAAAAATGAACACATTTACGGGGAAATCCCTAAAGATATCAAAGAAGCCATAGGCCTCAACCCTCAACCCTCAGCACTCTCCCCATCTTCCCAAAACGCTCGTGTAATCCTCTGGGGAACGGGACAATCTTTCCGCGAATTCCTTCACGTCGATGATATGGCCTCTGCCTGCCTCTTCACCATGGAACTTGATCAGTCCAATTTCACCCCCGACATTTCAAATCCAGAATTAAATACAAAATCTTCATTTTTGAACGTGGGCACCGGAAAAGACCAAACCATCAAAGAAACAGCAGAAATGATCAAACAGGTCATTGGATTTGAAGGTGAAGTTATCTTTGACACCACAAAGCCAGATGGTACCCCCAAGAAACTCCTCGATACCCAGGCTATCAATTCTCTAGGCTGGTACCCTCGTTACGAAATGCTCACAGGACTTCAAGCTACCTACCGCAGCTACCTCGACGATAACTCATAAAATAGAACAACCAGTTCTTTCTTTTATGCTGAGCTCAGCATAAAAGAAAGAACTGGCTATTCTCTGGTACCCCTGAAGGGGCAGAAGCCAGTGCCACTTTTTTACAGTCTGATCGAGACGGCAAAAGCTAATCAACTAGAACCATATAGCTACCTGCGCTACTTGTTTGAGAAATTACCCACAATACCATCGAACGAGCTTCGAAATCTTTTACTGCAGAATCTCTCACCTGAAAAATTGCTCCTGCCGCATCTGGCCAGTGGGGTTTAATTCCCGCTTACATAATTTTACTCTGACCTTTTATTCTTTCAAACACCTCCTCAAAGATAATTATTTCAATCTTCAGAAAGTGTCCATTTTTCCTATATCACATCAAAGTGGAAAGTCAGCATAAAATGCTCTTTGACTTCACTTAACTATAACAGGACATTAGTGAGTTGTTTTACATTTAACGATACCTTCCGGTTAAATCGTTAACCAACTAAGCCCGATAATTACATACAAATGTCCCAGTAACTGAATTCCGAGAAATGGAATTTGACATGGGATTTCGAATGAATTACATTATGTAATACGGAGGTATTGATATGATCACACTAAGGTTAGACCAAAAACTAGAACAACAGATTAACAATACAGCAAAATTTCTTGGATTAAGTAAGTCTGAATTAATCAGAAAAAGCATTAGCGAATATCTCAGCAAACTTAAACAACCTAATGCGTGGGATATCGGTGAAGATTTGTTTGGCAAATATTCGAGCGGTCTTGGCAATTTATCATCAGATAGAAAAGAACTGATAAAAAAAACAATTAAAGCCAAGAGAATATGAAGAAAATCTTAATTGATTCCGGTCCTTTGATTGCCCTGTTTGATGCTTCTGATAAATACCACGACAAAGCAGTTAATTTCATAAAATCTAATAAATATCTTTTAGTTACGACCATTGCATCGATTACTGAGACTCTTCATTTACTAAATTTCAATCGAAATGCTCAAATTGACTTCATTGAATGGATACATCAAGGAGCCGTTGAGATACAAAATATCAACAACGATGATTTCGGAAGGATCAAAAATTTAACTGAGAAATATCGTGATTTACCTATGGATTTTGCTGATTCGTGTTTGGTATACCTTGCAGAAAAACTCAGCCTAAATACAATCGCAACAATTGATCGAGATTTTTCTATTTATCGTATCAAAGGCAGAAAAAAATTCAACGTTATCCTTTCTTAAGTTGCTGTTATAAAATGATTAAGGTGAAACAATTTGCTCATATTCTTTTTTGGGACCCGGTTTTTGAGGTCGAAGGACTCTTCCCAGTTGGAGATTGCATCATGGAGAGGAAAGGCTGACGTGAGTTATGTATGCTCTCCCCAAAATGACAAATTCGTGCTGACTTGACGTCCCAGGGGAAAATAATTGGCCCAAACGATATGTTAATTGCAGCTATTTCCAGAGCCCACAACACAACCCTCGTAACCCACAACATTGGTGAATTCAATCGCATTGTAGGGTTAAAGCTTGAAGACTGGGAAGGATAATTTACCAAGTCTCCATATCGGAACTCTTTGGTAAAGTCCAGAAAACTCCACCTGTCTAACTATTGGTGCTTTGATGAACGCCATCGAATATTAGTTTCCTGATGCCCGCTACTATTAAGTCTCAGCCACCGGAACAAAAAAGTATTATACATATCCCAGCGGTGGAATTCTTAGATGCTTTTATCTGAGCAATTACTGAGTTTCACCATCAAAACATTTCACAATTCCCATCACTGTTTCTAGTCTTGACGTTACTGGTGCGCTTGTGAAAGTGTTGGCTATAATCTAAAATTACTGTAAACGAATATAGAGATAAATAAACTGTTTGAATGCATAAGTAGGGAACAACAGAAAAAGAGACCTCCTGTGGTAGAATAGATTAACAACAGGCCGTGACGGCATTAAGCCGCACAGAATCATAAACCACGAGGAGGTCCCTTATGAACAGTATGCACTATATTGGATTTGATATCCACAGGTAAGCGAAACGCAGTGGAGACTCCGAGAAGGTAATCAGTTTCTGTGAAAAACTAGTAGACGGTACTGTTGTTCGTCAAGGTGTGATTCGGGCTACCCGGAAAGATTTAAACGAGTGGGCCATGGAACGCAAGGTGTCATGGGTTGGTGCTATGGAAGCTACGTTATTCACTGGATGGATATATGACTATTTGCATCCATTCGCCAAAGAGCTAAAAGTAGCCCACCCCGAAATGCTCAAAGCTATAACAGCAGCAAAGAAGA
>Ga0307929_1000301_pt1 | contig 52120 bp, 29 predicted proteins | sample AceLakmetage1330_FD_203160 | JGI IMG/M metagenome (GOLD analysis project Ga0307929, IMG submission 203160) | Saline water microbial communities from Ace Lake, Antarctica - #1330 | ecosystem: Environmental > Aquatic > Non-marine Saline and Alkaline > Saline | place: Antarctica: Ace Lake... | reverse complement strand
AGGGTAATGCTGCCTCCGGCAGGATCGGCGAGTGCAGAGGAGTGCGATTAGGATCGGCGACGCTGACTTTCATGTCCGAAGCCCCTCCCGCAACTCGAAGATTTCCTAATTTGGAACCGCTGGGAGAAAAGCATTTTTCGATATTAGGCTCTGGGCAGTATTGTATTACAGGGTGGAGTGTGGAGAGTGGAGGGGGTCCCGTCCTGATAGTGGCTGTTGAAAAACGCGGCTCAGCGCCTGCGGCGAGATCTCTCGACAAGCTCGAGATGACAATTTCTTAGTAATGCAGCGTTGAGAAGGTGTCATTCCGAGCGAAGTCGAGGAATCTCGAGTTTTTCAACGTCACTCCACCCTCTATTCTCCACTCCCTACCGTCAACGCTCCTACACTCTCCACGCTCTACAGTCCACGCCTCAAGTGGGGTAAACAAGAAATCAGAAGCTTGATTTGCTCTGATAACATTGCCTGATCGAACAGCGCAATTTAGGATTTATGAAGATCAGTAGTCCTCATCGATGGTTTCGTCGCGCTGATAGATGGGCAATTGGCGATAGGGCACCGTGAAGGAGAGTATCATCATTGCCGTCGCATAAGGCCTGTCCCCTTTCTTGGATGCCCAACCATATGGACTCCACGCCCCGTTGTCATTCTGCCGCGGCAGATATGTTGTGTACATCCAGTGAGCAAAACTCTCCCAGAGTGCTTCACCGCGTTGAAATGCTGCCTGCGCATTGTAGTAGAGGGCATATTCTCGATGCCCAGAGGTATGGATCCTTGTGAAATTCTTGGACATCATTTCCGTTGCACGTGTCATCTCATCCGACTCGTGGTAGCCGGACAGTTCCAGGCACAATACGGCGAGTCCCGTCAGCGAAATAGAGTTACCATTAGGGACCTGATAGCCGAAGGATCCAGTATCGGGGTTCTGCTTAGTCAAAATATAATGAACAGCCCGTTCAATGTTCACATCAGGGATTCGTGCCCCATTCAGACGCGCCGAACGCAAGGCCATCAAGGCCCATCCGGAACAGGACAGATCGCTGTTGCCCGACCAGGGCTCGTATCGCCATCCGCCCACTGCCGAGGGAGATTTGTGCTTATTCTGGGCACTCAGGATAATGCCGATCGCCTTTGGCAACGCCACGTCCAATAGCCGCTGACGTTCGGGATCCACCATGCCGGACACCTCAGAGAGGAAAAGCGTTGAAATAGAATGTGAGTACATCCCTTCGGCGCCACTTTTATTCGAGTCGGACTGAATGTAACCGGTATTGTCCTGCTCGCGGAGCGCGAAATCGATACAGCGGTTGATGGTGGCTCCGTAGGGTCCGCGCCCCGGCGTATGACCTGCAGCCAGAAAAGCCATGCCGCACAGCGAGACCACGCCCGGCGTGTCGCCGAACCCCCCGGGGAACCGCCCGTTGGTTTGTTGGGCACCGGTCAGATAGTCTAGGCCGTGCGTCACCGCAGCCTCTACCTGCTCGGCGTACGGGGCCAATACGTCGGAGGTCGTCTGGGCCTGCGAGTTGAGGCCTGTACAGAGAAAGGTGCTTGCCAGGAGCGCCGCGCAAACACGGGTTCGAAATAAGCGTTGTGGCCGCCCCAAAGGCGACTGCTTTTGCGTCAGGTTAGTAGGATTCATCGATGGTTTCGTCGCGCTGATAGATTGGCAATTGGCGATAAGGCACCGTGAAGGATAGGATCATCATTGCTGTCGAATAAGGTATGTCCTTTCCCTGGGCTGCCCACGCCGCTGGACCCCACGCCCCGTTGTGTTTCTGTAGTGGAAGATATGTTGTGTACATCCAGTGAGCAAAACTCTCCCAGAGGGCTTCGCCGCGTTGAAATGCTGCCTGTGCATTGTAGTAGAGGGCATATTCTCTATGCTTGTGGGTCTGGATTTCTGTGAAATGCTTAGATATCATTTTCGTTGCACGTGTCATTTCCTCCGACTCATGGTAGCCAGACAGTTCCAGGCAGAGTACGGCGAGTCCCGTCAGCGTGATCGCCCCCCCGTGATTGCCCTGATAGCCGAAACCACCACTCTCGGGGTTCTGCATGGTCAGAATATACCGGACAGCCCGTTCAATGTTCACGTCCGGGATCTGTGTCCCATTCAGACGTGCCGATCGCAAGGCCATTAAAGCCCATCCTGAACAAGACAGGTCGCTGTCGCCCGACCAGGGATGGTACCGCCATCCGCCCGCAGCCGAGCCAGATCTTTTCCGATTCTGGGCGCTTAGGATAATGTCTGTCGCCTTTGGTAACGCCTCGTCCAATAGCCGCTGACGTGCGGGATCCACCATCCCGGATACCTCTGAGAGGAAAAGCGTTGAAATGGAATGCGAATACATCCCTTCGTTGCTACGGGTATTTGAATCGGACTGAATGTAACCGGTATTGTCCTGCTCGCGGAGTACGAAATCAATGCAGCGGTTGATGGTGGCGCTGTAGGGTCCGCCCCCGGGCGTATGACCTGCAGCCAGAAAAGCCATGCCGCACAGCGAGACCACACCCGGCGTGTTGCCGCATGCCCCTGGGAATCGACCGTCGGGTAGCTGGGAAACGGTCAGGTAGTTCAGTCCGAGCGTCACCGCGGCCTCTACCTGCTCGGCGTATGGGGCCAATATGTCGGAGGTCGTTTGGGCCTGCGAGTTGAGGCCTGTACAGAGGAAGGTGCTTGCCAGGAGCGCCGCGCAAACACGGGTTCGAAAAAAGCGCTGCGGCCACCCCAAAGGCGACTGCTTGTGCGTCAGGTCAGCCAAATCCCCGGGGATACCCAGATCATACATGGGTGAAACTTGGGGGTGATTGGTGTCGTGAATTTGCGAGGATTTCAACGCCCAACATCCAAGTGTGGAATTTTCTTCGTTGGGCGTTGGATGTTGGACGTTGGTTGTTGGGTGTTCGAATTGAAGTTTCATGTCAGCTTTCTATTCATGAGTATCCTCGCGAATGGGGCGGGTGAGCTCGGTCTGTGCGGCCAACTCGCGGAAATAGCTGTTTACCAGCTCGCGATAGTCCGGTGAAACGTCATCGGCTTCGGCGGCTTCGGCGCGGCGGCCTGCACTTTGCTTCGCTTTTATCCACTTCCCGAGCGCGGGATCCCGGGGTGTCGTTCCGGCGGAAATGCGTCCCGTATCGTTAGGGGATATCATGCCGGTGCCTATTCCCGGCACGGCAGTGTTGCCAATCTGGGGCGGCGTGCCCATGGCTGGCGGTGCCATCTGAGCTTCAGCCGCTTGGAGCGCCTCAGCCGCGGCACCGGCCTGCGCTGCTGCTGCCGGAACATTTCCCATTGCGGCCGCTTCAGCTGCTGCGGCGGCTTGTGCAGCAGCCTGTTGCATCGCTTCCTGCGAAGGCATCGGCGGGGCCGTGTTGAGTGCCTGCGCAAGCTGCTGTAGCTGCTCAGCCCCAGCTCGCATGGACTGGGCAGCGGCCTGAGCGGCGGCCTGACCCGGCGCTTGCGGCTGTGCCCCAGGCTCACCCTTACCTGGCGAGGCTGGCTCTGCGTCCCCTGGCTCACCCTGACCTGGCTCGGTAGGCTCTGCGCCGCCCGGTTCACCCTGATCTGGTTCGGCTGGTTCTGCCCCGCCTGGCTCACCCTGACCTGGCTCTGCAGGCTCTGCGCCCCCCGGTTCACCCTGACCCGGCTCGGCGGGGCTCTCAGCTTCGGCTCTTGCGGCAAGCATCTGCTCGGCTTGGGTCGCTTCGTGAGCCGCTTTCTTCAGTTCCCGAATCGCCGCATCGGTTTGTTCTGCCGATTCTTCTGTGAATGGGATTCCTTCGTTCATGCGCTCCTGCGCCTCGTGCGCCAACTCCCGTGCACGTTCGGCGACCATGGCCTGTGCCTCTGCCGCCGCGGCTTCAAGATCCTGTTCATCCAGCGCTCTCATGAATTCGTTCAGATGCGCCTGGTCGCGGGCAAGTTCCGCGGCTGCCGAATTGGGTATCTTGGCTGCTTCCATCTCGCTCCAGTCCTGTTCGGCTTCCTGCCCTGCTGCTCGGGCTGTTTCCATTTGCTCGTTCTCAAGGCCGGCGAGGGCGGCGCGGGCCTGTTCTAGTGCCTGCTGGGCGAGTTGGGCCTGCTGCGCGGCAGCCTGTGATTCGGGCTCTGCCGTCGCCTGGCGTTGCGCGGCTTCCGTGAGCACTTCAGCCTCAGACACAATCTGCGCCTGCTGCGCCTTGATTAACTCCTGCATGGCCTCGGAGCGATTTTCGTCCGTATCATCGGGGGCGGCGATACGCTCCTGCATGTCGGCAAGAGAAATAGCCTCCTTCGCCAAAGCATCGGCGGTCGCGGTTTGCTCCTGGATGCGTGCATCGCGCTCCTCCTCGAATGTCTTCGCAAGCTCTGCCAGGGCTTTTTGTTGATCTTGCCACGAGGCGTCGAGCAGGGGGGCTTCCGAGTTGACTTCCAATTTCGCCGTCTCCGCGAGCTTCGCCTGTTCGGCGGCCATATTGGCGGCCTTTGCTTCGAGCGCGTCTTCCGCCAGTTCGCGGTTGACATCCCGCTGCATGGCCGCCGCTTCGGTTGCGGTTTTCAGCAGTTGATCCTGCAGCGCTGCGAGCTTCGCCTCTTGCTCGTCCGAATCCGCCAGAAGCAGATCGTCCGCTGCCTTGCGCATGCGGGGCAATTCGTTGGCGGCGAAGTCACGAAGGGCCTCGCCTGCATCGGCCAAGGCGGTTGCGTCGACTGCTTCTGCCGCCTCTGTTAAGGCGGTTTCCAGTTGGAGCGCTTCCTTGCTGATCTCTGCCAGGGTCGACATCGTCTGCCGGTCCGTCACAGAGTCGATGGCGTCCATCATCTCCTGCCAGGTGCCGGTTTTTTCGACCGCCTCTGCGGCCACCTCGCTGAGATGCGCCTGGCTCTCTTTGGCGACCTGTTGTTCCCATGAAGATGCCTGGCGGTCTATTTCGACAATGAAGTTGTCACTCTTTGCAGGGTTGGGGCCAGAGAGGGCAGGCGAGCACGTATCTTTGACCTCAATGTAAAATGCGATACGAGTTACGTCTTGCATATCGTGTGCAGCCAGATCGAATGATGCCGAGCCGGTCCATCGTCCGGCCATGTCGCTTTCAGGCGTATGGAGTGGGGGGGGGATTAAAATTATCTGCTCTTGTCCACTCGGGTTGAATCGCGCCTTGAGCGTGGCGGACGCCACACCGAAATCATCGACGGCGATATAGGTAAGCTTCACGACTGCATCCGGTGGAAGGCGCAGGGGTTGGATTGTTGGCTCCGTGATGGAAACCACCGGATCTCGGTCCTGTCGGATAATGAAAGGATGCCGCTGAATGGTGCTTTCATAGCCGGCGGTGGACATTAGTTCAAAATGCCAGTTTGTGGTCATCGGTTGGGAATACACGGGCAAGCTCCAGCGCCAGAAAGGGCGGCCCTCTATCTGCGTCTCCTCGGGCTGATCATAGACGGTCTCGCCCACAACAAGCTTGCTCGGGCGGATTGGAATATTCACCGAGGCGAACACGTCTAGTGTCGTGCCGGCGACGCTATCAATGGTCCCTTCATTCCGTTGGCTCAGACGGGGTTCGAGCCCCGCATAGGCGGGATAGCTCTCACGTATCCAAAGCTCGGTGACGGTGGGCCTCGGGAAGGCTTGCACCGCGTAGCTTTGCGTTAATGCCCGGCCTGCCCGGATGCGGTAGTGGAACGATGAGGTGATGGTCGGAATGGTAATGGCGAATCGCGACCCTGGCGTATTCGTCGGGACGCGGCGCATGCTTTCTACCCATTCACTTTGTTTGTCGATCGTGGTGTGGAGTTCGGCCCGCAGCGTGCCGTCTTTATCCAGGATCGCCTCGATGGTGAGCGTCTCGCCGATGGCGATCCCAGTGTTGCCCGGTATAACGCGGATCCGCCCCGCATAGGCATTACCAATCTGGGAGAAAGGCACGACGGCGCGACCCATGAGACGGAACGTAGCAGCCGGCCAGTATGCGAATAGAACCAGATAGATGGCAAGGCAGCTCGCGAGTACGATCCCGAATCGCCTCGCCGTGCGCCAGGTGAACAAATGGGATGGGCTTATGATTGCAGCGTCTTGCATGGCTTCGCCGACAAGTCGTTGCACCAGTACCGTTGAATTGTTTCCCCGGCTAGCGCTGTCTTCATTGAGAAGTTGTACCGTTGAACTGATGCGTTCGTGAAGCCCGGGATTACGCGTCTCGATAGCGTGCGCGATGTCTAACCTGGAGAGGGGCATGGCAAGCGGTCGGTACAGGTACCAATACGCAATGGCACCCACGCTCGTAAAACCAGCCGCTGTCAGAAGCCACCGTGCCCCCGTCGGCAGTGCGACATGCAGCAGATCAACAGTCATGATGGCCAGCGTGACCAGCAGGATCCCCGACAGAACGGCCAGCGTACCTCGCAAAATCAGGATGCGCCGGATGCGGGAAACCGTCGAATCCAGCATGGTCCGGATTTCTTCGGGCAATTGTCCTGTGTCTTTGTGGGCTGGTGATGTCTTCATGGTAAGCCTCCTTTGCGGCGCAACAACCATTCGCTTGTGAGAAGCATAAGCATCAGCATCAGTAACAGCCAGTGATCCCAGAGTGTGACGTCTGCACGTTCGCGGAGCGTTTCCGTGGCGGGCCCGAACGCCGTCTCGAGCTCATCGCAGGCCGAGGGACGCAGAAGGCGCCCACCGCTGAGAGTGGCAATCTGCTCTGCGAGGGCATGGTCCGCAGTAAATGTCGAGAGTTCCACGGGATTGTGGGCGACCTCTACAATGAAATCGGTCTGTACCGGCGGGGCTGAGCTTTCCTGCAGGATATCAGTAACGGCAGCCCCCTGTAATTCGAGCTGGTAACGACCGGGCATCTGGAACGGTCCGACATTGGCTTCGTAGATGCCTTGTGACTGGGGACGGTAGTTTAGTCGTCGGGTTGAGACCTTATCGCCTTCGCGCGTGAGTACGACGCTGATCTTCGCTTCGGAAACAGGTGTGTAATCGGTTTGCAATACCCGTGCGATAACCTTTACGGCATCTCCCGGCGCGTAACGAATACGGTCGGTCCCGAGTCGCACCCAGGGGGTGCCCGCGCGAAGGTTTTCACCCGCTCCCCAATTGAGTACCTGCCCCCAGAATCGATGATGATAAATGTCGCCGATGCGATAGCGCAGTCGCCAGGTGCGGTCAAAATTAAGCATCATAACTTTGCCCATGCCATAAGGCTGGATAACGATCAGGCTGTTTCGCGCCTGTGCTTCGGTTACCGCTTTAATGCGTCGCAGTGCGGTTTCGACGTTCATGTCCGACAATGCGGCTTGCTCTGCTCTGTCGGCGGAAAGTGCGGCATAGGCGAGGACCGCGGCACCGGGTTTGACGCCCAGAACAGACTGTCGCCAGTAGGTGAGTGGCAGAGACTCCCATAGTGCTTCAGTGCGGGCCACGCTGGGAGAGAGCTGCATAATGGGGTGGCGGCGTCCTTCGGGGGTCAGTTGGATATGGAAGGCCCCACCCGGGCTCTCGAAGCGATTTACGTCTTCATTGTTGTACAAGACGGGTAGGAGCTCCCGCATGCGTTGACTCGTGTATCGGTGTGGCATCGCCTCCGGCCCTGCAATGACGACTAGCGCTGCGCCACGTTCTGAAACGCAGTCATGGATCATTTCCAAAACTGGTTCGGTGAGGGTTTCGGGGGAGAGGTCTCCGAGGATGATGACGTCGAATTTTCGCCATTCGCTTAAGTCTGCCGGCAACCGGTCGGCTTCGGCATCACCGAATGGGCGCGAGGCCGAGGCGTTGACGTGCGGCGTCGAGGAGGGGGCCGCGTCTTCCACCACTGGCAAGTGATCGGGCATGGTCAACACATACTGGAGGTGGACCGATTTATCGCGACCGAAGAACAGGTTGCGAAGGTAGCGAAACTCCCAGCGGGGTCGTCGATCGATAAGCAGCACGTTTGTCCGGTCTTCGGAGACTGCCGTTTCAAACTGCCAGGTGTTGTTCTCTGTCACGGTTTCGATCTCTGCCGGTACGAGTGTCAGTGTGTAGCGCGTGATTCCCCCTTCGGGAGGAACGTCGTTAAGACGCAGGGTGTTGCGATATTCATCCTCAGGAATTGGGAAGGTCCGGGTTTCGATGATCTGGCCTTCGCGAGCCAGTGTGAGGGTGGCCTCCTGTCCCCGAAACCCGTTGCATTTCAGGTGCACCTTCAGACCGAGGCGGTCGCCCTGGAGTATGGCCTGCGGGGCTTCAACATTCATGATGGCCATGTCGGGAAAGGAATGTTGGCTGCCGAAGGGTATCGTAAAGATGGGGGCTCCACGCGCACCCAGTGAGCGAGCGGCAGCGGAGAGGCCCTCTTGCCCGTTGTGTTGAAAGTCGCTCAGCAGGACGGCTCCAGCCAGACCCTCTTCTGGTATTTCGGAGAGGACGAAGTCAAGTGCCTTTGAGATATCGGTGCGCCGAGCGCTATCGCCCGAGAGTCCTGCCGCCTCGACGATATCGCTCGTCTCTCCGGCAGGTACCTCGCTCGGTCTACTTGAAAAGAGAATGCGATGTACGGTGTATCGCCTCATCAGTTCATCGATCAGCCCCTGACGCGAATCGGTCCCGTAGAGCAAGGCATCAGCGAACTGGGAGCGAGGCACTTCGGCCAATGCGTCTGCGGCTTTCCTTTGATCGACAGGTAGTTGTTCCAGGGTTGCACTGGCAAAAGCGTCCATCAACGGAATTGCAGCCTGTGACAGGTGTGACACATTCGTCAAAAGCTCCGCTGTGAGGCTGGAAATCGACTCCTGCCGGAGCGCTGTGTCGCCGGTATTTTCACGAAGCTCTTCCTCCAGCTTGGCTAAGGCGGCGGGGATATTGGATGCGCACCGTTGGCTGATCGAATCCGATAGTTCGCGGTATGCCGGTGAAAGGGATTCGCCGAGTGCCTGGTGAAGTTCCTCGATGGTGGTGGCAATGGCTTTACTCGCTGCCGCTAGGGATGATGCCGCCGTATTAAATTGTTCGGTGGAACGCTCTGAGGCATCCGCGCTGGCTGCCGTTTCTGCCAACCGGATCACTCGGAGCGTCTCGGTTGCTGCCGAGAGCTGGTGTTCTGCGACACGGAGGGCGTCAAAAGCCTGTGCGAGCAGGTTTAGCAACGGTTGCGGTGTGGGGTTGTCAATCGCGTAGAGTTCGAGTCGTTCCGCGGCACTCATCTGAGGGTCGCTGAAGCGCATCGAGTCCGAAACATCCTGGAGGAGCACAACGTGCCGATCTAGGCGGCGCATCACGAAACGTTCGTGTACCGGTTCGGCGAGCATGAACAGGATGCATGCAAGGATCGATACGCGGAGGAGGATGAGAGCGGTCCCCTTGCGGCGGGACACCAGATTGCACTCATGCCCGTACAGGAGCAGTGCCGTCTCGATTGCACCTGCACCAAAAAGGGCAAGCAGCGGTAGCGGTAGCTGGGTTCGCAGGGAAACCCCGCGATGCAACACCTGGTAGCAAAGCCAGAGTGCACAGGTCCCTGTCGCGGTTTGGGGGGCCAGTCGCCACCACCAGGAGGCGGGCGGGTTTCTTCGACGGCCCTGACGGCGTATTCCGTACCACGCGGCCAGTGCGGCCAGCGCGGCGAGCAACAGGACGATCATGGGGACGACTGCTGGAATGATATCGTTTCGGGCAAGGCTATTCATTCCGCTGCGTCCTGAGTTTGTCGAACTGCTCGGAGAAGCCGGCAGCCGGTTTGAGACGAGACTCGAAGGTGACTTCCGCTTCGGCCCCCACGCGCCGTTGACGGGAAATCCAGCGTGTCAACGCAATTTCGGCCACAGCCAGAAGGAAGGCGAGCGTTGCTAGTGGAAACCAGAGTTCCTGACCAAATTTCTGGCCGGCCAGGGCGTTCAAGAGTTGCTCCTGTGAATCGGTTTCTCGCCAGGCCACCTGTTCGCTCATCGCCTTTGTGTCGGCTTTGTCGAGCACAGCCAACATAATCTCCTGCGGATCCGTCCATAAGGCATAGGGGAGGGTGCCATCCTTGTCGAGCATACCTTCCATGAGAATGGCAAAAGGCGCAGGCAGGTCGACTTTAGTGATCCCGGCTTCCAGATTGGCGGGAGGTGTGATTGAGAGCCGCCCCCCCTCCGTTCGAAGTGGCACACGGAGCGACGGCTCCCCGGCTGACGTCGTGATTTTGACTGTAGGATATTGATCGGCCAAGTCCGATGCCTTAAGAACGGGGTGACACCAGGCGTTTGGTAGCAACATCGCTTCACCCCCCGGCGGGGTGACCTTTAGGCTAGCCTTGGCTTGGCCCCACTCTTCATCGAGAACAGCCATGAACCGATAATCCCGGTTCTGCTCAAGCTTGATCTCGGCGACCCCCTTCGATTCGATAATCATGTCGCCGTCGAGGCTTAGGCTCATTCGGTCATCCGCGTCTACTTCGAACGTGTAGATCCCGTCATCGGGCACGCGCAGTAGGCCAGTCCAAACGGCGGAGAAGTAGTTCTTGGGAACGTCACGATATGGACGACCACTACGCCAATTCACGTTGAGGGTCTTTTGCAGTAGTGCGGCATGCTCATGGAAGGTTTTTCCGATCCGGAACGATAGCATGAGATTGTTGAGGGCCGCGGCCTTGCGGTTTGCTGTTGCCAGAGGAAGATACAGCCCCGCTCCGGGGACCATGAGCTGATTGAATCCTTCGTCCTGAATGGCGGCGAGATGGACGACGAGTTGGTGAAGCAAGGGAACGAAGGCCCTTTGTTCGACCAGGTTGCCTGCCTGCTTGTCTAGGGCAAATGCCAGTTGAGTGACCTCGCCGCGCCCAACGGTATGGGTTACCAGCATGGGGTCGCCCGTATCCAGACGTCCCTCGACTCGAACGTCGGCGAGCGGTTGCAAGGGAATCAGCTCGCGAAACGCTGCGAATGATGTGAGGTCCAGGTGTTCTCCGGGGCCTCCAGGGGCTGTCAGCACCGGGTGTGTGAACGTGTCCGCTGCCGGTGAGGGGACGGGCCGGTCCTGCCGCGAGGCCTGAGTGAGATGCAGCGGGCCAATCTTGGCCGGTAGAACGGGTTTTCCGGCGACGCGCCAACTGGCATAAAAATTAGGTTCCGCCCTGCTTCCAAGCGCTGTGAGAAGGCTGCCTCCTTGCTCGATATAGCGGCCGAGTCTCTCCGCAAAGCGCCCTGGAAGGCGCGGTGCATCTGCGAGAATAACGAGGGAGTAGCGTTGCAGGTCAGCGATCGTGTCTGCCGCAGGGGCATCGACAATCGTGGGAAGAATCAGGTAGGGCGAGTCCGTGGCGGGCTGTTCGGATGTGCCGGACAGGAGCCGCTGGTGAAACGTCATGTCCGGGGCTAGGGCGAGGGCAATGTAGGCCGAGGCTCTGTCCATGAATCGGGGCGCCGGGTGTCCGTCAATCACCAGAACGGAAATGTGATCCAACGGCGTGATGACCCGATATGCTGTATTGTCCGTGTCGATATCGTCCTGCACCGCCAACTCTGCCTTAACGACATGCGCTTGACCGGCTGTGAAGCGGTGTCGAAACGTCAGCGTTCGAGTTTCCCCCGGTGCAAGGCGCCCGATTCCGGCGTCCCGGTAGACGGTATCGCTGGCGGTTAGTATTACGGCGTCCGGAGTCAAGGCCTCCGTTCCGCCGTTTAACAGAGTCACATCGATCGAGACGGGTCGGTCCGCCCCGATGAGATCGCGAGAGAAGGCGATGGCGCTAATGCCGCCGTTTCGGGTTGTTTCCGGACGCTTGATCCGTCTGTGAAGCACGGGAGGGCGGGATGGCAACTCATCGAACATTCCGCGGACTACTTTCCATCTGGCCGTGTCCCCCGGTGCCCATGCTGCACGCTGTCCGTCGGAGAAAATTATAATTTGCTTGGAGGGGTTGTTTCCATGAGCCAGGCTCAACGCCGCCGTTACAAGGCAGTCTTCGCCCTGCATACGTCCGCGTCCGGGCTTGAGTGAATGCAGGGCGGTGAGCAGTGTTTCGCGATCGACGATGGGGGAGGGCACAACCGCCTGAGGAGACCAGCCGCCAGCAATTAGACTGAAGGCCGTACTGGGATCGGACCGCTGGAGGATGTGCTCCACCTCTTGGACAGCATCTTCGAACAGGGACTGTCCGTCGGGTCGCAGACTCATGGAATCCGAGACATCGATGATCAGTGCCACATCGCGCCGCCCCTTGGTTCCGAAAATCTGGAAATGAAACCACTCTTGAAGGATGACGAAGGTGACCGCGATGCAAATCAGCAGGGCGGCTGTGGTGAACAGGCGTCGCCGCCATACCGGGTACCGCCACAGGGCGAAGGTTGCCCCGAAGATCATGATGGATACCAGAAGCATGGGAAGGACGATAAACCAGGATACGGATGAACCCGGGACGATAAAGGGGCGGGCGAGCGCGACCGCAAAAAGGGTAATCAGCAGACACCGTGCTACCAGTAGAAGCGTCTCTTCAAGGAGGATGCGTCGGCGCCGGGTTACCATGGAATTGCGCAGAAACTGCATCGCAGCCCATTCGGTAAGAGTTGCCGATTTTCGGTTGAGGATATGAATGATGATGGGAATCGCTATTCCCGCGGCACCCAGCAACAAAAATGTATTTAAGAAAATCATTTTGTACAATTGGTTGAAGTGAGTGCCGTGGGTGCAGACCACGATCACTCCGGTAACTATTTCTTTCCGCGGTGTCGTCGCATGATATAGCCGGCAAGCGTGTCACTGACATCATCCCGTGTGTTGACCGGGACGTAGTCAGCCTGCATGCGTCCGCATTCCCGGTTGAGTGTATCAATAAAGAGCTCTACCTGTTCCATGTATTGTGCCCGCAGCGCCGTGGGGTTTACGGCTAGTGGTTCCGCGACTCCTTCCATATCGCGGAATTCACAAAACCGTGAGAACGGCAGGTTGAGTTCTTCGTCTGCCATGACGTGCAGGACCAGCAATTCGTTTCGGTTGAAGTGGAAGTGATGCAAGGCCTGAATGATTGCATCGAGGTCGTCAAACAGATCGCTGATTAGGATGACAAGGCCGCGTTTTGGGATTCGTTCCGCGATTTCATGCAGGACCGGGGCCAGAGCACTCTCTCCTTCGGGTTTGGTTTCGCTCATTTGGGACAAGATCCGGCGCATTTGTGCTCCATGACTGCGAGGTGGAAGATAACACCGGAGCGATTTGTCGAAGGTTGCCAGCCCGACGGCATCCTGCTGTCGGATCAAGAGATAGGTCAGCATCGCTGCAAGGTGGCGGGCGCAGTCAAACTTTGAGAGGCACTGGCCATCAAGCGAAGTGGCTTTTGTTCCGGTATAGCGCATGGAGGCAGATGCATCCAGCAGGATGGTGGCTCTCAGATTGGTTTCTTCCGTAAACTCCTTAATGCAATAGCGGTCGGTGCGCCCATAGACGCGCCAATCCAGGGCACGCAGGTCGTCACCCGGGACATACAGCCGATGCGCGGCGAACTCGGTCGAGAATCCTTTCTGAGGGCTGCGGTGCCGACCGGACATACCCCCCTCCATGAAACGGCGTGCCAGAAATTCGAGGCGCGCCGCGGTCCGTGCGTGCTCATCCGGTAGAAGCCGCATGTAGTCCGGAGGTGATGATGTCTTTTGAGCCGGCATGATGTCCTTTCGTGGCCTACTACCAAATGTGGGAGCGCAGTCCTATATGTCAATCTCAGGACTGTTGTGTATGCCGGCAATCAACTCACGGATCACTTCATCACTTTTGATGCCGGCGGCTTCAGCATTGAAGGTGGTGAGCACCCGATGCCGCAACACGGGCAAGGCCATCGCGATTACGTCCTCGGTTGTGGCGTGATGGCTTCCGTGTAAAATGGCGTTTGCCTTGGCGGCTAGGATCAGGTAGATGCCTGCGCGTGGCCCGGCTCCCCACCCGATCATCTGTTTGACAATTTCCGGCGCATTGGGCTGCTCCGGACGCGTAGCCCGTACGATATTACGCGCAAAATCGATGACATGATCAGCAACGGGGACGCGTCGCACGACCTGCTGTAGTCGTAGTAGGTCTTCGGCATTCAAGACGGCCTCAAGCTGTGCCTTGTACGTACCTGTTACCTGCTTGATAATGCGGCTTTCCTCCTCCGCAGTGGGATAATCCAGCACAATATTGAACATGAAGCGGTCGAGTTGGGCCTCAGGCAGCGGATATGTTCCCTCTTGTTCAATTGGATTCTGCGTAGCCAAGACAAAAAATGGAGCGGGCAGGTGATGGCTGGTTTCTCCCACGGTGACGACGTGCTCCTGCATGGCTTCCAGCAGAGCGGCCTGTGTCTTCGGCGGTGTTCGGTTTATTTCGTCGGCCAAGACCATGTTCGAAAAAAGCGGCCCCTTCACAAACCGGAAGGATCGCCTGCCGCTTGTCTGATCTTCCTCGAGTACGGTGGTGCCTGTAATGTCGGACGGCATCAGGTCAGGCGTAAACTGGATGCGCTTGAAGCTCAGGTCCAGTACGTGGCTCAGGGTGCTGACCAGAAGCGTTTTCGCCAGACCGGGAACGCCAACCAGCAGGGCATGACCCCGGCAGAGAATGCTGACCAGAACCTGTTCGATCACCTTGTCCTGTCCCACAATTACTCGTGACAGCTGTTCCGTGATGCGGCTGTAGGCCTCGTTGAGTTCCTGTATCAAGGCGACATCGTCTGGCCCGCAACTGGGTATGGGGTGGGGGGCGTTGGCACTTGGCTTCACGTGTGCTTTGGGTGGCTTGATGGTGTCGGCGGAGGCCTTGGATGGCGTTTTACCCTTTGTGGTATCGTGCGCCCTGGCAGCCTCCTCGGATGTTATTTCCACGGGCACGTCGGCGGTGCTTTCGCTGATTGCCTCGCCGTTCATTCTGAACAGCAGTACGGCGTTTCCGACGGTGATTTCATCGCCATCATTCAACTTAGTGGCTTCTGTCGTGGTTCCGTTGACTGCTGTGCCGTTGGAACTGTTTATATTGTATATCCACCATCCCTCCGGCTCTTCGCGCAAGACGGCGTGGTGTTGCGACAGTAAGGGATCTGCGACGACAATGTTGCAGCTTGCGTGTCGACCGATCTGTATGTCTCCTTCACTCAAGGTGACAGTTTCCCCGGTGCGTTCTCCACTTTTGAATATTATACTGGCCATATCAACTGCTCCCCGTTCTTTCTCGACTTTCAGACCGGTCTCTTGACCCATTGGTGAACGCGGCCTGTTACCGTGCGTTCGTGCTTGTGTAATAGATAATTGGTCGTATTTCTGCGATCTAGTTTAAGGTATATTAAATGTATTGTATGAAGCGGTTTCCAACAATGAGAAATTCTGAGAATTCTAGGAATGGGAAGCAGTATTGGATCACGTGTGCACTCCCCAGCGTCTTCCCTGCTCTACGGCTGATAGATGCTGGCGCAGATATCGGGAGCCCGTGCCGTAGCGCAGGCATTTCGTGAACTGATCTGCGGCGGCCTCGTAATCGCCTCGCAGTTCGAGGAGTTGCCCCCGCAGCCAGGGAGAGGCTGGGGCGTACCAGGTTTCGTACTGCGTTACGGTTCGATCAATGAGGCGCAGTAGGCTGGGGGCTACCGTCCTGTCACCCCGTTCGGCCAGTGAGCAGAGCCCAGCATGATAACAGGATATGTCCGCTGTCAGGCGCAAGGCATATCGGGATTCGTTGATCACAATCGACGCACCTGCTCTAAACGATTCCTGTGCGGCGGCAAATCGGCCAGCTTCCAAGTGTAGCACGCCGCGCCAATAGGCGGCGGTCGGATTGCAGGGCCATTGCGGTTCGGCGATACCCAATCGTTCGGGGTAGGCTTCGACTGCCGCAAGGTAGCGCCACGCTGCCGTGCGCTGGCCGGTGGTCAATGCGTCCCGCAGAAGTTGCTCGGCACAGTGCCGGTACAGCATGTACCAGCGCGTTTCGCATTCCCACGGTACAATTGGTTTCCGGGACAGCAGTTGCCACGCGGCACGCGTTTTTCCGTTCTCATACAGAGCGAGGGAACGGTACTTGGTGTACCACTGCAGGTGCCGAACTGCGGGCGATGCCTTGTCGAGTGCTTGTTCGAGTGTCTGATAAGCATGCAAGTTCGCAAGCATTTCGCCGCATGCAACGAGAATGTCCCGATCAGCTGGGAGTGCGGCTAGGGCGCGCCGAATGTGGCTTAGCGCACGGTCTCTGTCGGCATCGATTCGCATGGCATGGCTGGCAAGTGCGAGATTTGCCGTGGGTTGATGTCTCGGGTCACGTAAGCATTTCTTGTAATGTGGGACGGCCGCGGTACCGGCACCTCGTCCGGCTAGCGCATCTGCCATCTGGGCCTCGTCGGTGGCATCCGTTTTGAAGCGGGCCTGCACCGCAGACTCGCACGCAAGCAGCGCGGTGGCCCGTTCGTCCCAGGGAGGGGCGTCAATCGCGTTCAGGATACGGCGGCCCTCTGGGAATAAGCCGCTACGCCAGAGACTTTCCCCGAGAAGGTAAAGCGCCTCACCACATGCAGGGCTTTGTTCGATTGCACGTTCCAGAAGAGCGCGGGCCGCCTGTTCGCGTCCGGTGGCAAGTAGCCGTTTGGCCTTCTTGAGATGGTCGGCTGCCGAACGTGGTTCTTGGCGCTGGTCTTTCATGAATGCCTCCGCGTTTGTGGCTACTTTCGAATCGGTCTTGCCGCGGAAAGGCCATTGAAAGGAACGGACGCACGTGTTGTCCACCCGGATTGCGCAAGCGGTTCCGTCTTGGACGGAATGCGGAAATGCGACAGTTTGGCCCGCTTGCAGCTCGTGTGACCAGGTCGTCTGGCCTGCAACGAACTGGATGTTCAGTGGACGTAGCGCGTAGAAAATCGGCGTCTCTCCGCGTGTTCCCATCACAAGATCGGCATTGGCCCATGTCAGTCCGCCGGTATCGGCAAAAGGTGCCCAGGTCGACGTGAAGGCAATGCGCTCGCCAGCCTGCATCATGGCGCGATGGTGCTGGGTGGGGGCAGCGCCGGCCTGAATTTCAATGTAGTTCCGGGAACGGTCAGAGAAAAGCCGCGAGAAATGGTGTAGCGGTTGTTTGCTTCCCCATGTGAAAAACTTCTTACCCGGAAGAACCGTCTGGCGCGCGCAATGCAGAAATCCGCATTCGGATGCATGCCGATAGCTCCCAAAGAACTCCTCATCGCATCCGAGGACGAAGCGATCATTTGCCGTCCACGCGTGGCGTAACCATGATGCATCTTCGCCGTCGATGACGGGCCACGGGGATGTGAGCGGTGGCTCAGAAGACAGGCAGCGATCGCCCCAGCATTGGAATTGCCAATCGTCCCCGGCCTCGATTCCGACATTTGCCCAGTAAGACCAGTCTCGAGCCAACTCAGTCGGGTTTTTCAGAACAACGTGCGTGAGAAAGCGTGCCTCCCCGGCGCGCAATTCCGTGTCGACCGTGATGCGTAGGCCCGTACGCTTGCACGTTCGCTCCATTCGCACAACCCCCCGTTCGGGGCTGGATTCGATGATGCGCAGCGAAACTGGCTTGACGGTTTCCTCATGATGTCCTGTCGGAAAATTGAATTCCAGCCCCCCGGGAATCCAGGCACCGGTCTTGCCCACAAGTCCCGGTTTGAGCACCTCCGGAACATACAGTGCATGGTGTCCTCGATTCAGATCGTAACATGAGAAGATCTTTCCCCCCAGTTCCGGCACGAGTTCAAGTCGCAGATGCGCATTCTCTATAACGATAACATCGAGTTGCCGCGACTGTCTGGGCCCACCGATGTGATCGTTGAGACGATAAGGGTAAAGATTGCGACCGGTTTCATCGAAGACGGAGTGCAGAGCGCGTTCCGGATAGATCTGATACGCGGGTATCGATATGACGGTCTTTTCGACGGTAACAGGTTGATGGTTGGGGATATTGTTCATATTATTCTTTACCTTTCAATGTGAACGCACCCGCCGAATCAGGCAGCCCGATCCAGAGTGAAGCCTCCGCGCGCTTTTTGATATAATATACATTAACTATAATTGTTGCAATCGAAGCAGATTGCAAGTAAAACCCTATCTCCTACATCATTGAGAGCGAGCTAACCTCTTTATAATGTTGGGTTCGAGACCGCAGTTGCAAACGTCATTGTGCGGCCTGTAGGTTTTTTAATGGAAAAGATAGGTAGACGGGCATACAGTGCTGCGTAAGTAAGACGTAATACAGGGGCATTGCCTGTAGACTGCGGGGGCTTTGAGGTCAAGGTCAGGGCGATTACTTGGGAACGTTAATTCGAATCATTATTCAGACAATCTTTATGTTTCAGTACGGTTGAAAATATGCAAAAAGCCCAATGGAAATTTGACATTGATCGCGAGAACGGGGCGCCGATCTATCGCCAGATCTATCTGAATTTGCGACACGCCATCATGAGTGGCGTCATACCTCCAGGAACAGCGTTTCCGACGCAGCAGGAATTCAGCGAGATTCTTGGAGTCAATCACATTACTTTCCGCAAGGCCATGGACCTACTCGGTAGCGAAAATCTGATCGACCGTCGGCAACGGGTGGGCACACTGGTGTCCGATCCATCTCATTGGCAGCCAGAGGCTCCGTTTCAGAGCATCGGCCTGTTGCTGTGGGATCAGGGGTCGGTAATTTCTGGAAACTACGCATCTGATCTCGTGGAGGATTTGCATCGTTGCGGAGAGGCCTCTGGATTGGAGGTCAAGAGGATTGATATTGATCCAGAGTGTGACGATTTGAACGCGATCATCGTTCAGGAGAAGCTCGGCGGCCTGATCAGTCTGGCGGCGAGAAAAAAATCGGTTATCCGGCAGCTCGAACGCGTGAACATTCCACTGGTAGCGTTGGAGCAACGGGTTTCCATACCGGGCGTTGATACGATTCTTATCGACAGCATCCCTGGTGAATACGAGGCCGTTCAGCATTTGATATCGTTGGGACACTGGGACATTGCATACGTCGGAGCACTTCTCCAGGACCGCGACCGCCCCTTTCCAAATAATTGGAAGATTGCGCAAGATTCGCCGCTGCGCATGACTGGATTCCGTCAAGCGCTGGAGGATGCTGGTATTCGTTACCGTCCCGACCGCGTCTACGAGATTCCCGTCGACGAGGAATCGGCTCACCAGTTAATCAGCACATTGAAGAGCCGCGGGCAGATTCCGACTGCCTTGTGTGCGTTTGACGACAAAGTGGCTCTTTACCTCAAGAAGGCATGCGAGGCGCACGAGTTGAGAATCCCTGACGACATCAGCTTGGTCGGGTTTGGCAACTTTGTGGGGCAGTCGATTCGGGGCGAGCTCGCAACGGTGGTGGTGGACTGGCCAAGAATGGCCCGAATGGCTGTGCGTCGCCTCTACGAGCAGATGCACAAAGGGGGCATGAGTGGATTTAATGTCACGGTGCATACTGAATTCAAGCCCGGATTTTCCGTCGCAGCCCCCCCCATCGTCCCGCCGCCTTTGGACTGATTTAATCGCGGCAGGAGTACCTTTCGCGCACCCTCCTCAGGCGGGCTGGCAGCATGTCGTGACGGATGCTTCTATCTTACAGCCCTTCACGTCAATTGTTTTCGGCAATGTTTGCGACGGAGCCTGCCCGAAAAGCCCCGTAGGGGTGGGATATACAAGCCCAGGGCGCTGCCTGGGGCTTGTATATATAGCCCTTTCAGGGCATAGACCCTTTTTGGATGGGCCCTAATCTGTCACCTTTGCCGAGAACTCCGATGATCCTCACCGTATGCATCCCGTGATCCGGCGTGTGCCGAGAGCACAACAAATGGTACCACCTTGAGCGAAGGACATACCCCCTTTGCGCGCAACCTCAATCGTTTTCCACCCCGTTCCATGGCAGTGACTAAAGAATCAGTCCCCCCACGATGAAGTTTTGCAAAATACGCTCTTGATATTTGAAAAACGGGTGTATACTATATGCATCGTTATTGGGTCGCGATGGCGACAAAACACGTCCTGTTCGGAGCAGAGACGACAAGCATCTGGACGAGGATTACGGAGTTTTGGGCATGTATCGGGAGAGATAGGAAACGATGACGACGAAGCATAAAAGTCAGAAGAAAACGTGGTCACGGGATGCTTACGGAAAAAACGAAATGATCCAGCGCTGGCGACCGCAATATAGCGATACTTATCTGAACAATCCACACAAGGGAACGGCGACGTTTCAGCGATTTGATGGGGACGCTCTTTACCCGACACTGGCTTGGAACGACAGTGAAGGGCCGCTCTGGTTCCGGCCTCCCCGTCGGGGGGTCCTGAGAAGTCACCTCTATCCTCCCTCGAGAGTGGCTTATTGCCGATGGCTCTGGAAGGTGCTCGAACCCGAGAAAGGAAATATTCGCTGGGATGTTTTCGATGGGGCACTGAAAGCGGCCGCTGAGCGGGGACAGACGCTTCAGATCCGAACACAGCCATTCATTCACGATACCACCCCAGAATGGTACTGGAAAGAGGGGGGCATCCCGCATCCCGCCGAATCGAAGGCGGCCGGGTATCCGATCCCGGATCACAATCACAAGGCTTATCTTCGCCATTGGGGAGATCATATTCGGGCTATTGGTGAGCGTTATGACGGACATCCGGCACTGGAGAGCGTCGATGTTGCCTACGGCGGACACTGCGGCGAGACCGGGGGAAACTGTCGGCGGAAGTATGCCGAACGCCTGGTCGATATCTATATGCAATCGTTTCCCAAAACACAGCTTGTCGGCATGCTTGGGACTCTGGGCAATGCCTACATGGCGGGAAAGCGCAGAGCGGTAGGATGGCGGGCTGATTGTTACGGTGACCTTCGTATAGATGGACGTGGGCAGGTTCCGGATGGACTAAACTGGAATCATATGTTCGAGGCATATCCGCTTGAGATGGAACGGGACGGTGTGATGGAGGCTTGGAAGCGTGCCCCGGTGACGCTCGAGACTTGCTGGACCGTGGCCTACTGGGAGAAGCAGGGATGGGACATCGATTGGATTCTCGAACAGGGATATAAGTATCACGCAACGTTCTTTATGCCGAAGAGCGTCTATATTCCGGAAGCGTGGATGGATAAGGTCATGGCGTTCAACAAGCGGCTGGGATATCGCTTTCATGTGCACAACATGATTCTTCCGCTCGAAGCGTCGCCCGGACAACGGTTGCGGTTCACTACGACAATCGATAATCGCGGCATCGCTCCCCTCTACCGGAGATACCGCTTTGCCGTCCGTTTTACACAAGGCAAGACGCGCTGTGTTGTCCCCTTCAAGCAGGACATCCGGAAGTGGCTACCAGACTTTACCACATTTACCGAATATATCCGGATGCCGGAAGGATTGCAGACAGGCGAGGTGACACTTCACTGTGCGATTATTGATGAACGCGATCAGCCGGTCGTGCGGTTTGCAACCGATGCTGTCGACAAGGATGGATGGCATCCGATGACGGGTATGGATGTTGTATAATCATAACCCTTTTGACTGTGTCCACCGCATACGGCCCACTCTGATTCCGGGCGCAGCAACCTTAAATTTCTGAGAAAGGAAAATAGCGATGCAAGAGACTAAGCAGGCACACGTGTCAGAAACGGCCGCAGCCTATGCGGTGGAACCGTATGTCAGGAATGAAGGATCGGTTGGCAATAAACGGATTGTTTTCATTGGGGCATCCTACAAGTTCGTGCACAAAGTGTTGCGAGACATGCTGTTGGTGGGAGGATTTGACGAGTGCGAGTTGGTGGTGCACGACATCGACCCAGTTCCGATGGATACGGTTGCACGGCTGCTTGAGCGCATTGTCGAACAAACCGGAAGCCGAATTCGTGTGCGGCGCACACTGGACCGCCGGGAGGCGCTAAAAGGGGCCGACGCGGCAGTACTGTCGATCACGACTGGCGGGGAAGAGAGCGATGCGCGGTCATGGGACGTGTGTCACAAATATGGAATTCCGGTGGGCATCGGCGATACGCTGGGCCCGGCGGCCTTCGCGCGAAACTTGCGGTCTGTTCCTGTTGTGGTGGATATTATTCGCGACATGGAGGAGTTGTGTCCAGATGCGGTTATGCTCAATTTCACCAATCCCTTGTCATGTCTGACCGCAGCCATGGCTCGTCGGCGAAGTATTCCAGCTTGGGGGTTGTGTCACTCGGCAGACGAAATGTACAGCTACTTTGCGACGGTTTTTGACTGTGAAAAGACCGAGATTGAGATGGACGTCGGCGGTGTCAATCATCAGTCGTTTGTTACGCGTTTGCTCGTAAACGGAGTTGACCGTACTGCAGAAATACAGAATGCGACAGAGGCAGCTCCGCAGCCACATGAGTCAGTCGAACTTCAGCAGGAGCTGTTTTCGATTCTGGGTGCATGGCCTTCGACGGGAGAAACGCATTTGGCTGAGTTTTATCCGTTTTACTTTACGCCGGAGCGAGTGAAACGTTTTGCTGGTCATATGAAGCTGCCCGCCCCGGAACGAGAAGCCTACGGCCGGCGTCCGTGCCCGCCGATTATCCAGCGTTGGGCTTCGGGACCAGCCCCGGTAGAGGACTTGCATCTGTTGACGACCGAACACGCGCACGAGTTGCTCTGGTCGGCGTTTACGGGGGCCCCGTTTTCGCGGATTCTGAACGTTCTGAACGCGGGTTATTTGATTCAGGGCATCCCCGAAGATGTCTGTGTTGAAGCTCTGGTCACGGTGGCTGGGAAAAAGGTCACCGGGCAGTCGATCGGATTGCCGCCAGCAGTCCACAGCTTGGTGCAACGTTGGACCACAATACAGGATTTAACGCTGACTGCTGCGCTCGATTGTAACCGAGATGCGGCGCGTCAGGCGCTCTTTCTCGATCCGCACCTCCGCGACCCCGCAACGATTGATCCGCTGCTGGATGATATGATCGTGGCGCTGGAGCCCTGGCTTCCGGCGCGATGGCACTCTGCAATGGCGTAATGATCATTTGCATTTTACAGAAGCGCAATTACAGAAAGGAAGAATGTGATGAAAGCCAAAGTGGACATGCCAATCTAGGTTCGTGTCAACGCGGTGGATTGTGCTTTTCTGGATAATATCAAGGGAACCGCCACGTTTGACCTCGTCTTGGAAACTCAGTACGAGAGCACGACCTACAGGATCGAGGCTGTCGTGGACACCAGCGACGGGAATGAACATCTCGTCACGTATAACCGTTTTTTTAATGATCCGAATGACGGACTTCCGAACAAACAAATGGAACATGATGTTCGTATACTGGGATGTCTTCTGGTACCCGCCGATGTGTGAGTTTGCCGTACAGAATCCTATGGCAAGAAACGCCTATGTGTGGGGGTATTTGGCAGCTCGGAAGGAATTGACGCCTGTGCGAATAATTGAGTGAACTCGACAAATGACAGCCGTGATACGGCTATCACTCGCGGGTTACTCAAGACGTTATGGAAGAAAAATGAAAAAACCAGAGATCATATACCTCCCCGACGAAGGCGTGGACGACGCCCTGGATCAGGAGCTCCGCGGCTTGTTGATGACCTGCTTTACGAAACCGCGAGACGTTGTCTTCAGAGACCGGCGCTACTTTCGCGAACCATACCCGCATCGCTGGGTCATGCGAAACATGCAAGGCGTACTTATTGCGCATATTGGTGTGCACGAGAAGAACGTTGAGGCCGAAGGCTCAACGTTTCGTATCGGCGGGATTTGTGAGGTATGCGTCCATCCTGAATGTAGGAAGCAAGGCTACGTCCGGCTGATGCTCGAATGCATCCATGATTGGTTGTTTAAGCATGATTATGAGTTCAGCGTTCTATTTGGCAATCCCCTCGTGTATGGCTCCTGTGGCTACGTACCGGTCTCCAACCTGTTCAATGGTGGTGGCGACGATGGCTGGAGTCAGGCAAAAGGCATGATGAAAGAACTGTCCGACACACCATGGCCAAGCAGCAAGGTGCTCATGCCTGGTCCAGTATTCTGAGAAAGAAAGGCACAATATCCGCATCGACACGTATTTTCTAAAGCTTCGCTTCGCTTGCTCTCGATAAACGGTAATACATACGTTCGAATCAAGACAGGAAGGGAAAACATGATGAGCCAAAAACCAAACATCGTAATGATTCTAGTCGACGACCTCGGTTACGGAGACTGCAGTTGTTATGGCCAAAAAGCATGGGCAACACCCAATATTGACCAGTTGGCCGCAGAGGGCATTCGCTTTACTGATTTTCACACCACAAGTCCGGTCTGTTCACCTGCCCGCACATCGGTTCTGACCGGCTTGCACTCGGGACACTTGCCAATCCGCCGTCTTGCCGACCCGTTCTTGCCCGATGATACACCAACCATCCCGAAGTTGCTCAAGCAAAGCGGTTATGTCAGCGCTTGCATAGGCAAGTACGGAGTGGGCAATGGTCAACCTGACGTGGATCCCATACGCAAGGGCTTCGACTATCACTATGGCTACAACTGTATGTGTCATGCGCATAACTACTATCCGCCCTTCTTGCGCGAGAATGGCATAAAAGTACCGTTGCGGAACAGGCCACCTGAGGGAGATACGAAGCAGTGGAAAACCGGTGTTGGGGTGGCCGAAGTCAAGGTCGACTACGCTCCCGATCTCATTGAAGACCGAGCTCTTGAATTCATCAACGACTGCAAGGATGTTCCTTTCTTTCTCTACTATTGCCCTACGATGCCGCATGCCAATAACGAAGGTGACGATACGCCCGATGGGATGGAGGTCGATACCTATGGTGACTTCGAAAGTCGTGACTGGTTACCCAACGAGAAAGGCTTTGCCAGGATGGTTCAGCGAATCGACATCACGGTGGGTAGAGTCATGGATACACTCAAAACCTTGGGTATTGCTGAGAACACGCTAGTTGTCTTCTCGAGCGATAACGGACCGCACAACGAGGGCGGCCACAGTGTGACCCGTTTCGATTCGGCTGGTGGATTTCAAGGCTACAAACGCAGCCTCCATGAAGGAGGCATACGCATTCCCTTTATCGCCAGGTGGCCCGGAACAATAGAACCTAAAGTCTCTAACCACATGGGTTACTTCCCAGACCTGCTGCCAACGTTCTGTGACATCGCAAACGTTAACTTCGATGGTGTAAGTGATGGAATCTCCATACTTCCTCTGCTAACCGGAAATGAGAGCAAACAGCAGTTGCACGAGTACCTGTATTTCGAATTCGAAGGACAGTTGGCTGTCAGGAAGGGGATGTGGAAGTACTACGTCAATCGCGAGGGAAAGGAGGCCCTCTTTGATTTGGGTGAGGACCGACATGAAGACACTGATGTGAGTTGCTTACAACAGGAGATCTTCTCCGAACTCAAGTCGTGTGTTGCGCGTGAGCATCAAAACTACACGCCTTCGCAAACCCCCGCTTACTATGATCCGCTGTATCACAGACTCAGGAACGAGACTTCAAAAGATTCCATACAGGCGACGCCAAATGGCGCACCTGATGGCAGACGTTTTTGAAAGGAAACATGAACGCGATACGAGAACGTTCAAGAACTCTTCCCGTCGTCAATGATGTTGATGTTTTGGTCTGTGGCGGCGGGCCTGCTGGAGTGGCCGCAGCCGTTGCGGCTGCACGGACGGGGGCGCGTACGAGTTTGATCGAGATGCACGGATCCCTGGGGGGAATCTGGACGATCGGTGGCATGGCTTATGTTTGCGGGATGCACGAATCGAAAGGCGGGATACTGCGGGAGATCCAGGATGCACTCAAGGGGCGCGGTGCTGTCGGCGCGTCTGGACTCGCGTTCGATATCGAACCGACAAAGCTATTTCTGGAGGATATGTGCCTTCATTCGGGGGTCAATATTCGGCTGCACACGCGTGTGGTGGCAGCGCAGTGCGATGAGTCCAACCGGTTGCCGCATGAGATCTCGTGGGAAGAAATACAGACGGCCGCGAAATAATGGAGAGTATTTGGTGAAAGCTGCGCTTTCAGTTCGAGCTTTATGCTTAACGTTAACAAAGGTATAGAATCATGACGAAACGTAACATTCTCCATTTTCATGCTGAGAGCTGGGACGGGCGCATGCTCGGTTGCCAAGAAATCCACCCGGCGATGGCGAAGGCAACGCCGAATATCGACAGGTTGGCAGCACAGGGCACTCTTTTTCAGAACGCCTACTGCACGAACCCAGTATGCTGCCCTTCGCGATCAAACATGCTGTCCGGGGCGTATACCCACAACTGTGAAAGTTGGAGCAACTTCAAGGGGCTGGAAACAGAGATGTGGACCTATGCGCAGGCTCTCCGGGAGACTCACCAGGTACTCTTGCTGGGCAAGCATTATGACTACTTGACGGGACACCATAGCGTAATGAATCGGGTTGCGGATCTCATTGAGCCGCTGAATACGGAGCAGTATCCTGTAATGGAGTGTGACGCTGCCCAAGCCTATTCCGTTGATCCAGGCCGCAACCGCCGTTTTCATACCGGTGAATGGTCGAGCGCTGATAAAGCGATCGAACTCATCCGTTCATGGCGTCCGGGCGACGCACCATTCTATATCTGCCTCAACCCCGGCCTAGTCCATGCCGCATTTCGAACAAACCAATATTGGTTGGACAAAATCCCCGAGGAATTAGTGGATGCGCCCCCCATGGACGAAAACAAGCACCCCGTTGAGCTGTACCAGAAGAAGTCCAAGGCATGGCGACATGGGCTTGAAGACGAAACCGTCAGGAGGGTGCGTCGCATCTACTTTGCGATGTGTGCAGAGGCTGATGCAATCGTCGGGGAGCTGATGTCCGCATTGGAGGAAGCCGACCTTTCAGACGAGACGACGTTCATCTTATCGAGTGACCATGGCGAGCTGGCGCTGGAGCATCAGCAGTACTACAAAATGAGCCTCCTCGAGGGATCGGCGCGCGTGCTCCTTGTCATGAGCGGACCGGATATCAAGCCCGGCCAGCGTATCGAAACCCCGGTATCACTGATTGACATGGCACCGACTATCTGTGAACTGGCGGGACTCAAGAAGCGCGATTGCTTCGACGGTGAATCGCTGTTGCCATTGGCCCGGGGAGACACCGGGCAGAGCCGAGGCTGGGCGCTCGCAAGCTATACGGGGGTAACGTCCAACACGATGTCCTGGATGCTACGCACGGGGGATTTCAAGCTGATTGTTTATGAGGGATATCCCTCACGTCTGTTCAATGTGCGAGAGGATCCCGGAGAGTTGAACGATATCATTGAACAGGAGCCGGAAACAGCGGAGGAACTACTCTCGATTCTTGATGGGGAGGTCGACCGAAAGGAGACGCTCAAGGTGTGGAATAATTACCGTAGGCACACGTTCGCTCAGTTCCGCCGTCAGGCGAAGCGAGGTCTGTATGTAGACAGTTCCTACTCGCTGCGTGAGAAGCCTTCGTCTGACTATATGGACATTATGAACAACGCCTTCACCGGCTGGAGCGAAGAAGATGAAGTCCGTGTTGTTAATTGGATAGGACAGAGATAAGACCTGCGACCCATCGCCTAGAGTCGACACCTCATGGCGTACGTGATGGGTGCCGTTAGGGATATGCAATAAACAAAATATGGAATATGGAGATGTGAGCCGTGGTTCAACACAGCGGCCGTCAACAACTTGCTATGAAACTAACTGATATTGACTTGGGCGGAGTCGGGTGTTTTCGGGAAGAGCCGGCATCATTCGGTATTGAAAACTACTTTTTGCAGCAGCCGTGGGATTATATCCTTGGCGATTCCCGCCTCTATTGGCGCATTCACCACAATGGCTGCGGATATATGCAGCGTGTCCCGCCAAGCGGAGAATACTGGCTGAATGCCACCGGCGAGTTCGATGTCCCGCCGTTTCAGGTATTTGTCGTGCCGCAGGGCGGAGATGTCATGACAGCCTTCACGAACTTCCGCGGCCCCCAGCGCGGTGACTCTTCTTGCGGAAATGCAACGACCCGCTTCCAGTGCAAGTGGTTCGTTCATAAGGCCTATTTTAATTGTGAGAGGGACGGTATACAGGTTGAAACTGAACTCGGAGTGGCCAAATCACTCCCCGCTGGCCTCATGCGTGTGACTATTACGAATCGTGACGACAAGGAACGCACCGTTTCCGTCATACCCCGCGTCATGCCTTTCCTGACCAGCCCACAGTCGGCAGCATGGGATATGCTATGGCTTTACCAGTCCACCCGTTACAAGAAGGACGAAAATACAGTCATGTTTCATATGGGCAGTCCGACGGGTGACCCCACCCAGCGGAAGCGAATCATGATGGTTGTTGACGGCGAGTTTGAGCGCATCTGTCTCAACGGTTCAAAATTCTGTGGACGCGGTTCCCGCACACGCCCGTTTGCGCTTTCACATTGGATGGAATGGGATGCGTGTGACGACGCTCTCATTTATGGGAAAACTCTGTTTGCCTCCTTCGCGCGCTACCTGACACTCGGGCCCGGTGAAAGCTGGTCGTTCGTAATGGGGCTTACCGATGAGGTCGAAGACAGCGCACCGCTTAAGAAAGCCATGGCGGATTTCGAAGGCGAGATGGAGAAAATGCGCCAGTGGAAGCTATCCAAGATGGCGCAGTTTTCGATTAAAACCCCCGACCTCGCATTCAACCGCTACGTCAATGAGTATCTTGCACTTCAGCAGCAGCTGATTCTTCGACGCGGCTGGCCTTGCGCGATGATGGGCGTCCGCGATTCTGCGCAGGACCACACGGGTGCTGTGATGTGGTACCCCGAGGAAACGAGGGTAATGCTACTGCAGATTCTTGAAATAGAGCGCAGCGATGGCTGGTTTGTGCGTCAGTTCTCAACCGACGGCCGCAAGGGCAGTCACGATACCAGGCCCTATGTCGATGCTGGGCTCTGGGTATGGGAGCTCATGTACGAGTATGTCACGCAGACTCGTGATTTTGACCTGCTTGGTGAAAAACTGGCATTCCTCGATTCTGACGAAGAGACGACCGTGCTGGATCATCTCGGGCGTCTTCTCGGTTATTACACGTTCCCGGCGAACGTGGGGGAGCACGGACTCTGCAAGATCATGGAGGGCGACTGGAACGATTCGGTCAACCGGGCCGGGCTCGAGGGCCGCGGTGAAAGCGTCATGGTGAGCTGTCATCTGGTCTACTGCCTCAAGCAGGCGGCTAAGCTTGCTGCCCACATTGGCTCACGTTCCGGTCTGCCGGATGAGCAGAGCTGTCTCGCTCTGGCCGGCACCATGCGCAAGGCTATTAGGAAAGCGGCTCTTAACGCGAAGGGCTATCTGAACGGCGTGTTTTCAGATAATGGAAAATGGTTCTTTTCCGACAAGGATCCGGACGGGTGTGAACGGTTCAATACACCGGTTAATGCGTTTGGTATCATTGCAGACATTTTCGAACCTTCCGAACTTCCTCCTCTGATCGAACGAATCAAGAGTCTGCGCCAGAGCTTTGGCTATCCGCTATTCACTCCTGCAATCGGTGAGCCTCCAATGGACGGACTCGGTCGTATTGGCAGCGGCGACCTGCCGCCTGGACTTGGCGAGAACGGCAGTGCTTACAATCACGGCAGCCACGGGTTCCTTGCGCGTGCAATGGCTGAATGCGGTGAGGGCGATCTCTATTACGATGTTATGCTCTGCCTCTTCCCCTATGACCAGGACCGGCATCCGATAGCGCAGTCGAAGACAGCTCCCTATGCGATCGTTAATGTTTACAAGAACGCACCGGATCGAGAAGGCGAGGGCGGAGATACGTTCTTCTCAGGCACAATATCTGTGGCCGTCCGTAACATATACCAAGGTCTCCTCGGTGTTCACGCAGAACCGAGCGGACTGAAGATCACACCGTGCCTTCCATCTGACTGGAATAAGATCTCCGGAAAGATCGTGTATGCCGGTCGGACACTGACGGTCGATGTCGAGCGTGCAGGTGATGGATACGCGGTCTCCGTTGACGGTGCCGCTCTAGATAATGGCTGGTACCCCGCCGCTTGGCGGCCTGTCGGACTTTGATCAATCGGATGAACTTTACACAAAATAAATAAGTCATGTTGTTAAGGATATGCAAAACGTTCACCTCATAAAGGAGAGCAAAAAATGGCAATACCAAATTATCTGAAAAGATACGCGCAACTCTATGCAACAGAACCGAGACAGGCCTCATTGGCCTGGTTCAAACAAGCCCGATATGGGTTGTTTCTCCACTATGGGCTCTATTCGCTGCTGGGAAGGCACGAGTGGGTCCAGCTGAATGAGACGATCCCGGTCTCGGAGTACGAAAAACTGGCCAACGACTTCAGTGCCGAGGGATTCGATGCGGATGCAATCGCCAGTTTTGCCGTTGATGCCGGTATGCAATACATCAACTTAACAACTCGACATCATGATTCCTTCTGTCTCTTCAAAACCAAAGAGACCCCCTTTAATTCTCTTAATGCCCCTTGCGGACGCGATCTGGTAGGCGAGCTCGCAGACGCTTGCGACCGGCACGGTCTGGGCTTGTGTCTCTACTATTCGCATGGACGCGACTGGCGGCATCCCCATGCACCAAACAACGACGAATGGGGCGGTGCAGCAAGGCCTGACTACGATCCACCCGAACCGTCATACGCCTATGGTGCAGATCATGATCTACAGCAGTACCTCGATTTCATGAAACGTCAGATTTCCGAATTGTTGACTCAGTATGGACCCATTGCCTCCATCTGGCTCGATGGCATTGCGGTTCCACTCAATGGCGATACTGACGCCTTTCGTTGCCAGGACCTCTACGATCACATTCATAGTATTCAGCCACAGGTTCTTGTTTCATACAAACAGGGAATCACGGGAACGGAAGACTATTTTGCACCCGAACACGGCGTGCCCGACAATAATCAGGACGCCAAGATAACAGGACAGATTGGAATGCATCCGAGCAAAGCAACTGAAGTGTGCACGACCATGTGCCCGGGAAGTTGGGGATACCTGAAAGACAAATCGGGGCAACACCTGACCGCAGAGCAGGTGTGGAAGAAGTTACAGGAAGCCTGCACCAAGGACTACAACCTGCTTCTGAACACGGGACCTCTGCCTGACGGTTCTCTGGATCCAGAAGATGTGGCGGTTCTCAGGACTGTCGGCGCGCGTCTTCGCACAGAGGACCTCATAGCGAAGCAGAATAACTGAATGGAAGGCTACGGCGATACATGAGAAACAGAGACGTGAAACGACCCAATGGGACCTCTGCGATCTCGGATAAGGTGGACCGCTGCGGCTTCGGTATCCACATTGATGACGTCCCTCATTTGGCCCAATTGGGTAATCGGGAGCTGGCTGAGTTGGGGTTCTTGGACGTAACGGCGGCACCGTTTGCGGCTGATTCAACAGGAAAAACAGATTCCACACTCGCCATTGCTGATGCGGTATTCTTCGCGCGCAATCATAAGCTCACGGTCTTCTTTCCCACAGGCGATTATCTGGTCAGCGACACGATCCGCTGCGAGGGCGGCTGGTCGGATCTGCGAACGACCAATCACAAATACTTTCCCTACTGCGAACTATGGGGCTGTGTTCTGATGGGAGACCAGCAAGGCGACGGCCGAGCGCGGATCATTCTCGCCGAGAGCGCTATGGGGTTCGGGAATCCGGAGCAGCCAAAACCAGTCCTGGACTATATCGCACGGGATTGGAATCGACGAACCCCAACGGCCCACCTCGAGGGTGGGTACGGTGCGACCAGCATGAACCAGTCGCTGATCGGTATCGATATTATGATCCGCCCTGATAACCCCGGTGCGGCTGCAGTCAGCTTTAATGCTGCGGAGGGCTGCACCATCCAGGATGCCACGTTCGAACTGGGCGATGCCTATACCGGCATTTTGGGCGGGCCAGGGTCCGGCGGAGCGGTTTATAACCTGCGTATCATCGGGGGGCAGATTGGCGCGGTGCTCAATAGTCCCCGTCCGCCGTGTACACTCGTGGCCTGTCGCATCGAGCATCCGTGCGAATCGGCCATCGATTACAGCCAGCGTGGCACACTGACTGTGGTGGGCTGCGAGTTTAGTCTGCCCCGCGGCGTGCCGGCGTTGCGCGTGTTGCCAGATCCGCCATCGCGCCTCTCCAGCGTGTCAGCGATTGATTGCCGGATCGAGTATCCTGCCGGCACCGCCCCGACCACAGGCATTGATACCGGCGGTTCAGTCTATCTGCGTGACATTTGGATGGAGAACACCAATGTCATTTGTCAGTCATCCGAGCATGCTGAAATCGGCCGGGGTGAGGCGGGGTGGACCCATGTTTTGGAAGCGGCCGTCCCTGCGCGTTTCCACGAGCCGATTGTGGCGAATCTATATGTTGACGGTGTTCAGCGAGAACACCCCATGATCACCACCGAGATTGGCGCTGCGCCGCCTGCGGATCTGCGCAGTCGGCATATATGGAAAGAAGCGCTCTTTCCCTGCTGGAACAGCCCGAATGCAGTCAACGTCAAGACAGCCTATGGTGCCGTTGGCGACGGTGAGACCGATGATACTACGGCGCTGCAGCGGGCGGTCGACGATCATGACATCGTATTCCTGCCACATGGTGCCTACCGTGTGAGTCGAACACTACATCTCAAGCCGAACACCAAACTCCTGGGGGTGCACGCTCCATACAGCATGATAGCGCCGATGATGACGGAAGGCGGCGATTTCTGCGATCCGAAGAATCCACAGCCCGTTCTGAGCACCGCAAACACTGCCGACGCAGATACACAACTTGCGTGGTTTAGCGTCTTCATGCCGCGTGAGTTGGCGCACGGCGCATACATGTTGGATTGGAAATGTGGCGGCGACTCACGCCTGCGTTGCGTCTTCCCTATTACCGGATACACGATCAACGACCTCGAGCCATTATCGAAAGGCATCTATCCGTGGCACAATTGGTCTTGGCGCGACTTTGAGTTTCCAAATGCAACCGGCGCCGTAAAACACTATACGCAAGACAATGCATTGTCCGACCATGCGGACATAGATCCGCCCGGCTTAGACAAAGAAGCAATGCCTGATTGGCCGCTCACCCGGGTGCGTGGTTTCGGCGCCGGTGGATGGTATCCGTTTATGGCGCTCGATGGCCGAAGTCACGGCCCCAACTATCGGCGCATTTTGGTCGAGAACTGTCGGGGACCTTTCAAGATCTATCATGCGCACCTGCAGTATTGTCGTGGGAAAGCTGAGATGGAAATCAGCAATTCGCAGAATGTAGCCGTTTATGGCATCAAGAACGAGAAGGACGCTATCGTGGTATGGGTACATGATAGTCAAGGTGTGCTTGTGTCCGGTTTCGGGGGAGTCGGCAAGCGCAATTCCGATTGTAAGGTCCTGATCGAAAACTGTAGCGACGTCGTCTTTGCCAATCTCGTCGATGATTCATTTGATGGTGATTTCAAGCTCAAGCCCGACGCGCATCTCCCGCAGGTGCGCGAGGTTACTCCAGACGGTACCGTCGTCGTTACGCCCCCGTTCGATAAGGTCGCACTGTACAAGCGCACGTGAACATTACTCGACAGAACTGCGTCACGCTGGCGCCTCTTGAAATGATGGAAAGGACAACTTATTAGCATGACAACAAGACGACCCAATATAGTGTTTATCCTGTCTGATGACCAGGGCCCGTGGGCTATGGGATGCGCTGGCAACTCGGAAATAGAAACACCGAACCTAGACCGCCTTGCGGCCACGGGCATGAGGTTCGAGAACTTCTTCTGCGCCAGCCCTGTCTGCTCTCCTGCACGAGCTACACTCCTGACAGGCCGTATCCCCTCGCAGCATGGGGTACATGACTGGATCGCCGTCGGGGATACGACTGCGAAATACGAACCGGCGGGTAACGGCGAAAAGATCGAATATCTCAAGAATCAGATCGGCTACACGGACCTTTTGTCCGCAGCCGGTTACCGCTGCGGAATGAGCGGAAAGTGGCATTTGGGCGATACTCACCATCGACAGAAAAGTTTTGAATATTGGGAAGTCCATGCTAAAGGGGGCGGTCCTTACTTCAATGCGCCCATGATACGCAATGGTGAGGTCTATGAGGAATCTGGCTATGTCACCGATGTGATTACAGACAATGCCCTTCGATGGTTAGAGGAACAGAAGCCCTCCGCCGATGCTCCGTTCTACCTAAGTGTTCATTATACGGCCCCCCATTCGCCGTGGTCTCGCGAAAACCATCCCGCTGACCTATATGACCGTTACTATAATGACTGTCCGTTCCAATCTGTGCCCGAAAATCTCTCGCCGCCCGAATGGGTTCGGCACCTTTCTATACCTGTGGAGACTGCTGAGCAGCGCCGCGCTCATCTGAGTGGCTACTATGCCGCCGTAACGGGCATGGACAGGAATATTGGAAGACTGATTGACTGGCTTGAAGCTAACGACTTGCGTGATGACACCATGATTGTCTTCACCAGTGACAACGGAATGAACATGGGGCACCACGGCGTGTACGGAAAAGGAAATGCCACGTATCCACTCAACATGTTCGAGGAGTCTGTGAAGGTCCCTTTCATCGTATCCGATCCCAGCCTTGTTGCTCAGGGAACCGTGAACAGCGATCTGGTCAGCCAGTACGATTTCATGCCGACATTGCTTGATTACGTCGCTGTCGACAACCCGATGGGCGAGGCGTTACCGGGGAAAAGTTTTGCAGACGTCCTGCGAGGGCGTGAGCTGAAAGCGGATTCGCACATTGTTGTATTTGATGAATACGGGCCGGTTCGTATGATCAGAAATCGGGAATGGAAGTACGTCCACAGATTCAACGATGGACCCAACGAACTGTACGACTTAAGACATGATCCTGCCGAGCAGCACAATCTGTCCGAGAATGTAGATTACCATACGGTTGAGGGTGACTTGCACGAGCGTCTGACGGAATGGTTCTCTCAATACGTTGATCCAGAACGTGATGGTGCAAACGAATTTGTTACTGGCTCCGGGCAGCTTGGATTATGTGGTTCGGATTTGGAAGAACGCCCTGCTTTTTCGTCGTCAAGGGTGGACAAGATCTTGGGGGAGAAAAAGGAGTCTGATGGACGATAACGGGCGAGAAGGCATTTAACTAAAGGATAACCTCATGGACAAACGACCGAATATTCTCTTCTGTCTGGCCGACGATGCTGGCATGCACTTTGGCGCCTATGGCTGCACCTGGGTCAAGACACCGGCATTCGACCGTGTTGCTGGCGAGGGTCTGTTGTTTCAACAGGCCTATACATGCAACGCCAAATGCGCCCCGTCGCGAGCTGCCATCTTGACTGGGCGGAACTCTTGGCAGTTGAAGGATGCCGCAAATCACCAATGCTACTTCCCTGCGGAATTCAAGACGGTATTCGAGGAATTGTCTGATCAGGGGTATCATGTGGGACATACCGCCAAAGGCTGGGCACCCGGTGATCCGGGCATGGTTGAGGGCGCGCCACGCAAACTCACCGGCCCCAGTTACAATCAGGAGACGTGTACTGCTCCCACAAGTTGCATGAACTCGTGTGACTACGCTGCAAACTTCGAGGCGTTTCTGACTGACAACGCTGACGACGTGCCGTTCTGCTTCTGGTACGGTTGCACGGAGCCCCATCGGGGCTACGCGTACCGCTCTGGCATCGAAAAGAACCATCACAAGCCCGAAGACATTGATCATGTCTATGGCATCTGGCCGGACAATGAAGTCGTCCGTACAGACCTGCTGGATTATGGTTTTGAAATCGAACACTTTGACAGTCACCTGGGCCGAATGCTAACGATCCTTGAAGAGCGAGGGGAACTGGCGAACACGCTGGTTGTGGTGACATCAGACAACGGCATGCCGTTTCCGCGGGCCAAAGGGCAGGAATATTATTATTCCAACCACCTTCCTTTGGCGATCATGTGGCCGGAGGGCATCATGAATCCCGGTCGCACGGTTTCTGACATGATCAGTTTCATCGACTTCGCTCCGACCTTTCTCGAGTGCGCGGGCATCGAACAGAGGCTGATGGGGTTGTCGCCGATCACAGGCAAGAGTCTTATGAATATCTTCCAGTCCGAGTCTGGTGGCATTATTGATCCCTCCCGTGATCATGTCTTGATTGGCAAGGAGCGGCACGATCTGGGCCGCCCAGGCGATGTCGGCTATCCGATCCGTGGCATGTTCAAAGGAGACTTCCTATACCTGCAGAATTTTGAAGCCGATCGCTGGCCTACAGGGAACCCGGAGACCGGTTACATGAACTGTGATGGGAGCCCGACCAAAACCGAGATCTTGAAACTCCGCAATGATCCCAGAGACGGAAAATACTGGACTTGGGCATTCGCCAAACGGCTCGCTAGGGAGTTGTACAACGTACGAACGGACTCCGACTGCCTGCGCAATTTGGCCGATGATCCGGAGTCCATCCCCATTTGCGAATCTATGGCCCGCCAGTTATTGATGGAACTTCGCGAACAGGGGGATCCTCGCATCACCGGGTCTGGCGCACCGTTGGACGAAAACCCGACCGACGTTGTAAAGCTCAGAGATTACCACGCACGCTTCTTGAAAGGAGAAGTCGGAGTGGCAGGTTGGATCAATGCCGAAGATGTACAAGACCCGTAGGGAGAAGAGGAGCCCACACGGGCATCCAGGCCGCTCCGCAATAGCGCCGAAGCATGGGGATATGCAATGAACAACAGAAATGATGGAGTAGCCCGCGCGCATAAACGCAAGCGTTAACATCAGAAAGGAATGATGGGAATGAATTCGAGAGAGGTTATTCGGCGTTGTATAGAGTTCCGCGACCCGCCGCGAATAGGTCTCCACTTCGAGGTGATGCCGATTGAAGGTAAGACGTGGCCTATCAGTGATTTTGTCCATGTTGGATATGCTCCAGATTCTGATCGTCCTTGCGCCTGTGGAGAAGATGAGTGGAGCCGGAAACGGACGTCATTTGACCCGACAGGTGAGAACATGGGGCAGGTGAAAACCCATCCCCTTGGTGATGGCTGGCATCAACTTGACACCTATCCGTTTCCCGACTTCTCGAAACCAGCACGCTATGTGCACTTGCCTGCGGATGTTGATCGAGCGCATGCGGACGGAAAGTACGTATACGGACACATTCCGTCGTTGATGCTGCTTCCGGCAGACCTGCGGGGGATGGAAAATTGGTTTCTGGATCATATCCTCGAGAGTGATCAATTGAGTCGTTTGCTCGACATGATTGTTGATGCCCGTCTTCAGATCATTGAGGCCTATGCGACGGCGGGAGTCGATGGTGTGATTACGTGGGATGATATGGGAACCAATGATAGCGCGATGGTGAGTCCCGATATCTTTCGCAGCATCTACTTTCCCCGCTACAAGAAGACGTGCGATGTTTTGCATGAACACGATATGCATTTCATTCACCATTGTTGCGGACAAGTGCGAGACTATATGGGGATGTTTATCGAGGCGGGGTGCGACGTCATTCAGCTGGATCAACCCCGCCTTATGGGGATCGACTGGCTCGCAGAGCATTTTGGAGGAAAGCTCACGTTTTGGAATCCGGTTGATATTCAACGCACGATTGGTAAGGGGAATCTGTTGGAAATCGAAGATGAGGCGCACCACCAAGTTTGGGCCTTCGGGAAGCATGGAGGTGGATTCATGGTGAAGGCTTATGAGCAACCCAACGCGATAGGCATGACTCAGGAGGAGTCGGAAGCGCAGTATCAAGCATTCATGAAACACGCCACGTACCCACTGATCCCATACAAGGGACACGGGCTGATTTTATAACGCCAAAGAGGAACTGAGACCATTATGAAGCAACCCAATGTACTTTGGATCATGTCTGATCAGCACAATGCGCGATGCATGAGTTGTACCGGTCATCCTGTCGTCAAAACACCGAGCCTTGACCGTATCGCGTCGCGCGGCGTTCATTTCACCTCGGCATTCGCGAATAATCCAATATGCTCACCGTCACGCATTTCGTTTATGACCGGCCAGTATATCCACTCTCATGGAATGCTGAGTAACAGCCATTCAGAATACGAGGTCGCGAATCCCGATACATTGGCATGTGTTTTTCGCCGCAGCGGCTATCAGACGGCATTGATCGGGAAGTCGCATATGGTTCGCAAGTGGGACCAGGATGGATTCGAGCACATCCGCTACACCGACCTGTGTGATTCATTGTTCACGGATCCACTCGAAACACACTATTTTCGATACCTCGTTGATAAGGGACTTGGCGACCTCTATGAGGAGGGCTCTCCCGCCAAGGGCGATCCTGGGCCTCTTGACGGCAGCCGCCCCGCACACCTGCCGTACGAACACACCATAGAGCGTTTCACAGGACGCGAATCCTTGGCCTTCTTGAGAAACCGGGATACTGAACGCCCTTTTTTCCTGCAGATGAGTTTCCAGCGACCGCATGATCCGATCACGCCATCCGAGGAGCACTTCGGCATGTATGACCCGGACTCCATTCCGCTACCTGACAATGCCATTGACTGGTTCGAAAACAAGTTCAGTGGAAAACCCGCGTTTATGCAGAAGCTGCTCTCAACCCACTCGGTCTACCCCATGGCAGATCAAAATCCGTCCCGACTCCGACGGGCGATGGCAAGCTACTTTGCCCTGATCTCAGTGATCGATTCAGAGATTGGGCTGGTTCTGGATCAGCTCGAGGAATCTGGTGAACTCGATAGTACGGTCGTTTTCTACACCGCTGACCACGGCGACTTCGCTGGCGAACATGGACTCATGCTCAAGAATCTGGGTATCTATGACTCGATTCAACGCATTCCGTTTATTCTAAGTTGGCCCGGAGGACCACATGGGATCACGTGCGATAAGACCGTGGAATCTGTTGATTGGTATACAACGCTTTGCTCACTCTGCGGAATTGATCAGCCCGAGGGTAGAGATGGAACAGATTTGGTGCCGGTCGTGGCCGGAAACCACGACGGTCGTGATGCGGCGTTCTGCGAATGGGAGTGGCCAAATCCTGGCGGGCGTATATCGTCGATCCGAAATGACAAGTACCGCCTCGTCTCCTATGAGGCCCTTCCAGATGGCGAGCTCTATGATCAGGTCAACGATCCAGGCGAAATTCACAACCTCTGGAACGCGCCGGAACACACGGCCAATCGTGACGAACTGTTATTACGCCTCCATGCGTTTTCGCATGATTATGAGGCGGTGACGAATATGCAGCGGGATGTGCGGATCGGAGAACAATGTCGTGACACGCCGAAATGTCTCATTCAGAAACAGGCCATCAAGTGGACTGAGGTCCTCAGAAGGCACCCCGAACTGGAAAACCACTGTACGATCGTCCCTTCTTGATAAATCGCAGAAAACGGGTACCCTTGATAAATAAATAATGGTACTAGAGTTGCAGATTGTCCTGGATGTTTGGTGTTAGTGAGAAAGTGAGCCCTATGCAAAATAACAAACCAACTTTGTCATATGAGCGCGACTTAGCCGTTCGTCATCAACCTGATGTGCTTGTCGTCGGGGGTGGACCTGCTGGCATTGCTGCCGCACTGGCGGTTGCCAGGCAGGGGGTATCTGTTCGTCTGATTGAATCTCATAGTTGCCTGGGGGGAATGGGTACGGCGGGAATGGTTCCCGCTTTTATGCAGTTTACCGACGGCGTGAATTTTCTTGCAGGTGGCATTGGGCAAGAGGTGCTTGACGCTCTTCGAGAGGCGGGCGGTAGCGTGCCGCCAGACGGCATGAGCATTCGAGCTGAAGTTCTCAAACGTGTCTATGACGATTTGCTTACCACTGCCGGGATCCCCTTTACTTTTCACACTCAGCTTGTGGATATCAGCCTTGAGAAGGGGCACGTGCACGAGGCCATCTGCGCCGGAAAGTCTGGCTTGTTCGCCATCAAAGCAAAGGTGTTCGTGGACTGTACTGGTGACGGAGATGTGGCGGCCTTTGCCGGAGCGCCGTACGATAAAGGCGACGCAGACGGGAACATGATGCCCGGCACCTTGTGCAGTTTGTGGGCAGGAATCGATTGGAAGCGGTTTCGCGAGTCGGGTCTCGGCGCGGGAAACAGCCGTATCGAAGAGGCATTCAAGGACGGGGTCTTTTCGCTGGAAGATCGACATCTGCCGGGAATGTGGTGCTTGGATGACTCCCTTGGCGGCGGGAACATTGGTCACACATTCGATCTGGATGGAACAGACGAGGATTCACTTACCCGCGCATACCTCTGGGGCAGAAAGTCACTGCAAGAGTATGAGTGCTACTACAAAAACTATCTCAAAGGCTTCGAGAAGATGCAACTCGTCGCCACCGGTTCTCTTCTGGGGGTACGGGAGACCCGGCGTATCACGGGCGATTATGTTCTGAACATTGACGATTTCAAGAACCGCGCTGTGTTCGATGATGAAATCGGACGGTATTCTTATCCCGTAGACATTCACATTGCGAAACCGGACAAGGAAAGTTACGACGCGTTTCATAAGGAGTTCACCACTATGCGCCTCGGCAAGGGCGAAAGTTACGGTATTCCATACCGCACCCTGACTCCCAAGCATCTGAAGAACGTCCTGGTGGCGGGTCGCTGTGTGAGTACAGACAGGAACATGCAAGCGTCCATCCGTGTCATGCCCGGCTGCTATATCACCGGGCAGGCTGCCGGCGTTGCGGCTGCCATGGCCATACAGACTGAGACGGACACCCGAGGTATCAGCATCAAGGATCTGCAATCAAGACTGAAGGCTATGGGTGCTTATCTCCCAAATTCCAAATAATTGTTGGACACAAGACACTCTCAAGATTTGTTGTGACATACGTTGAGGATGCTTCCTCTCTCCGGAGCCACGCTCGCTAGAGCGTGGATGAACGTGGGGTGGCGGATGTTGTGGACCAAGTGTGAGTGCATGGCTCCTGATTTGGTCTTTGCTATCCTCTTGTTTCACGCAATCCACGGTCCCTCCTTCGTGCTGCGCACAATGGAGGGGGGCGGGCTTGGCGTCGCAGCTGCGGAGATCCCAAGCTTAACGGTTATCGTGCAAAGACAGCGTAATCTGTCATCCCGAGCTTGCCGAGGGATCTCTGCCCAACCCGCAACCCGCAGATCCCTCGACTTCGCTCGGAATGACACCTGCAGGGCTATTGTATTTCGTAACGAATTGTCATGCTGAGCTTGTCGAAGCATCTCGCCGAAGGCGCCGCTGAGAGTTTTCAACAGCCACTAGAGTTTTGACCCCATGCAGTTCAACCCCTTATGGACGCCAAAACGAAACAAGTGTTAAAGGTCCTCTGATTTCTGACTTCTGGGTTTTGCGATGGGACAGCGCAGAACGCACTTGCGAAATAGGCCTTGTTCCGCGGTCTGTGGTTCGTTACGTTATAGCTATCGTTAATATATATTAATTAAGCGTTACAGCAAAATCAACTAACCAAGAAGGAATTGCAATGAAGAAAGTAGGGGTTCTGCTGACGGGGCTGGCGCTGATCGTGGTGGTAGTGATCGGGATCATGCGGTTTGGGGCATCAAGGGTACGTATGGAGACATTACAGCGCAAGGCGCAACTGGTGGAGGCCGTGATGAGCGGCACCCATGCGCATCAGGTGTTGTTGCTGCGACAACGGGGCGTTTCCATTCCGCCTGCATTTGAAACCGACGCATCGGAAGCGGAACTGCGGGCTATGGTGGCGCAGCAGGAGTTGCTTTTGTCCCAGCCAATTTCGGCGCTGACGAGTTGGATCACCGGCACGGAGAAGGAAGGGGAGCCCGGAAAGCAAGTGGCGGCATTATTGGCTGCCGATGTGCGTACGCCAGTATCACCTGGAAATCTTCTGGCCGACTGGTTTACGGCGAATACCTCGGTCGATGCCCTGTCTGTTCGGTCCGTGGCATCGGTGATGCAGACCATGCTGGATGTGGAACGCGATGCTGACGAGGTGCAGTCCCTGTATGGCCTTTACGTGGCACTTGGATTGCCTGTGCATCTGGCGCAGCTTGGGCTGGATGAGAGTGAACCTGGGTTGCAGAATTTCGGCAAAGCGGTTTCCGCAGTATGGAAAGATGTCCCGTTTGACACGGATGCGGCTACTGTGACGATGTTGGGCACGAAAATGAAGAACTGGGGCCAGCGGTATCGTGGTATTCGCGATATGCATGTTCTGGCGCGTGAATGGATTGTGGCACCGGAATTTGCGGCCATGGTTCCGGCAATCCAGAAGATGCAGCCACGCCGTATCGCGGTGATCGGCCACAGCTACTCGATGGACATGCATTGGGCATCCGCATCGGCATTTGCCCCGGTTGTGTCCGAAATGGTCAAAATGCACAATCCGGATGTCGAATTCTGCTTCTGGCAGAAGGGCGGCATGTCGGCCTCAGGGGCCCGCAAGCTGTTTTATGATTCGGCCATCGAGTGGAAGCCCGATGTGGTGCTATTTGTGATCCTGACACGCAGTGATGCAGACACGGCGGCATGCCGTGAAATGATTCAGGGCTTCACCAAACAAGGGGCCGAAGTACAGTTCTTTGATCGTGTCATTCTGCCTGGATCCTACGTGTCTGACCGCCCCGAAACCTTGACAGCGTTGCAGAAAGAGTTGGCGTTCACGCTGATCCCGGCGGCAGAGATGGTGGATGCATCTCCACTGCGAGCGAAGATGATGGCACTGGATGGGGCTCATGCAATCGAGCCCTTTCACCGGATTATGGCGGAACGCTGGTTACGCTATCTGACAAAGCCGATTGTTCAATAAATTCTATTCCAGGCGTATCTGGTAGAAATAGGGCCCCTTTCCGGTTGCCGTATTATTCTGCCGATTGCTGCCACGGCATCGAAGCGGGTATCATCAGGTACGGGCCACATCGTGTGTTTTACGCTCATTCAACAGTGAGTGAATAAAATACCGAAGGCTGCACCCTATCAATGGATATTGAATTTATTGGCGGATCTGCGGTGATATTTGTCCGCAAGTTTGCCCCGTTGTAGCCCAGCATTGAGATCGCCTTAATCGTGTATGAGCGACCCTCTGCGCTCGGCCATGTCAAGACGACCTGATTGCTGGCCGCCGTGATGTGCACGGCAAGGAAGTCCGAGCTATTCGTTGGATTGGTTCCCGCATATAGCTCTGCCGTGTCCCGCATGGCATCGCCATCGGTATCGGCCGTCGCATTTACGAATTCGTAACATCCGGCATCCCACCGGGCGGTCCTGTTGTTCAGCCCGTCCAGCGGACGTGGCACGCGGTCTCGGTCACGGGCAACGGAAGGCAGGTCGATAGCAACATCAATCGCCAGTGACGATGCCTGTAGGTGGTAATTGGTTTGTGACACATTCTCAAACAGCAGATCAGGCGATGCTGTTAGTGTGGAGTTGAGATCGTAGCCTCGTGCACGCCAGGTGGTGATGTTCTCTTTGGTATCGCCGCCATCGGCTGAGAAGCCGTTTTCGAGCACATTGCCATCGCTTTGAAACCCTGCTTGTGCAGAACTCGCTAAAGAGATCGCGCCACGCCAGGAATGCGCACTGTAAATGATATTATTGAAGACGCGGTTGCTGACGGCACCTGCAGTCAGATTAATACCCCAGCCGCCGGTTGTGCTCATTAAAACGGTGTTGTTCAGAATTAGATTGTTGCGCGAGGCATACGCACCATCTGCTTTGAATAGCGCAATCCCGCTATTATTTGGCGTGCTAAAAATTAAATTATTTCGCACAACCGCGCCTTCAACGCCATCCATATTGATCCCGCTGCCGCCAGCGATGTTTGCGTAAATCATGTTCGCTTCGACAATGCCGTCGGAAATCATGCCATCATCGCGTACCGGATCATCAATTATGCTGGCATCGGCATTCATGTGCAACCCGCAGTTGGCATTTCCAAACAACATATTGCGGCGAATTGCAAAGCGGTCTCCGCTGTTGTTGAAATAGATACCGTGTTCCCCGTTGCCGTAGCTCGTATTATCTTCGATCAGCAAGTCATAAGAAAATGAGGTAAAGATGCCCGAGGAGGCGCTGCCGGAAACGGTGTTGCCTCGGACGACACAAAAAGCGGTGCCCAGTGTCCAGATACCGTAACGGGGGGAATTATCAACCTGAAACCCTTCCACTACCACATTCGAAACCGTGCCGTCCCCTGACCACGTTTCAATTTCGATGATGCAGTTCCGAGGACTGGATATTTGATTGATGTGATTTAGTATTACGGTGTCACCGGGTTGTGCATAGATCACGATGGGGGCACTTATCGTGCCTGAGCGTTCCATGCGGAATCCGTCATACGTCCCTTCTTGTACAGTGAGAACATCGCCGGGATTCAACTGGTTTGCCCCGTAATGAATCGTCGCCCACGCCGTTGCGGGGCTGGTTCCATTGCTTGCGTCACTCCCGCCGCTAGCCACGAAATAATTTGTCTGACCCTCGGCGCATGTTGCCGCGAGCCAGATTATTCCCAGAAGCATAAACCGTATTGGCCAGATGGGGGGGTGCTTCTGACCGTTCCATAGAACGATCGTGATTTGGGTTCTGGTCATAAATTTTCTCTTTTGCGGAAAAACAACGATTTATCTATTGCCTCACACTGTTTAATAAGATACATTAAATATACATTTTTCGAAAAGCCCCGTCAAGTGCTGTTGCACGTAGGATTGATTAAATGGGGCATCTCTTTAGCTGGAGCCTGTACAATAATTTAGTGGGTGCGTCATTCCTGCCTGTCCTCCGAAACTCGGAGAGCGTAGGACGGAAGCTTGTCGAAGGATCTCCTGCCTGTCGTCACCCATTGCCCATGAGATCCTTCGACTCCGCTCAGGATGACAGGAAAAGAACGTCGTTAAAAATGTCAAGATGTAGGGGGTAGTCCAACAAAGGAGAGCCCCCCCCATTGTATAAATCAAGGGATGATGCCATGCTGCAGGAATCGCGATTGACGGCGCAATTGCCTCGGGTTCTTTTATTGGGGCTGGTCCTATTTCCGCTGCTTGTGCATGGCATAACGAAAGGATACGAGCCGGTAGCCGACGACATGCGCTTTGACGCGGTTGGTGCGCTGGGTAGCGTCAATAATCTCAACAGTCACAACAGCGTCGGGAATGCGACGCTGATCGCCTCTAATGTTGTACTTGTGGCGAAGCACACGTTGCCAGGCACTCCGCCGGCAGCGGGGGTCTATGCGGTACGTTTTCGACGGCACACCGATGGGTCGGTGGGATCGAAGATGGCGGGGGTCGCGTCGTATCACCAGGTAACAATCAGTTCCTATGTATACGGCTCGGGTGATATCGCATTGGCCTATCTCTCGACCCCTGTTACCCATATTCGCCCCATAAAGCCCCTATATCACCAAGAAGAACTCGATGTGTATGACTTCGGGCTCGCATGCGGATGGGGAATGATCGGCCCCGAATTTGAAGAGGGTGAGAAAGGTGGTGTCCTCCATCTCGGCGTCGCGGGTCTCAGTAAGGTGGAGGACTGGTGGGTAGCGCACGACGCCTCTGGGGTGAATATGAATGATTCCGGTGGGGCGATCTTGTGTATGGATCCGGACGGTGAGCTGCGGTTCGTGGCCACGATACATACCACGGTGAGTGCTGAGACTGCATGGGGGGTTCTCCCGTGGGATCCCGAATGTGCAAACCCACTCCCAATTCCGGAATGGGTTGATCCGGTGGTGTCAATCCCCCCGTTGCCGACGGAGGTCAGTATCCCGACCCAGTCATGGGCACTGGCTGGGATGTCAACCGGGCTCTGGGAAAATGCCGGGAATTGGGATGGTGGGGTTCCGACCTCTACGGTGTATGCCGACACGCATGTTGACAATGGCGGAACGGTTATGGTGGAGGCGGATGACTACGCCATTGCCACCAAGTTGTACGTCGGATACCGCGATAACGGGACGGTGTTGCAGTCCGGCGGGACCAGCACGTTATGGAACGCGGCAAACGGGCGCGGGGAAGGTCTCTATATGGGGTTTTACGAGGGGGCTACAGGATTGTTTGTGTTGAACGATGGGATGCATCAATCGCCATTTACCCTCATCGGAAACGGGGGGGGCGGCGTCTTTACCCAGCACGGAGGCACCAACACGGTGTATAATGATATCTGGCTGGGGGGGCAACCTACCGGGACCGGCACGTATGTAAAGACCGGTGGGCGGTTGACGTCCAGCTTTTTGTTCGTGGGCTATCGCGGCGATGGAACCTTCCAACAAAGTGGGGGCGATACCTATTCCACACGGACGGAGGTCGGTGTTTTGCCGGGGGCGTCGGGGCATATTTCTTTATCGGGAGGGACGTTGACAGCAGGGTGGCCAGGACAGATGCAGACTATCGGCGTTTGTGGAGAGGGAGATTTTCTGCACCAGGGGGGCGTGAATTCTGTGTTGGGATCCTTAGTATTGGGGGAACACGCCGGCGCATCGGGACGGTATACGGTATCGTCGGTTGGAGCTGAGCTGACCGCCGGGTACCTGACTGTGGGTGCTGCCGGGCGTGGCGAGTTTACCTTGGAAACGGAAAACGACATTGGTATTTCTATTCGTTTGTCGATCGGCACCAATGGTTGGTTTTCGGCGCCGCTCGGTGGCCGGTTTACCTTTGCTCAGAATGATCCTTACCCTGCGGATGGGACCTCCAACGGGGTGTCGATGGATATTCTGAATCCCGTGCAGGTAGCCGACCTGGATAAGATGGAGTTTCTTTTCAATGGTAATTTTGAGGGGAACTTTGAGGTGTGTGGATATGATACCGGGGCTTTCGCAGAGGGGTTCGTCACAAATTTTGCCATCGGGACCTTGTCGGTTCAGGGTCCCTTGCGGCTGATCGACTGTGTGGACAATCAGCCTGCTCATGTAGGGGCTGAGGTGTTGTATGCCCACACCGTGAAAATTCAATCGGGCGGGACTCTCAATCTGAACGGAATTACGATTTATTGTGAGTCCTATATTAACAGCGGGGGTTCGGTGCAATTGAACGGCGGGCAGATTGTGGTGCTGGAAGCTGAACCGGTGGAACCTCCTGAACCGGAAATCATCAATCTGGTCGACTGGCGTTGGCGTATGCCACTGGTGTGTAGTGGCTATGCGGGAACTGAGCCCTTGACAAATTTTCCGGCCCTGGTGCAATTCGTTGATGGCGTCAACGGATTCTCGTATACGAATTTCAGTGCGTCGGCCACCGGCGGTGACTTGCGGTTTTCGGATGCCACCGGCACCAACTCTCTGGTCTTCGAGATTGACACCTGGAACACCAACGGGGTATCCGCCGTGTGGGTGCAAATCCCCGTGTTGACGAATGGCACCACACTTTATGCGTTATGGGGGAATGACGCCGAAACCGCATTCCCGTTTGCGTCCAGTAATGGGTATACTTGGAGCGAGTCCTATGATGCCGTGTTCCACTGCAGCGAAGGGGCGGGGACAGAGGTTTCGGATTCGACGCCGCTGACGGCCGAAAGCGGTACCATGACAGGTGCTCAATGGACGCCGGATGGCTGCATTGGCAATGCGGTGCAGTTTAATGGTGGAACTTCCGCGCGAGTGGAGAACGATATTTCCAGTCGAACCTATTCTAGCGGATACACCGTCGGCCTTTGGGCGAAGGCCGCCAATGTGAACCAGACAGCGTTTGCGGGACTTTTCAATTCGGGGGCGGGCTCCACCACTGCCGGGCAGGGCGGATTTCAATTGGCAGTAGGAACCGCCACAGCCGAGAATACCGAGAATGCCTATGTGTACTGGGCGTCTGCAGTGGCCAAAATTACGGATATCACAACGGAATGGGTGTATATTACGGCGCGTCGCCGTAGCGATGGGACAGATGTGGAAACCTTTTGCAATGGGGTTCCCGCTGGCAGTGTCGCGGATGCCCGGTTGACCTTCACTCGTTTCGATATTGGTATCAACCGAGGACGGGGTGCTTCGTTCAATGGAATTATTGATGAGGTCAGGGTCTCGACAGTCGCGCGGTCAGATGACTGGATAGGGGCGGATTATATGAACATGGCCTCCAATGCCGTATTCTGGACTTTCGAGGATGCGGTTGACCGTGACTCCCAATTGCTGGAAGTGCGCTATGATGCCGGGACAGGCGGTTGGATCTCCGGGGCTACATCGCAGTGGGTCAGCGTGGGCGCTGACGCGGCCGGGGTGACAGCCATGGCGGATGCCGGGGCCGTTTTCGCGCGCTGGAGCGACGATGTTGATACTGCTGCACGAACCGATACCAATGTGACGGATGCATTACACGTCACTGCTACATTCATCAGCGATGATGCCGGGGTACCTTTGGATTGGTATGCCCAGCATGAGCTTGTGCCTGAAGCAGGACAGTCCTGGGCTGATCTTGATACGGGCGATGCGGATACCGACGGGTGGTTGAACTGGCAGGAATATGTGACTGTTACCAGTCCGACCAATGCGACTGATCACTTGCCGCCCTTGTCGATAGCCATGGCAGGTCTTGGGTTTGAGATCGTTTTGGTGCACTCCGATACCGGACGGATTTACCATATCGACATGAGAACCAACCTGTCATCGTCCGCTATATGGCAGAGTGTTACGTCGGCACCCGGAACCGGGGGAGGCTGGAGTTATACCGGATCCGTCGATCGAACGCGCTTCTACCGGTTGCGTGTCTCAGAGCCGTGATCACCGGTCCGAATGATGCGTGATGGACGGTGTATTTGGGGCAGTCCTCAAAAGCATTCGGACCTTTTTGGATGAATAAGAGACAAGCGTAAAAAGGCAGATCTGTAGTTAATCAAATCATAATTGACACACACAACGAAGGAGACGCCAAATGAAACCTAACATATTATTCATCCTTTCAGACCAGCATAATGCAAAGGTACTTGGCCATAAGGGGCATCCGGATGTAAAGACACCTCATTTGGATCGTATGGCAGAAGAAGGCGTCCGTTTTGACAATGCAATAACCCAGAATCCAATATGCACTCCTAGCCGCGTATCTTATATTTCCGGACAGTATTGCCATAACCATGGTTATTATGGACTTAGTGGGCATAATCCGAATGGCTTACCCACTATTTTCGGACATTTCCGTCATTTCGGCTATACGACAGCAGCCTTCGGAAAAATACATTGCCCTGAATACTGGGTTGAAGATGATTGTGACGAGTTCCATGAAACCTGCAGAGCCAGTGTTGGAGGACGTTCCAGTGAATATGCTCAGTTTCTGAGAGAGTGCGGCAAAGAAGACCTTGAAGATCACGGTGCCCTTACAGAATTCGGATCCAAGGGCAGGCAGTCAATGGACGGGCGTCCAAGTGCACTTACTTACGAAGAATCCCAGGAAGGTTGGATTGCTGCAAAGACAATAGAATTTATGCAAAAAGCACAGGATGAGAATACTCCCTTTATTATCCATGCATCCCTTCCAAGACCCCATGAGTGTACAACTCCGTCGATAGAATTCTGGAATTTATATGAAGATAAAGAACTAACCTTACCTCCAAACGCAGACTATGATCTGGAAGCAGCCGGTAAAGCTCCTAACCTTATAAGCACTGCAAAAAACTGGAGGACAGGAAACTGGGCTGTATTTGAACCTAAAACATTTGAAGCGGCACGAATGAGAAAATTGAGGGGATATCTTGGTGCTGTATCACAGGTCGATCATGCTGTTGGTCAGATGCTTGACTATATCCGGGATGCAGAAATCGCAGAAAATACAATTGTAATCTACTCTTCAGATCATGGCGATTATGCATGTGAACACGGGATTATGGAGAAAGCTCCTGGCATATGCCATGATGCAATTACACGTATCCCTATGCTATGGTGGGCACCGGGAAGAATAAAAAAGAATTTCGAAGTTAAAGAACTTGTAGAAACTGTTGATATCAGCTCAACGATATGTTCGATGGCCGGAGTTGATTTAATGGAGACCTCCGATGGTAAAGATCTTTCAGGATTGTTGAATGGAAGCGGCACTCCTGTAAGGGATGTTGCAGTTACTGAATTTGCTTGGAGTAGAAGTGTTAGGAAGGACAACTTCAGGTTCGTATGGTATGCAAAAGACTATTTTCCTGAAGAATATCCAGATGGTTTTGGAGAGCTTTACGACTTGGAAAAGGATCCTTGGGAAATGAAGAACCTCTATTTTGATCCTGAGTACAAAGACAAAATAAACGACATGAATGCCGAGTTGCTTAATTGGCTTATTACAACCACAAGGCCATCAACCGTTCATGAAGCCTCCAAAGAATCATCAAGCAACTGGCAGCAAAAATTGAAGTATAAGCACGCATTTAATGCCGATAACAAAATCAATCCCGAACTCATCAGGCCTCTTAGGACCAACTATAAATAATACAGCCGTGATTCCCAAGGTCGCAAGGCGACACTCCCATCCGGTATTGCTTTCTCTGTATCACTGTAATTCGATAATAGTAACGTCGCATCCTTTACTGCAATGTCTCTGAAAGAAACAACGGTGGATTCCGATGAAAAATTACATAATACCACAGCCGTTTTCTTTCCATCGCTCCGTGAATAACAGTATGTTTTGTCTTCTGGACCGCATTCAATTTCCTGATAGTCACCATAAACAAGAACATCATGTTTTCGTCGTAACTGTATGATGCTCTTGTAAAAAGACAATACAGATTCTGGGTCGTCTTTTTGGGATTCCGCATTGATAGCCGTATAATTCGGATTGACTCCTATCCAAGGCGTGCCCTCGGTGAATCCGGCATGTTCACAACGGTTCCATTGCACCGGTGTGCGGGCATTGTCACGGGACATTTCTCTGACTTTATCAAACGCGGTTTCGACAGACATACCCTGGGAAATCCACTCTTTATACGAATTCAGTGACGCGATATCGCGGTAGTCATCAATTGCATTAAAGGCGACATCTGTCATGCCTAGCTCTTCGCCCTGATACAGGTATGGTGTTCCCGGTGCGGTGAGAATATGCAGCGCCAGACACTTTGCAGACTGTAGCCGATATTCGGTGTCGTTGCCGAACTGTGACACCTGACGGCGTGTGTCATGATTGTTCAGCGTGGTTGTCATCCATGCCCTATTGTGTGTTTGCTGATACCATTCCGACAGTCTTTGTTTATAAGGAATTAGGCCGTCTTTTAGTTTACCTAATGTATCGAAATGAAACATCATGTTCAGTTCTTTTTCCTGCTCGTCGATATACGGTAGACCGGTCTGCAGTGTCACACTGTGAATTTCACCAACGGTCATAATGTCATACTGACAAAAGGCATCTCGGTGCATTTCCTTTAAATAATCATGAACTCCCGCTTGATTGCAGTAGATGTCACCATCGAATACGTAGTCGCCCTTGTGGCCATCGGGTTTGGGAAGGTCTGACCAGTCTTTACGCTTTGCGATTTGGTTAATCACATCCATCCTGAACCCATCAATACCTTTCTCAAACCACCACCGCATCATTGCGTATACTGCCTGTCGGACCTCTGGGTTTTGCCAGTTGAGATCGGGCTGTTTTTTGGAAAAGAGATGAAGAAAATACTCACCCGTTTGTTCATCGAATTCCCAGGCCGAACCACTGAAGTTGGATCCCCAGTTGTTGGGTTCTTTCCCATCTTTTCCTGATTTCCAGATATACCAGTCTCGTTTTGGATTATCTAGTGATGATCGAGATTCAACAAACCACGGATGTTCATCAGAAGTATGATTCACCACTAGGTCCATAATCAGACGCATGCCCCTTGAATGTATTTCTTCCAGCATTCGGTCGAAATCGTTCATCGTCCCGAATTCTTCCATAATATCCTGATAATCGGATATGTCGTATCCGTTGTCGTCATTGGGGGACTTGTACACCGGTGATAGCCAGATTATATCGACATCGAGATCTTTAAGATAATCAAGCTTCGTGATGATGCCGGGTATGTCGCCAATCCCGTCGTTGTTGGAGTCCATAAAACTGCGAGGATAGATCTGATATACCACCGCTTCTTTCCACCATCTGCAATTATGAATTTTCTCTGAGGATGGGGTGGGGGAGATGTTTGATATCATGTAAAAGGTTCTCCTGCTATTATGTTTCTGAAAGGTAACTACTCAGGTCGATTTCTGACAGGATGTACAGGATCGACAGGATTTGTGCAACGGAAAGCGTAGCAGGCCAGCGGTTCCAAATAGGCGGCAATGCCGGGGGTCTGATCCTGTCGCGAGGAAACGCTCGGAGGATTTGGACAGCAAGAGGAGTCCGGTGCGTATGCATCGGTTGGCGGAACTGGGGTTGTCAA
>Ga0307929_1000300_pt1 | contig 52140 bp, 45 predicted proteins | sample AceLakmetage1330_FD_203160 | JGI IMG/M metagenome (GOLD analysis project Ga0307929, IMG submission 203160) | Saline water microbial communities from Ace Lake, Antarctica - #1330 | ecosystem: Environmental > Aquatic > Non-marine Saline and Alkaline > Saline | place: Antarctica: Ace Lake... | reverse complement strand
TTATAAAACAATTAAAAGGTAAAGTCTAGATTTTTTATTTAGTGCAATATCGGCCTGTTAAACGATGCTAAGCCGTTTAGCGCCATAAACTACAAAAACCTGTTTCGTATAGTGCGAAATATAAGTTAGAAGAGACTTCTTTTAGCTAAGAAAGGGGTTTCCAATGAAAGAGCGACGTCAATATGAAAGGTTTATGTTTGCACTCCCCGTAAGAATTGAAACCATGATGACAGGCAGAAAAAAGGTTTTAGATCTTGCAACCAGAGACATATCTGTTTCCGGAACATTTATTGCTACACTAACGTCTTTTCCACAAAGGACAAGGTTTATTTTGGATTTCACCCTTCCGAGTGACAGCATTAAAGGTCTTAAAAACGCGAAGAGTTTGAAGGGTTATACAGGAAGTATGGTACGTTCCACCCCTCACGGTATGGCGATTAACTTTGACAGAGAATGTCGGATTGAAGGTTTAAAAGCCTTGTAGAGTGCTGTTTGAGAGATCAAATTCATTTGTATGCTCATCATTATGCTTTGGGACAGGACCAGCAAGGGGCGCAAAGCCCTTGATGTTCGGTGAAGTGCCAGGTTGCCGATTAGTAGATGCAGGCATCCAAAATGGAAAGCACTTCAGTCAGCAACTCATCACTACCGTGTTCGATACGTTTCGCGCGGCAAGACCTGAAGTCGACAGATTTAACTTGCTCGACCATTATAAAGCCCGTAAGCTTACTGTCTTTCGGAACAGGTATGTGAAAAGGGAAACCGTGCTCCGTATTTGTGATTGGGCACACAATAGCCAAACCTGTGCTTCGGTTAAATAGGTCTTTGCTAACTACAAAAGCTGGGCGTCGTCCTTTCTGTTCATGACCCGATTGTGGATCAAACGTGATCGCGATGATGTCTCCTTGCCTGGGGATATAGGCCCTTTGTTTCAGCAAACTGTCAAGAATAAAGACGCGACCCCCATGTTTTCACTATTCATGCCAGGAATTTCAAGCTTAAAATCCTTACAGATATGACAATACCGGCTATTATCAATATACGGATAAGAATTGTCTGTTGATTTTAAAGATAGGTTTATTTATATTAGCTCAATGAATTATGCTCTCCATTAGGGTAATCCCTGAATAATTCAAGGGACGGAATAATGACTTAACGAACTAAAACGTTTCATTATATCGACCATAAAATTGTCTTTGCAAGATTCAGTAATAACAAATTGTCTATCCTGACCCAATTTATTCAGAGTCTTTTCTTTCTCAAAAGTTCCATTCTTAAGTCATCATTACAATCTTAAGTAGCGAGGTATAGGAGCATGAAACGAGGCAAACCGATCGGTAACACAAGCATGTTAAACACGATGCAACCGGTTTTATTCATTCTAATGGTCGCTCTTTCTCTTATGCTGCTTATTTCATGTGGCAAGAAGGAAGAAAAAGTGGTCAAGGAGGTGGTCCGGCCGGTGAAGACCGTCATTGTCAAGGCCGGCGATCAGTTTACAGGACTCCAGCTTCCGGGCAAGGTTAGAGCCACCCAACGGGTGAACCTGGCATTCAAACAAGTCGGCGGGAGGCTCGTTCGACTTCCCATTGCCGGCAGGGAAGGGGAGAGAGTTAAAAAAAACGAACTTTTGGCCCAAATCGATCCAAAGGATTTCCAGGTCAATCTGCGCAATGCAGAGGGTCAGCTTGATGAGGCCGAAGCGGCCCTGAAACTGGCGAAAGCTGAGTACGAAAGGGTTCTAAGGATTCGAGAAAAGGATCCGGGGGCAGTGAGCGGGGCATCCATCGATCGGAAACGGGAGGGGGTGGCCAAATCCCGGGGGCGTCTCAAGTCGCTGAGGGCCGCAGTGGATGATGCCAAAAACAAGTTGAGCTACACGTATCTGCGGGCCCCCTTTCCCGGGGTGGTTGCCAAGAGATTTGTGAACAACTTTCAGGAGGTCAAGCCCATGGAGCCCATTGTGAATCTTCAGGATATTTCCAGCGTTGAAATCCTTGTGGACGTGCCGGAAAATGTCATGTCCATTGCAAAAGCGAAAGGTAAGGACAGGGTAAAAGCGGTTGCCACATTTCCCACAGCGCCGGAAAAACAATTTCCGTTGAGGTTCAAGGAACTCGCCACCGATGCCGACACCGCCACCCAGACCTACCAGGTGGTTCTGGTGATGCCGCAGCCCGAGGGTATCAATGTCTTACCGGGGATGACCGCCACGGTTTTTGTTTTGACATTGGACGAAGAAATTCATGTGCGCTCGATGATCGTTCCCGCCATTGCCGTGGTTGCGGATCCCCAAGGCAAAAGCTACGTGTGGATTGTTGATACCAACAATATGACCGTTCACAAACGAGACGTCGAAGTCGGCTCCGTAACCGGTTCTGAAAATATCAACATATTAAGCGGCCTAAAGGAGGGTGAAACCATTGTTGCCGCCGGCATGTTGAAGTTACAAGAAGGCATGCCGGTCACCCTCTGGGATCAGCAGTAAAAGGAAATCGACGCTATGAATATTGCGGAACTCTCCATAAAAAAAAGTGTCATCACCTGGACAATGACGGTCCTCCTCCTGGTTGTTGGCTACTTCTCCTATCAGAATCTGCCGCGACTGGAAGACCCGGAATTCGCAATTAAAGAAGCGGTGGTATTAACGCTGTATCCGGGCGCTTCGGCAGAGGAAGTGGAAAAGGAAGTCACCGAGAAAATCGAAAAGGCGGTTCAGGAACTGGGACAACTCAAACGGGTGGAGTCCTACTCTTCCAGGGGACAGTCCAAGATAAAGGTAGTGATCAAGGACGAGTACGATATATATAAACTTCCCCAGGTTTGGGATGAACTCAGGCGAAAGGTCAATGATTATCAAAAGGAACTGCCGCCCGGCGCCGGCCCTTCAATCGTCTATGATGACTTCGGGGATGTATACGGTGTTTACCTGGCTCTGTACGGCGACGGGTACACCATGGCCGAGCTCAAGAAAGTGGCCGAACTTCTCAAGCGGGAGGTGACCACCGTCACCGACGTGAAAAAAGTCGTTTTTTTTGGCGTGCAGAAAGAAGCCATTTATGTGGAAATTTCCAAATCAAAAGCAGCGGCTATCGGCATTACCCTGCCTGAGATATTCGAGGCACTTCGGGCCAAAAACCTGGCTTATGATGCGGGTCGCATCAAAATCGGCAGTGAATATATGCCCATATACCCCAGTGGGGTCTATAAATCAGAAAAAGATTTTGGAGACCTGCTCATCAGCAGTAAAGGCGGCAAGCTGATCTATCTAAAGGATATAGCTGCCATACGAAGGGATTATAAAGACCCGCCCAGAGAGATTTTGCGAGTCAACGGGAAACCCGCCATCGGTATTGCCATATCCACTGTTTTGGGCGGCAACGTGGTCACCATGGGGCAGGCTTTTGAAAAACGACTTCATGAACTGATGCCCCAGATTCCATACGGCATGGACATACAGGTTATTTCCAATCAGGCGGAATCCGTTGTCAAGGCGATTAACGGATTTGTCGTCAACCTGCTCGAAGCGGTGGCCATTGTGGTTGTTGTCCTGATGATTTTCATGGGATTGCGAAGCGGGCTGATCATTGGCTTCATTCTGACCCTTACCATCGCCGCCACCTTTGTGGTGATGGACTACTATCAGATCACCCTGGAACGGGTTTCTTTAGGAGCCCTGATCATCGCTTTGGGCATGCTGGTGGACAACGCCATTGTCGTGGTGGACGGGATGAAGGTCAGAATGGAACGAGGGATGGACGGTCTCCGGGCAGCCAAAGAGGTCGTGGGCCAGAACGGCGTGCCGCTGTTGGGAGCCACCACCGTCGCTATTTTGGCCTTTGCCTCCATCGGCGGTATGACCAGTAACGTCGGTGAATTCTGCCGATCCCTTTACTACGTTATCCTGATTTCCCTGTCCTTGAGCTGGTTGACTGCCGTGACCTCGACGCCGCTGGTTACCAAGACCTTCCTCAAGATAAAGCCGCCGGATACAAGAGACGATAACAGTGCGGACCCCTATAAAGGAAAATTCTATCAGCTTTACCGCAACGCACTGATGACCGCCATCCGTTTTCGCTGGGTTACCATGGGCGTGGTCGCGGGCATGTTTGCGCTGGCGCTGTTCGGATTCGGATTTCTCGACACTCTCTTTTTCCCGACGTCCACACGGCCGCAGTTTCTTGTGGAAGTTCAATTCCGTGAAGGAATCCATATCAAAGAAAATGAAAAAAAAGTGGCACAAATCGAAGCGTACCTGAAAGAAATTGACGGTGTCACCGATATCGCATCGGCCATTGGCGCGGGACACCCCCGTTTCCTGGTGACCTATGACGTGCCGTTGGATGCCGCCAATCAGTACAGCGTGGTGCTTGTTTCGGTGACGGAATATAAGGTCATTGATCAAATTCTTCAAAAGGTCCAGTATGATCTGGAAGCCCTGTTTCCGGACGCCACCATTAATATTAAAAAGTTCAGCATAGGTCCGGGAAGCGGCGGCAAAATTCAGCTGCGCATCAATGGTTCCGACCCGGCGATATTGCGTGAGATGTCAGAGACTGCCAAGACAATTATCGCCGCAGATCCGGACTCAAAGGCCATCCGAGATGAATGGGGTGCCAAGGTCAAAACCGTCCGCCCGATATTGGCGGAAGACAGAGCGCGAAGGCTAGGGATTGACCGTGAACTGGTCTCCGTGGCACTTCATACGGCTTATTCCGGAACCCTGACCGGTGTTTACCGTGAAGGTATAGAACTGATCCCGATTTATACACGTGTACCGGAAAATGAACGAAATACCGTAGAGGATATGCTGGATATCCCGCTCATCACTCCGATTACTCTAGAAAAAGTTCCTGCGCTACAAGTAATAAATGATTTGCGGACTGAAAACGAGGATGCCCGAATTGCCAGATATAATCGACGATCCATGATCAAAGTGCATGCGGATGCGCGACTGGGGCTTCCGTCCGAAGTCCTGGGACGGGTCAAACCCAAAATCGAAAAGGCCCTGGGGGTGGACGTGGGCGCGTATCTGGGTAAAAACTTCGGACCGGATGATCAACACACTGCCGGCACCATACCGGTAAAGTACGACGACATTATTCCCCTCAAAGACAAGCCCGGTTATTTTATTGCCTGGTCCGGAGAAGCCGCAGACTCGGCCGATGCGACCACCCAGCTGATGGAATCGATTCCGGTTTACTTCGGCATGATGATTTTAGTGGTTATCTTTCTGTTCAACGCTTTCAGACAAACCTTGATCATCTGGTTGACGGTACCGCTGGCCATCATCGGGGTGACCGCCGGTTTGTTGATTTTTAACCAGCCCTTCGGTTTTATGGCCCTACTGGGAATGATGAGCCTGTCGGGAATGCTCATCAAAAACGCTATTGTCCTGATCGAGCAGATTGATCTGGAAATCCGGCAGGGGAAAAATCGATTCGATGCCGTGATCGATTCGGGCGTCAATCGTATGCGGCCGGTAGGCATGGCGGCCCTGACCACCATCATGGGCATGATCCCGTTGCTGCAGGATGGTTTTTTTATCGCCATGGCGGTGACGATTATGTTCGGGCTTGGTTTCGCCACGCTGTTGACATTGATTTTCGTGCCGGTGCTGTATACGGTGTTTTTTAAGATTCAGAAGACTGAAGCGCATAGCGCATAGCGCACGAAGCATGGTGTCGAGAACAGAGAGCAATACATGTTAGAAGGAAATGATTGTACTATGACATTATTGACAATTATACGGGGGCACTATGATGGTGAATAGATATCTTAAAACTTTAGGCCTTCAAGAAAAAGCCTGCCGATGCCGAAACAGATTTTTTCGAACCGGTAACCCAAAGACGATTCCAATTCGGTATTTCGTGTGTCTGATCGGCCTGACCTTGGTGATCAGCGGATGCACCATGGTGGGGCCGAATTTTGTCAAACCCGAGGCTCCGGTGGAGACAGCCTGGATGGAAGCCGACGATTCCAGGGTCAAGACCGTTTCTGCCGATTACAGCCAGTGGTGGACGACCTTCAACGACCCGGTGCTCGACACCTTGATCGAAAAGGCCTATGAGCAGAACCTCACTCTTCAAATCGCCGGTATCCGGATCCTCCAGGCCAGGGCTCAGCTGGGGATTGCCGTGGGCCGGCTGTATCCCCAGCAGCAGGCAGGTATTGCCGATATATCCCGAATCCAGGTAAGCGATAACACCCCGTCTTCGTTAGGCTCGACGTCGCCCTTCAGCAGTTTGGGCCTGGGATTTGACGCGGCCTGGGAAATGGACGTTTGGGGGAAATTCCGGCGGGCCGTAGAATCCGAGATGGCCAACCTGGAAGCTTCCGTAGCCGGGTACGATGACATCCTGGTGTCTTTGTCCGGTGAGGTCGGCGGCACCTATGTTCTGATTCGAACGTTCGAGCAGCGTCTGGACATCGCCCGGGAAAATGTCAAGATTCAGAAACGCTCCCTGCAGATTGCCCGGGCCCGATTTGAGGGCGGCGAAGTCAGCGAACTGGACGTGACCCAGGCCCGATCTTTGCTGCGAACCACCGAGGCCCTGATTCCCCGCCTTTCGACGGGGTTGCGGCAGTCCAAAAACGGACTGGCGACCCTGCTGGGCATACTTCCGACTGAAATCCAAGAAATCCTGGGTCCGCCGGGTCCGATTCCGGACGTATCCGATGAGATTGTCGTCGACATTCCGGCGGAATTGGTGCGCCGGCGTCCGGATATCCGCCTGGCGGAGCTGCAGATGGCCACCCAGAGTGCCCGTATCGGACTTGCCAAGTCGGATCTGTATCCCCACTTCAGTCTGTTCGGATCCATCGGTCTGGCCACCAGTTCCGATACGGCGACCATGGCCGGCGGTGCGGGCGGCAGCAACCTGGGGGATCTGTTAAAGTCGGACAGCCTGGCCTGGGACTATGGTGCCGGTATTCGCTGGGACATCTTTAACTACGGACGGATTAAAAACCGGGTACGGGTACAGGATGCGCTTTTTCAGCAACTGGCGGTCAATTACGAAAACACGGTTCTCAGAGCCCTGAAGGAAATTGAAGATTCCATGGTGGCGTTCTTGCAGTCGCAGGAAGAGGAGGGGTACCTAAAGGACAGCGTTGAAGCATCCAAGCGTTCGGTGGATCTTTCCATGCTTCAGTATCGGGAAGGATTGACCGATTACCAGCGGGTACTCGACAGCCAGCGTTTTTTAGCGGCACAGGCAGATGCATATACTACCAGTAGCGGAAATGTAGTTCTCAACCTGGTAGCCCTGTACAAAGCCCTGGGCGGCGGCTGGCAGATTCGGGCTGGGAAAGATTTCGTCTCCGAGAAAAACATGAAGGAAATGAGAGACCGCACCGACTGGGGCGGTTTGCTGACACCGGATGAACTAAAGGCACCGGCCAAAGAAGAAGATCGATCCAATTGGCGTTCACCGGACTGGTAGCATTACAGAGTCCGGCAACCCGAATCGATCGTAAACAAAGATGACGGTCTCGTAAAAAGTCCAACTTCTGCGTTGTGCTGCATTTCGCAATCATTCAACGTACGATAAGTACGCCTCATAATTGCAAAATTTGCACGCCTTGAATTTGAACTTTTTACAAAACCGTCTAAATCGGACTTTTTACGAGTTCATCAAAGTTCGGTGGCGAATAAATCCTCGGAATATATAATTTGGCCTTTCACATATGATACCTCAATATAGACAGACACATGACGATTATAGTTGACGGGGCACTGCTTTTAGCGGTAATGGATGCCCCGCAAGGTTCGAAAGTCAAAGACGATATAGCAGAGTAAGGAGAAAAGCAAATGGCTAAAAAGAAAACAAAGGATATAAAACAAACAGAGAAAACAGGGGAGTTTTCCAGAGACATAAAAATAAAATATGATCCCAAAAACGAACGCCAGGTAGAACTTATTCAATGGCTGGACGTAAAACTTTCATCTTTAATAGATGAATTTGAATATAAAAACAGGCCATGTGAAATTATAAAACAATAAACTTTTTCGGTGGTCAATTTAGACAGGTTTTTTGTTAGGCGCTGGGGATTGGCCACGGTAACCGACTATAATAACAGCAAAAGTGGTTTAAAGCAGGCCCTAAAATCGTCTTAACCCACTCTTTTTGACCCCAAAAATGACCTTTTAAACCAGTGCTTGAGCAAACATACTAATTTTTCGGTCAAACTTTTAGCGCTATTTAATGTATAGATAATGGATACTCGATACTGGAAACTGGATAAAATATGGAATGAAGGGCTATGGAATTATATCTGTTGAAGCTTTTTCCGATTTTAATCCTCTTTTTGCTTACGTGTTCGTTGATGGGAAAAATATCAACCTTGAGTTGGTAAGGCCTGGATTAAATCGGCAAAAAGATCGGCAGAAAAATCACTTTCACTTGACTCTATATTAAATTTCTGTTTTAATGCTGATAAGTTAAAAAAATATAAATCGGCAGAAAAATCGGCAAAATGTTTCATCCAACTCATAAAATGACCCCCCGGATGCCGGAAGCCAGCGGGGAGCTTTCCGAACTTGCGCTGGACGTCTTTCGCAAGTCCGCATCCTTGGGCGGGCGGTTGCATCCCACCACCCGCAAGGCGCTGGTCGAGTTTTTACGGCTGACAAACAGCTATTATTCGAACCTGATTGAAGGTCACTACACCCACCCGGTCGACATCGAGCGAGCCATCAACAACGACTATGCAGCAGATCCAGCCGTCCGCAACCGGCAGAGGGAGGCCCGGGTTCATATCGAGGTGCAAAAAATCATCGAGGCAAAAAGTGAAGCCGGCGAAAGCCGGGTTTGCACCTCTGATTTTATTTGCCTGATCCACCGGCTTTTTTACGAGCGGCTTCCCAAAGCGCTTTGGATGGTCCGAAACCAAGAGACCGGCGAAGCGCAGGAAGTGGTACCCGGCCATTTTCGGCAAGCCACCGTAAAGGTCGGCCGGCACATTCCACCGGGTCCGGAAGAGATTGCCGGGCTCATGCAAAGGTTTGTTGAGGTCTACGCTCCTGAATCCCACCGGGGAAGTGACAGGCTGCTTGCCGCGGCCGCTTCTCATCACCGGCTTGCCTGGATCCATCCGTTTTTGGACGGAAACGGCCGAGTGACCCGGCTTTTTACCGGCTGCTATCTGATTCATTCGGATATGGACGGCTACGGCCTTTGGACGATCAGCCGGGGATTTGCCCGGTATCGGGACCGTTATGTTCAAAATCTGGCGGATGCCGACGCCCCCGGACAAGGGGATGTAAACGGCCGCGGGCACCTGACCCAGCGAGGCCTTGACCGGTTTTGCCGTTTTTTTCTGGAAACCTGCATGGATCAGATCACATTCATGGGAACCCTCTTGGATATCGACGGCATGGTGGACCGGCTTCGGGGCTACATCGAACTTCGGAACCAGAATATGGTCCCCGGCGGTTTGCCGATCAAGTCCGAGGCGTTTTTCCTTTTGCGCGAGGCGTTTTTAGTCGGCGAGTTTGCCCGGGGCGAGGCAGCCCGTATCACCGGCCTTGGCCAAAGAACCGCCCGTCAGGTTTTGCGTCAGCTCACCGATGAAGGACTACTGGTGTCCGATACCCCGAAAGCCCCGGTTCGCCTGGCGTTTTCTGCGGCAACCTCCACGTATTGGTTTCCGGACCTGATTTCAAAATAGCGTCCAATATCACAAGGTTTTTTAATCATGAATAGTTCAATTCAATTAATAAAATTTACAAATTTGGCATTGGCGTTGATTCCGGTTTTGGTAGTAGTAGGAATTTTCTATAAATGGGCTTTGAACTTTCGCAACGTTTTATATGCTGTTTTCAGAATGGTGGTTCAACTTTTGCTTATCGGCTATTTTTTAATTTACATATTTGAATCCGATAGCCCTTGGATTATCATGCTGATCCTGGCGATTATGGTTTGCGCATCAAGCTGGATTTCCCTGCAGAGTATTAAAGCCAAACGGAAGGTGTTTTATAAAAAAGCCCTGCTTTCCATAACCATCGGCGGGGGTACAACGCTATTTTTAATCACTCAAGGGGTCCTGGATCTTCATCCATGGTATTTGCCTCGTTATATGATTCCGCTTGCAGGGATGATTTTTGCAAATGCGATGAATAGCGTGAGCCTTGCAGCAGAACGATTAGAGGCGGAACTTGCAAGAAATGTTCATTATGAAAAGGCGCGCGGTATTGCGTTCGGAGCTTCTCTCATACCGATTACCAATTCCTTATTTGCCGTAGGGCTTGTTTCTCTTCCGGGCATGATGACGGGACAAATTTTATCGGGAATTTCCCCACTAATCGCTGTCCGGTATCAGATTATGGTCATGTGCATGATATTTGGTTCAGCGGGTCTTTCTTCGGCGTGTTTTCTTTTCTTAGCCAAATTCCAAGAGCAAAAGTTCGCACCAAATGTGAAGAAGGTATTCGGCTCAACAAAACGTTGAACATGAAAAGGGGTAACGGCAATAAAAATTTTACATATTTCTGCAACGGGCCATTTTCTTTTAATTCCCGTTCGACGGCGCCCATGGAATCAGGGGAAACGCATTTGAATTCCAATACAGGGAGAACGCTACAGGACGGCGTATATCTCTTTCCAACCGACTGAAACTTGTGCTTAAACACCCGTAAGCCCGAGCCGCGACAGAGGTGTTAATAATAATTCGCCGCTAAATTATCTTATTGATTTTTCAAGTCATAATTTCATCCGGCTCGGGCTAACGCGTACTAAAGCCCTTCAAACAGTCAGTCGATTTCCAAGAGAAACACGCCGTCGCTACGCTGCACCAAAACCAAATGCGTTTACCCTGCCCATGGAATGAAAGGCTGTAGCGTGATATTTGTTAGGGAATTATCCGTCCGGACAACGAATCCATATTAAAGCACTTGCAGAGAAGGTGTCTGAAAGGTATAATACTTTTTTTGATAAACTTCGATCTTATATTTCCATTAAGTTGTGAAAATTCCAGGACGTTAACTTTAGGGGGGGTTACATGCAAAATTATATAAATCGTATGGTTCGTGCTGCCAAGCTCGACGTTAACTTGTATGAAGAAGTTGAGACGGATAAAGGATCAATGGGTCAAGCCATGGGAGTTGTTGTGCTTTCCAGTATCGCCGCCGGAATAGGAAGCATAGGAACCATGGGAGTAAAGGGGGTCATTTTGGGAGCGATCACCGCTCTTGTCGCATGGTATGTTTGGGCCTATATGACATATTTTATCGGTGTGAAACTCCTTCCCGAGCCCCAGACCAAAGCGGATCATGGTGAATTGTTGCGAACCATCGGTTTTTCAAGTTCTCCGGGATTAATCCGTGTATTGGCGATTATACCCGGTATATCCGGGATCATTTTTGCTATCGCTTCAATTTGGATGTTAGTCGCCATGGTTATTGCGGTAAGACAAGCCCTTGACTATCAGAGCACATTGCGTGCTGTTGGGGTTTGCATGATCGGCTGGGTCATTCAAGCCATAATCCTTGCGATTTTGTTTGCTGCTTTTGGGGGGAGCATTTCCGGATGAACGCTATTTAAATCTTTTTAAAGATGTTGTTCTTGATTTTCAGGCTATGATTTCTTGGGCCAAGAGGGAGGCATCCACAGGAATGAAATTGAAGCTTTTTCCGATTTTGATCCTCTTTTTGATGATCATTCCCGGGGTTGTTTTTGCCGGCCAATATAAAGTGGTCCGGGTTGTTGACGGCGATACCATCGTCATCAGATATAATGGAAAGTATGAAAAAGTGGGGTTGCTTTGTGTAAACACCCCGAAATCTGTACATCCCGATGAAAAACAGAGTATTCAAATGGCTGAAGTTGCATTCAGATACACCCAAAAGAAACTTACCGGCAAATATGTTGACCTTGAATTTGAAAGCTGGCTAAGAGGCAGGTACGGAGTCCTTCTTGCTTACGTGTTCGTTGATGGGAAAAATATCAACCTTGAGTTGGTCAGGCAGGGATTATCTCGATATTACATAAAATACGGTCAGAGTAAGAACTATCACAATGAATTTAAGGTTGCCGAAGACCTTGCCCGGAAAGAGAGATTGAATATATGGGGTGATCATGAGTTTATAAAAAAATAGAAACCCGGAATCTAAATGGGGGCAACATGGAAAAGAAACCGAAATCCGAGACAACAAAATTTAAGCCGATAAACATCATGCTGCAGGAAGACTTGATTAAAAGAATAAATGCTTTTTGTACGAAACAAGAAATAACGATCCATGAGTTTGTGACTGACGCCATAATAGAAAAATTAACCCTTGTTTACAAATAGAGACGAAAAAGACCCGGATTTTAAGGAGCACACACTGAAGTTTCTTGAGATAGGCGTTATGACAGTAAATACGGTTGTGGATAAAAAGGCCTTAGTCGTGATTCACACGGTAGCCGGTGAAATGACATTTGAAGAAATAAAATCTTCATATGAATCCGTATGCTTGCACCCGGATTTCCAAGAAAATATGAATTCAATATGGGATATAAGAGATGCTGATGCATCTAAATTTGATAGTCAAGAGGTGATAAAAATCGCCAGATACTTTGAGACCCAAACAAAAAACCGTACCAGGTACAAAGTCGCCGTGATTGTATCACGTGATTTGGAATATGGACTATCAAAAAAGTATCAGGTTGCCGCAGCAGATCTGCCGGCAAAAATTGGAATTTTTATTAATCTTGAAGAAGCAAAAAAATGGGTTGCCCAGTCAGATTAGGGTTATATTAAAGGAAATCTGCTAAAGCAGGTTCAAATAGAATAAAGGAGTAAGAATAATGCTTAAAAAAATCATATCCGGTGGACAACTTGGTGCTGACCAGGCGGCCCTGGATGCGGCCATAAAATACAACTTCCCCCATGGTGGGTGGATTCAAAAGGGACGTAAAATAAAAAATGGGATATTACCGGATAAATACGAATTGGAGGAAATGCCCGTTGCCGGTTATAAAGAACGGATTGAACAAAACGTTATAGATTCTGATGGAACTGCCATATTCTCACATGGAGAGTTAACAGGGGGTGCTGATTATAGCATGAAAATGACAGAAAGGCATAAACGACCCACCCTGCATATTGATTTGGAAGAGACTCCTGGAGTTATAGCAGCTTCTAAAATAAACACCTGGATCATAGAAAATAATATTGAAGTTCTGAATGTAGCGGGTTCAAGAGCCAGTGAAGATCCTGATATATATAAAAACACACTGTATATTGTTGCAGATTCTATATTGCTTTCTTTGGTAAACGCTAAACCCGGTGACCACCTTGCGGATTATGATAGAAAGGAGCTGCTTGATAAACTTCCGATTCCTCCCAAAACCGTTGGCGAAGCTGTAGATCAAGTAATTTCTGATTTGGATTTAAAGGATAAAATAAAAATTGCAGCCATGGACTTAAGCGATCTGTTAGATGTTCATTTTAACTTACATGTATATTTTAAGAATTTTTTTGGTCTGTGGTCTGGAAATACGGAACTGCTTGCATCCTGTAGATCCATTTCTAAGGAACATGTGTATCGTGAGGATGATATCACACGTGTTATCATCAAGGCCCTGTGGAAGAAGCTAAGGGAGACCCATGTGTTGCGAGTTGTTAACTAATTGAATTATGGAAGAAAAACTGCATATTCGGGGAGGTAATGATGGCGAACAGACGCCAATACATTTGCTTTTGGTGGATGATGAACACTCTTTCGTTGAAGTCATGAGCCAACGGTTAGGCAAAAGAGGCTTTATGGTAACGGTTGCAGTTAGTGGGCAGGACGCACTGAATCGACTTGAAGCGGATGAGAACATCGAAGTGGTTATTCTTGATGTTAAAATGCCGGGGATGGACGGTATTGAAACCCTCCGGATGATCAAAAAAAATCGTCCCCTTGTGAAAATCATCATGCTCACCGGTCATGCGACGATTAATTCCGCCATTGACGCCATGAAATTGGGTGCCTTCGATTACCTGATGAAGCCGTGTGATTTAAAGGAGCTTGTGTTCAAAGTTCAAAAAGCGGCAAACATAAAAAGAAATCATGAAACAAAAATCCTCGAAGCACGGATGAGGCCATACATCTCCAAGCGAGACAAGGACCGAATCATATCCAGGATTTTGGATTCTTAAATAATGCCGAACGAAAACTGCCTTTTCCGCAAATATCTGCGCCTGCCCCGTGAAATGCGTAGCCTATTTCTCTGGGGTCAGACTCAAATTTTAATCCTCGAAATACTACCAGTATTCCTGTGGTTAAAATTTTCGTCTTCCTTGATCTTAACGAAAAATCCTAGTTTTCGTTCGGGCACTATTTAGTCTTTAAAAACAAATTTCCCCCCAATAAACCCCGCAATGCCGGCCGCTGCAAGCATGACCAAGTTAATCAGAAGAAATAACAAATTACTCGATGAAGTTGCCGCCTGGGGATCAATGAAAAGCCATACTGCCAAAATGACCGCCGTTAATGAAACCACGGCAGCGCAAATGATCTTAGTTTTAAACAGCCGGGTCAGTTGGCCTCTGTATTTTTTTTGCCATTCAATATACCCTGAAAAAAGGACCAATGGCAGGGTAAAAATAACAAATATCAGATTGTAAAAAGCGGCCTGGCTTAACCCGCTGAAATTGAACAGTGCGGCTAAAACGATAAATATAACAGAAGCCGGAAGGACTCCGTTTGGGATGTGGACTGAAATGGGATGCACATGATGCTTTACCATCAGATCAAAAATAGGTTTTAGTTTAGGGCGGGAAACAGGGGGTTCAGGTTTTGAATCCATGGTTTTGTCTTCAGATTCCGGCGGATCCATTTGAGTTTCCACCGGTTCTTCAGAAACTACTTCAATAAATTTGCTTCGATCCGCTCCGCACACAGGACATTCTTCCGGCGGTTCATCCCCCTCATGTATATAACCGCACACCGTACATTGCCACTTTTTCACAGAACCTCCTTTATCTTTCTTCCATGGGTACAAAAGCGCACTGATCCGGGCCGCAATAATCACCGATATATTGGGAATCGGGACGGTAAAGCACCGGTTTGGACGCAGTACCTCCAAACTGCTCTTCAATAACATGAGCGGCCCAGCCGGAAATTCTGGCCATGGCAAATAAGGGAGTAAAGAGATCCACCGGTATCTCCATGTAATAATAAAGAGATGCGCTATAAAAATCAACGTTTACATAAATATCTCTGCCTTTTCTCTGTTTAAAGGCTTCCTTGCCTTTTTTTTCGAGAATTTTAGACAGCTCATACCATTTAGGCTCGCCGGTACGTTCCCCCATTTTTTTGGCCATGGGTGCAAGGATATGCGCACGAGGGTCATCGATTTTATACACCGCATGGCCCATACCCATGATTTTTCCGCCGGTATCAAATAAATTGTTCACGTACGCTTCGACCCGGTCAACATCGTCGATATCAAGGAGCATTTCCATAACCCGTGTATTCGCACCGCCGTGTAACTCTCCGGATAAAGACCCTACACCGGCGACCACGGCAGCGTAGATATGGGCTCTTGTTGATGCGACCTGTCTTGCCGAAAATGTCGAGGCATTAAAAGAGTGTTCTGCATGCAGCACCAGGCAAGTATCAAAAAAGCCGGCCAATTCATCATCAGGAATTTTTCCGTTGAGCATATAAAGAAAATTGGCTGCATGACTCAAGTCCGGATTTGGTTCAACAGGTGTTTTATTGTTCCGGATCCGCTCCCAGGTTGCAACAATGGTTGGAAATTTTGCGATGAGCTTTATGGCCATACGAAGTGTCGCTTCAGGAGAATACTCTCTGGTATCCGGATCATGATGCGCTAACATGGCAACCGCCGCCTGGAGGATATCCATTGGAAGCGCGTCTTTGGGTCTCGTTTTAAGGGCTGCAATCACCTCAGGTGGCAGCCCCCTTTCTCCGGCAAGTTGTTTCTTGAAGTTTTCAAGTTCTTGTTTTTGAGGCAGTCTTTCATATAAAAGAAGATGAGCAACCTCTTCAAATGAAACTTTTCCCGCTAGATCCTGAACAAGATACCCTCTGTAAATCAATCTGCCGGCAGTACCGTCAACATCGCTGATATTGGTTGTTGCGACTTTAAAACCCCGGAGGCCGGTATTTAAAATAGGCTGACATGCTTCCATGTTACACCTCCATTTCTGTAATTTTTGGGCAAATGCAGTATCAGACAAGCAAAACAACTTTAAAAAAAATGAGTTTCGGCTTTTAACTTCTTATAGTTTCGTACTCTAGTGATAAATCAATATGTTTAATATTAATCAAAATTCGTGCCAAATTTAACGATATAAGAATTAAAACCGGGGGAACAGTGACCAAAGCGGCAGTATTGAATAAAAACGAGAATAATTTCTGCAAGTCTCGATTTTGAGTAAGCTCTCAATGAGTTCTGATGTATGAAATGGTGATATTGAGTTGTCCCTATAATTTCTTGAGATGTTAGGTTGTTGGGATACAACCTATAAAAATACAGGCCATGTAAACTTTTTTAAGAATAATTTATTCAGATTTTAGGGTTAACACGGAATCGTAATATTATTGAGTCAGGGTTAACGTGTTGACATAAGATGGTTGCGTGGGAACCGTACGGTACGAAATCGAAAAAACGTCTCATATTTGATGCGTGATACATAGATGTATCATGAGACATGTGTCATAACAGATGATTTTTTAGGTCAATTTTGCTAATTTTTTTTGAGCATTCCGGACAAAGCCCCACAAATTCAAGGTTGTGTCCTATTATTTCAAAAACAGTTGACTCATAAAGCTCATCTTCGATTTGGTTCAGCGGCGCGATCGGAGCATCATCCACCCGGTTACAGCGCACACAGCGAATATGGTAATGTTTGCTTGTATCCCAGTCAAAACGTTTCAAAGCGCCGCTAAGTTGAAGCTTCTGAATTTCCCCCAGTTCGGAAAGAATTTCCAAATTTCGGTAAACCGTACCCAGGCTAATCCTGGGGAGCCGTAAACGAACCATTTCGTAAATTTCATCGGCACTCGGATGGGTTTTGACCTTTCGCAGCTCTTCTAATATTATCTTGCGCTGACGGGTCATTCTCATTTTGTTTTCTTTTAACAAGTCGTTATCCTTTCAGCCACCGGATGTTCCACTGTTTTCTTTATATCTTCTATTCTGAAAAAAGGTCCATGTCAAGTCTGTATCGGCCCGTGGGAAACGTATTTGAATCCCTGTACAGAAAGAACGCTCCACCGAAATCAAATGCGGTTACCCTGTAAAGGCTGTAAAATCTACTTGTTTTGAACAATAATTTTCGGCATGGTTATTGCGGTTTAATTTTGTGCGTCTCTTCTAACCGTAAGCTTCGGGTACCAATGATGGACGATCTCTGTCCAAATAAAAACCCGAATCTGACATTTTTTATCGCCGGGCGAGGGTAAAATAGCAAACATTGATTTGGGCCTTCGTCAGATAATTAAATAAACTTTATTTTTTTTAGTATTGACATTACACATTGTGGTATCTATTATTAATAGTAATAATTACTATTAGAGTCCAACATATAAATTCTATTAATAAACAATCTTTCCAAGAAGGGAGGAAAAAATGGAAGAAAAGAAAGTTTTATCCAAGAAAAAAGAAATTAACCCGAGGGATGTCACCATCTGTGAGGCTACCGCACAAATGCTGGAAAAAGCCAAAAGAGACGGTGTAGAGACCGCATTTGACCGGGCCGCCAACATGAAAGCCTGCCCCATAGGTGCGGATTCCGCGTGCTGTAAACATTGTTCCATGGGACCTTGCCGATTAAGCTCTAAAGATCCTTATGGAAAAGTTGGAGTTTGCGGTGCGACCATTGATACAATTATGGCTCGTAATTTTGCACGAATGGTTGCTTCCGGAAGTGCTGCCCATACGGACCACGGGATGAGCATGCTTGATCTTTTTCGTGAAGTGGTAAATGGGAATATCACAGATTATGAAATTAAGGATCCGAACAAGCTTGAAGAAGTCGCGGCTTCCATAGGAATTGAAGTTGAAGGGCGTGAAATTCAGGATATTGCAATGGATCTATACAAAGAACTGGAGCGCACCTATACCCAGGTGGAAGGGGAAATTCCCTTTGCCAAACGGGTTCCTGAAAAAACACTGGAGACCTGGCGCAAACTTGGTATCGTTCCTAGGGGAGCCATGAGAGAAATTATGGAGCTGATGCATCGGACTCACATGGGCGTGGATCAGGATTATGAGAACATTACCACTCAGATTAACCGAACCGCCCTTGCCGACGGTTGGGGAGGATCCATGGTGGCCACGGAGATATCCGACATTCTTTTCGGAACCCCGTCTCCGGTCAGCGTGGAAGTGAATATGGGGGTTCTTAAAGAAGACCATGTCAATATTATCGTTCATGGCCATGAACCGAATCTTTTTGAATCCATTCTGGTATCGGTCAATGAGCCCACGCTCATTGATGCAGCCCAGAAAGCCGGAGCCGTGGGTATCAATCTGGTGGGAATGTGCTGTTCAGGTGCGGAAATGATGTCGCGTCACGGAATTCCCCATGTAGGAAACTTTATGTCCACGGAAGCCGTGCTGGTCACCGGCGCTGTGGATGCGATGACCGTGGATGTCCAGTGCATCAAACAGGGACTGGCCAAAGTGGCTGAATGTTATGGGACCCATCTCATCACCACCAATCCCAGATGTCATATCGAAGGCGCACAGCACATTGCACTGGATGAACACAATCCAAGTGCCTGCACCGACGAAATCGTCATCAAGGCTATTTCCCGGTTCAAAAACAGAACCGGAGAAATAGAAATCCCAAAAATCAAGAATATCGGGGTCCACGGGTTTTCCCACGAGTATATTAATTACATGCTTGGCGGATCTTTCCGGGCATCTTATACTCCCCTCAATGATAACATCATTAACGGCAGAATCCGGGGAGTTGCCGGGGTCGTCGGCTGTACCAACCCCAGGGTCAAACAAGACTGGGCTCATGTGGAACTGGTTAAAGAGTTGATCAAAAACGACGTACTGGTTCTCCAGACCGGATGCTCTCAGATCGCACTTGCCAAGGCCGGCTTAACCTCTCCGGAAGCCGCAATTTTTGCAGGTCCCGGATTGCAGGAAGTATGTGAGACCGTAGGCATGCCGCCGGTGCTTGGTATGGGGTCTTGCGTGGACAACAGCCGGATTCTGATTGCAGCTTCTGCCATGGTTCAAGAAGGGGGTCTGGGACATAGTATTGCTGAGTTACCCGTGGCCGGCGCCGCACCCGAATGGATGAGTGAAAAAGCCATAAGCATCGGGCAGTATTTCGTTGCCTCGGGTGTATTCACCGTTTTCGGGGTAACATTTCCCATTGTTAAAGAAACGAAATTCCACAAACTTTTGTTTGAGGGACTTGAACAGCAGGGTCTGGGCAAATGGGGATTTTCCCCCGATCCCAAGGAGATGGCCCGCATGATGATTGCCCATATCGATAAAAAGAGAAGAGAGCTTGGCATTGACAAATCCAGAGAAAGAGTCCTCATGGATATGGATGATCGTCGGGAAATGGATGCCGCTTATCAGAAAGCTTAAGAATGAAAATCATAACGCTTTGATAATACATTAACAAACGGGGCTCTTAATTCTAGAGCCCCGTTTTATTTTTACATTGAAGCCAAAGTATAGTTCCTTATCACGATCGCGGACTCCGTGCGTATTTAGTATCCAGCCATAATTTTTATTAGGCAGAAATTAAGTTTGCAATTCAGAAATGAGCAATTTTTCGCAAGGTCAAGGAAATCAAGGAATACCGCGGAGGCTTACAAGTGGTACGCCGCACAAGTAATTCCGCAGATTGACGCAGAAATTGCGGAAAAGGGCCATTTCTGGATGGAAACTATTTAGTGTCCGGCATCGCCTCCGGATAGTCGGATAAAAACCGATATAACGTTGCCCGGCCCACACCAAGAAGCCGCGCTGCCTTTGCTTTATTGCCCCCGCTTTTTACAAGCGCTGATGTTACAATCTCAAGATCAAGTTTCCGGGAGGGCCCCCGAGAAATTCCAGGCACATCATGTCTGTAGAGTTCAACGGGAAGATCTTTGGGTAATATCTTCCGACCCCTGCATTTAACGATGGCAAATTGAATAACGTTTTCAAGCTCCCTGACATTGCCCGGCCAATGATAGTCCATCAACAGGGAAACGGCCTCATCGGAAATGTCCGGATTATTTTGCCTGCCATTCTTTACAATCCTTCTAAAAAAATGGTCGATAAGAAGCGGAATATCGTTTTTTCGCTCTCTGAGGGACGGCAGATAGATGGGGACTACAGCGATACGGTAGTATAGATCATCGCGGAAATTACCCCTTTTTACTTCGTTTTTCAGATCGCGATTGGCGGCACTAATAATACGGACGTCCACGGATTTGGTTTTCTCGTCACCCACCCTTTCGAATGTTCCTTCCTGGAGCACTCGCAACAGTTTTGACTGCATATCCTTGGGCAAATCAACCACTTCGTCCAGAAACAGGGTGCCGCCGTCCGCCAGTTCAAAACGACCTTTTTTATCACGCAACGCCCCGGTAAAAGAACCTTTCACGTGTCCGAACAATTCGCTTGCCAGCAATCCCTCGGGCAGTGCACCACAGTTGACCGGCACAAAGGGTTTGTTTGCACGAATGCCCTCGTTGTGAATCGCCGCAGCAACCAGCTCCTTCCCGGTCCCGCTTTCTCCCTGGAGGAGAACAGGAACATCCACTTCTGCAACCTCTCTTATGGTTTCGAATAGGTCCTGCATCTTGACATCGCGTCCGATAATCCCGGCAAAGCTTTGATCCGCTTTCAACCGTCGCCGAAGGGTGGTCAGCTCGGTCATGTCTTCAAGAATAATGACCGCCAATCGTTTCCCCTCATGGTCGAAGGACGCAGCGCTGATAAGTAACTGCAAATTTCTTGTCTTCCCGTCAACCAACAACTGAAACGTTGCCTTTTTCCTGTGTATTTGATTTCCTGAAAGCGCCTCAAGCGCTGTGCTGCGAACCCTACAGCTGACACATTCTTCAGCAAACCCACAGCCTTTGGGGTTTTTGAAAGCATTCACGCATTTTAACGCTTCGCCGCCGCGCCGATCTATTATCTCTGCTTCGGAAATTCCAAAGGTCTGTTCCAGCACGTTGTTCACCGCTAAAATTCGTCTGTCACCATCAATAATCAGAACTCCGCAGGGAATCGATTCAAACAGGATCTTTAAGAATCCTTCCTGATTTAGAATTTCTACAATGGGTTTCATTTTTAAAAGGTAGTCACCATTCAATGGGTTGGGGTTCAAAGCTCAATTCCCGTAAACTTCAGAACCGTAACTGGGTATCTACAATAATAATTTATTGATAACCGTTTGTTTCTCCAAGTAAGAAGCTTAAAGAACCGTCCACTGGTTGTCAAGGGCAAATCAGGTTGATATCCATGTCATCCCTGATTCCCAGGCGTGTCAGCACAAAATCGTATTTTACCGGATCATCAGGAACAAGTTGTCTAAAGCAGGATGTTATTTCAAGAGCCGTATTCATGTTCGCCTGTTTTTTTGCGGTAAGACCCAACTTCAGACTTATTTTATGCATGTGAGTATCAAGGGGAATAACCAATTTTGACAAAGGTACATTCTTCCATCCTCCGGGATCCACGCTGTCTTTCCTGACCATCCATCTTAGAAAAAGATTCATTCTCTTACAGGCGCTTCCCTTCTCAGGCAAAGCCACAAGATGTCCGGGTTCGCTTTTTCCGGTAATAAGCTGCCCGGTAAAAAAAATCATCGCCGGGATGACCGTATCATCATCCGGCGACAACCCATGGCAAAAACATTCATTCAAAGAACCAAACCGGGCAATCACGTTTTTTATTCCCCAAAGCAACCCTGCAAGATGGTCTCCGGTGGCAAATCTATGAGTAAAGCCTTCAAACGCTTTGCAAAAGGATCTATAACTCGAATGCGTTATAAAAACATAAGGAGACGGATTCATCTTATCGAGCACAAATGAAACGCTTTTAAGTATTTGTTTCACCCTGCCGTATGCCAGTGAAGATGCTATCAGTCCGACGATTTCACGGTCTCTTATTTCTTTATATAAATATAAAAATTCAAGGGGATCCGGATGAACATAGTCGCGTCTGTTATACTGATTATACAGGGTGTGGATTTTCTTTTTTAACATTTCGGGTGTCATATTGATTTTTAGTTTTTTATACAGTAGGTACCGTCTAACAGTTTAAATTGGGATCGACGATTGTATATACAATAAATTTCATTTATTATCAACAAAAACAAAATCTTAAATAAATGTCGAAAACAATAAAAAACTCACACGGCCTGATGTGGCCCGAACTTATACACGGAACCCTGATAAAAAGATATCAACGTTTTCTTGCTGATATCACCCTTACAAGCGGCCAAGTGGTAACCGCCCACTGCCCGAATTCAGGCACCATGAAAGAGTGCTCACAGCCGGGCCAACCCGTATATCTTTCGTTTCATGACAATCCCAAAAGGAAATTAAAATACACCTGGGAGATGATTAAAATGCCCACGTCCCTTGTAGGAGTCAATACCCTGGTTCCGAACAGGCTCGTAAAAAAATCTATCGAGGAGGGACGGGTTCGGCAGTTAAAGGGCTATAACAATATAAAATCCGAAGTTAAAGTGCCGGGCGGCTCCCGTCTTGATCTTTTGCTTACAAAAGGAGAAAATGAAAAATGCTTTGTGGAGATAAAAAACTGCACTCTGGTTAAAGACGGCATTGCATACTTCCCGGATGCGGTGACCGCCCGTGGCCGGAAACATCTGGTGGAACTTCAAAAACTCGTTTTAAAGGGAAACCGCTGTGCAATGTTCTTTCTTGTACAACGGATGGATGCAAAAGCATTCACTACTGCCGACCATATAGACCCGGCATACGGAGAAGAGTTCAGAAAGGCAAAAAACAACGGAGTTGAAGTGATCGTTTATGATGTAGTCATGGATCTTAATAAAATCATCTTGGGTAAAAAGATACCGCTTTGTTGAATGGCATATGTATCCGCCGGATGTAAAAAGAAATATACGCCGTCGTGGAGCGTTCTCCCTGTAAGGAATTCAAACGCATTTACCCTGGGGAATTGAAAAATACTGATTGACATATTTCCACGGTTCTGTACAAATAAAATTCTTTTTGGAGGATACGCTTAATAAATCTGAGAATAAAAAATAGGGGAAACAGATGAAGGAAAACAGAATTTATAATTTTAACGCCGGGCCTGCCGCCCTTCCCATTGAAGTTCTTGAAGAAATCAAGGATTCATTTTTAAACTACGGCGGTTCCGGTATGTCCATCACCGAAATAAGCCACCGATCCAAGTGGTTTGACGATGTCATCAACGATGCCGTTGAAAGAACCCGCCGTCTGTTGGGCCTGGATGATAATTTCCATGTGCTGTTTATCCAGGGGGGTGCAAGTTTGCAGTTTTGCATGATCCCCATGAATCTGCTCGGCAACAGTGATTCCGCCGACTATGTCAATACCGGTACCTGGTCCACAAAAGCCGTAAAGGAAGCCCAAATACTGGGTAAAACCATTAAGGTTGTGGCATCTTCGGAAGATAAAAATTTTTCATATATTCCGAAAAATATTACGTTCAGCAGCAATGCGGTTTACACTCATATCACATCCAATAACACGATAAAAGGGACCCAGTGGGCATCCTTTCCGGATACAAACCATGTGCCGCTTATCGCCGATATGTCGTCGGATATCATGTGCAGACCATTTGATGTGGATAAGTTCGGTCTTATTTATGCCGGGGCTCAAAAAAATATAGGTCCTGCCGGGGTGTGCATGGTGATTATTCGGGAGGATATGCTCAACAGGGTGCCGGACACCTTGCCGTCAATGCTAAAATATACAACGTATTCATCCAAGAACTCAATGTTTAATACCCCGCCGTGCTTCACGGTTTATGCCATTCAACTGGTAATGAAATGGCTTGAAGAGACCATTGGCGGACTTGAAAAAATGGAAAACATCAATGAAAAAAAGTCTCGTATTCTTTACCAAGCAATAGATTCGGGAGATTTTTATAAAGGCACGGCCCAACCTGACAGCCGTTCAATGATGAATGTCACCTTCCGACTCCCGGACGAAGCGCTTGAAAAACGCTTCGTCGAGCAATCTCTGGAAAACGGTTTCGTCGGCCTCAAAGGTCATCGGTCCGTGGGAGGATGCCGGGCGTCGATCTACAACGCCACAACGGTAACGGCAGTGGAAGCACTTGTCGATTTCATGAAGACCTTTGAGCAGAAAAACGGATAAGTTTATTTCTTACTAAACATATTTTAGGCAATTACCCTGTCCGCACATTTCAAAAACCGCCGCGGCCCCCATGCCGCGGCCAGCCAGAAGCGCCTCGATTCCCCCGTCCATTACCTCATAATCGGTAAGTTATTTTTTTGACGGAAGGACTGTGGAAGGTTTTCTGGAAATGATGAACGTCGAACGTTGAATGAAAAACAAAAACAAGGACAAGAGTTTCAGTAAAAAAACCAGGTACACATATTCTTAAATATGGTATCGTATTAGAGTTCATAAATTATAATTACCAGTTGCGGAGGACGCAAAGGACTTGTTCATTTTTCATTCGATTTTAGAATAATTTGAGGAGCGGAGCGACATCATTATTCGACGTTGGACGTTCGATGTTCGATGTTCGACGTTCATCTTTTAATATGTTCGACGTTCATCTTTCAAAACGACTCTTCAGGACATAAATGTAACCAATAAATACCATTGTATCCGGTTTTTAGAAAGGGCAGTATCATGGCAAAGGAAAATGACGTTGTACTGATATATCTTGAAGATCAACCCCTATCATTCGTCAGAATAGAAGAAATTTCTCCGGATATGAAAAAGGATTGGTACCATGTCAAATTACTTATGCTTCAGGTGCCTGTTCAGGTGGTGACCTGGATCCTGCGGGACATTTATATCGACGGCCAGGAGTTTACCATGAGCGGCAAGAGAGTACGTCTGGAGCCGGTAGTTTGTCCCAAAGCGCCTGATCCTTCCGGAGAAAAACAAAAAATATCCCAAACACCGGATGTCGGAAAGGTGATATCATTAGCAGATCTGAAGAAAAAATAAATTTTTTTTATGAACCCATCACCTCAAATCGTTATTTCTGCCTCCAGGCGAACCGATATCCCGGCATTTTACATGGATTGGTTTATAAATCAGATTGATAAGGGTTTTTTTGAGGTTATCAATCCATATAACCGGAAAAAGTCCATGATAGCAGCCACCCCGGACAAGGTTCACACCCTTGTATTCTGGTCAAAAAATTTTGCTCCCTTCATCAAGGACGGATTCGGCCAAAAGCTCTTGGCCATGGGATACAATCTTTTTTTCAATTTTACCATAAACTCGAATTCGTCCTTGCTCGAACCTCGTGTGCCACCGCTAAACCAGCGTCTGGATCAAATAGAAGCGCTTTGTCGAAATTTTGGCGCCGGAGCGGTTAACTGGAGATTTGATCCCATCTGTTTTTTTAAATTCCATGAAAAAGAAGTTCAGGATAATTTGAATGATTTTTCCCGGATTGCCGCCAGGGCTTGCCGATGCGGTGTGACCAGATGTATCACAAGCTTCATGGACCATTACCCAAAAATTAAAAGACGGATTTCCTGCCTGCCCGGATTTTTGTTTGTGGATCCGCCGTTGAAAACAAAAAAGGCAATTTTAATGAAAATGGAAAAAGAACTTTCCGAAAAACATATTGATCTGTATACCTGTTGTGAAAAAGACGTACTCAACGCCCTGCCCTCAGATTCAAACATAAAAAAAAGTTCATGTATTCCAAACGATCTTTTGGTGAAAATTTTCGGGGGCAATCTTAGTTTTAAAAAAGATACCGGCCAGAGGGTAACGCACGGATGCGGATGCATGGTGTCCGTAGATATAGGATCTTATCACTTGCACCCATGCTATCACAACTGCCTGTTTTGCTATGCGAATCCGACTTCCCAAAAAAAGTTGCAGATAAAATGAAAATAGGTTCCGTTGCACTTGATAATATCACGGTGTTAGCCCCGCTTGCAGGGATTACCAATCTTCCCTTCCGGCTGCTGGCCAAAGAAGCAGGTTGTGCCCTGGTCTGCTCGGAAATGATCAGTTCCCACGGTCTGGTTTATAACTCGGTCAAAACGCATGAATTGCTCCGCAGCCAACCTGCAGAAAAACCCTTGTCCGTTCAGATATTCGGTTCGGATCGTTCGCTCATGGCCCAAGCAGCAACCATCGTTGAATCCTCGGGAGCTGACATCCTGGACATCAATCTTGGCTGTGCGGTAAAAAAAGTGCTGAAATCCGGCTCAGGCGCGGCCCTTATGAAAGAGCCCCGAAAGGTTGAGAAAATTCTTCAGGCAATCCGCAGAACGGTAAAAATTCCATTGACGGTAAAAATAAGAACCGGTTGGGACAGTTCCGGCGGCCAGGCCTTAAAAATAGCTGAAATAGCTCAAGCATGCGGTGTGGATGCAATTACAGTGCACCCGCGTACGGCAATTCAAGGGTTCCGGGGCAAGGCTGACTGGTCTCTGATTGCCGCTATTAAAAACACTGCTTCAATTCCTGTAATAGGAAACGGAGACATCGTAAGGCCTGAAGATGTATTGAAGATGCAAAACCAGACCGGATGTGATGCCGTCATGATCGGCAGAGCGGCCATCGGAAATCCCTGGATTTTTTCTCAGGCGCTTGAGCTAATCCGAAATAATAAAGTCTCATTGCCTGACCCATCCCGGCGTTTTGAAGTTATGATTCAATACGTTAAATTTTCTGTAACATACTTTGGAGAGCAGCGGGCGATCCGGATGATGCGCAGCAGGCTCGGTTGGTTTGTCAAGGGATTGCGTTACAGTAGTAGATTCCGTGAATCCATCAAACAGATTTCAACCCAAAAAGACGCCTTATGCCGGATCGAAGAATATAGATCATTTTTTATTGACAAAATTCAGCAATTAAATCAGTGTGGTTAGAAAAATTCTCAGAGATATGTTCCGCTGGGTCAGCCTCTGAAAAAAAACAGTATTTTGAAAAACCCGACAATTAAAAAATAGCTCGGAGAATTATCATGAAAAATCAGCCGACTTTTGCTTTGGCACTTATGTTTCTTCTGATAATTTCTTCTGTTGGATATGGTAGCGAATATCGGGGCCAGGATGTTGTTGAACAGAAGACAAAAGGAGTCATTAACTGGAGCAGAGGAGTCATTCAAGCAAAAGGGATCGGGGTTCTTGATGATAAGCTCCCTAACCGTGTCCAGGCACGTTCATCTGCTTTAAAAGATGCAACCCAGGATGCCTGCCGAAAAATCCTTGAACTCGTAAAAGGGATCAGAATCCATGGCGCTACAGTTGTCGGTGATTATTCGGTCAAAAATGATATAATTATGTCTAAAATAAAAAGCATGGTTAATAGCGCCCATGTTGTAAAAAAAGAATATTTTTCAGACGGAACCGTAAAAGTTACAATGGAAATGAAGTTAAGAGGCGGGTTTGCCCAGCTTGTTCTTCCAGCGGAAATCAAACCGTTGGAGTCCATCAGAACCATGGCCCCTGTTCACATATCACCCTCTGTTTTTACCGGATTGGTTATTGATACCCGGGGCCTTGGAATAACGCCCGTCATGGTCCCAAAAATACTTGACGAAGACGCACGTGAAGTTTATGGATCAGCCTTCGTCAGCCGTGAATATGCCGTACAGCAGGGTATGAGTGGGTATTCAAAGGACCTTGCGGCAGCTCGGAGTAATCAGAGGGTTGCAGATAATCCTTTGACGGTAAAAGGGTTGAGGACAGAAGGTGTCAAACATTCCAACGTTGTCATCAGCAACACAGATGCTCACAGGCTTCGAAGTGCTTCCGAAAATCTTTCCTTTATGAGAAAATGCCGAGTCATCATTGTGATTGAGTAAAAAGATGACCCAACAAAACTCGGCTTTTATTTTGCCCTGAAAAGCCTGGTCCTTAATTCGCTACGTTCCCATACTCCACGATGCCAGGTATTTTTTCTGTTCAGCGGTGAGGTTGTCAATTTTAACCTTCATGGAAGCCAGCTTTTCTTTGGCGATGGCCTTGTCTATTTCCTCGGGCACCGGATACACATCCTTTTCAAGTTTCTTTTTATTTTTTACCATATATTCGACACTTAACGCCTGATTGGCAAAACTCATATCCATAACACTTGACGGATGTCCCTCGGCGGCCGCAAGATTTATCAGCCGTCCATCACCTAAAACATTAATCCGCTTGCCGTTTTTCAGTATATATTCTTCAACAAAAGGCCTTATTATCCTCTGGGTTTTTGTTATGCTTTTGAGACCCTCAAGATCGAGTTCAACATTAAAATGACCGGAATTGGCCACAATAGCGCCGTCTTTCATGACCTCGAAATGTTCTTTGCGTATCACATTGATGTTCCCGGTAACCGTGCAGAAAAAATTACCGATCCTTGCCGCCTCGCGGATGGGCATTACCGTAAATCCGTCCATGACCGCTTCAAGAGCGGTTGTGGGATCGACTTCGGTTACAATAACATTTCCTCCCATACCGCACGCTCTCATTGCAAGACCCTTGCCACACCATCCATAACCGCAGACCACAAAACTGGACCCTGCAATCAGACGGTTTGTGGCCCGAATCATGCCGTCCAAAGTGCTTTGACCCGTACCGTAACGATTATCAAAAAAATGTTTGGTCCGGGCGTCATTTACAGCGATGATCGGGTATTGCAAGACTCCGTCTGCCGCCATGCTTCTGAGTCGAATGATTCCGGTGGTGGTTTCCTCCGTACCCCCGTTGACGCCCTCAATGAGTTCTTGGCGCTCCGAATGGATTGTGGAAACCAGGTCGGCGCCGTCATCCATGGTGTAATGAGGTTTGAGGTCTATGGCTGAATGGATATGCTTGTAATATGTTTTGTTGTCTTCACCTTTGATGGCAAAAACAGATATTTTGTCATTCTTTACAAGGGACGCCGCTACATCGTCCTGTGTGCTCAGCGGGTTGGAGGCGCAAAGTGTCAGTCTGGCGCCGCCGGCTTTTAATGTCTGCATCAAAGAGGCGGTCTCAGTGGTAACATGAAGACAGGCTGCGATGCGTTTGCCTTTTAGGGGTTTTTCCTTTGCAAACCTTTTCTTTATATTGTTTAGGACCGGCATGCTCTGATTGGCCCATTCGACCCGCAACAGACCTTCCTTTGCCAGTTTTACATCTTTAATATCATATTCCATGGATTATTCATCTCCTTTTAGGATTCCGTTAAACAGTTAAGTTGCTGAGTGGTGAACTGATTGAAAATTTGCTTATTTCTGTCTTTCTTCTTTTTAATCATCAATTTTCAATCGTCAATCTTCAATTCCTAAAGCCCTGCCTTTTCCCTGATAACATCCACCATATTGGTTTTTTCCCATGTGAATTCAGGTTCATTCCGGCCAAAGTGCCCATAAGCTGAGGTTTTACGATAGATTGGCCGCAGCAGGTCCAGATATTCAATAATTGCTGCGGGTCTTAAGTCAAAAACTTCTCTGATAATTTCTTTTACCCGATGTTTGGGGATTACACCGGTTCCCATAAGATCTACCATCACGGAAACCGGTTCTGCCACACCGATAGCATAGGCGACTTGCAATTCACATTTTTTTGCAAGGCCGGCGGCAACAATATTTTTTGCGATATGTCTGCCCATGTATGAAGCGCTTCGATCGACCTTGGAAGGATCTTTCCCTGAAAAACATCCGCCGCCGTGACTCCCCTGGCCTCCGTAGGTATCAACAATGATCTTTCGCCCCGTAACCCCGCAGTCTCCCATGGGGCCGCCAATCACAAACTTGCCGGTGGCATTTATAAAGTATCGGGTGTCACCGTCCGTTAGCTCCCCGGGGATCACCTTTTTTATAACCTCTTCTACGATCGCTTCTTTCAACTCATCGTGAGTAATATGCGGTTTGTGCTGGGCGGCAATAACAACGGTATCCACCCGTTTCGGAGTCCCGTTTTCATATTCGATGGTCACTTGAGATTTGCCGTCAGGCCTTAAGAAATCAAGGGCTCCGTTTTTTCGAACCGTGGCAAGACGCTGGCATAATTTATGGGCATACATAATCGACATGGGCATCAATTCAGGCGTCTCATCCGTGGCAAAGCCAAACATAAGCCCCTGATCTCCAGCGCCCTGGTCTTTGAAAAGTCCTTGACCGATATTCACCCCTTGAGCGATATCCGGAGATTGGTGATCAATACTGGTAATAACCGAGCAGGTCTGCCAGTCAAACCCCATCTGGGATGAATGGTATCCGATTTCACGGATTGTATTTCTTACAATATCAGGCAAATCTACATAACAACTGGTTGTAATTTCACCGGCGATAAAAGCCAGGCCGGTGGTTACGAGCGTTTCACAGGCAACCCTGCAGGCTTTGTCTTGTTCGATAATTGCGTCGAGAATGGAATCCGATATCGCATCTGCAACCTTGTCCGGATGACCTTCGGTCACCGATTCGGAGGTAAAAAAGAATTGTTCGTTACTCATAAAGCATCTCCTTGGTCTTCTTTTATTTTAAATTCTATTCGCTATTGATTCAGCATCATATTGTCAATCAGGCGGGCTTTTCCGACTTTGACAGCCAGAGCCATCACTACCGGCCGGTCAATGGCTTTGATATCCACAAGCGTCTCAGGGTCGCAGATGGCAATATAATCTATATCCGTCTCAGGATATGACTGTATCAGCTCTGTTGCCGCGTCAATAATCGTCGCCGCGTCTCTTATGCCACTGCTAATAAGCTCCTTTGCTTTGTGTAATGATTTGTACAGGGAAAGGGCGCTAATCCGCTGTTCGGCGGTAAGATAATTATTGCGCGAACTCATGGCCAGCCCGTCCGGCTCCCTTACCGTGGAAGCACCGATTATTTCTATGCCAAAATCGAGATCGCGAACCATCTGACGAATGACAACAAGCTGCTGGTAGTCCTTCAGGCCGAAAACGGCCACATGCGGTTTAACCGTGTTGAACAGCTTGGCAACAACGGTTGCAACACCTCTGAAGTGTATGGGTCTACTAGCGCCGCAAAGGTAATTCGGCAGGTTTTCCAGCGTAACATAGGTCTGAAAATTTTTGCCGTAAATTTCCTTTGCATCAGGGGTAAATACCGCATTCACTCCCTGTTTTTGCAGCAGCTCCAAATCTCTTTCAAGATTCTTAGGATAAGACTCCAAGTCTTCTCCTGGGCCGAACTGTGTGGGATTGACAAAAATGCTCACAACCATGTCATCTCCATATTCGTGTCCTTCTTGAATCAAAGACAGATGACCTTCATGGAGAAATCCCATGGTAGGAATGAAAACAACGGTTTTAAACTGACGGCGCATCCGGTCGGATCGCGCGCGCATCATTTTGGTTGTGGTAATAATTTCGATGGCATGTACCTTACTATATTATGTTAACCGTATTTATATTTAGAACAGACAAAATAAAACAATAATAATAAAATGTCAACTAACCGCCCACCAGGAATTTGTCAAAGTCACCTCCAACTGGTTCGGATAAAAGCGATTTTCTTTCCTGCATACGGCAATAAAATTCCAAATCACAATACTCATTTTTTTTGCTTTCAATAAAGCAAATCCCCCTTGGGGATAAAACAAAGCCCGGTAATATAGGTCAGGATTTTTGTCAGGCTCGGGCTGACGGATGCTAAAGCCCTTCGAACCGTCAGCCGGTCTACCATAGATTTGTATCAGGAAAATTCAGATTGTCGATAAAATACCGGTTAAAGTCAAGATGAGTGGACAGTTCAACATGTTCTATGGATTTAGACAATTCATTGGCCATTTGCCAGTAAGGCCTGGATAAGAGGACCATCACGGCGCCCTTGCTGGCAGCGTTGCCAAGGGACTTGATTTTGTCCGGTTCAACCGTAGGAAGCAGGCCGATTCTCATGGCACTGTAAGGGTTAACAAAATTACCCAGTGCACCCGCAAGACAAATCTGGTCAAGATCCTGAATCCCGACACCCATTTTATCCATAAGTGTCTGGATACCGGCCGCCACAGCACCCTTTGCCAGCTGAAGTTCGCGTACGTCTTTCTGGGTCAGATATATCCGCCGGTTGCCCGATGTTTCCTTTCTATACGCCACAACAAAGTCTTGAACCCCTGATTTGGTGACGACCCTCGAACTCAGATAATCATCAGCGTTTTCCCGTGGCTGCAAAATCAATCCTTGGGAATCGATAATACCGTGATGCAAAAGCACGGCCACCAGGTCTACCAGTCCGCTTCCGCAAATCCCTTTTGGTAAAATGTTGCCGATAACCTGGTATTGGAGCCCCTCTTCATCAAAACTGACGCCTTCAATAGCACCGCTTTTGGCGATCATTCCCTGTGAAATTTGCGCACCTTCCAAAGCCGGGCCGGCCGCTGCTGAACAGGTCAATAGCTTTTGCCGGTTGCCTAAGAAAATTTCTCCATTGGTGCCAAGGTCAAGACCGAGAATCATTTTATCATCCTGTTCTGCGGCAGAGGATGCGAGGATAGTGCTGATCATATCGCCGCCGATATAGCCCGATTTGCTCGGCATTACATACAACACAGCTTCCGGATGCAGTCTTAGTCCGGCATCTTTTGCACTGAGAATCAATCCATCGGTTAAAACAGGAGAAAAGGGCGCACATGCGATTCCCAGGGGATTCAAATTCAGAAAAATGTGCTGCATAGTCGTGTTTCCGGCGGCAACGGCAATAAAGACATCGTCAGGAGTAAGCCCTTCCACCTCTAAAAGGCGTTGGGTAATGGAGTTCAAATCCTTAACGATAAGGTCGGTAAGCTTGAAAAGGCCCTTTGGATTATCGTTAATGTACTGCAAACGGCTAATGACATTTGATCCGTATTTGCTTTGGCTGTTGAGCCTGGAGATCGCTGCCACCTCGCTCCCGTTCAATAGATTGACGAGTTTTCCCACCAGCGTGCTGGTTCCCAGATCAAAAACAAGTCCGAAAACCCGTCCGGCTTGTTTCCGATGTTGCCATGCCATTAAATAGTTTTCGTGAAGTACGGCCGTTCCGTGGTTCTCCGTTTTTTTTAACATTTGGGGCAAAAAACGGAGACAGTGAAGGGATGCTTTCAGGCCGCTGTATTCCGAGCCCATGCCGACTTTGACGCGGTCCAGATCGGACATTCCCTCATGGCCGATTTCAGGCGGCAGGTCAACCGGTCGTTTGTTTATAAGCGAATCAATATCAACCGTGGGTCTGTGGCCGGTTTTAAGTATCTGGTGAAGGATCGGCTCATCATCCGATTCCCCGGTATGGATAACAAGGTCCTTTCTTATTTTGACCCGACAGGCAAGACGAACACCGTTTTTCAGTTCCTCCGGATCGAGAAGCTCTTTTTCTTCCGAAACAGGGGGTCTTACCGAAGAAATGACTCGTATTTTACATTTCCCGCATTTGCCCAACCCCCCGCAATCACCTTCCAGCTCCACGTCGGTCTTTTTCAGGGCCTCCCATATGGTTGTTCCTTTACGCAGTTTGAGCCACAGATCATCGGGAAGCACATTTAACATGACATATTTACTTTTCTGCTTTTTCTGAGGCAAATATCCCGTAGAACTGCGTCTTTTTTTTGAGGGTTTCTTATTTTTTTTCAGCTTTTTCATGTGTTCTAATCCTACCCGGAGGCCGATCAGGGACGATCTGATTGATCTGGTGCAATACCCGGGTGTATCAAATGAATGAGTCTTTTTTCCAAATGCGTATAATCGGCGTCTATTATCTCTAGAGACAGATTTAAAAATCCGGCCAGTTTACCGGCTTCGGCCTCTAAATCCGGATCATACGGTTGTCTCACATACATCACTTTTTTATAGTGCTTGAAAAAAGACTTTCGAATTTCACTGTCGTAAAGTTCCAGAGGTTCGAGACAGTATTCCCTGAAGTTGACAATAAGCTCTCTTTCTAAAAAATAGGTGCCGGCTGTTTTTGCCATAATCTGGTCATATTTATCGCTCCCGAGAAGCATTTCATAACAGTGGGCGCCGGGAACCTTGTGCGCGCAATTTCGGGTACATATTTCTTCGATATCCGGAAAGCAGTAACCGTATAACAATAAGGGCCGTTCATTTCGTTTCCGGGCACAGACGATCTCGCCGAGCACATTTTTTTTTAACGTCCGCGGATACAGGTGCAGATTAGACGGCAAAAAAGTTACGCGCAATTGCGGATATTTTTCTTCCAGCCGAAGCAACTTAAGGGCAGGTCTGAAAACTCCACAAGCGATAAGACGTATTATTGAGCAAATTTTTGCCCCCTTTCTACCCTGTGACCCATGTGAGACCATCATGTTTTGATGTGTGTAATTCACTGATGTTAGTTAACAGCGGTCATTTATTACTTTCCATCGGAATTCGAAGGTCTGGTTTCAGGTGTCGGGTGTCAGGAGGACGAACGTAAGAGCTGACACCTGAACACTGACACCTGAAACCTGGATTGCTTGAGCTAAATCACCAACAATCTTGATTTACAGCCTGTTTTGATCGTCTCCTAAAAAGTCAAAAAAATGACTTTTTCACGAGAGCTTTAAGTTTTAAATATTTTGTATTTCCGGAAAACGAACTTTTATCCCGGAAATAAGCTCTGGGTCTAAGAGCCCATCCGTATTTTCTTTTAAAATTTTCTCAACCCGTTCTTTGGCCCGGCTCAACATGTTGGGCCGACTCCGTTCTTCCCAGATATCAAAATTGCAGCGCACGGCAAGATCGGGGTAGAAAAATTCTTCCATCATATGTTCGACGGTGTGGTCTGCCATGACATAATTGCCGCCCGGGCCGACTTCTTCAATTACGTCGGAACCGAGCGTTTCCCTGCTCACCCGGATACCGGATAGAATTCTGTAAATCATGCCGATAATTTCATTATCAATAACGTACTGTTCGTAAGAAATTGAATTGCCAGAATCCAGCATACCTGCCGCCAGATGAATAAGATCCGCTCCGCTCATGGCCACCATTAAATTGGAAAGACTTTTTTCACAGCCCGCCTGAATATCGGGCCTCTTGGCCTCGGTAACTCCGGCCGAGGCGTAAATGGGCAAATTATAAAGCTTTGCCAGTTGAACCGAAGCAGCGTTCATCAAAGCCATTTCCAATGACCCCATGGTGTATTCCATTTTCCTTAAATCCATTGTTGAGGGCACCGCTCCATAGAACACCCTGGCGCCCGGGGAAAATACCTGAGCCATGGCTACGCCGGCCAAAGCTTCAGCATGCATTTGGGAAAGGGTGCCGGCCAGGGTCGCCGGGGCAGTGGCACCGGAAATGGGCGCCGGTGCGCAAGTGACAGGAATGCCGTTTTCGCAACAAAACTTAAGAATATCCAAGGTGTCGTACCCAAAGGTAAGGGGGCTTATGGGATTGGTTATCACGGACACAAAAGGTTTTTGACTGAGGTTTTCTTTTCCTCCTGCTACAAAACTGGCAAGCTCCCACATCTGCCTTACGCCTTCCAGATTATCACAGCCGCCCATTACATGTTTGGTGGTGTGGTTCATGGCATAATAGAAATTATTCAAATGATAGTATGGCGGTTCTATATCGTGAGCCTGGCAGGATATGATATATAAACGAATATTATCGAGCTGATTTACCAGAGCAGCGGTGTTGGCCACATCTCTGAGCATGGTGAGCCGGTACCCTCCCGTTCCCATATCAAGGATTCGAAACACCCTGCCGCCGTTAGAAAAATTGATCTGGCCTGTTCCCATATGAACATCGTTGACACCGTCACGGGAATAGAGAACAAATTGGGAGGGGGCCTGTGCCAATGTGTCATCCAGCCAACCCGTCTCAAAGCGAGCTGTTTGAGTATTATTATCAATCTGAACTCCCGCTTTCTCCAACAATTCCAGAGAAAATTTGCAATGGATTCTGACCCCCACACGTTCCAAAATCCGTCGTCCCGTATGGTCTATCTGTTTGATATCTTCCGGTGCAAACAGACTGCTGAAGGGAAATTTATTTTCCATGATGAATTCAATTCTCCTATCCTACTGAGTTGCAAAGAAAACCTAAATATTGAAGTTAGAGATCCTGGAGAATATCGTTAATTTTCTTGATCACTTCATCCGGTTTTGGAACCACCTGATGTTCGGACAGAATTCGTTTTGCCTCCAAATTACAGCGCATATAAAAATCCATAGCCCCGGCACTTTTCCAGGAATCATAGCGGGAACGATCCAGAATTTTGGGAAGAAACAAAGATTGCATGAAATTTTCAAAGGTGTGATCATCCGTGAGAAATATGGAACCCGGTTCGCCCTTGGCGACCCTTTCGATGGCCTCCAAAGCCAGGGTTTGGTCGGTAACCGGTATCCCCTCAGCGAAAAACCTGCTCATGGAGATAAGTTCGTTGGCCATACAGACCATCTCAAGACAAGATGTGCTTCCGTATTCCAGAAACCCCACATCGTGGATCAGGTTTGAACGAGACAACAGGGCGGTAATGATGGAAAACATGGCTTCCGCCCCTGCCTGGGCATCCATGACCTTTGCGTCGGAGGCGCCGGCATATGCCCATATGGGCAGGCCGTATATCTCGTCTCGCATATCCGCGAGTGCGGCCTGAGTGAGGCTCCACTCCGGGCACCCGTACGAAACCACACTGGACTTCATATCCAGGATGCTGACGTTGGGACCGAAAAGAAACGGCGATCCTTTACCCACCATCTGGTGAACCACGAGTCCCACCAAATTTTCAGCGATTCCCAGCGCCATGGCCCCGGCGAGGGTGACCGGTGCTCCGCCGCCTGCGTTTGAACCGGACGGAAAGCAGACGGGAATCTTTTTTTCGGCACAGAACATCAGCCGTTCCATGACGTTTTCAGGAAAACGCAAAGGACTGATGGCCTCCGAATAATTTAGAATAAAGGGCTTTCTTTGAAGGGCATCTTCGCTTCCGGCCACCTGACATGCAATATCATATATTTTGGCGATGTCCTTACCGCTGTCCGCGATAAATACAATGGGTTTGTTGGTGTTTTTAACCATTTCGGCAAAAACATACACATAAATATGCTCGATGGGCACATCCTCAGGGTTACTCATTGACATGGCAAAAGCGATGTTCTCAAGCCCGTCCACCAGCCTGGCGAAGTTTTCGACGTCTTTTTTGACCGCACGCCGGCGCACACCGGTTTCCAGATCCAGGGTGAACGTGGCATCTGAACCGGTTCCATAAAACGGGTTGCCATTGGCAAGAGGCATTGTTTTGTTCCCCATCTGGTCATAAAGCGTTATCTGCGTCGGGGCGGATCTTAGAGCCTCTTCGACAAGGTAAGACGGCATCCGTAACCAATCATTGTTTAATATCCGGCATCCGGCATCCGCAAGCATTTTCCGGGCGCCGGGGTGCTCCATCTTAAAGCCCGTTTTATCGAGAATCTCTAGGGCCGCAGCATGGATTGCCAGGGCCTGGTCACGGTTTAAAACCTTAAGCCGAGGTTGAAATGTGGGAATTTCCAGAGGTTTCATGCTTTACTCCTTGTTTGCAGGGTTCGAGGTTCAGGAAATGCCGAGTACCTTTTTCGCTTCAATCACGGCAGATCCCGCATCGGGCGCATAAGCATCCGCCTTGATTTCACTGGCAAAATTGGCCGTAACCGGTGCCCCGCCAATCATCACCATAACTTTGTCCTTGATCCCGGCTTTCCGGAGTGTCTCTATGGTTTCCCGCATGCCCGGCATGGTTGTGGACAGTAAGGCGGACATGGCCAGTATATCGGGTTCAACCTCCTGCACTTTTTGTACGAACGTATCCGCCGAAATATCAACCCCTAGATCGGTGATGGTAAATCCTGCGCCCTCCATCATCATGGCAACCAGGTTTTTCCCGATATCGTGCAAATCTCCCTTTACGGTACCAATGACCACTTTTCCCTTGGACTTGAAATCTCCCTCCTGAAATTGCGGTTTGATCAGTTTTACACATTCTTGCATGGTTTTGGCGGAACGCAACATTTGCGGAACAAACATTTCGCCTTTGGCAAACTTGTCGCCAACCTGATCCATTGCAGCAATGAGGCCTTGATCAAGAACTTCATGGGCCTTTTTGCCCGCATCCATTGCATTTTGTGTCAGCATCAAAGCTGTCTGAATGTCCCCCTTGATGACTGCTTCATTTAATGCCTTAAGGTCACTCATGGTTATCTCCCCCTTTTGATAGCATGTTGCATATTAATGTTGACGGTTTCGTAAAGAGTCCAACTTCTGCGTTGTGCTGCATTTCCCAATCATTCAACGTACGAAAAGTACGCCTCATGATTACAAAATTTGCACGCCTTGAATTTGAACTTTTTACGAAACCGTCTAAATCATACTTTTTACGAATTCATCAATGTTAGTGGGCAAGTTTTTTATTTTTAATTTCTCAAAATGTATTGAGAAATTACTTATTAAAAGCCTGACCTTAATCAGGGCTTCATTTAATGGTTAATCGACCGTTTTGATATGCGTCTATAAAGTTTTCGCAGTATTCATCGCGACCGAGAAGCATCTCGATGGCAAGTAGTGTTGACGTCAGTTCTGTGTCGCAGGGGTCTAAAATGGCGGCAGACAGGCCGTAAGCCATACCAAGGGCCAGAAAATTTCGATTGATGAGACGACGAGACGGAAGGCCGAAGGAAATATTGGAAAGACCACAGATGGTGTTTACTCCCGGAAAATCGTTCATGAGGTTACGGATGGCTTGTAATACGGCACCGCCCATACGGGTGTCAACTGAAACCGGCTGCACCAGAGGGTCCACGTAGATCTTTTCCATGGGAATTCCCTGGTCGGTAAGTTTTTGTATAAGCTCTGATCCCACCTGCACTCTTTCTTCCACGGTAGCGGGCATTGACGTTTCACCCATACACAGCGCAACAACACAGCACGGGTGACCGGCAACCACCGGAAGAAGAGCAGAAAAACGATCTTTCTCTAAGGAAATAGAATTGATCATGGGCTCGCCGTTGTGATGTTTTATGGCTGCGATCAGGGCATCGGGATCGGGGCTGTCCAGACAAAGGGGCAGGTCCACGGCAGATTGGACGGCTTCTACCAGCCAGCACAGGCATTCGGCCTCTTTATCAAAAAAAGTTCCGGCATTTACGTCAATATAATGGGCGCCTGCCTGTGCCTGGCTTTGGGCAACCTTACCGATGAATGAAGCATCTCGTTTTTCCACCGCTTCGGCAATGCGCTTCCGGCTCGTGTTGATTTTTTCTCCCACAATGAGCATTGGTTGTTCTCCCTTTTACATCTAAAATACAATCCGAATTGTTTTAATGTCAACAAAATCAACCGCATAATATTTTATCAATCGAGGATAATGCATATCCTTATTTTTTGGGCACCTGCCGGTCTCAATTCCTTATCTCACGACATATGCTTTTCTTAAATGAAGGATATAAAGACACCACGGGGTGATCCCGATCTACCAGACCAAGGATTTAAATATCCATCCTTCATCTCCGTCCGCATGGCGGATATGTATCCAGCTACCTTTTCGATTTATGACTTTAAACGCAACGCCTTTTTCAGTTGTAAATACGACGGCATAGTTGGTGCCGGGCCCCGATCGAATATTGCATTTTTCTTTGATCGTGATAACCGATGCAATTTTACGAACAAGAGGCCTGTATATCCACCCTTTATCCCCCTCAAAATCGACAAACCTGTACCATTGTCCTGTCTTTTTTATAACCCTGAGTGGATAATATTTGTACACCTTCCAAATGATATCATAGTTGGTTCCGGGTCCTGAACGGATATTTGCTGTGGGGACTGCAACGGTGAGTCGTTCACCGGCACAGGCTATAGCTGCACCACTGATGAAAAGTATCGTTGTAATGAATATTTTTTGGGTTAGCATACAAAAATGCTTATTGTTTGTCATACATTACTCCATTATCTTCTGGATTCAGCATCTTTTATCTTTTCAATTTCACGCAACTCAAAAATTCGGTTTTAAGCAAGTAGTTGACAATCACTCCCAATACGCTGATCGTAAAAAGAAATCCGAAAAAAATACTTGGTTCAGTAAAAGCAGCTGAAATAGCCATAAGGAAAAAATGTATAGTTGATTGTGTTTTGAGTAATGGAGTATCGAAAACCGATATAATAAAGGTTTTTCTGAGAAGCAGATTTTATAATCGAATCCATTGACCGACCGTTTCTACTGCTTTTCCTGTGCCAAAATGCTCTATGAATATTTTAAAATAATATAGCTCTTCCTTGCTCCGAACTATTGGGTAACTGCTCTGAACTTTTTTTAACTCTTCATCCTGAATCATTGCTTCAAAATAAGCAGGCAAAACATTTGCGGAACCGGAGCCTTGAGAAAATTCTTGTTTGAGACGCCAGACGATTTCTTGGGGTAATACATTTTCATATGCTTTTCTGAAAATCCATTTTTCGATTTTTTGATCTCCTTCCGGTTTTTGTTTATATTCACCAGGAATTCGCATGGCATATTTGAGCAGTTCTCCGGATATCAAAGGCGTAACCACCCGGACGGAATGGCATAAATTCATTCGGTCAAGGCGTAATGACGCATTATTATGTAAAAAGCCGATACATTTCATTTGTTGTTCGAATAATTCTTCAGTTGGAAAGTCTTTAAGATATAAGTACCCGCAAAACACTTCATCACCGCCTTCTCCGGAAAGCAGGACCTCTATTCCTTGTTCCCTTGCATATTTAGAAATGAGATAATTCGACACAGCGCTTCTCACCAAAGAAGGGTCAAAGGATTCCAGGCTCCAAATGACTTGGGGCAGTACCGCCAGAATTTGATCAAGGCCTACAATCAATTCATGGTGGTTGGAGCGGATATGGTCGGCCATTAAACGGGCGTATGTAATGTCTTCACTTTCTCCCACACCCAGGGCAAATGTCTTCAAGCGTGCATCCTTTCCAAATTTTTCCCGAAAGGCATTGCCGGCCAGCCAGGCAATAACACTGCTGTCTATTCCGCCACTGAGAAGACTTCCCGTGGGTGCTTCAAATTTTACCCGATTTTGGAAACTGCGCCGGATAATGTCTCTGATGGTTTCCGCCATTTCGTTGGGGTCGCTATGCAAAATTTCAGGCTGACGTTTCGGAAGTTCGTCAAACCGGAACAGCGTGCCCGTGCTGTCCATGTAATGTCCCGGCGGAAATTCATGTATATCATCCGTAACCACTGTTAAACTTTTGAGCTCGGAAGACAGATAAAGCGATACGTCCTTTGTCCCATAAAAAAGGGTTTTGATACCTAAAAGATCTCTGGCCGCAAATAGGTTCTCTCCGTCGGATATCACGAAAGCGAAGATAGCATCGTCCAAATGCTGAAACATTTCATGACCGTACTTTATGAATAGGTTGATAATCAACCGCTCTTCTTTGAATGGGCCGTGCGTGATCCCGTGAGTTTTACACAGATGGCCGGAGTTGCCCATTTGTCCGTCGTAACAAATGGAGCTGTTTTTATTATCCCCTGGACAAGTAACAGGCACGGGATCTTTATCCGGATGCGCCTCAGGGCAGTCGGCTCTCAGATAGTTCTGGGCCATTAAGATCCGTTTACCTTCAAATTTTCCTGACAAATACGGACCTCGATGACCTATCCGTTGGAACATTTTTTTCAGCTCAATAGGATCTTGTTTATTCAATATTACGGCAAAACCACTCATATTAATTTTAATCTCCCATACATAATATCACTTCTTAATTTCGAAGATTCCCACTATTCCGTGTCCAAATCCCGTTCCGGGTTGAAGATCGGTTTCAAGCTTGCGAAGAGAGAAGCCCAGGTGAGGCTCTATGACATTGGCCCGAACATCGCCCCAGGGCACCCATCCAACCCCTTCAATAACTCTGCGCATGGCTTCCATGGCTTCTTTTAGAGAGTCCGGATAATAGGGCATAATTTTCAGGACATCATTTAATTTTTCATCTTCTGTATCATAGTTGCTAAGCAGTAAAATCGTATAGTTTACCAAGGTGTTGCAGCACATGAAAAACATTTCAAAAAAATTGTTCAGATGATCAAACCCCGGCCGGGGCACATAATCCACCAAAAGGCTTTCAAGATCTGTACGAACATATCCCTCAAAGAGTGAATTTACCGGAAGTCGCAACTTCGGGCAATTGGCGTTGTAGTCCCTGGTATCCATGTGGCGGCCAATGAATATGGAACGATCAAAAAACTTGATCGGCTCGATCGTAACCCCTGATTCCTTGGACGCCCGGTCAATAATTTTCATAATTTCATCTTTTGTTATCAGTCGTAACGGAAAGGATGAAATCTCCATTTGATCCCGCTCTTCCTCGGGATAAATATAGGAAATGCGATAATCCATGAAATATTCTTGGTCAGCGGGATGATGCCACAGATCCTGCCATTCACAGGTATAACGACCCAGCCAGTCCCCTATAAAAATCGCCCGCTCCGGTGCATGTCTGGCAATATCGGCAATGATTTTCACGGACTGATGGTCATGAAAGTGTGAGAAGGTACCGTAGGAGGTAAAATATACATCAAAAGGAGGACTTTCGGTGATCTCAGGCGTCAGGCCGTTTGAGATGTCTGCTTGAATAAACCGTGTTTTTGGGAGCTGACCGATATATTCTTCGGCCTGCTGAAGAAGATCCGGGTTAATATCGGCACCCACATATTCTTGAAGCATGTCCGGTGTAATGGCAGCGGTAATGAATTCGAAAAGACCGGGATCTTTGGTGGTTACATTCATTAACAGATCGTATCCGTCGGCGCTGCCGCAACCCAGATCAAGAATACGTATTCTTTCAAGGTTTCTTTTCTTTTGTTCCACCAAATTACTCAGTGCAGGGCGCAGAAAAATAGCCGTGTTCTGATCTTCCCAAAACCTTCGAACATTGTCATATTTTCCAGCCAGTCCGCTTGCTTTTTCATATTTTCCCGTGCTGTGTGCCTGTGTATATGCCTTCTTTTCTCCCTTTTCTCCCACGATTTCTCCTATCCCGGATTTGACGGCCAAAACAATATATCATGGCGAATTTCTAATTTTTCATAATCTCAAGGGCCTGAAACGCATCTTTGCAATACGCATCCGCTCCGATTTGTGCCGCAAATTCCTTGGAGGTCGGGGCGCCGCCAATAAGAACTTTAACCTTATTTCGAAGTCCTTGTTTTTCCAGTTCCCGGATTACGTCTTCCATATTCCGCATGGTTGTGGTTAAAAGCGCCGAAAGTCCTAAAAACGGAGCCTTGCTCTCTTTGACCGCATCCACGATGCGATCCGTGCTCACATCAGATTTTAAATCGATAACGTCGTAGCCCGCACCTTTTAACATGATGGCAACAATATTTTTCCCGATGTCGTGAAGGTCGCCCTTTACAGTAGCAATTACAAATTTGCCCTTGCTCTCCACACCCGCCTTAATCAGATGAGGCGCCAGCAAATCCATGGCCAACCCCACACATTCGGCAGAAGCCAGCATGTCCGGGATCAGATACTCATTTTGCTCAAATTTCTCCCCCACTATTTCCATGGATTCCGTCAATGATTCGATTAATATCCTCTTCGGATCTATATTTTGATTCAATGCCTCATTCACCAGTTCGGTGACTCCCGGCTGACCTTCCAGTCCCGGATCAAAGCCTTCGTCTTCAGCTTCCACTCTTCCCTGAATGACATTAAATGCGATTTTTTCTAAAAATTCATCTGGATTCATCACCCACTCCTCTGCTCTTGTTCGTTTGTTGTTGCAAAATAACACTTCTGAAATTATACATTTTTTTGAAATTAAAAATCTTTTAATAGCTAATGATTTATGCCACTTCCATGGAATGCCGGAATATTGGAATATTGGATAAATCGGAAACAAACCATTTTAATTGTAGAAAAATCCTTCAAACCCATTATTCCATTACTCCATCATTTTTACCCCGTGAAACTTTTTTCTATTTCACCGGGGCCATTATTCCAATTGGGCCTGCCCGCTCGTGCCTTGCAATGGCAGGCGGGGCGAAGCCCTTAGGTTGTTTTTAAGCCCGGCAAAAGTCCCGGCACCTTATTATATATGCGTTCCACCACATCTGAATCCAGATGAGGTGCCGGTTCGGCTTCCAGTCGAGCCATATACTCAAGCGCATTTTCGATAACCTTGTCTTCCATGTCCTTGGTTTCAAATTGATACGGGTCGGAGACATCCCCGCTGTGCATGGCCTTACGGGCATGACGGGCAAAAAGTCGATGGCTTGAGGCCATGACTTTTTTTACCATATGAAGCGTGTTATCAATCTCTGTTGGATTGATCTTAGGCTGTCTAAGGCAATGCTTGATTTTTCCAATCTGTTCATTGTCGAGAACCGCCTGAAGCGGGCAAAAACAATTGGTCCGATCCAAAAGCCCGAACGCATAATGTATATACTGTGCTCCGCTCATTGCCATGTAAAGATGGGTAAAGAGTTTCTCAAACATGGCCTGCATTCCCGGCACACGGGCATCGCCCACACCAGCACTTGAATAGCAGGGTATCTTATAGTAACGGGCGAGTTGAACGCAGTCGATATTATACTGATTGAATTCCGGGCAGCCGTAAAGGTCATGAAGATCATCCAGACGTGCCCGAACCGGAACGCTGCCATAAAGGACCGGCGCCCCTTCTCTGATCAGTTGCGTCAGGGTAATGCCGGCCAGAATTTCGGCGTTAATCTGTGCAACCATTCCCGCTTCCTGGATGGGTGCCGATGATCCTCCCTGGGGCGAAGAAGAAATAACCAGGGGGAGCCCTGCTTCAACAATAGCAAATACTTTTTCCGATGTGTCATCCACGATTTGAAGCGGGCTTTTAAATACGCAGGCAATAAAAGAAATAATTGGATTGTCTGTTAACGCTTTTTTACCTCCTGCAATGATTTCTGCCATGGTTACCACATCGTCGAAATGCGCAAGGCTGGTCAATCCGGCCTGGACATGTTTGGTAATATTATTGAGACTGGCAAAGAATTTATTCACATCATGGTTATCTGATGTGATTTCGGGATCCTGGATGTTCAATGGTCGAATGAAGAAATCAAGATGCTCCAATTTGTCGCAGAGTTTTGCGGCACGGCTTAACAAGGCGGTGCTGCCGCGACGTTCTGTGTACCGGGGCACTTTTACTTTGACAGAGCTGTCTTTTTCACTGACGAAATCCTCCATCTCGGTATCGAGCCAGATATTTGCTTCAGATCCTGATCCAAAATAAGCACGTGGAATTTCAGCATCGATAAACAGGCGATTTTCCGGTTTTCTTGCTCCTAAAACAATCCGGGAAGGTGCTTTTGCAACAGCTTCTTTGATAAGACCGCCCGGAAAACTTACCCGCCAGCATTTCGCATTCGAATCGCTTTCTTCCCGGACGTTGGCGCCGTGGCTCTTGAAAAGCTTGGCCGCACACTCGTTATAGCACCAGATGCCCGGATCGGACAGTATGTCCAGTGACGATTGATCCAGCCATTTCACGTGGTCCTGATTCAACCGCTCGTAAGGCTTGACCAATACACCTTGTCTAAATGATTCAACCACTAGTTCCTCCTATAGATTTTTTACTTTCGGAAACTCCTCATATACCGGCGGCAATGCCGATCTTTTCCGGCCAATACTTCCCCTGTTTTTACCGCATCCATTAACGTTTTATCCAAAGGATCGATAATGGCGGCATCAAGCCCCGCAAAGATACACATGTGCAGGTAGGCAACATTAAGCCTGCTCCGTTCGGGTAAGCCGTAGGATACGTTTGAAAGTCCCGTTACGGTCTTGGCGCCTGGAAATTTTTCTTTAATGGCGGTTAACGTTTTTAGCGTAACCATTCCCGAATTTATATCCGTACTGATCGGCATGACCAATGGATCGATAAAAAGATTTTGAATAGACAGGCCATATTTTTCACAGGCGCCGAGGATTGTATCGCAACACCGGAGCCTTCCGTCCACCGTTGTTGAAATACCGCTTTCATCCATTGCCAGTGCAATTAGAAAAGAATCATGTTCGGCGGCAAGGGGCACGACCGCCTCCAGGTTAGACTTTTCAGCCTTGACGGAATTGATCATGGCAGGTTTGTTATTTAGAATTTTAAGTCCGGTTTCCATTACCTTTGGATCCGCACTGTCAATGCAAATCGGTGTGTTGATGTGTTCTTGAATACTTTCAACCGCCCATTGGATAGATTCAATTTCATCTTCAAGAGATCCCACGCCGGTACCCACATTTACATCAATAAAGTTTGCGCCGGATTCCGCCTGTTTTTTTGCCAGATCGACAAGGTTTTCCGTCTCGCGATTTAAAATGATGGATTTTGCAGAAGAAAGGGTTGCGTTAATTTTTTCCCCGATGATGATCATATATGAATACCTCTTTACATTATACCAGGTTGCAGTCCGGGAATTTTTTTGCGGATGATATCTCGTATTTCAGAGGTGAGCACCGGAGTTTCAGGTCGTCCCAAAATTTCCCTTGCTTTCTCTGATGCACGGATCCGTGAAGATTTTGCTCCCTCTTCCTCCCAAGTTTCCCTATTATTCCTGTCGCTGAGTTGGGGCTGGTACTGCTCGGTTCGCATAAATTTTCGGGTGTGGCGATTTGAAACAAAATGCCCCCCCGGTCCGGCCTTTTTTAAAACATCAAACGCCAGGGTTTCTTCATCAACCGTGATTCCTTCGACAGCACGCATGACCATCCCGATAATTTCGTTATCTATGACAAGCTTATCATATGAAGCCGTCATACAAAATTCGAGGAACCCCGCGGCATCATGAATAAAGTTGCCGCCGGCCAGCGCCACCATCAAACCGGTCAATGCTGATTCATAACCGGACTGTGAATCGTTGATTTTGGCATCAGACATGCCGGCGGTGGAATATAAGGGAAGGTTGTAGAAATTTGCCATCTGAGCTGAAGCGGCATTCATCAGACCCATTTCAATGGCGCCGGACAGGTATTTCATGTCGCGAAGATCAGTTATTGAAGATATGCATCCGTATAACACCGGAGTGCCCGGATTCACCAATTGGGTGAGCATAACCCCGATAAGGGTGTCCACGTTTTGCACCACCAGATTGCCGGCCAGTGTAATGGGCGCGGTGGCACCGCAAAGGGGCTCTACCGGTACAACCACGGGTATACCTTGCCTTGCAACCTCTATGGCTAACTGACCATAGCTTTCATCAAGCATAAACGGGCTGATATTGCAGGTTACCATGGAAATAAACGGGCGCTGTCTGAGTTTTTCCGGAGAACCTGCAATAAGTTCCGCCATTTTGATTACATTTCTCACCCCTTCCAGGGTATAGACGCCGCCCATTACATGCTTGCGGGTATTATTGAGCGCAGCACCGAACCGGTTCACATCTACCGTTTCAACCGGCAGATCATTGGGATACACATTGAGCATATAAAAATGTATGTTGTCCAGAGCATCCACCATCCGAGCCATGTTCTTGATGTCTTCCAATCTGGACCGTCGTGCGGTTCTTTCCCCGGGTTCCTGAACATTAAGGGCGGTACCCCCGGTTCCCATATAAACCTTGTTGCCGCCGATTTCGCAGTCCAGTTCGCCGCTGTCCTCTCTGCCGCAAAGATGAACAACGGAAGGGGCCGGTTTGAGCAGTTCCATAACCAGCTCCGGATCGAATTTGGCTATTTTGCTTGAATCATTGATGCTGGCTCCCGCTTCTTTAAAAAGGTCCAGTGCCTCCGGGAAATTCACCTGTACGCCAACTTCCGAAAAGACTTTAAGGCTTGTTTTATGTATTTTTTCCACATCCTCGTCGCTTAACGGCTTATACTGGCCTCCGTTGAGTCCCTTTCGGATCTTCATGCTTTTTTCCTTTCTTTCTTAGGAGCTCTCCTTGCCGGACATTCCGTCCTGCCACAGTCCCAGCAAGGATTATAAGGCGTCTCGCCATTGGAATGTATTCCAAATACACCCGAAATAGACTTGCGGGGAGTCATAAGGCATGAATCATTCAGTTCAACTTCAACGTCCTGTGGCTCTATTAGGCTAAAAAGTTTTTTCTGTTCGGTAACCGGCCAGTCACAATACCCCGGACTGAAACACAGGGTCACCTGTTTGCCCTGATTTTTATATTCATCCTTCATATGCCGATGAAACGTAGCCACCATATTATCGGCAGCCACAGATGCCATGGCATCTAAGATGTACGCTTCTGCCAAGTGCTTTTTGTCCATGAGTCGATTGATTTCGCCGTCGATGCCATCACCTAACGTTGCGATATAAAATATAATATCGTCACAGTTTTTTAACATTTTTGAAAGTTTCGGACTTTTAAATTCCGGTCCTTCTTCAAGATGAACCGTTCCCTTTTCCACCGAATCGATCCCCGTGTTCTGGTGATACAAAGAAGGTTCGACAAGTTTTTCAAACATTGTTTCCATTTTTTCTATTTTCACGCGGGTCGAATGGGAAATGTTGCCGAATTCGTCACCCCCCAAGCGCCTGGCTAACTCATCTTTTTCTATGATCGGTATGATTTCCATCTTAAGATCTCCTTTTTATTCACATAGTTTTATTTCAATCAAGATATATTATACAAAAATAAGGTTATTATAAATAGATTTAGCTCAAATGATTATAATAGAAATTATTTTTTGTAAAGGTTTTTTTGAAAATATCCGGACAGGGGTGGTTTGCTGAGGTTCTCAGCGATCGAGAAAAAAATAAAATCCGTAGGACTATTTGACCTCCAAATCCTGGATGTCAAGCATATCGGTCAGCACGTTTAGGGAACGCACGATCTGTTCTTTTTTGGCGTTTTCAGTTTGTTTCAAACCATCAATGATTTTTTGCTGGATGGGGGGCGGGGCATGTTCGGCCAATTTCTTTCCGGCTTCGGTGAGCTGGATGGTAATCACGCGGCGATCCGGAGAGTTTCGCATTCGTTCCGCAAGACCTTTCTTTTCCAAGCGGTCCACAACTCCGGTGACGGTGCTGGATTTGACCATCATATGATTGGCGATTTTGGATGGCGGTAAAGGGCCATGCTCATAAAGTGTTAAAATGCAGTTGAGCTGTGCCGCGCTTACCTGATATTTTTTGTTTAATTCTTTGGTATAGAGTTCGCTGGCCTGAATGAGCCTGCGTATCGAATAGATGATCTGCTGGGTATAATCAGACGGAAAGATTTTATTTATAGTATTTAGATTGCCGCTGTTGTCAGTTGACATAATATATTGTTCCTGTTAAAAACTTTTTACCTGAAACAATTTATTACTTCAAACAAATCAATAAAGCAATATAAATTATGTCCTCTATACTTTTTTCTAATATTTATACCCAGACGGCCTTTTTATGAAACCATCAAAGAGACCATGATCAAACTAACGCGTGTTTTTAAAACATTTGACGGCGGCAGTTCCTATGCGGTCAAAGATCTTTCTTTAACTGTGGACGTGGGTGAAACTCTGGTCCTTTTGGGGTCATCGGGTTGCGGTAAAACCACTACCCTTAAAATGATCAATCGCCTGATTGAACCGACCCAAGGAATCATTGAAGTCGGCGGGAAGAATGTCATGGATCATAACCCCGTGGATTTGCGTCGTCAAATCGGTTATGTTTTTCAGGGAATCGGTCTGTTCCCCCATATGACCATTGAACAAAATGTTGAAATTGTTCCACGGCTCCTGGGATGGTCAATCCGTTCCCGGCGAGAGCGCATGCAGGAATTATTAGAAATTGTCGGACTCCCGGCCGAGAGTTTTGCCCAAAGATTTCCAGATGAACTCTCCGGTGGCCAGCAACAGAGGGTTGGCGTTGCCCGCGCCCTTGCGGCAAACCCTGCTTATTTACTCATGGATGAGCCGTTCGGCGCTCTTGATGCCCTCACCCGTGAAGCACTCCAGCAAGAATTGTTAACCCTGAAAAACCAGCTTAAAAAGACGATCGTCTTTGTAACCCATGATCTTCATGAAGCCCTCCTGATTGGTGACCGCATTGCAATCCTGCATGAGGGCAATCTTGAACAGATCGGAACGAAAGAGGATATATTGGACACTCCGGCAACCCAATTCGTACAAGATTTATTTACGATAAAACGGCAGGGCACTTTGATATAAAGGGACACGACCTATGAGCTTAGATGCTGTGGTTGCGTATGTGGTCGAACGATTGCCGGAACTCTGGCTTCGAACCGGGGAACATCTCATGCTGACAGGATGCTCTACTCTGGCAGCCATGTTTATCGGAGTTCCCATCGGTATTCTACTTTTTCGGGCCACCTGGCTGCGAGGGCTGCTGATGGGAGTCATCGGTATTCTTCAGACAATTCCAAGCCTGGCCATGCTGGTCTTTTTACTGGCGCTGCTCAAGAAAATCGGTGTACTCCCTGCCCTCATTGCCCTTACCGTCTACGCGTTACTGCCGATTGCCAGAAACACCCTTACCGGACTGGAAGAAGTCTCCAGTGAAATAATGGAGGCTGCCCAAGGAATTGGTATGCAAGAATACCAGCAACTCTTAATGGTCAGAATACCTTTGGCCGCACCGATGATCGTAGCCGGCATTCGAACTGCCGCAGTGGTGGGGGTGGGGATTGCCACCCTTTCGGCGTTCATCGGAGCCGGCGGACTGGGCCAATTCATTAATCGAGGCCTGGCGTTAGCCAATACAAATCTTATTCTTCTCGGTGCAATTCCCGCCGCACTGCTCGCCCTGGTGGTGGATTTTTCCATCGGGGCTTTTGAGTGGGGGGTTCGACCGAAAAGAAAAAGGGATAAAAAAGGATCACTTCAGTGGTTGATGCGACGACTGGCCTTTATGTTACCCGTTGCTCTGGTTCTGATCAGCATCACTGCCTACTTCACAAAACCCGGATGGGTTTTACAATCAGCTACGCAATTGAAAACGGGTCACAAAATTATCAGGATTGCAACCAAAAACTTTACCGAACAGCTCATCCTCGGGGAGATAATGGCTCAGCTGATTGAGACAAAGACCGATTTAAATGTGGAACGTCGTTTTAATCTTGGCGGTACAATGATTTGTCATAGCGCCCTTGTCAATGGAGAGATCGACCTTTATGCCGAGTACACGGGGACCGGATTGACTGCGATTCTAAAACATCCGGTAATTTCCGACCCCGAGGAGGCGTTGAGCCGTGTAACAAAGGCTTACCATGAACGTTTTGATGTTCAATGGCTTAAACCTTTCGGATTTAACAATACATACGCGATTACGGTCCGTAAAGCGGATGCAAAGAAAAACCACTGGAACCGGATCTCAGATCTTGGAAATACTGCCATAAAGCTGCGGGCCGGTTTCACGGCAGAATTTGCTGAGCGGCCGGATGGTTATCCGGGACTCCGCCGGATCTATGGCTTTCGATTCGGTGAGGTCCGGGATTTTGATCCTGCACTCATGTACGAAGCCGTGGCCCAAAAGGAAGTGGATGTGATCTGCGCCTTTGCCACTGACGGGCGTATTGCAGCATATCATTTAAAGCCGCTCAAAGATGACCGGAATTTTTTCCCTCCATACCATGCCGCCCCTGTCATCAGAGAAGAAATCCTGAAAACCCATCCGGAACTTGGTGATGTGCTATCACTTTCCGGAGGACTCATTGACAATGCTACGATGCAACGTTTGAACTTTGAGGTGGATGGGAAAAAAAGAAGAACCGCTGAGGTGGTAGAAGAATTTTTAAAAGCAAAGGGAATTCTTTAAAAATATAGGTTGGAAAAAACAGACCCTAAATTTTTTTTTAACAGGGGCGAATTCATTTTACAGAATTGCCTTTAGATTTTTTCTTGATTTTCAGATAAATGCAATCAACACTAATTGACGTCGGCTTTGTAGTTTGGCAAAAAATGTCGGGTTTTGAAAAGCAAGATTCTTACGAAATATTCAATGTATCCCAACAAATGCCATGTCTGAGGTAACAAATGAATATCTTAAAAATTATCTCGACTTGATATTTACAGTTCGAATTTGATATCTCATGACTTTCGGCCATTCAGATTAATAGTTGACTTTAGTTAGGATATAGTGTATATTGTTGCGTATGCTGAACGAAGCCATGTGCAACCATAAGATGAAGATTG
>Ga0307929_1000299_pt1 | contig 52155 bp, 44 predicted proteins | sample AceLakmetage1330_FD_203160 | JGI IMG/M metagenome (GOLD analysis project Ga0307929, IMG submission 203160) | Saline water microbial communities from Ace Lake, Antarctica - #1330 | ecosystem: Environmental > Aquatic > Non-marine Saline and Alkaline > Saline | place: Antarctica: Ace Lake... | reverse complement strand
TCCAGACCGGCAAGAGTGGCGGCAGAATCAATAGCATCATCGAGAGTACCGAGCTTATCAACAAGGCCAAGTTCAAGTGCCTTCTCGCCATCGAAGACTCTGCCCTCTGCAATACCTTTTATTTCTTCGGAGGTGATTGAACGACCGTTGGAAACAATGCCAAGAAACTGCTCATAGCCATGATGGAGAGTGATTTCAATAGCTTCTTTTAATAAAGGTGAGAGGGGACGGGTAATATCTAGTGCCGCTGCAAGGCTTGTTGTGCCGACGCCGTCGCTATAAATTCCGAGCTTCGAGAGTGAGTTTTCAAAGGTCGGTATGGCTGCAAAAATACCTATGGAGCCCGTGAGAGTGACTGGAGATGCCCATATCTCATCGGCATCTGCTGCTATCCAATAGCCGCCGGATGCCGCCATGGCACCCATTGAAATTACGATTGGCTTACCGGTTTTTTTATATTCAAGAATTTCCTGACGAATAACCTCCGAGGCAAAAACAGATCCTCCTCCCGAGACAACACGAATGACAATACCATTAATTTTACTGTTTTCACGAGCTTGTCGTATAAGAGAGGCCATTGTATCGCCTCCTATCATTCCGACTGGTTGGTCGCCATTTAGAATTGCGCCTTCAGCGATAATAATACCGATGGAACCATCTTCATCGGGTGGGGAAGTAAAAGAACGGGAAATGGTGCTGAGGTAGTTGTCCAGGGTAATATGTTTGAAGTTACCTTTTGTATCTCTTCCACTGAGTTTTGTGAGAAACGAACGAAGCTCTGCTCGTGTTTTTAAGCCATCAACCAGTCCTGATTCCAGGGCCAGTTTTGCAGAATCACCACCGGCGGTAGCAAGTTCCGAGGCGATGTTTTCCGTATAAATATGAATAGCATCCGACTTAAGGTCCCGTTCCCGGATAATATCGGTACTGATTGTGCTCCAGAGAGCGTTGAGCCAGGTAAGGTTCTGGGTGCGTGCTTCTGTTGACATGGAGTTTCGCATAACGGGTTCAAGGGCTGACTTGAAGGCACCGACCCGAAAAATATTGTAGTTAATTTTTAATTTATCGATGGCATCCTTAAAAAACAGTCGAAAGGTTCCAATACCATGCAGGTCTACGCCACCCATGGGGTTAAGATAAATTTCCGAGGCAAAACTTGCCAGATAATAGGCCTTTTGCTGGTAGAAATCTTCAGCTGCGATGATTTTTTTACCACTGGATTTAAAATCATTTAAAGCCGTTCCCATGGTCTGGAGTTGATTCAGTCCAACTGAACCAAGTTTACTTAAGTCAAGCAGGATAAAGGTGACATTGTCATCGGTTGTGGCTTCTGCAATTGCATCAAGAATATCTTGAAAAAGAGTTTCAGATGGGAAATTGTCAAATCCAAGTTTATCATTTATCATTGTTGAAAGTGGATCACTTGCCTGTTTTTCTTCAACAATATTTCCTGCAAGACTGAGTATTAAAGCCCCGCTGTTTGAAATAGTAAGGTCATTTGTGGTTGAGCGGGATGAGAATGAGATAAAGAGGAAGATCAGCAGTCCAATAAACGCGATATTGAGTGTCAATACTCGTATAGTCGTGAGAAATTTGCCAACCCAGCGAAAAATATTAAAAATAGAACTTAGTAGATCTTTCATAGGAGTATGTTTGTACCTTTGTGAAGTCCTTAATAAACGGTTATTTAATTTTGGATGATGGTGTAAATAATAGCAAGCGTACTACTGTAAGTAAACAGACTTTTCCAGCACGTCTATAAAAAAGGAAGGTCAAGTTGTACAGGTATCTTTTCCGATTTATCGTTAAGGTTTGAAAGAGTAACACCCAGAAGACGAATTTTCACCCTTCCAGCATCAGTTGCTTTAAGAAGTTGTGGGATATACTGCATGATTTCATCATAACTATACACTGGAACAGAGGAGGTGTACGATCTGGTCACCGTGGTGAAATCATGGTAGCGAACCTTCAGGGTGATTGTGGTTCCTCCGCAATCCTTATTTTGAAGTGCGCATGCAACCTTGCGTGCAAGGCCTCTCAGTATTTCTTCTATCTCTTCCATATCATCGATATCCGAGTGGAAGGTCGTTTCTGTACCAATGGATTTTCGTCCTTTTCTCGATTCCACCGGACGATTGTCTATTCCACGGGCAATACCATGGAAGAACGCTCCGGCCTTTCCAAAGAAACGAACAAGCTCGACTTTTTCAAAGCGAAGCAGATCCTTGCCGTGGCGAATACCAAGAGAATGCATTTTTTTCTCAGTTACCTTGCCTACACCAAAGAATTTTCCGATGGCGAGTGACTCCAGAAATGGTTGTGCCTCCTGAATGGTAATGATGGTCAATCCATCGGGTTTGTTTATATCGGATGCTACCTTTGCCAGAAATTTATTGTAGGAAACTCCTGCGGAACAGGTGAGTCCAACCTCATGAAAAACCCGACTACGAATATGGTCCGCAGTGGCTGCTGCAGAATGCATACTTTCGTGATCCTCTGAAATATCAAGAAATGCTTCATCTAAAGAGAGGGGTTCAATATGTGGAGAACAGCTTTTAAATATTTCCATAATCTGCTTGGAAACTTCCTTGTAACGATCTTTTCGGGGACGGACAAAAAGTGCATGGGGGCAGAGTTTAATGGCTCTTGCCGCTGAAAGGGCCGAGCGAACGCCGAATTTTCTTGCCTCGTATGAACATGCTGCAACCACTCCTCTCCCTTCAGGATTTCCACCAACGATAAGGGGTCTACCAGAAAATTTAGGGTTATCCATCTGTTCTATCGATGCAAAAAAGGCATCCATGTCAATATGAACTATATAGCGGTTCTCAGTCATAAAAAGAATAGGGGCAGCGACAATAAAAGATAATGATGTGGGATGCTATACTATGCTACAGTGTGACTAAAGTGAAGGTTTTTAGTAATTATTCAGCAAGAGCATCAATTTTAGGAGAACAGGGAATGCGTCAGATATTAGTAGCTAGTGAATTGTTTGGTGGACTTCCTCAGGAACATCTGGACGAAATAGAGAAGATTGCAGTGATAAAGCAGTATGGTCGTGGAGAGTCAGTCTTTTTTGAAGGTGATCCCGGAACCGGATTTTATATGGTGGCCACCGGACGGGTAAAAATATTTAAAACATCCCTGTCAGGAAAAGAGCAGATACTTCATATCTTTGGATCGGGAGAGCCGTTTGGTGAGGTTCCTGTTTTTCATGATCAGCCGTTTCCAGCCAATGCAACAACTCTTGAAAAAACCAGTTTGATATTTTTCCCCCGGAAAGATTTTGTGGATATTGTTCACACCATGCCTTCACTTGTTATGAATATGCTGGCCGTACTTTCCATGCGTCTGCGTCGTTTTGCAACTCAGATTGAGAATCTTTCGTTAAAAGAAGTTCCTGCACGGCTGGCTGGATATCTATTGTATCTAGCTGAAGAACAAGGAAATGTTGAACGGGTGGAGCTTGATATTTCAAAGGGACAACTGGCAAGCCTGCTGGGTACAATTCCTGAGACATTGTCCAGGATCTTTGCGAAAATGAGTGAAGAAGGACTGATCAGTGTGGATGGGAAATTGATTAGTCTCCTTGATCTAGAAGGTCTGGGACAGAAGGAGTAGTTCTTTTGAACCTGGCAAGGTATTGCCGTCTTCTGGCGTTTTTCTCAGAAACCGACCTTTCCTGAATCCTAAATTTTCTTTTCATTGTAACAACTGCAAGTCGTGGAATCGGTGGAGGAAGGGTGCCGCCGAAAAGAAGCGGGCGAAAGGTGATAAACTGATACCGTTTGTCCTGAACGACCACGATTGGAGGTGAGTGGTGCCCCTCGAAGTAGTCATAGCCTTCCTTGATGTTCTTCCAGAAATCGATCCATTTTGAATCCTTGTGGGCCGCCATCTTTTTATCAGTCATTCTGAATGGAAAAATATGTACTGGAACCTGTCGCTGTCCTGCAATAATGGCAGATTCTACAATTGCATATATTTCATCCATACGAAAATCTGCCATGGCAAAGCAGCCAACGGAAGAACAGCGGCCATGGATCATAAGAAGACTGCCGGTCCGCTTATGGCTCCTGTCGTATTCGTTTGGAAATCCCAGGTTGAAAGAAAGGTGATAGCTGGAATTAGGGTTTAACTGGTTTGCTCCAACGGTGTAAAATCCCTCAGGGCTCTGTTTATCTCCTTCCCGTATTTTTGGCCCGATATCTCCGGAATGATGACAGATGGTATAGGATCTAAACATGGTATAGGTAAGCCCCTGCCGTAACCATACTTCGAGCGTTTTTTCTTTTTTGAAAATCCTGATAAAAACCGGATCACCCAGATTCGATCCTTTTTTCTGCATTGCCCGGATAAGGGTGGGGGCTACACGTCTATAAGCGTTTTGTGATTTATCGCTGGATGGAATCATCCCCCCTGCAGTAAATGCGGTAGCAGCTGGAAAGATAAATGAAAGAAGCAGGAGGGTTGTGAATAACGGGTGTTGCATTCTCTATATGGATTGAAGAAGTTAATAAGAATTACGGTTGTCTTGTACTGTTTTTTTTGTAACTATTCGGCGCAGGCTGGAAAGTACCCTTTACTCCAGGCTGTAACTGTTCAGATGTGCCTCATATTCGTTCATTTTGACATTCGAAGCATACTAATGCTATGTGAGAAGGTCAAAATGGGCGAAGATGGGGCACATCTGAACAGTTACTGTTTTTTTAAGCAGGAAAGGGAACAAAAGTCCAGAGAAATAGCAGTGTGGAGGAGAAATTAATTTCTTTTGGTTCCCTTATAGGTAAATGATTTGCTGATCATTGAGTAACAACTTCCCTTATCTATTCCAATATTTTTTCCACACGGGCATTGAATTTTATGGCCATTCAATTTTGAGTTGTACATCTTTGTGATACGATCCTTATGACAGCGAAGGACCTCTCCCTGGCCAATTTTATCATATTTCCAAAGTTTCTTTTTGCAGGCGGCGCAGCGGATGATCAGCATGGTGTAAAGAGAGAAGGTATATCCGGGGATCAGTAGAAAATTGTATTGATAAGTGATTCTGATGGTGGGGCAATACCGTTGGTTGGGTCATGGGTTTGTCGCTGTAGGCCAAACATGGAAAGGAGGTTGTCATCCATGCAGAATTTGTAACTTTGGGCGGAAATAATATTTCTGCTAATGGGACTGACCAGTTTTGCGGTAATATATAATATTCGATTGTTTATGGAATATGTTCCAACCATGATTGCTTGAACCGGCTGGTCGGCGGTGATTAGAGAAAGGTCTCTTGAAAGTATTGTTTCTCCATCTCCTTGACTTATTTTCATGGTATTGCGGAGGTTTATCTCTTTCACTGTGTAGCCGCGCTGAACCAGTCGTGCACCAATATGGCTTTGAAGTAAACGTCCCATCTGGGATGTTTTTTCTAACCTGTCCAGATCCACAAAGGTGGATGTGAGAATGGCATCTTCCGGGTGTCTTGGTATTAACGGAGGCATGGCAGAATCTGTGAGGTCATCGCTAATTCTGTTGCCTAGGGTGATCAGGTTGACATCTGCTCCGAGGAGGTTCTCAAGACGGGTGCAGTTCAATGATGAACAGCTGGAAAGCAGCATGCTGATACCGATAAGGATAAGGAACTGGTATGTTGATTTCATAGAAAAGAGTTTTATTGAGCAGTTGAGACCATGCGAATAGTTTTACCAGAAGGTGCGTTCTGGTAATGCCAGAAGTCTGGATCATTTATATAATAAATATCAGAGGTTCTGAATAGGTATTTTTCGTCGGTAACCATGGATGTGGATATGATTACTTCGTAATGACCATTTATGGGGCTTGTTGCAAATGCAATATCAAGTCCTGCCGCAAGGGCCATTGCCTGAAGAGTGCCGGGGGCATGACGGAATACCGATACGACAGCAGTGAGGGCTGTTAGGGTGCCAGGGGCCATGGTTTGACGGCCAGCGGCGTGATAGATTACCTGGACTTTATAATTGACTTCAATATCAGCCACTTTCTTATCGCTGCTTGTGGGGACACCAAAATTAACAAGTCTGGTGATAAGAAGATCACGGAAGCCTTCGTTGAATTGTGTCGTTCGCCCCTGTTCACAGGGCACTGCGTCGGTGCCGCAGGTGGTTTTTACAAAAACAGATCTGTCCACATAGTCACTGATGACCAGCTGATTGTTGATTTGATTTGCCACATCGCTTGCCAGTACATCCCAATGGTGTGCTGCCTGCATTTTTTGCTGTTCGCTGTAGGCATAAGAGGCCGGCTGGGGAATACGTGAACAACTGCAGAGAAAGAGTACAAGAAGAAGAGGAAGAACCGCACGCATTATAGAATATCCTTTCATTGTTATCGATCAATTTATGAATAGTTACATAACTCTATCGGATGATGACCGAAAAACTGAAGGAAAATTATTATAGGGACCACTCTTTCGCCTATGTCATCGTGTCTAGCTTTTGACGAAGTTGAGGTTCTGGTGGAGCACCAACAATCTGATCAACTACCGTTCCATTTTTAAAAAAGAGAAGACTTGGTACACCACGTATCTTATAGTGCATGGCCGTTCCAGGGTTTTTCGAGGTATCAAGTTTTGCAATAATAACCTTGCCGAGATACTCCTTTGAGAGCTTGGTGATAACGGGTGCAATAGCCTTACAAGGACCGCAGGTTGGGGAATAAAAGTCAACCAGTATCGGTAATGAGGAATTTGTGATAAAAGATTGAAACTCAGAATCATTGAGTTCCACAGCAACTGCGTTGGTCGTTCTGGGAAGCGTTTTTTTACATTTACCGCATATAGGAGAGAGGTGCTGTTTTCCTGCCGGGATTCGATTTTTTGTGCCACAGGAGGGACAGGTGTTAATAATAGAATTCATGGGGAAGAGTTCTCCGTGTATGTTTTTATAGAGGGCTTGTATTGCGTCATTATGAAAAAATGCGAATGAAATGGAGGTGTGTCAAGGGCGATTTCTCAGGAAGCAAAGAGAGCAGTTCGCTATTGCCCAAACACGAAGCAGTGTATATACTCTATATTGTTATGCCGTGATCCTGCGATGTTATAAAAAAACTTTTCCCTTAGTTGTTATTTTATGTCTATTGATTTACATACTCACTCCTGGTTTTCCGATGGTACCAAAAGTCCAACGGAACTGGTTCGTCTTGCTTCAAATAGCGGGGTTTCGGCCATTGCTATTACCGATCATGATACAATGGATGGGGTGGATGAAGCATTGACTGCCAGTGCAGAGTATGGGGTTGAGGTAGTTCCTGGCCTTGAAGTAAGCGTTACTCATAAAAAGAAACCACTGCATATTCTTGGTTATTATATGGATGCTGCCCATACTGAACTTGCTGCTGCGCTTGCTGTTTTGCAGGAGGCAAGGGATGGGCGAAATACAAAAATTATCCATAAATTGCAGGATCTTGGTATTCCTGTAACAGTTGAAGAGTTAAAAGAAATTTCAGGGCACGGACAGACGGGACGACCCCATATTGCAAAGCTTCTTATCAATCACGGGGTAGTACGCTCCATGCCTCAGGCATTTGATGAATATCTGAAGAAAGATTGTAAAGCGTATGTCCCACGGTTTGCCTACAGTGCAAAAGAGGCGATAGGTTTTATTACTCGAGCCGGTGGAATAGCTGTGCTTGCTCATCCCATTCAGGTGGATAAAACTCTGAATTCTCTTTCCTCCCTGTTGCCGGTTCTGAAAAGCTATGGGCTTGCAGGAATTGAAACCTATTATCCGACCCAGAAGAAAAAAATGCGGAAACGAATCAGAATCTTTGCAGAAGAAAATGATCTGCTGCTCACCGGAGGCAGTGATTATCATGGCGATATTCGTCCCGGAACTCGCCTGGCAGGTGGAAATAATGTCTATGTCTCTCCACTGTTATTAGTTGAAATGAAAAAACGACTAGTTAACACCTCGATTTAGAAAAAAATGCCATATTTACGGACAGACACAAGTTCGGTAACTCCATTAACAAAAGAACAATAATAAATAATTATGTATTCAATACTCGTAGTAGATGATGAACCCAATTACCTTGTCGTGCTTTCGGAACTGCTTCGTGACGAAGGCTTTGAGGTTTTTACTGCTCCCTCCGGAAAGGATGGAATGGCACAGGTCGGTGAAGTTGATCTTGATTTAGTAATCACTGATATGCAAATGCCGGGTATGGATGGGCTGCAATTTTTGGATAAAATCAAAGAGAGCAATCCAAATCTTCCGGTTATTATGATCACAGCTTTTGCAGAAGTTGAGAAAGCTGTTGCTGCCATGCAGGCGGGTGCCTACAACTATCTTGCAAAACCATTTTCCAATGATGAACTGCTGATCAATATCAATAAAGCGGTGCATCACTATTCTCTTCTTCGGGAAAACAGCAGGCTGCGTAAAGAGATGCTGGAACGTACCGGATATTCTGGAATGGTTGGAAAAAGCAGGCATATGCAACAGATGTATGAGCTGATTGAAAAGGTGGCACCCACCCCCTCATCTGTTCTAATTACAGGAGAAAGCGGTACTGGCAAGGAACTTGTCGCTAAGGCTATTCATTACAATAGCCCCCGAGCCGATAAACCATTCATCACCGTTAACTGCGCAGCACTTGCTGAAAATCTTCTTGAAAGTGAGCTGTTTGGACATGAGAAAGGTGCTTTTACCGGAGCGGTTGCCATGCGAAAGGGCCGTTTTGAAATGGCAGATACCGGAACTCTTTTTCTTGATGAAATAGGAGAAATTCCCCTGGCTCTTCAGGCAAAATTGCTTCGTGCAATTCAGGAAAAGAGTTTTGAAAGAGTTGGGGGCACAAAAACATTACAGGTTGATGTACGGATAGTCAGTGCGACGAACCGGGAGATTAAAGAAGAGGTAAGCAATGGAAAATTTCGTGAAGATCTCTATTACCGTCTGAATGTGATCCATCTGGCATTGCCTGCATTAAGAGAGCGCCAGGATGATATTCCCCTGCTTGTGAATTATTTTGTCCAAAGTGTTGCAGAGCGTCTTGATAAACCCGATCTTTCCATCACCAAAGAGGCCATGCGCCTTCTGGTGAGCCTTCCCTGGGAGGGGAACGTCAGGGAGCTTGAAAATACCATCGAACGAGCAGCCATACTCTGTGATGAAAATGAAATTCAGGGTGGCGATGTACAGCCTGAATCCCTAGGAAATGATAAACAAAAGGCCTTTGGTAGAGATCTTGATCTTGATCAGATTATTCCTGCCGGTGCAGGGCTGAATGATGTTCTTTATGCCATTGAGGATAGAATGTTGAATCAGGCACTTGATGATACGGCCTATGTTCAGGCAAGAGCTGCTGATAAGCTTGGAATTACGAAGAGTTTGTTACAGTATAAAATGAAAAAATATGGGATTAAGAAGAAAAAAGGGTGAGAGCCAGTAAAGCCCTGACCCATAAACTAATCTTTTATCCTGTCTCCCCAGTGTAGCTTGTTTCGTAAGATTGCAAAATAATCACGATCTGGAGATATGATAAGGCGCAAGGGCTGTTTTGCCGCCTCAACCTCAAGAGTATCTGTTTCGTCCATATCCCAGGCAGGTTGTCCATCCACAATAACCTTAGCTTTATGGCCATGTCTTGGCTTAAGGTTTGTTCGTAGTCGACTATGTGCCGGCAGAAGAACCGGGCGTGAGCCCAGCATAAAGGGGCAGATGGGGGTTACCAGAATGGAGGCTACTCCCGGGTAAACCAGCGGACCACCTGCTGAGAGATTGTATGCTGTTGATCCCGTGGGGGTGGAAAAAATCAGACCATCTGCTTTATAGGTCGTGATATATTCGCGATCTGCTCGTGTTGAGAGTTCGAGTACCCGGTCAAGGGTGTCCTTGCTGATAACGACTTCATTGAGTGCATACCGGGAATTTCCTTTTTTCCCGTTTTTGCTAAGCGATACCTTCAGCATCATCCGATTCTCAATAGTAACTTCCTTTGATATCAGCTCATCAACTGCAGCAAACGCCTCCTCTTGTGTTCGCTCCGTCAAAAATCCAAGATGTCCCATATTAATACCGAGTACCGGGATGGAGTGACGGGCCGCCTGATCTGCTACATGGAGAAGAGTTCCGTCTCCTCCGACGATAATAAGTACGTCCAGGTCATCACTTAAAGTATCAATGGAAACCGTGATTTCGTGTTGCTCGAGTCTTTGTGCTATGGTTTTGGCAAGAACCGCAGCAGGCTCGTAGTCTCTCTTCGCGACGATTCCGGCACGCTTGAGTGGTAGGACAGAGCTCGTTCGAAAGGCTTCGGAGAGTTGCGGCATATCAGCTTTGTCCAAGCTCTTTGGAGCGGTTTACTGCAGCTTCGATGGCATCCATAACAATTCCTTTAAATCCGCTGCGTTCAAGGACGTGTTGTGCCGCAATTGTTGTTCCACCGGGGGAAGTTACCATGGCTCTCAGTTCTGCGGGATGCTTTTTGCTTTCAATAAGGAGTTTTACAGATCCAAGGATAGTCTGGAGTGCTAATGTTTCAGCGGTGGGTCTTGGGAGACCTGCCTTGATACCGGCGTCTATCATGGCATCGGCAAAGGTGAATACGTAGGCCGGTCCAGAGCCTGACAGCCCGGTTACGGCATCGAGTAATGATTCATCGAGGCTGACTGATTTTCCAATTTTGTTAAGAATTTCCTCACAACGGAGTAAATCTTCGGGGCTTGTGTTTTTGTTACCGCTGAGACCAGATGCAGCTTCAAGAACCAGGGCCGGAGTATTGGGCATAACACGGATGACTTTACAGTCATCACGCTCAAGGCCTTGCTCGTAGAAGGAGATGGGGAGACCGGCGGCAATTGTGATGATCAGATGCTCAGGACCTGCAAACGCTTTACTTGCGGCAAGAACAATACCCATGATCTGTGGTTTTACAGCCAGAACTATTGTTGAACAGGTTTTCCAGATATTTTCACTGTCTGCAAAGCCTTTAATGGCGTAAGTCTCAGTCATATAGTCACGGCGTTCCTGGTTCGGTTCTGCAACGGATATTGCATCGGCCTGATATAAACCGGAATCGATAATGCCACGAATCAGAGCCTCACCCATCTGGCCGCCACCAATAAAACCAATTGTATTTGTCATAATACTGTCCTTTAGAGGTAAAAGTTTTGTAACTCTTCAGCGCAGACGGCACATTGTTTTTTCTGCATTGTACTTGCTGATTGGTTACAAAGTTTCCAGAATGTACCACGTCTAAGTTCAACAGTCTACAGAGGAAAGGAGGGCTTTTGATTCGAGATGAAATGTGTGGCCATTCGTGCTAAACTGATTTTATTCTGTTTCTAGTTGAGTTGTTTACTTCTATTTGGAGAGTTGGCAAATGAGAATAATAGTAATGGTTGTGTGTGTGGTGCTAGTAGGTGCTGCCCAGAGTTTTGGCGGATGCGTCGAGGGCGATTGTGTGAATGGTAACGGAACGTATGAATGGTCTGATGGCCAACGCTATACCGGAAGTATCAAAAACAAAGCACCCGATGGAAAAGGTTCCATGCTCTATCCGGATGGTGGCGAATATACGGGTGAGATGAAGGCCGGAGAACGCAGTGGTTCAGGTGAAATGAAGTTTCCAGATGGTAAGGCCTATAGTGGCGAGTGGGAGTATAATCTGATGAATGGTGAGGGAACCATGAACTGGCTTGATGGTCGAAAATATACAGGCCAATGGATGGATGGCATGCGTCATGGTCAGGGAAAATTGAGTTATCCCGATGGCAGGGTAAAAGAAGGTGAGTGGGAAGATGGCGACCTTCTTGACTGAAAAAATGTAAGAAACACAATGGAGAAAGAGTAATGATAAGTCAGGAACTGTTAGATATATTAGCCTGCCCCAAGTGTAAAAATGCTGTGGTACTGAATGATACGAAAGATGGACTTTTGTGTGAGAAATGTAAACTCCTTTATGAAATTAGAGATGATATCCCGGTGATGCTTATCGATGAGGCCGTCTCTTTAGCTCCTGAGGAATAAATCTTAGCAACCATGGAACTCACTTTTTTTCATCAACTGGATACGTTTCTTCGCGGATTTCCGTTGCTTCAGGAGTATGACCTGCTTGAGAGACTGGTTGTTGTCTGTATCTATGCGCTGCTTGCAAAGGTTTTTGATGTGCTTATTATTCGCTCTCTGCGAAAAGTGGCAAAAAAAACCAAGATGCATTTCGATGACTTTCTTATAGATTTTTTCCACAGACCCTTTCTTGTTTCCGTTATACTGCTCGGAGTTCTCCACGCCTGTTCAGTGGATCCGGCCCTTCCACATCTAGCTGGTTATATAATTCCAAATGCCACGAAGACGCTGATCCTTATTGCCTGGTGGGGTGCTTTTTCCACCAGTCTCAGCAAAACAGATCGTGAAGGAGCCAGTAGGATATTTGGGGGAGGACATATTGATCCTGATATTTTTCTTCTCTTTAAGAATGTTTCAAGAATTCTTATCCTGTTTTTCACCATTCTCTGGATTTTGCTTATCTGGCAGGTGAATCTTGCGCCTCTTTTTGCATCGGCAGGGATTGTCGGGATCGCTATTGCACTGGCTGCTAAAGATACCTTAGCCAATTTTTTTGGTGGCATCTCTGTCTTTATGGATCGTGCCTATAAAGTGGGTGAGTACATTATTCTTGAATCTGGAGAGCGTGGTGAAGTCGTAGCCGTCGGTATTCGGTCAACAAAAATCCAGACCCGTGATGATGTTATGATTACCATTCCCAATGGTATTATGGCGAATACTAAGATTATCAATGAATCTGCCCCACAACCACGATTTCGAATACGTCTTGATATTGGCGTTGCCTATGGAACGGATCTTGACATGCTGGAAGGTCTGCTGCTCCAGGTGGCTGATGAGAATAACCAGGTGGTGAAGCAGCCTGCACCGCGAGTTCGATTGCGTACCTTTGGAGATTCTGCCGTGAACTTTCAGTTGCTTCTCTGGATTCGTGATCCTCGTGAGAAAGGCCGTCAGACCCATCTCTTATTAAAAGAGGTGTATCGGGTTTTTCATGAAAACAAGGTGTCCATTCCTTTTCCGCAGCGCGATGTGTATATCAGGGATCAGGGTACAGAGGACTGAGAATGGATGCGTCAATAACGCCGCAGGATGTAAGTACTGAGTTTTATACTCCGGAAAAGTGTCTTATTGTTGAATTGTCAAATACTCCGGGGGATCCGGATATGTCGATTGCCCAGGCACGAGTTAAACCCGGAGTGACAACTCGCTGGCATCGACTAAGAGGAATAGCTGAACGATATTATATCCTTAGTGGCAAGGGACGCGTTGAGGTAGGAGAGCTTTCAGCGCGGGATGTAAACCTAGGTGATATCTTTCTTATTCCACCAATGTGTCGACAACGAATTACCAATATCGGGCGAGTGGATTTGCTATTCCTGGCTATCTGTACACCCAGGTTTACTAATGCTGCCTACGAAGATACTTTAGTTCAAAAAAAATAGTGTTTTATCCGTGTTTTCTTTTTTGCATCATCTGTAAAACTATTGCAAGTCCCGCGGAAAGCAGGCAGAGAACCGCTGCAAGGGTGAATGCTGCAGCATAACTGCCAGTAAGAACCTTTGCAAAATTTCCCGCTGCAATACCAACGACTCCTGCTATTCCGTAGGCAGTAAAGACCCAGCCGTAGTTAGCCCCAAGATTTTTTGCTCCAAAGAAATCTGCCGTGGCCGAAGGAAACAGGGCAAAATTACCACCAAAATTAAATCCGACCAGTGCGGCACCAAAACTCAATGATGCCTCTGTTTTCATTCCGGCAAGGAAGAACATAATACCTGCCTGAAGAAGAAACATACTGACAAATGTTGCGGTACGGCCAATTTTATCGGAGATAAAACCCCAGACTATTCTGCCTACAGCGTTAAAAATAGCAAGTAAGCCAACTGCTGCAGATCCTTTAAGCATTAACGTACTTATTTCAGAACTACTAAGAGTTCCTCCCGCTTCCATGGCAGCACTTACCAGCTGTTCTCCTGCAAACACCTTGATAATGCCTATAACCATTAGTCCAGCCATGGCACCGCTAAAAAACATCAGCCAGAGGAGGTAAAAGGCTGGATCTTTAAGCGTTTCCTGCCATTTGGAATCGGGCATGAGAGCCTTTTTTGCTGCAGGGTGAGTATCAGGAGGATTACAAAGCAGAAGGGCGCCAGCGGTAACTCCAACAATGCAGATCGCCCCGTGTGCAATAAAAAATGGGAAAATACCCTGTTTTCCGATATATCCAAGTGCTCCCCAGTTCTGGCTGAAGAGATAGGCACCAAGGCCAAAACCAGCAACTGCTATGCCACTTACCAGTCCTTTATGGTCAGGAAACCATTTCATAAGAGCAGCAATGGGACAGACATAGGCAAATCCGATTCCAGCACCTGCCATAAAACCGATCGTACCCCACAAAAGAAGGAGCCGATCCATTTCAGCTATTTTACCAACATACTGGTTTCCAAGCATGATGCTCGCTACAATACAGGTTGTCATAATGCCCATGGGGGCATAGCGGACAATAACAGAATCTTCTTGTGCATGTCCAAAGAAGGCGTCAAATATCATCAGGATGAGTAATGTAACCACTCCTGCAAACAGTGCATGAGCCAGATAAAAGACAATGGCATTTGACATAAGACCGGCATAGATAAAACCTGTGCCCATCAGTAAGCCACCAATAATAGCTGGAATTCTTGGTCCATGAACATCCTGCACCCGCCCGGCAATAACCATGACCGCTGCAAAGCTCAGGATACAAATAGAAAAGGCATATTTAAGGATGCCCTGTTGTTTTGCCATCTCAATGTTTACCGCAGCAACATCGGCCACGACAATTGCACCTTCCGTAAAGGTGCCGGCTTGTATCTGAGTTGTCTGTTGAGCTTCTGTAAGGACTACTGGGAATATATTAGAAGAGAGTGGCTCCCAGAAGATTGAGTAGCCATAGACAGTACCTAAGATGAGTTGAACAAGGATTGCTCCAATTAGAACCTGAAAACGTTTTCCTTTGTCAGGGGGGGCGGTGGTAGTGGTAACGTTCTCCATAAAATTTTCTCCAGTTAGGAAAAGAGTATGATTGCCATACCTTTATCCTGCCATAAGCGTGAAGAAAAAGATAATAAAAAGTAACTATTCAGCTGCGTCCCATCTTCGCCCATTTAAGCCCTCTCGTGTAACAAAAGTACACTTCGATGACTAAATTGAACGAACCTGAGGCACTATGCAACAGTTAGGGCCCAAGAGTACTTCCTTCGGGCCGCGTTCAGTGTTAGGGACCGATTATTACAATCGCTGAATAGTTACTAAGGTTCAATTTAAACCCAACAGCATTGATTTCCATTGAATGTGTACTGCCTGTCTGGACAAGTACAGAAAAAAACATATTTAATGAAGCCCGGAAAGAATCAGACTGATAAGAACCGCAGCTCCAAACCAGAGAAGGCATTTGGCAATGGATAACAATCTGTTTCTATTTTTTTCGGAACGTGGAGAGCCCAGTCGGTATGGTCCGGGGCTACAGCTGTCTTCAGGCTCTATCAACCAGGTCCAGTTCATTTGCTGTTGTCTCATTGTTCTTCCTCCTGTGCGTGGGTGGTGTGTTTTTTTGCTTTACCTAATAGTACTTGAACTGGTAAATAAGAACAGATGCAGAATGCAGAAAAAACAACCATAACAGATCGATTGTGGAGCGTATAAAATGGCATTTCATTACATAAAACTTGCCAATCAGCTAGAGAGGCAAATCAGCAATGGAGAGTATAGGGCTGGTGAGAAACTTCCATCCCTGCGCAAGCTACGGGAGATTACCGGACGTTCCATTTCTACGGTGTATCAGGCCTATGAAGAACTTGAAAATCGTGGGCTTATAGAGGTTCGGGAAAAGTCCGGTTTTTTTGTAAGGCCGTTGCTAGGCAATATTCTGCCTCTTCCCAAACAGGGTGTTTGCCCTGTAAAACCGCATAAAGTTGCTATCAATGTTCTCTCTTCTCTTATTCAACGCTCACTCGATAATCCCGATCTTATTCCTTTTGGTGAGGCAATAGCTGCCCAATCGCTGTTGCCGGGCAAACAGATTGCAGCAGCTGTACGAACTGCGGCTGCTGGGTATCAAGATGGGAGTAGTGGTGTATACGGGGCATCTATTGGAGATGAAAAATTACGACGAGAGCTTGGCAAACGTTCCGCTGATATTGAGCAACAGCCCTGTGGTGGCGAGATTATTATCACTCACGGCTGTATGAATGGTATCGAACTCTGTTTACGGAGTGTGGCCAAATCAGGAGATATGATCCTTTTGGAGTCACCGACCTTTCTCTGCTACCATCAGTTGATTGAAGATCTTAATATGAGGGCGATTGAAATTCCAACCGATCCGGTGCTTGGTCTTGACCTGAATAAAATAGAGCAAACACTTGAAGAACACGATGTCAGGGCAGCACTTTTTAATCCAACCTTTCAGAATCCGCTAGGCTTTGATATGACAGCAAGTGCAAAGGAGGCGCTGGTTACCCTGTTTGCTGAACGGGGAATCCCGATTATTGAGGATGATGTCTATGGGGATCTCTACTTTGGTGAAAGCCGGTCGCGGCCTTTGAAGTCTTTTGACCGGCAGGGCATGGTTCTCTACTGTTCATCTTTCTCAAAGGCTTTACTTCCAGATTTACGGCTGGGCTGGACCATCGCCGGGAAGTTTAGAGAGAAGGTGAAACGGTTAAAATTTAATAATTCCGTCGCCTGTTCTCAGCTGATGCAGCGTGCTTTATATCTCTATCTGAAAAGCGGAAATTATGAGCGACACCTGCGTAAGTTACGAAACAGTCTGCGAAAACAGGCTGCCGACATGGGACAGGCTGTTGCCAGATATTTCCCCGAATGCACCAGAATTTCTTCGCCTAAAGGGGGCTTAAGCCTCTGGGTGGAAATGTCATCTTCCGTCGACAGTCTGGAACTTTTTCATCTTGCTGAAAATGAAAATATTGCAATTATGCCAGGGACACTCTGTTCCGTGACTGGTCAATATAATCATTGTATACGGCTCTGTTTTGGGACACCTTGGAATGAACGTCTGGAAAAGGGAATGGAAACCCTTGGGAAATTGGTTCACTCATTGACCATTGCCGATGGGGTCTTGGGAGAACAAGAAAATGGAGAGGAAATCGTGATTGGTTTAAATACTGATCCGGATTTTCTTAAAATTGAGGGTATTGTTGCAAGTCCTCTCTTGCAACAATCTCGATTTGGAATTCGCTTTCAGCAATCCATGTCAGGAAATATAGTAAAACTTGTCGCTACCGGTGAGCTGCATGGCGGGTTTGTCTTTGGAGAATGTGACCATGAGCTGTTCGCGGTTCAAGCCCTGGCCACTTATCCTCTCTGCATTGTTGGGCCGATACAGATGGCAGAAAAAATTCTGAACGCCAAGTACAAGGATCTCGCTGAACTTCCATGGATTGGTAATCCTGTAGGATGTCCATATTCCCAGGTGATGAACGATATCTTTTACGAGCGAGGATTGCAGCCCCGAAGCGTGGTTACCGTCAGCGATGAATCCGGGATTGTCAGTATGCTGAAAGCTGGAGTAGGACTGAATTTCATGCTGGAAACCGATGCCAGAAAACTCGCAGATGAGGGAGTTCTGGTAATATGGGAACAGGAACGATTTCCTCAGGCACTCTCCTTTGTGACCCTCAGGGGGGAGCGGGAGGATGTGGGAAGGGAGCTGCTGAGAGAAGTGATTGCTGAAATATGGTAATAGTGTTTGAAACGCTACTCTGTTGAATGGCCATTTTTCTGGAAAAAGCGGGTTAGATTTCTTTCCACCAGCTCTTCAATAATAAGGTCGGGTTTGTATAGAGTTATGAGATCCTGCAGTTTGCTTTCGTCGAAGAAATCCATTGTGGCGTCATTTTTATATCGGGTAACATAGAGGACTCTTCCGAAGCTTTCGGAAATAGTAGGTTTAAGAATCTCAAAAAAAGAATCATGTAACACCAGGACATTTAACGGACGTTTTTCCTTTGCTGAATATAATATTCCCAACTGTGGTGATTGGAGAAGCTCAGTTACAGCGTGGCTCATTGGGGGATAGAACGCGCTGAAGTTAGTTGTATTGAGAACAGGCTTTTGTTCAATTATTGTATCTTCTTTGCCTATCATTACAGCCAGATCACCACCTGGGGCATCTTTCCAGAGGGGGGGGGATTCAATGCTATTTTGAAGCCGGACGTCGGGAAATAACTCTTGGACACGTCCCAATAGCGCTATGTGGGCAAGATATGCTCCTTGGATATTCCAGTGAGTGTCACTCTTATCATAGAGCCGGGTGCGTGATTTTTTCTGAATGATGCGATGTCGTATATCAAGCAGACTTTCTCCACCGTGTGGCGGTTTAACCGCGAGCAGTTGATCCAGGCGGCTTGCTTTTTTTGAAGGTGATTGATAGAAATCCGGGAGATATTCTGGATAAATAGATTGTTTATTTGGAGCGATCAGGAAAATATAGGCAATACCCTGATCTTTCAATCTATCTTCTTTTTCAATAAGGAGATTCCAGAAGGACTCTGTTTCTGCTTTTGAGAATTGTAACTTCCCTTTGAGATCCTTTACCGTATCGCCAAAAGAGAGGAATAACCAGCCTTCGCTTCCCTCTATTACATTGGGAACGCCACTTACTCCAAAGCGCTTACTCGCTTCATGCTGGTAACGACTAATCAGCCACTCCCGAAGTCCGAAATGATCCTGGAAATAGGAATCAAAGGAATGGGTGAATTCAGTGATGGATTGCTGGACATTGATTTCAGGGAAATGCTGCAGTTTTCGTTTTTCAGTATCTGAGAAAAAAACATCCTTCTCCAGGGCCCAAATAAGTAGGGGAGCTACCAGGGCAATAAGAAAGATTGATATAATTAGAGAATCAACCAGTTTCGGGGATGTGGGAGTCTGGTTCATTGGCTCAAAATTGAAAGTAGAGAAAGGGGTTGTAGGCCTGGGCTGCAAGTGTGATAAACACAAAATAGAGCAGGATCGTAAAGAGGCTTACCCGGATAATTCCGCTGGAGCTTACTCTCAATATGGCCGGTGTCCTTTTTGGTGTGTATTGCATACATTTTGACAAAAGTGAATATACAGGAAATGCTAGTAACAGGCCAAATAGTAACTCTGTAACGAAAAGCGGGTCAGCCACCAGGAGAAAAAAAACGGGATCTCCTGCCATTTTCTGGCTACCGACCATTATCTGAAGATACTCCCATGCAAAATCAAGAGAAGGACTCCTAAAAAGAACCCAGCCAATAATTACTACATTAGTTGTATATATCCATCCGAGGATCTGATGCCAGAGACGATCCTGTTTTCCGGGGAAGATCCTTTCCAGAACGAGGAAAACACCATGCCACAGTCCCCATACAAGGAACGTCCAGTTTGCTCCGTGCCAGAGACCGCAGAGAAGAAATACAATGAGCAGATTTGCTATTGTCCTGCCAGAGCCCTTCCTGTTTCCACCCAGAGGTATATACAGATAATCGCGTAGCCATGTGGAGAGGGAGATATGCCAGCGTCGCCAAAATTCTTTTATTGAGCGTGAAATATACGGATAATTAAAGTTTTCCGGAAACCTGAAGCCAAACATTTTGCCGAGTCCAATTGCCATATCGGAATACCCGGAAAAATCATAATAAATTTGAAGAGAAAAACAAACTGCTCCGAGCCATGCATTCCCACTACTCAGCTCGTGAAATGGCAGGCTGAATATTTGATCTGCTTTAACGCCAAGGGGGTCTGCAAGCAAAACTTTTTTGGCAAGTCCATATATAAAACGCTCTGCTCCTGCTGCAAAACCAGACCGTGTTATCGTGCGTTTTTTGAGCTGATTGGCAATGTCATGGTAGCGAACGATGGGGCCGGCAATGAGTTGCGGGAACATGGAGATATAGAGTCCGCAATTCAGTAAATGTTGTTCCGCAGGAGCCACACGACGATACACGTCGATAAGATAGGATATTGCCTGAAAGGTGAAGAAAGAGATCCCTGCAGGAAGGTGAATATTTGCGATCTGCCACGATTCATGCCCAGCTGAAAAGAGAAGTGGAGCAAGAGTGGCGAGGGTGAAGTGGAGATATTTAAAGATAAACAGCGGTAAAAGGTTACAAAAAATACCAAGTCCAAGAAGGAGCTTTTTGTTTCTCCCTGAACATTGCTCAATTTTGCGGCCAAGAGTAAATGTTATAGCAATGGAGAGCAGGAGCAGGAGTGTATAGCCGCCTTCTCCCCAGGCGTAAAAGAGGAGGCTTGCAGCAAAAAGGAGATGATTCCGGTACTGTTTTCCAGCAAAGAAGCTGCCTGCCAAGACAATGGGCAGGAAAAGGAAAAGAAAGGTTACGGAGCTGAAAATCATAGGAGTTTAATAACTATTCAGCTGCACCTCATCTTTGCCCATTTTGACATTCTCACATAGCATTAGTATGCTTCGAATGTCAAAATGAACAAATATGAGGCACATCTAAACAGTTATAGTTAAGTGTTTTTTATTATCAGATATTCGCTGAATAATTAAGGAGTTTATTATTGGGGATCATAAAACAGGCAGGGGCAAGATGATGGTATCATCTTGCCCCTGAGTTTTTTTACTCTACGCTATAGAGAGAAATCAGGGCGCAATACCCATTTCTTTCTCTTTTTCATGAACAGCCATACGGGTCTTGATTGCTGTATCTGGAATAAGACTCATGGAGTCAATTCCAAGTTCAACCAGGAAGGTGGCAAATTCGGGGAAATCGGATGGGCCCTGGCCACAAATGCCGATTTTCTTCTTACGGCGTTTCGCTGTTTTGATAACCATGCGAATCATATCTTTTACTGCATCATCACGCTCATCGGCAATACCAGCAATAAGACCTGAATCACGATCAAGTCCGAAAGTCAGCTGGGTCAGATCATTGGATCCGATGGAGAAACCATCGAAGATATCAGCGAAGGCATCGGCAGAAATTACGTTACTTGGAATCTCACACATAACGTAGAGCTCAAGGCCATTCTCGCCCTGTACCAGACCGCACTCCTTCATCACTTCGATGACCTTCTTGCCTTCCTCTGGGGTACGGCAGAATGGAACCATAAGTTTGATGTTATCAAGGCCCATATCGTTACGAGCCTTTAACAGACCAGCACATTCAAGCTCAAAAGCAGGACGATATTTCGGATCGTAATAGCGGGAAGCTCCACGCCATCCGATCATTGGATTTTCTTCCTTTGGCTCATACAGCGTTCCACCGGCAAGGTTTGCATATTCATTACTCTTGAAATCAGAGAGACGAACAATAACATCGTTGGGGTAGAATGCGCAGGCTATGCGGCCAACACCTTCAGCTACCTTATCGATAAAGAACTGACGTTTATCACTATATGCGCCGGTTTTTGCATCAATCTTGGCAACGATTTCCTTTTTCTCAGGATCGTCGGATTTTTTCAGTTCTTCGTAGTTGTAAAGAGCAAGAGGATGGAGAGCAATATGGGAGTTAATAATAAACTCTTCACGGGCAAGACCAACACCATCATTAGGAATCTGGCATTCGGTGAATGCTTTTTCCGGAATGGCAAGGTTCATCATGATCTTGGTTTTGGTCTCGGGCAGGTTGCCTAAATCCTGACGATCAATTTCAAACTTGAGCAGGCCGTCGTAAACGTATCCGGTTTCACCTTCAGCAGAAGATGCAGTGATCTCCATACCGGTTTTGATATGCTCAGTGGCATCCGCTGTTCCAATAACACATGGAATACCAAGCTCACGGGAGATGATCGCAGCATGACAGGTACGTCCGCCACGGTTGGTGATAATAGCACCCGCAATTTTCATGATTGGTTCCCAGTCGGGATCAGTCATGTCTGTAACAAGCACTTCACCTTTCTTGAAGGTTCCGATATCTTTTACATTTTCGATACAATGGGCAACACCCTGGCCAATTTTTGCACCAACAGCCAGACCTTCAACGAGTACTTTTCCAGTCTCAAGAAGTTTATAGGTTTCCATCAAACCTTTGTTTGCCTGGGAGTGAACAGTCTCGGGACGCGCCTGGACGATGAATAAATCACCGGTTCCGACGTTTACACCGTCACCATCTTTGGCCCACTCAATATCCATTCCTTTTCCGTAATGGTCTTCGATAATACAGGCCCACTCAGCAAGTTTCAGGATTTCGTCATCGCTGATAACGTAGTTTATACGCTCTTCCTCTGTAGTGTCGATGTTCTGCACTGGCTCAGGGGTTGAAGGATCGTTGTCATAAATCATTTTGATTTCTTTAGATCCAACTTTCTTGCCAACGATTGGACGTTTGCCTTCTTTCAGTTTTGGCTTGTATACATAGTATTCATCGGGATTTACGGCACCCTGAACAACGTTTTCTCCAAGGCCCCAGGCACCGGTGATAAAACAGGCATCTTTAAAGCCGGATTCGGTGTCAATGGTAAACAAAACACCGGAAGAGGCGGAATCGGATCGAACCATTTTCTGGATAGTGATGGAGAGATACACATCAAACTGACCATATCCCTGATGCTGACGATAGGAGATGGCGCGGTTGGTGAACAGAGATGCGAAACAGCTACGGCAGTTATCAATAATTGCATCGTAACCGTGAATGTTCAGGTAGGTTTCCTGCTGACCGGCAAAAGAAGCATCTGGCAGATCTTCAGCCGTTGCCGAAGAACGAACAGCAACGTCACAGTTCTCACCATATTGCCCTTCCATTACTTTATAGGCTTTGATAATCTCCTCGCGAAGATCGTCAGGGAATTCAGCGTGGCGAATAATGTTACGGCATTTTTCGCCACGTTCGGCAAGGTTTGCCATATCTTCAGTATCAAGATCAGCAAGTACGTCGCGAATATCCTGTTCTACACCAGCAGCTTCCAGGAGGTAGCGATAGGCGTACGCGGTGATGGCAAAGCCGTGGGGAACAGCTACACCCTTTGCAGTGAGATGCTGATACATTTCACCAAGAGATGCATTCTTTCCGCCAACCAAAGGGACATCATCAATACCGATATCGTCAAACCATAGAATTAATTCTTCGTCGTGACTTTTGGCCATCGTTATTTCTCCTACTGAAAGTAATTGTTGAAATGACATTTCCGGCAAACCGAATATGTCCAAAATGAAAAGGTCAGTCCTTATATAAAAGGATGACAAATGAAAGTCAAAAAAATCTGATGTATTATATAAAAAAAACTGTCAATTCGTCAAGTAATAGGTCTGGAAATTGCAATTTTCTCCTATGAAAGAGTAGAAGAGATAATAGAAATATGATACTGTTTTTTTTGTGTACACTTGGCTGTACTGCTGGAAATCAATCTGAATTTGAAAATCGGAGGACAACACTATGTCTCAGGCTGCAAAAATAAAAGAACTGTATGGGAAATGTAATATAGGCAGGGAACATTCTGAAAGTAATTATTTTATGCTCGTCAGAGAGTTAGTTCAGTTGCGCAATGAAGAAGGGGCGCAATGGCAGCAAGCTATAGATCAAGTGTATTCTCTTATTATGGATGAGGTTATCTGTAATGATAACCAACCAGTCACTGCCGTTAAGTTCGGGACCTCAGGCTGGCGTGGTATGATAGGCAAAGATTTGTCCGTTCGCTCGGTTTCCTGTGTAACTGCAGCTATCCTTGATCTCTATTTCTCAATTGATAAACACCCTGAGCTCTGTCAGTTTTTAGGAGTACAAAATCTTGATGATGCTAAAAAACGTGGCTGCGTGCTTGGTTTCGATAACCGCTTTGGCGGCGAGATCTTTGCAGGGGCAGTGACTGAGGTTTTGGTTAACGCTGGATTTGCTGTCCATTATGCGGGAGAGTCAACCACGGGTGTCCTTTCTGCTGCGGTACTTGAATTAAATGCTGCTTTTTCGGTGAACCTGACTCCATCACACAATCCGCTTGAATATGCTGGTTTTAAGTATAATGCAGCAGATGGCGGTCCTGCCGCTGCAGAGCTTACGGAACGAATTACGGACAAGGCCAGGGAAATTATCGCAGGGGCAGGTTCTTCTCTTGTTGTGTTGGATAAGCCGGTCTCGTCCCCAGCTGAACGAAATGATGTACAGGCCTTTGATGCACTTGAAACATGGAAAAGTCTTGTCAGAAAAAATAAAGATATACATGATGTTCACTACGATGACATTATGGCCAGGTTCGGAAATGACAACGAAGTTGTGGTGGTTGTTGATTCCGTACATGGTGCAAGCCGGATTCATATGCAGAGCCTTTTTGAAGGTGCCCTTACGGATCGTCTGATTCAGTTGCGTGACAGCTCAGATGTCACGTTTAATGGCATTGCCCCCGAGCCTTCTTCTGCCAATATGGTCGGAGTTATGGAAACACTTGCTGAAAGAAATGAACCTTTAAAGGTTGGGGCAATTATCGATCCCGATGGAGACAGGATACGGTTCACCGATGGGAAGGTGGAAATCAGCATGAATCAGTTTGGGGCCATGGCCTACCATTTTCTCCATGAAGGAAAGGGAAAGAAGGGGATGGTTGCAAAAACCGTGGCCACATCTAACCTTGCAAATCGTCTGGCAGAGGTGTTTGGAGAGGAAACCTTTGAACCTCGAGTGGGTTTTAAGGAGTTTAAGCCGGTCATTGGTAAGGCTCTTGTCTATTTTGAAGAATCTGATGGAATTTCAATTATTGGTCATACTCCGGAGAAAGATGCCTATATTGGACTGCTTCTGGCACTTGATATGGTGATTAGTCGCAGGCAGAATCTGGGGGACTATCTTGCTGAGATTGAAAAAGAATATGGTGCCTATTATCCTGATCGGGATGGTTTGCCGGTGGCTGTACAGGGTGAGGCGTTACAGGCGGCTCTGCTGAAACTTGAAAAATATGATGTTGGAGTATCGGTTGTTGTGGGGGGAACGGAACAGCGTATCAGTCAGGTGATTGATATTGATGGCCGGAAAATGATTTTTGAAGATGGCTCATGGCTTATGATTAGACCATCCGGTACTGAGCCAAAGGTTCGTTTTTATGTGGAATCACGAACAGAAACAGGTACGGCTGCACTTGTTGCGGCAGCACGTGGAATGTTGGATGAAATTGGTCTTATATAAAAATTAATATCCCATTGATTTTTGGCTATGCAGTATTAGAGTAGCTGAACCATCGGAAAACTTTTTTAATCCCTATACATTGGGATTACTTTAATATCGTAAAGAAAAATCAGGAGTAAATCATGTGGGAATATACGGATAAGGTTCAGGAACATTTTTTACACCCTCATAATGTAGGGGAAATAGAGAACCCAAGTGGCCTTGGCGATGTTGGCTCTCTGGCTTGTGGTGATGCACTGAAGCTGACCTTAAAGATTGAAGATGATGTAATTGTTGATGCCAAGTTCAAAACCTTTGGTTGTGCGTCCGCCATTGCCTCTTCTTCTGCACTCACCATTATGGTTACCGGCATGAGTGTTGATGAAGCCGAAAAGCTCACCAACGACGATATTGCTGATTATCTGGGTGGCTTACCGAAAGAAAAGATGCACTGTTCAGTTATGGGCCGTGAAGCACTTGAAGCAGCGATCGCTGATTATCGCGGTGTTATTCTGCCAATGGCTGAAGGTGAGGTCGTTTGTGAATGTTTTGGCGTTACTGATCTTGATGTGATTCGTGCCATTAACGAATCTGATCTCCGGTCAGTGGAAGAAATCACCAATTTTACAAAGGCCGGTGGTGGTTGTGGAAAGTGTGAAGATAAATTGCGCGATATCCTGCAGACAACCATTAGTGGGATTCCCGTTGTGCCCGTCACCGTCGATGGACCGAAACGATTAACCACTCTTCAGAAAATCAAAAAAATTGAAGAAGTTCTTGAGCGTGAAATCAAACCAGCCCTTAAAAAGGATGGTGGTGATATTGAGCTTGTCGATGTAGATGGAGATTTTGTCATGGTTTCTCTGAGGGGGGCCTGTACCAGTTGTGCAAAATCCCAAACGACTCTTAAAGAATATGTGGAGAAAAAATTGCGTGAATTGGTACTTGATACTCTGATTGTTGAGGAGGCAAAGTAATGAAATGCGATGCAGATAAAGTAATTTATATGGATAACAATGCAACAACCAGGGTTGCCCCTGAAGTAGTTGATGCCATGATGCCGTTCTTAACGGAATGTTACGGCAATCCATCCAGTATGCATAACTTTGGTGGTCAGGTTGGCGGAGCTGTTGAAAATGCAAGAGCTCAAATTGCTGAATTAATCGGTGCCGATTCAACAGAAATCACCTTTACCAGTTGCGGAACAGAGAGTGATTCCACTGCGATTATTTCTGCTTTGCAGGCATTTCCTGAAAAGAGACATATTGTGACCACGCGGGTGGAACATCCAGCTATTAAGCACCTTTGTGAAAATCTGGACAGGCTTACCGGACATAAGCATCGTGTTACCCGTCTTCAGGTAGAGTCGGATGGAACTCTTGATCTGGCAAAGTATGAAGAAGCACTCGCTGGTGATACTGCCATTGTTTCCATAATGTGGGCCAATAACGAGACAGGCGTTATTTTTCCAGTGGAAAAAATGGCAACCATGGCTAAAGAACGAGGTATTCTCTTTCATACCGATGCGGTTCAGGCTGTGGGTAAAATTCCAATTAATTTGAAAGATCTTGATATCGATTTCCTCTCCATATCAGGCCATAAACTTCATGCTGCAAAAGGTGTTGGTGTTCTGTATGTGAAACGCGGAACACCTTTTGTACCATTTCTTGCTGGCGGACATCAGGAAGGGGGCAGACGTGGTGGTACAGAAAATGTGGCCTCCATTGTCGGTTTAGGCCGGGCGTGTGAACTTGCCGGAGAGACTATGGAGGAAGAGAATACCAGGGTAAGAGCACTTCGTGATCGTCTTGAGGAAGGGTTGCTTGCAGCGGTTCCAAAGTCTATGCTCAATGGCCATAAAACCGACAGGCTTCCGAATACCACTAATATCAGTTTTGAGTTTGTGGAAGGTGAGGCCATTCTTTTGCACATGAATTTGTATAATATCTGCGCTTCGTCCGGGTCAGCCTGTACTTCAGGTTCTCTCGAACCCTCTCATGTGCTGCGGGCCATGGGGGTTCCTTTTACTGCGGCCCATGGTTCTATCAGGTATTCGTTAAGTGTTTATAATACAGATGCTGAAGTCGATTTTGTACTGGAAAAAATGCCACCGATTATTGCGGAACTACGTGAACTTTCACCTTTCTGGAAGGCGGAGTAATTATGCGAATTGTTGACCCGAGCTATGAGATTCAGGATGATCTGGATCGTGCCTCACTGGTTGTGCGCCTTGAGGCCTGTGGCCGTATTTGTTATAAGAGCGAAGGGCTGATCGATGAAAACTCGGCCATGCCTTTTGTGAAGAAAATAGCAGAACATGGTCACAATTCCGTGATGGAAATGGCTGTGGTCACGCTAGGTGTACAGTGTACAGCAGAACAGTTTGATGACCTACTGGCTCTGGAGCCTCAATATCTTTTTATTGATAAGCTGGATTCCGAGATTTTAGTAACGGCCTCCATTCGTAGTCTTAGAGAGTTGTATCAGCGAGCAGGGAAAAATGAGTTTGTTGAAGCCATGGTAGCCTTTATGGTTGTTGATCATTCATATCTGTTTGAAGGTGTTTGGGATGGTGGGTATGGTTTGGCAGGAGGAATAGAGGTACGAAAACTGGAATTAAAAGAGGTTGATTCGCTTCCCGGGGGAAATCTTGCCAAACACCGGTTTGTTGGTGTGAAATTTATTATAAATCGTGCAGTGACCCATGAAATTGTGAGGCACAGACCCTGTTCCTACCTACAGGAGAGCCAGCGTTATTGTCGTTACAGCCAGGATAAGTTTGATAATCAGGTAACCTTTATTAAACCCATGTTTTATAAAGAGGGGAGTGATGAGTTTGCTCTCTGGCAAAAGGCCATGGAAGATACTGAAAAAATATATTTGCAACTGCTCGACTCCTCAACTCCTCAGGCGGCCCGAACAGTGTTGCCAAATTCCTGTAAGACTGAAATCATAGTCTATTGTAATCTTGCAGAGTGGAAACATATCTTTAAGCTGAGAACAACTCCAGCAGCTGAGCCATCTATGCGTGAGGTTATGATCCCGCTTGCCGCTGAAATGAAGGAACGGTACCCTGCTGTTTTTTGATCTGTAGTTGCTTTGCAATGGAGACCTGAAACACCGTCTGGTGCGAAGGTAAAGCTCTAATCCTCTTCTACGGATTAGAGCTTTTTTTTTTGTCCTGCCGTCCTCGTATTGACACTTTGTTAAAAATTAGTTATATAAGGCATCAATTCTGATGAAGTAACCAAGTCGTCCTGACTACAATCAGGCCTAACAAATTAACTTTTATTGCAAAAGGAGATCAATATGGTCCTTGATCCAACGAAACATGCTGACTGGGAAATTGCAGCAGAAGCTGAAAGCCGAATGAAAACAGTGTATCAGCTTGGCGAAGAATTAGGCCTTGAAAAGGAAGAATTGCTTCCTTATGGTCATTACGTAGGTAAACTTGATTTTAAGAAAATTATGGATCGTTGTGCTGATAAGCCCGATGGGAAATACGTTGATGTAACTGCTATCAGTCCAACCCCACTTGGTGAAGGTAAATCTACCTGTGCCATGGGTCTTGTTCAGGGGCTTGGAAAGCGTGGTAAGTCTGTTGTTGGTGCTATTCGCCAGCCATCCGGTGGACCGACCATGAATATCAAGGGCTCTGCCGCTGGTGGTGGACTTGCTCAGTGTATCCCGCTCACCGAATTTTCCCTCGGCCTGACTGGTGATATCAATGCTATTATGAATGCTCATAACCTTGGTATGGTTGCTCTTACTGCACGTATGCAGCATGAGGCTAACTACACCGATGAGCAGCTTGCCCAGAGAAATCTCAAACGTCTTAATATTCATCCAAAGAAAGTTGAATTTAACTGGATCATGGATTTTTGTGCTCAGGCACTCCGTGATATTACCATCGGTCAGGGACCAGGTAAGATGGACGGTTTCACCATGAAATCTTCCTTTGCAATTGCAGTATCTTCTGAGATTATGGCAATTCTTGCAATTGCTAATGACCTTGCTGATATGCGTCGTCGTATTGGTAAAATCGTTGTGGCCTATGACAGGCAGGATAGACCCATTACCACAGCAGACCTTGAAGTTGATGGCGCTATGACCGCATGGATGGTCCAGGCTATTAATCCAAATATCATGCAGACTCTTGAAGGTCAGCCGGTTCTTGTTCATGCCGGACCTTTTGCCAATATTGCAATCGGTCAGTCTTCTGTTATTGCGGATAAAGTTGGTCTTAAAATCGCCGGTTACAATGTTACGGAATCAGGGTTTGGTGCTGATATCGGATTTGAGAAATTTTGGAATCTTAAATGTCGTTTCTCAGGCAATAAGCCAAACTGTGCAGTTGTTGTTGCAACTATTCGTGCTCTTAAGTGTCACGGTGGTGCTCCAATTCCAGTTCCTGGTAAGCCAATGCCTGAAGAGTATGGCAAAGAGAATGTCGGCTGGGTTGAAGAAGGATGTAAGAATCTTCTTCACCATATTGAGACCGTTAAGAAAGCAGGGATTAATCCTGTTGTCTGTATCAATGCATTTTTCACTGATACTGATAATGAGATTAAAGCAGTTCGTCGTATCTGTGAAGATGCCGGCGCTCGTGTTGCTCTTTCCCGTCACTGGGAACATGGTGGAGACGGTGCTCTGGAATTTGCTGATGCTGTTGTTGATGCCTGTGAAGAGCCTAATGACTTCAAGTTCCTCTATGACTTGAAAGATCCGCTTGAAAAGCGTATCGATCTTATCGCAAAAGAGGTTTATGGTGCAGACGGTGTTAGTTATACTCCTGAGGCTCAGGCTAAACTGAAGCGTTTGAGTGCTGATCCTGATATGGCTGAAATGGGAACCTGCATGGTGAAAACTCACCTTTCTCTTTCTCATAATCCTGCTTTGAAAGGAACACCTACTGGATGGACCTTACCTATCCGTGATATTATGACATATAAAGGTGCTGGTTTTGTCGTACCTATCGCTGGTGCTATCAGTCTTATGCCTGGTACCGGTTCTGATCCGGCCTATCGCCGGGTTGATGTTGATGTTGAGACCGGAAAAGTAAAAGGTGTATTCTAGACTGCTTTTTAAGTAAAAACAGTTAGTAAGATATAGCCAGCCTATGGGTGTTGCCCATGAGTTGTGAAACTACGGGTTAGGAAAAGGAAACTTTTCTTAACCCGTTTGTTTTTTTAAAAAAAAAGTTGTATTGTTACAATATATTGACACAATGATATATGGCACATCGGATGATGTGAATTTTAATTTGCTTGATAGCATTTATTGATATGGCAGTAAAACAAAAAATAGCTAAGAAAAGAAGTTCTCTTAAAGGGACGGTAAAGGATCGTTCCGGTGCAGGGAAGATAAAAGTTGGAGAGCTTCTCAGTAAGGCTGGATACATCACCCCGGCACAGCTTGATAGTGCAAAATCAGAGCTAAAGAAAAAGGGTGGTCGGCTGAGCGCAATTCTACGTCAGTTCGATTATATAGATGATGATACCGTCTATAATTTTCTGAGTCGCCAACATAATTTTACTCCTGTTCTTATCACCAAAGAACCACCTAATAAGGAAGCTGTGAAGCTTGTGCCCTATGCATTGGCTAAGGATTTTATGGCATTCCCTCTTCGTTTAGCTGGAAATACCCTTCAAATAACCATGGCTGAACCCACCGATACCGATGCGGTGGAAAAACTTCAGGAAGAACTTGGAAAAGACCTTGCCGTTTGTGTCTCCATGGAAGCTGATATTGTCGAAGCCTATAAAAAATATTATGGCATAGATGACGAAGAGGCGGAAACATTTTTCACCAGCGGCGAAGAAGCTGAAGAAGAGATGGCGGTCACCGAGATTGATGACTTTGGTGCTATTGTAGCTGATGCAGCAGATGAGTTTGAAATTGAAACCATGGAAGAGGAGGCAGGCGGCGATCAGTTTGCTGCAACCGATGCGCCTATTATCAAGTTGGTTAATGGTATACTGGTAAAAGCTGTGCAGGATGGGGTTTCCGATATTCATGTGGAACCCTATGAAAAAACAATGCAGGTTCGTTATCGCAAAGATGGTTCCCTGTTTAAATCCATGAATCTGCCGTTGAGTATTAAAAATGCCATGGCAGCACGTCTCAAGATCTTGGCCGACCTTGATATTACTGAACGCCGTATTCCTCAGGATGGCCGTATTAAGATGCGCCTTGGGCGTAATCGGTCCGTTGATTTTCGTGTTTCTACTCTTCCCACCCTGTTTGGCGAGTCAGTTGTTCTTCGTATTCTTGATAAGGCGTCTCTGAATGTCAATTTGACCAAGCTTGGTTTTGAGCAAGAGACATTCGATGCCTTGAAACGTTGTTTGAAACGACCTCAGGGACTGCTCCTGGTTACCGGTCCAACCGGTTCCGGAAAGACCGTAACACTCTATTCAGCACTAAACTCGTTGAACTCAGAAGATATCAAAATTCTTACTGCAGAAGATCCCGTTGAATTTAACTTTAAGGGAATTAATCAGGTTAATGTTCACGCTGAAGTTGGAATGACCTTTGCCGCTGCCCTGAAAGCTTTTCTTCGTCAGGATCCTGATATTATAATGGTTGGTGAGATTCGAGATATTGAAACTGCCGAAATTGGTATCAAAGCTGCTATGACCGGCCATCTTGTTTTTTCCACGCTTCATACTAATGATAGTGCAGCCACCATTGGTCGCCTTGTTGATATCGGTATTCCACCTTTTATGCTCGCTTCCTCTGTAACAATGGTTTTATCTCAACGACTGGGGCGTAAATTGTGTCAGGCGTGTAAGAAGCCTGAACAGCGTGATCCTCAAGAGTTGTTAAAAATGGGATTTCATGAGGATGAAGTGGATTATGTGGTCACATACGGTCCCATTGGCTGTCCAGAGTGTAATGGCTTGGGATATAAGGGACGAATTGGTTTTTTTGAGCTTATGGAAGTAACTGAAGAGGTGTCAAAAGCGATCAGTGCCGAGGTTCCCGAGGATCAATTACGGAAGGTTGCTGTCCAGGAGGGAATGGTTCCACTGCGTGATGCTGCCCTTGAAAAAGTGAGACAGGGGGTGACCAGTGTCGAAGAAGCTCTCCGCAGAACCGTTGCCCATAAGGAAAGTCTGCCTGCATATCTTGTAAATCCAGATATAGAGAATTATGAAGATGGAGATGTGATTATTCGAGAGGGAAATACCGATCTGGATTTCTTTAAACTCCTGCGAGGTGGGTTGTCGGTGCTGAAGGGCGGTAAAAAAATAGCAGAGCTGACAGACCCGGGAGAATATTTTGGCGAGATGGCGGTTCTTTCAGGTGAGTCTCGAAATGCATCCATTATATCTCTTGGGCGATCTGCCATTAAACGGTACCCCGGTGATAAGCTGGATGAGATTATAGAAAAATACCCAGATGTTTCCGGCCATCTTTTTCGGGCCATGGCAGCCAGACTGCATAAGTCTAATCAAATTATAGTGAAACTGGCAGGTGGTGCTGCTCGTAAGCCGGCTCCTCGCTGATTACTGTGAGGTCAGTTGTTGTACCTGTAACTGCCCACTTTGTTCAAAGTACTGTTTAAAGACGAGAAGGGAAATGAGATCTTCGCTTGTAGTGTTTTTGAACTGTTTTATATATTGATTGGCACTTTTTAGGATTTTGAGTGCTTCCTCTTCATGCTGCAGGTAGTAGTTCATCTTTTCTTCAATATCCGAGTAATCATCCTGTAATAAGACATAATGAATATTGGGTAACAGTCTCCCTTCCATAAACCAGGTCTCAAATCGAGGTTTCCGCATAAAACAGAGAGAATTGGAAGACATTATCCATTTAAGGTTAGTGGCTACATCGTTGCCTTCAATGGAGAGTATGAATTTGTATTGCAACTGTCCTTCTATGGGCATAAATCGTTTTTGTCGTCTGGCATCTCCTCCTGGTTCCGGTTGATTGGACTGGCCAATATCAAAAAGAGGGTTGTTGAAATGTGTACTGATAAAATCTTTTCTTTCCTGAACACCAGCCTTTCCACGCCACACCAGCTTATTTATTTTATCCCGGTATGGAAGAGGGTCTTTAATAAATGTGAAGTGCCTGATTGTATTTAATTTCAGCAAAATTCCGTTTCCATTGTCATTCATGAGTGGTCGACTTTTAACAAAAGTGGGAATTTCCGGAATCGTAGTGACATCACCAAATTGGTAGTGAAAAGAAAAGGAAGGATCAAAAAAGCGACAATATTTTATGAAATCGAGGTAATAGCCAAAGTTCTTTTTTGTCGTTAGATCTGCTAACTGAGTGTGATTTGAATCTAATGTAAATGGCTCCTGTATTTTGTTGTAGTAGGCAACTCGGTCCAGGATCGATTGTTGATCATGGCGGGAGATGGACGTGAGCTTTTTGGGGAGTTGTCCTCGAAGGTAGCTGGCTGGGGTCAGCATGTTGATCAGACCTTTGAGGTAAAAAAGAATTTTTGAATTCTTATGCTTGCGCGACGAGAGTTTGGAAAGCTTCTTGTCTATTCTTTTTATAAACTGCATATGAAGAGTAGTATATTACTATTGTTGAGGTGTACCTTTTAGGAGGCTGTCCGAAGAAGCAGCCAATAATTTCCTTATAAACACTACTGTACTTTTTACTGTTTTGTAATGGTTTTTTCGAGTCATTATTGTATGATCTCATCTTGCTTCTATATATTTGAATAATTCATTGTCAATCTGACACTAACCTTTCTGCTGAAGATACTAATCCTTGAAAAAAAAGAGAACTAAAACTGATATAGTACTGAATTCCCAAAGGATACTGATCGTTAAACAGAGTTCACTGGGCGATATTATTCATACTCTGGCTCTTGTTCATGCGTTTAAGCGCTGTTACCCTGAAGTTTCTATCGGTTGGGTGGTACAAAAGGCGTTTGCTTCAATCGTTGAACGCGACCCCGCCGTTGATGATGTATTTGTTATTGATATTCCCTCAACCAGTGAACCAACCGCAAAAAAAAATGCTCTTACAAAAGCTGTAACTGCCACTTTACGAACATTAAAGGATCTACGAAGAGTATTTTCCAGTAACCCCTATGATCTTGTTCTTGATCTTCACGCCTCCTTTCGTAGTGGAATACTCGCTCTCTGCAATCCGGGCGGAGTTCGGATCGGTTTCTCGGTGGCCAAGGAATTAAATACTCTTTTTCAGCACCAGCTTGTAGAAATTCCTAGGCGAAAGATGCATGCTCAGGATAAAAATTTGCTTTTTGCATCTTTTTTTGGAATCAACGTAAAAGACGAAGATTTTTTTCTTGAAACAGATGAAAGCGACCTGAAAAGAGTAGAAGAGCTTCTCCAGGGTGAAACGAGGAAGTTGGTCTATTTTAATCCTATTGGGCGTTGGGAGAGTAAATTCTGGCCCGTTGAAAAATGGGCAACGCTAGGTGACAGGCTTCAACAGAAAGCTGGTGCCAGGGTTGTTTTAGCTGGCTCTCCGCAGGATAGAGCAGTGTTGGAATGCATAGCAGAACAGATGAGCAGCCAGCCATTGATAGCCGGAGGGGAGCTTTCTCTGATTCAATCTGCGGCTCTTATTAAGCATTCTTCTCTCTATATTGGTGTTGATACTGGCCCCATGCATATGGCTGCCATTGCGGGAATTCCTGTTGTTGCCCTTTTTGGTCCAACGGACCCAGAACTTGTCGGACCCTATAAGGTGCCTGGTAAGGTTGTTCGAAACGAAACACTTGATTGTCTTGTCTGTAGAAAAAGAAACTGTGAAAAACTTACCTGTATGCACTCAATTACCGTAGATGAGATCTATAAACAGGCCTTATTCTTCCTGTAAAGGGCACATCTGAACAGTTACAGTTCAGTGTGTTACCAATTATCAGGTACTTGCTGAATAATTACTAGAGTGTTCGCATTTTTTTTAGAAATTATTTAAAAGGTTCTGCGCCATGAAAATAGCACTAATCATTACCACATATAATAATATTGATACCCTTCGTATGACCTTGCGGACAGCATTTAGTCAGACAGTACCACCAACTGAAATAATTGTTGCAGGCGATGGATCAGGTCCGGCAACAGGTGGCTTAGTGAAACAGATGCGTAAGGAAACGGATATTCCTGTTTACCATTGCTGGCAGGAGGATGATGGGTTTCGTCCTGCGCGGTGTCGAAATCTTGCTATGGCGCGAAGTATGGCCGAGTATTGTATACTTGTTGATGGCGATATAATGCTGGATAAACATTTTATCCAGGATCACATGCATTATGCTACACCTGGATTTTTTGTTCAGGGTTCCAGGGTTATTTTAAGCCAGATCGCGACGGAAAAGATTATTTTTTCTGGAGATATTCAAGTAAGTTTTTTTGGTGATAATGTTGGTAATAGAAAAAACTGTATTCGTTCACGTATACTGTCACGTCTGTTTTCCACTCGCAATAGCCGTTTGGGTGGAATAAAAACCTGCAACTTCGCATTTTGGAAAAAGGACGCACTTAAGGTAAATGGTTTCAATGAAGATTTTATAGGGTGGGGGCATGAGGATACAGAGTTTGCAGCCCGTCTGTTAAATATTGGTATCCGGAGACAGAATGTAAAGTTCAATGCCTTGGCTTTTCATCTGTATCATCCCTCCCAGTCACGAGATTTCTTGAGTCAAAACAACGATCTGTTATCTGACTCCCTGGACAAACAAAAGAAGTGGTGTGGAAATGGACTGGATAAGCATATCGGAAATTGTGAACACTGTACCTGATTAGGCTTTCGGACTATCTAGGTTCTGTAGCTCTGTGAGTTTATTCGTAAAGCGAGTGACGGTCTTCTTGATATTACGACGATAAAAAAAGCGTTTTATAGGGCTGTTTGGCATAAGTTCTTCGGCAAGTGCCTGACGATTCGCAAAAGAGTATTGAAATGATGCTGTATCAGGAGTGTCACCAATCTGTTCCAGATATCGTGTCATTGCTTGTAAGTTCTTAATTCGCCAGTGATCGGTGATTTCACCATGACCATGTTTTTTCTTGAACAGTTTCTTGTTTTTTTTCATCAGCGTTCGAACGGCTCCGCTTACCTTTGAGAAACTTCCCTTCCCCTGATGGTAGATAAAAATTCTTTCGCTTATTATTAACTTTTTTCCCAGATGTCTAGCTCTGTATACAAAGTCAGTGTCTTCGAAATAACCCAGACCAAAAGCCTCATCCAATCCACCTAACTCTTCGTAGAGTTTTCTTCGAATGAGGACGCAGAAAAAAATCAAACGATCTGTTTCGAAATCGATTTTCGCCGAATGATTGCACCAGTGTAACCCCTGTTTCAGGATTTCCTCAGGATCATCACCACTGGTATGAATATGCTGATCATTACCACAGTTGTTCGTTACAGGCCCCAGCATATCCCAGTCCGGGTGCTGCTGCATAAGAGAGGTGAAAAGCGATATTGTACCAGGGAGGATACGGGTATCGGTATTAAGAAGCAGGAAGAAATCACCCTTCGCGGCTTTAGCGCCAATATTGTTTCCTGCAGCAAAACCATGATTTGTATCAAGGAGGAGTAACGAAATTCTTTGATCCGTTGCAGCGGCAAGAGTCAGCTGCTTTCTGGTGTCAGCAGATGAGTTATTGTCAACTACTATGATTTCCATATCTTCAGTTGACTGGGCAAGGCTGTGAAGACAGGGACCGGTTGTTGTCTCAAAATTATTGTAGGAGACGATAATAACAGTACAGAGTGGTGATTGGGACATTAGTTACCCTCGAGCAGTTCCTGGATACGATCGCTGCAGATAAGATCCATATTCTTTCGTATTGTATCTTCAGGCCAGTTCCACCAGGAGAGTTTCAACAGGGCTTCAATTGTTTTCTGATCAAAGCGATTTCGGATAATCCTTGCAGGATTCCCAGCAACTATTCCATAGGGAGGAACATCCTGATGAACTACACTGCAGGCTCCGATAACTGCTCCAGAGCCAATAGTGAGTCCTGAGAGTATGGTTGCTCCATGTCCGATCCAGACATCATTGCCAATGACAATATCACCTTTGCTTTGCGGGTGGTCGCTGATGTCGGCAGCCTCCGGCCATTCTGAACTCAGTGCCGGACAGGGATATGTGGTGGCCCAGTCAATTCGATGATTCCCTCCAAGGATAATAGTTACCTTGGAGGAAATGGAACAGAATTTACCGATGCTGAGATGGGTGTTGTCTTTATAGGTTCGTCTATCCGGCCGGCCATAGCTATACTTCCCAATAGAAAAAAGTGGATTGTCGAACAGTTTTCGTGTCTCTCGAGTTTTTTTGTGTGATCGAAACAACATAATAAAAGTCTAATGAAGTTGAACTTTAAAAACAAACTGTTTGGTAATAAAGTTTTTGGCAAAATCTGTATAGATTTTACGTAATCGCATCCCAATAAATGGGATAAGGCGGAGGATGTCAGATGGGGCAAGGATCCGAGTGTCGAATAGAATTTTAAAAGGGCAGATATCCTCAAAAGAATAGGCAAAGTCAATTACCTTAAAATCGCATTGTTCCAGGAGACTTTGAAAGCTCTTAATAGTAAAAAATCGCAGGTGGTCATGATCAAAGATACCGTAATCTTCATATTTCCAGGTACCGCCTAGGAGTCGGAAACGGCTTCTCCAGTGGGCGACGGAACAGGTTGAAATAACGAGACTACAGTCGGGATGCATCCACTGTTTGAGAGTCCCTAAGGTTTTTTCCGGTTGTGCAATATGTTCTATAACCTGGGACATAAAGATAATCTGAAAAGGACCATGTTCTTCGATATGTCTGTTTATCTGTTCACAGATTGCTGCGTCTTCGGTTGTACCGCAAAGGACCTCAAGACCTCGCTCCTTAGCGGCTAAGGAAGATTCTATGTTGGCCTCTACCCCAAAAAAACGACATCCTTTTTGCTGAACAAGATATTCTCCCATAAATCCGGTGGAACAGCCAATCTCAAGAACATTGCTGTTTGGTGGGATCAAATCCAGCTGAAGTTTATCAATATTGTTAGGCTTAAGCTTCTCGTAATTAAGGGGAGCCTTATGGTATTTCAGCATAATGTCTTTTGATAATCAGGGCCGCTGATTATGATGTTTTTTTCAAGGCAATATTGGTCTACTTGTGCCAGTAGCTGATCTTTAATAGCTTCCGGGGCATTATAGCACAGATCCTTTCTGAACCCCCGAATATCACGATTCTTCATTGATGCTGGTTTGTACCAGCTCCTTTTGCGAACATCATCAAAATCTATCAAGTAGAGTTTGTCGTCGGTGAAAATGAAATTTGCCAGTCGGATATCACCGTGAATAAGCTTAAGGGATTGCATAGTGTCGATTGTTTTGAGAACGGAGGCGATTACCGCCGAGGATTTAGATGGGGAAGCACTAATCTGTCTCAGGTATTCTTCTCCTTGAATTCCCTCCACGTATTCATAGAAAAAGTAGGACATTCTTCGCAGAGGACCAAAGCGTTTTTCAATGCAGGCGATTGGCGGAGGAATGGAAACATTATTTTTTGTCAGGAGCTGGGAATAGTACCAGCTTTTACTCGATTTGGTCTGCCGGAAATATCGTTTAAATTGCTGCCAACGTGATTTGAAGTTATGCCGTTTTATAACCAGTTTCAGCTCGTTAAGCTTGACCACACCAATCCGTGATTTGAAATTATCCTGAAGAATAACGGTTTCCGGTAGGTACAGAAATGTATCTGGATTGTCGAAAACACGCTGTAGCTCTTCTGAGTAGAAAATTCTTTCACAGGTGAGTGTAAGGGTGAAATTCTTTTTAATAAGTAAGTTATCAGTCATTACTGGAATATTTTTATGAAAATTGTTGAAGAGACGTAAGCAGATCTATATCGAACCCGGTTGATCTGTGAAATCCTTATATAAAAAACTACTGAATAGAGAGAACAGTAATCCGGTTACATGGATCTGAAAGTATGATTCACCGAGCATAATCACAAGAAAGAATAGAGGGAAAGCCTGGCGTAGAGGAGTGAGAGAGTCGTTATTTTTCCAGGCAATAACAAGTTGAAAGAAAAAGATAGCCAGTAGACTAATAAGGCCAATAACACCAAGTCGAGCCGAGGTTAACAAATATTGGTTATGGGGATTGTCGGTGGTGGGCAGAGTGGGAGAGGCAATTGCGTTTACCTTTGCATATTCTGCAATGTAATCACCGGTTCCAACACCCTTAGGGAAATTTTCCCAGATAAGCTGGCATGTGTTTTGAGCAAACCAGACCCTGAGGCCTACGGAAGTGATTTCACAGAGACGGTGATTCTGGATTTCCGTGAGTGCCTGGTTGCTCCGATCTCTAAATGTTGTGGAAGAAAAATAAGTTGTCGTTACTAACAACGGTATCAGTAAAAGTCCCGTTATAAGTTTGACCTTCGAGTTTTTGTAAAAGTATTGAAAAATCGTTATTGCAAGAAGTGCAAAAAAGGCAATCTGGCCAGTACGACCAACTGTGATAAACATGGTAATGGAGAGAAAAAGAAGCAGTGCAAGCTGTAGGTATTTACTGAGAGGTTTGTTAGATGAAAAAAGGAGGTTTTGTAGAAGAATATAGCATGCTAAGGCAAGCATTGGACTAAAGGTAACATGGGAAGTCCCCTCGGTTATAAAAACCGACGAGGGCGGAAGAGTGACGATACCAAGGAGAACCAGATAGGCTTTGCAGGCTCTCAGAAATATGGCAAAGATAAAAGCTGCCATATAATATCGAACATGTTCTTTCTTTACGAGTGTCAGTAAAACAGGGAAAAGTAGGAGTTTCCATTGCTTTGAGAGAACATGAACGCCTTCAGCAAGCTCCTCACTCCAGAGCAGACCAATTATATGGAGTCCAATATAAAAAAGGATTGCTATGGCGACGGGGTTATGGGAAATTTCATGAAGTTTCTGTCGTAATTGTCCGGAACTCATCCAGCAGAGGATCAGGAGTACGCCCCCGATCGACCCAGCTGAAGTTGAGAGTGGCAGGACGAATGCAAAAAGAATCAGGAGTGGTGATGCTGCGCCTGCTATCTTTTGAGTAAATGAATTCATAGTCTGGAATTGGCTGAGATAGACAAATTCTTTAATTTGCTATGGGTTGATACGCTTTGCATTGAAGGTACTATAACTGGAAACGTTTTAAGGATCAGTCCCGATATTGCATATTATAGAGCGTTTCATATTCACCATCAAGGCTGAGCAATTCCTCATGGGTTCCCTCTTCAATAATCCTGCCATCCTTTATAACGATAATCCTGTCTGCATTCTGGATTGTGGAGAGGCGATGAGCAATTACCAGGGTGGTACGATCTTTCATAAGGTTTTCAAGAGCTTTCTGTACTTCACGTTCAGACTCTGTGTCAAGTGCCGATGTGGCTTCATCGAGGATTAGAATAGGAGCATTTTTAAGAATAGCTCTGGCAATGGAGAGGCGCTGTCGTTCGCCTCCTGATAGCCTGATACCGGATTCACCGATAACTGTGTCAAAGCCTTCTGGCAATTCTTTTATAAAGTTAAGTGCATAAGCGGCATCAGCAGCTTTTTCAATATCTTCCTGTGAAGTGCTCTGGTCACCATAGGCAATATTTTCACGAATGGTATCGTTAAAGAGGATTGTTTGCTGGGTAACGATTGCAATCTGTTGACGAAGAGACTTCAGGGTGACATCTTTGATATTGACGTCGTCAATAGATAAAGAACCATCTTCTATATCAAAAAACCTGGGAATAAGACTGGTGAGAGTTGACTTTCCAGATCCGCTGGGTCCAACAATGGCAAGGATTTCACCTGCTGGGACAACTAGATTAATATCTATGAGTACGGGCGTTTTACCATCATAGCTGAAATCCAGGTTCCGAAGAGCGATTTCTTTCTGAAAAGGTGCTAATTCAATCGAATCGGGCGTGGAAGTGATACTTGGCTTTTGATCCAGTAAGTGAAAAACTCTGACCGCTGCGGCCAGGCCCTCCTGAATGGTGGCATTAATTTTACTGACAGCTTTGATTGGCTCATAAATCATTATGAGGGCAGTCAGGAAGGAAAAAAATGTTCCAGGTGTCGAATGTCCGGCGATGACTTGTTTGCCACCAAACCAGATAATAAGAGCCATACCGATACCACCTATTACCTCCATTAAAGGATGCTGGATACATTTGTATTTTGCTTTCTCCATCATGGTTTTGAAGAGCAGATTGACCTGCGTTGAAAACCGTTTGGACTCATATTCCTCCATGGTAAATGCTTTGACCACTGGTGCACCGGTGATGGATTCGTGCATGGTGTTGGAGACATCTGCAATTTGCTCCTGCATGGTGGTACTGATTCGTCGAAAAGCCCTGCCGAATTTAACGATGGGTACTGCTGCTGCAGGAATAAAAATTATAGAGAGCAGGGCCAGCTTCCAGTCCATTGAAAAAATTACGATAAGCAGGAAGACAGCCTGTAAAAAATCACGTAACAACCCGACAATTACCGTTGATATTGCTGACTGCATAAAATTAATGTCAGAAATAACCCTGGAAATAAGCTCACCGGTGGGAGTTTTATGAAAAAAGGAGAGCGATTGCAGATGAACATGGTCAAAAACTTTGGAGCGCATATCCCGCATTACGGTCTGTCCAATCTTTTCGAGTAGGAAGTAGTTAACACCATAGAAAAAAGCTTTTACAGCAAACAAAAGGACAAGAGCAATGGGGAGAATAGCTAGAAAGTAAGAATCTTTTTCGACAAATATTTTATCCAGTAAGGGTTTAACCATATATGCCTGGAGGGCACTTAGGCCAGCAACGGCAAGGGCTGCAAACATGGCTATAATAAAGAGATACTTATAGGGCTTGATAAGCTGATAGAGACGCTTGAGGACGATTTTGTTAGACATAAGAAAAATATATAAATGGAACAGTTAAAGATTGCGTGAAGGGCTCTGTGGTACCGTTGAATGATTTACTCCGCATCATAGTTAAAGAGAGAAAAAAAATCATAAAATACTTTGGACCCGCTAGAGAAAAAGATGTGATGTAAAGTGTAGAGAGAACGTGTTTACCCTATCACGAAACAGGGACCTACGGGATATCAGCCGGGTCATCTATACTTAAGGAGTCATGCTCGGTAACGGTTACCTGTATTTGATGGCCACTTTCAATAACCCGCAACTGTTCAAGTTTTTCAATGTTTTCCAATAAGGAGTAGGGGAGGTTTGTGAATTCCTGCAGAAAGGAGTTGGAGTATGCATAGATTCCAATATGCTTGTAGTAGAGCGCGTCTTGAGTGTTATCCCTGTTAAATGGGATTTTGGCCCGTGAAAAATAGATGGCAAAATTATCACCATCAAAAATAACTTTCACATTGTTGGGATTGCTTATCTCTTCTTCATTTGTCATGTTGTGGGCTAGGGTACCCATTTCGAGACCGGCTGTTTTTGTAAAAGCCCCTACCAGATCATTGAGACATTCCGGTTCCAGAAATGGCTGGTCACCCTGAATATTGATAATTATGTCATCTTTCTCAAGGTTTAATGATCGTGCCGCTTCCGCCACCCGGTCTGTTCCAGAGCTGCATTTCTCCGATGTCATAATAACATTGCCCTTAATTTCCTGAACCGAGGCACGAATAGCATCGCTATCGGTTGCGACATGGACGGAGTCGATAAGGGAGCTTTTTTGAACTTGTTCATAGACACGTTGGATCATTGTTTTTCCCTGGATATCGGTGAGAGCTTTACCTGGGAACCGTTTTGATTCAAATCGTGCGGGGATAATTGCGGTAACTTTCATATATTTATTTTCAGCATTTAATCTTTAACGTGACATTCGTTCGTTTCAAGGGGTTGTAGCAAATCTACAATATGTAGACAGGTTTTTCTACTCCCTCCTTGTCTTAATTGAATATATTTATCTGCCTTTTGCTGAATAATAGATCTGTCCTCCGGGTTATTAAGAATTTCTTCAAGGAGTTGCAGTACTTCTTCCTTGTTTTGTCCTTTTCTGGCCAGACCACTTTCAAAGACCTCGTTTCCCGTCCATAGGAAATTGGATATGGAGGGCCCAGTTACCGGAATAACCCCATTCATAAATGCTTCAATAAAGTTTTGGCCACCAAGAGGCGCCAGACTACCACCGACAAAAGCAGCGTCAGCCCGCTGATAGCTGTTGACTAATTCACCAAAAATATCCCAGATCATTACCGTGGAAGCTGTCTCTTCTGAAGACGAACTCTTCAGGGCGCAACTGATGCCTTTATCATCTAGCAGCGTTTTCCAGTGATTTACGCGGTGCAAATGGCGAGGGAAGAGATCTATGCGCAGATCTGGAAATCGTTTCAGTATTTCTGTTATAAGAAAGAAGACTTCATTTTCCTCTTCTTTTCGTATTGAGGCAAGAATCAGAGTTTTATTCTGTGTTATCGGTTGTTCTGGTATTGTACATGCTTCAATCTGGTCAAATTTAATATTTGAGACAAAGTAACTATCTTTTTGCTGGAACAAATCCTGAAGCCGACTCCTGTTCTCTTCAGAGTTTGCTAGAATCCGATCGGGTGTGAGCATTGGCCAGAGAAAGGATGCCTTTTTATATCCCTTATAACTTTTTTCCGTCATTCTGCCGTTTACTATTATCATCCTTTTGTTTTGACGTTTTATTTCAGCCATAAGGGCTGGCCAGATTTCCAGTTCAATAAGGACTAAGAGTGATGGGTCAGCAATGCGGACTGCCTTCTTCACCAGAGCTGGATTGTCAAAAACCATATAGGCTATAGTCACACTGTGGTTATGATCTGTAGTCCGATCTTTCTCCAGAATCTCTCTTCCCTGTGAGGTGTTGGTCGTGATAAGGATTTTAAGCTTTTGCTCTTCGTCAAAACTTTTCAGGAGTTGCCTGGCTATATATGCCTCTCCAACGGATGCGGCGTGCATCCATATATCAACTTTTGAGAAGTTTATCCTTTTTAGAATACGTTCATCTGCACCTTCTTGTAGACGTGATGAACGAATAAGGAACGGTGTTGCACAGAACCAGAGGAATCTGTACAGAATAAAAAGAAATTTTATAGAGAGTGGTTCTTTCATGAATTGGTTTGTTACAGGTATTCTTTTATTTTAGCAAGTAGTGAAGGGTAGCTGATCTCAAGCATACGTGCGGCCATACTTTTGTTGCCATTGCTGGCTTCAAGCGCGCGACGTATCAACTTTTTTTCAATGATTTTTTTTGCCTGTTTCAGGGAGAAAGTTCCTAATATTTCATTTATCTTTTCATTACAGGTGCTACTTCCCTGAGAACCATCGAGATCAACGGGCAGGATCTGATTGGTTTCAGCTACAATTGCAGCGCGTTCCATACAGTTTTTTAGTTCTCTGATATTTCCATTCCACTCTCGGCCAAGAAGGATTCCCATGGCCTCGGGGGTAATATCTTCAATTGCAAGGCCCATCTTTTTGTTGAGCATGGCAAGAAAATGAACACAGAGATGCTGAATATCCTCCTTTCGTTCACGCAGTGGAGGAAGGTGTAAGGTCAGCACATTGAGACGGTAGAACAAATCTTCACGGAATCTCCCTTCTTTTACCTCCAGTTCCATTTCTTTTGCGGTGGCAGTGATGACTCGAACATCGATCTGTTGAGTTTTAACACTGCCAACGGGCCGGATTTCCTGCTCCTGAAGCACCCGTAATAATTTAACCTGCAGGCCTAAGGGGAGTTCACCAATTTCATCAAGAAAAAGGGTTCCGCCATTTGCCTCTTCAAACAGACCTGTATGGTTTTTGTCTGCCCCGGTAAATGCGCCTTTGCTATAGCCAAAGAATTCACTTTCAAGAAGGTTTTCCGGGATAGAACCGCAGTTTACCGCGATAAAAGGTTTATCTTTTCGTTCGGATTTCTGATGAATTCCCTGGGCAATTAATTCCTTACCCGTTCCCGATTCGCCGGTGACCAGAACGGTTGTATCGTAGCGGGCTACCTTTTCAGTGAGCTGCAACAATGATTTCATTTTTTCAGAATGGGCTACGATATTATTAAAGTCGCCTGTTTGCTGCAATTCTTTGACTCTGGCCTTTAGCCTGACATTCTCTTCTTGTAATTCCAGGTGGTTGCTTGCTTTTTCCAGAACAAGAAGCACCTCTGCAGTTTTAAAGGGTTTGGTAATAAAATCGTAGGCCCCGCATTTCATGGCTTCCACCGCGTCGTCAATGGTGGCATAGGCAGACATCATAATAATTATGGGTTGACTGCTCTCCTGAGTAAGTGCTTGTAAAAATTGAAGCCCATCCATTTTGGGCATCTTTAAATCACAGAGAATAAAAGGAAAGGGCGCCTTTTTCTGGATTGCAAGTGCCTGTTCACCATTTTCAGCCATGCTAACCTGATATCCGGCATTGCTTGTTACCACTGAAAGCATATGGCGCATGTTCTCTTCATCGTCAATAATAAGGAGACGCCTGTTGTTTCTATCCGTCATATTCTATGATCCCTGTTCTGTTTCGCCAATGGTTTTTGTGGACAGCGGGAGGGCGATGGTGATTGTTGTTCCTCTGTCGATATCGGATGAGATGGTGATTGTTCCGCCCGCTTTTTTGATCATATTATGGGCAACAGCAAGCCCAAGGCCCGTTCCCTTCCCAACTTCTTTAGTCGTAAAGAATGGATCGAAGATGGCATCTTTGTGTTCGGGTTTGATGCCTGCCCCGTTGTCTTTGAGTATGATAATGATACAGGTATTCCCATTTTCCAATATCTTATTTGTCGTACTGAGAACGATGGAACTGTCGGACCTGTTCTCCGTTTCTTCAATGGCATCGATTGAGTTTAAAATACAGTTGAGAAAAACCTGGCGTAATCCGTCACTGTCTATAACAGCTTCACTTATTGTTGCTTGAAAATCGGTATTATAGGTAATTGGAACGGCAGTTTTCCTGACGCGAACGGTTTCTATCAGATCCTTAAGAAGCGGATGAAGATCAACGGCTGCTACTGAAGATGCCACGGGAGATCTGGATAGGTCAAGAAGATTCCGTATCAGGGTGTTGATACGATTCAGTTCCTGAGTTGCACGCTGACTGAAAATTTCCCTGTCAGTAGAGCTGAGAGCATCTTCGGTAAGCAGGTCAATGTATCCTTGGATGATGCCGAGTGGATTGCCGATTTCATGGGCAAGGCCAGCTGAAAGCCGGCCTATGGATGCCAGTTTTTCGGCTCTGATCATTTCGTCACGATTTTTCTGGAGTTCGTCATTGGCTTTTTTCAGAGAGTCAACGGTTAGACGCAGTTCCTGTTTGTCTCCATCTATCCGCGTAACAAGGTGGTTTAAGCTGAGAAGAAGCTGGGTGAATTCTCCTAATCCTTCACCTGATAAAAAAGGAGTGTCATCAAAGTCCGTACGTGAATCAGCCAGGCGGGAAAGCCTTTCGATGGGTTTAATAACCAGATGAACCAGGCGGGTAAAGCCAATAGTTGTGAAGATAAGAACGTTGATAAGGAGATAGGCAAAGAATATCTTTTGTGCTTTACGAATGGATAAGGAAACCTTATCAAGTGGTTTAATAAGCGCTATTGATCCATGGGGGGGGGCTGGGAGTATAGGTACTGCAATCAGTAAAAACTGTTTAGAGAGGAAAAATCCATTCCAGGACATGCCGGAGTAGTCGGCCTTTGGTTTGGCACTGGCAGCGGATTTTTTTAATAACGGGGTAAGGGAGAGATCTTTTGGACATAAACCATACGATCGCGTAGGGCTGGCGCTACTTTTTTTCCATTGCAGGCAGAGGACGTCACTCTTATTCAGGTAATCTTCGATTTCTGTTGTGAAGGCCGGTTGGCCGCTGGAAAGTTCTTCCGGAGAAATGGATGCAGCGGCAAAATGGAGAAGCTTTTCACTGAGCTGTACTTCCTGTTGGATTCCGTGATGCTGCCAGAGCATCAGCATCACATATCCAAAGAGGAGCATGCTGATAAAAAGGAGTACGGAAAGAGTCAGCCCCAGCTGAACTTTTAAGGTATGCATAATGTACTATTCTAGCAGAAAAAAGATGGAAAACAAAGCCTACCTTCTATCCTTTAAACGGCAATGATCTTTGCCCGAAAAATAATTCAGCCATGATGAGGTACGGTTTAATGCCCAGTCCTTAGGAGGAATGGCCTTCAGATGGCTAATGTGTTGACGATCTGGTTCCGGGCCGTGATGATAACTGCGAACCCAGAAACAAAGTCGCTCCTTCGGATAGACTTCACAGAATCCATTGTTGGATCCGCCACAGGGGCCATTAACCATTCTTTTTGGACAGCCGGATTGAGGGCAGAGATAGGATGATTCTGCAAGGGTGCAGTCTCCACACATTCGACAATGAAATAAAATCTTTTTTGTCAGGTGTTCCAGTAAGGTATAGATTCGATTTAAAACGGTATTGTTGAGAGCTCTTATACTGATGCCCTGTGCCAGAGGAAATAAAAAACCTTCCTTGTGAAACACTTGTTTGTGGACAACATTATTGATGGAGAAGAGAAGAGGGAGATATCGTTTTCTGGGTGTTTGTATCTCCGTATCATACAGATACCAGGTTTTAGGCTCCGGGAAGTGAATCCCCTTTTGTTCTGTTACGTCCGTGAAGTCTTCTGCTGCATTAAGAATAAATGAGATTGATTCAAAAGAGAGATTATTGCCACCTAAGTGGATTCCTGAGTATCCCATTGTTCGAAGAGCAGCCAGCATACGAGCGGCTCGTAACAGTCGTGCTTCTTCTCCCTTGTCTGCAGACTTTGCCTCTTCTTCTATTTCGTGGAGAAGCTTATCCGGGAAGATAACCCCGGGAACCCGTCCTTTATTCATAATACGGGCAACGGTAAGGCTTGGCACAAAGACATTGGCCATTAACGGGATTTTGAGATCGTGTTTGGTGCTAAACTCTATCAACTCCCGATATTTAGTCATATCATATCCGAGCTGGCTGATAACAAATTGGGCCCCGCATTGAATCTTAGTCAGGAGTTTAACATATTGCCATACCTGTTCTGATTCTAGCGTTTTAAATGGAGAGACTACACATCCTGCAAAAAAATCCATTTTTGGGAGGTCCATGGCTTGGCCGGGAGCACCTTTTTTGACTGTGAAATTGTGCCGTAGTCGTTCAATAAGACTTAGCAGCTGAGTGGAATCAAGATCAAAAACAGGCATTGCCTGTCCGTGAAATCCATAGCGTGGATAATCACCGCCAAGGACCAGAAGATTGAGCAGGTCATGACGATGGCATTCAAACAACTGGCTTTCCGCCATATTGCGATTCTTATCTTTTAAAGAAAAATGAAGCAGGGGAGAAATACCCATTGCCAGAATATCCAGTCCAAGGGATACCGGGGAAAGAGCAGGGTGACCACCGGGATTGTCGGTGATGGAAAAGGCCTTAATCCTTCCATCATCTTTGGCACGTTCTGCAAGAGTAAGGATCTTTTCCAATCGTTTACCACCGGAGCCGCGTCCGGGAACCAACTCATAGGTGATGGTAAAGTCTTGCCCATCAAGCAGTGAATCGCGAAAAATATTGCAGCTTTCCTGAACCATAGATAAAAAATCCTTTTTCTCTTGCGAAAGGTTTCGGTCAATGGCTACATTGTATACATGAATGACAAAATTGAAACAAAAAATCTGTCTGTTATCCACGCACTTTTACAGGATGCAGGCCTTGGGAGTGGCAGGAAGTATGATCTGCAAATAACTACTCTTACAGGAGATGGTTCCAGCAGGAAGTTTTGGCGGATTATGGAAGGTGATAGAAGGCTTTGCCTGGCTGTGGCTCCGCCGTCTCTAGATACTCGGGATCTTGCGGAATCAAAAGCCGCCCGGACCATCGGTCTTCATCTTCTGAAACAGGGAATACGAGTTCCGGAGCAGTATGGCTGGGATAAAGAAAACGGAATAATTCTTTTTGAAGATTTTGGGGATGACAAACTTCACGAGAAGGTCATTCGGGAACAAAAAACTGACGACTGGATAGCTCGTATCAGGTTGTGTTACACAGCTGTTGTTGAAAATCTTGCCGTGATGCAGGTTCGAGGTGGAAAAGATTTTGATACAAAGTGGTGTTGGGACACATCTCTTTATGACAAGACTTTGATGCTTGAACGTGAGTCCAACTATTTTCTTCGTGCGTTCTGGAGAGATTATCTGGGGAATAAGGAGCCATCTGGTCTGCAGGAAGAATTTGTTGAGCTTGCTGACAAGGCATCCCGGATTCCCGCTACATTTTTTCTTCATCGGGATTTTCAGTCTCGCAATATCATGCTTTTGAATGATGAACCCTGTTTTATAGACTTCCAGGGTGGTAGACTGGGGCCTCTGGCCTACGATGTGGCATCTCTTTTGATTGATCCCTATGTTGCTCTTCCATTTGATTTTCAGGAAGAATTACTGGGGGTGTATCTGAATAAACTCGAAGAGTTGATGGATGTTGATCGTAGAAAATTTGTTGAAGAATATCTGCTATTGGCTCTTCAGCGGAATCTTCAGATTGTTGGAGCTTTTTCCTTTTTGACTCAGCGTCGTGGAAAAGTATTTTTTGAACAATTCTTGCGACCAGCCGTGGAGTCTTTGAATGTTCTTTTAGATTGTGAGATATTTTCGGAGATGGTGGTTTTGAAGCAGACTGTCAGATGTGCCGTGACGTCCTGTAAAGGGATGAAATAAAAACAAGTTCATTCAGGTAATGAGTACCTGTGGATTTCATTTTAGTTGTTAACCACGTTCTAATCACATGTCTTTTCTATACGTTGAGGGCATCACTCCAGTTTGCCAGCCAGAGAAAACAGACTCAGAGGGCTCGGTAAAAAAAGGGTTCTCGCCTGAAAAACAATTAATGGTATAGTACTGCAACAGAGTAATAATGGACTAACTATTTAGGTGTATACCAACTCATTCGGTATGCTATCCGTGACCCATCTGGAGAGACTACTGGGACATTTGTAGATCTCTTTTTGTAGCAGCGGTTGTCACAGACTCACTTGCCGTTCCATTGTTAAAGCATTCGAGTTGTTCCTTTTTTGAAACCTTGGATTAGGAAATAGACTATGCAGTCACTACAGCACCGTACCTGGATCCTGCCTGAAGATCTTGTGTCCTCAGACGTGGATATGCTCCTTTTCGATATTTTCACTCTACAGTCCGATTGTGTAAAAAAAAGTAGTCGAATCTGGCATGATACCTTTGACTGGCGCCTTTTTCGCAAGAAGCAGAGGTTGATCAGCGAGGGAAGCAATTGGATCCTTGAAGATTTTCAGGGTCGGCAGTTGGCTGCTTTAAAGAATCAACGGGAATCATTCCGTTTTACCTGGCAGCTTCCCGATTCGCCTCTGCGGCAGATTCTGGAAAAGTCTATGGATGTCCGGGGACTTCATCAGATTGGTGTTGAAGATCTTGAGGCTCGTTCGTTACGGCTCTGCAATACTGATAAGAAAACTGTTTCCTTTCTGAATATCCAGCAGTCAACTAACCGTCAGAATGGAAATCAGAGAACTATTGTGCGTATTAAAGAGGTACGCGGTTATAGCAAGTGGTTTAAGAGGGCTGTCAAAATACTTGAAAGCTCTGGAGCTCTTCAACTTGACACCGTTGGCGATCTGTTCCCTTTTGTTCTTGAGGGAACCGGACGTAAACCTCTGGATTACTGCTCTGGTTATGCTGTTCCTCTGGCATCTGATATGATGAGTATTGATGCGATCCGACGGATTTATACATTCCTGCTGGACGGTATACGCCGTAATGAGGGGTGGGTAGTTGCAGATTTTGATTCGGAATTTCTTCATGATCTACGAGTGTCAGTACGAAGAACCCGTTCGGCCCTGACTCTGCTCAAGGGAGTACTTGCAGCAGATATAACTGATCGTTTTAAAAAAGATTTTCGTTACATTGGTCAGATGACTGGCCCGGTTCGTGATCTGGATGTGTATCTACTTAATGAGAAGCATTATAAGGAAAGTATACCAGAACGTCTTCAGCAGGGATTGAGCTATTTTTTTGAGGACCTTGCAGGGAGAAGAAAAGAAGAACATCAAAAATTAGTCGCCTTCTTGCATGGCAGGTATTATCAGCAAATCCTGAGGGACTGGTCTCAGCTGCTTGACGAGGAACGTATTTTGCCTGCCGGGGAAAAAGGTGAAATGTCTATTGGTATTCTTGCCGGTAAAATAATCCACAAGCGGTTTCGCAGGGTATTACAGGATGGTCGCAAGATCCATCGAAGTACACCGGACAGTGAATTGCACGAATTGCGTATCCAATGCAAAAAACTTCGATATTGTCTGGAGTTTTTTGCCTCTCTTTATGGACCAAAGCAGATGAAGCTGTTTATTCGGCAACTCAAGCTGTTGCAGAATAATCTTGGCGATTTCAACGATCTCTCAGTGCAACAGGAAATGCTTTCAGATTATCTCTCAAAAATCAAGCCGGGTTCCAGGAAATCACTGGAAATGGCAGCGTCCATTGGGGGGCTGATGACGGATCTTGTAGCACAGCATCATATGGTTAGAGCCTGTTTTGACAAGACATTTATCCACTTCAATAGCCCAAAAAACAAGACGCTGTACCGGGAAATTTTTGGTTGACTTTTTTATTGCCAAAGACATGAGGAATCTATGACTGTTTTAGCTGTATACAATATTAAGGGGGGCGTCGGTAAGACCGCTGCCAGCGTCAATTTGGCGTATCTTTCTGCCAAGGGTGGAAAAAAGACCCTACTCTGTGATATGGATCCTCAAGGATCTGCCAGTTATTATTTCCGGGTAAAGGCGGCGAAAAAGTTTACTGCCAAAAAGCTACTGCAAGGCGGCGAGGGACTAAATCGTAATATTCGAGGCACTGATTATCCCAATCTCGATCTGCTGCCCGCAGATTTCACCTATCGCAATTTAGATCTGGCCCTGGATGATTTTAAAAAGTCAACCAGGCGTATCAGTAAGGTTCTAAAACCATTGACCCGCGAATATGATACTGTTTTTCTGGTTCATCCGACTGAAGCGTACTTTTGAAATAAGTTTTGCAAAAAAAGTGGACATGCGATTTCCTTAATTAGAAGAACCACCAACTAATTCAGGA
>Ga0307929_1000297_pt1 | contig 52340 bp, 57 predicted proteins | sample AceLakmetage1330_FD_203160 | JGI IMG/M metagenome (GOLD analysis project Ga0307929, IMG submission 203160) | Saline water microbial communities from Ace Lake, Antarctica - #1330 | ecosystem: Environmental > Aquatic > Non-marine Saline and Alkaline > Saline | place: Antarctica: Ace Lake... | reverse complement strand
ATTAGCAAAAGATTCTTTAGAATTAAAAAGAGTAATCATTGAACAATTTACTGAGTTGGGTTTGTATCCTTATTCAAAATTTTATCTTAGTTCCATTAAAAAAAATCATGGTGAATATTGGGCTAATAATTTTTCTACAATTGGGATTGTTGGAATGAATGAAGCATTAATTAATCTTGTTGGCAAAGATATTACTAGTAGTGCTGGTTCAAATGCTGCAAAAGAAATTTTGGATTTTATGAGAGAAAAAATTTTAGAATATCAGAAAAAAACAGGAAATAATTATAATTTAGAAGCTACTCCTGCTGAAGGAACTTCTTATAGGTTGGCAAATTTAGATAATAAAAAGTTCTCATTATCAAATTCTTATTACACCAATTCTTCACAATTGCCTGTTGGATTTACGGATGATTTATTTCATGCATTAGATTTGCAAGATGAAATTCAGTGTAAATATACTGGGGGTACTGTGTTTCATGCTTTTATTGGTGAAGAATTGCCCGATTCTAAATCTGTAAAACAATTAGTAAAGAAAATTGCTTCAAATTATTCTTTACCTTATTTTACTTTAACTCCTACTTTTAGTATTTGTTTACAGCACAATTATATTTCTGGAAAACATGAAATTTGTCCTACTTGTGGGAAGAAATGTGAAGTTTATAGTCGTATTGTTGGTTATTTAAGACCTGTTGATCAGTGGAATAAGGGCAAGCAAAAAGAGTTTTTTGATAGAAAGGAATTTTTAGTATGATTGGTGCATTTCAAAAATTAACTTTGCAAGATTATCCTGGTAGGGTTGCTTGTATAATTTTCACGAGAGGTTGTAATTTAAGGTGTAGTTATTGTCATAATCCTGATTTATTAAAAGAAGGTAAAAATATTTCTGAAATTGAAATTTTAAATTTTCTTGAAAACAGAAAAAATTTGCTTGATGGGGTTGTAGTTACTGGTGGTGAGCCAACAATTCATGGTGACTTGCCTAATTTATTGTTTAAAATTAAAAAACTGGGTTACTCAATTAAATTATATACTAATGGTACTAGACCTTTGATGCTAAAAAAGTTAACTGAAAAAAATTTGGTTGATGTAGTTGCAATGGATTATGAATTAAGTGATGAGAAATCTAAAAAAATTGTAAAAGAAAGTGGTGTTGAATATGAATTAAGGGTTCATTCTGATGAAAATGTAAAAGAAAAGAATGCAGTTTACTATGATATAAAATAAATATGGGGATGTGAGGATTTGAACCCCAATCCGTCGGTATCTTCAAAAATCATTGACTTTCGTCTCATATTTCCATTGTTGGAGCCGACTATTCTAGCCAGATTATACTACATCCCCTATAACCTTTTGTTAAAGAACTATATTCATTTTATAAATATTTCTACCAATTGGGTATTTCTTTAAGTTTTTTTGAACTTTCGACTGCATATCTTGCTTTTTTTTTGGAAGTATAAATTGAAAATGGTTTAAAATTTTCTTTAGTTTCTACTAATTCTTTTTTTTCATTAAGGAAGTATACATTTATTGGAAAAAATACAAAACATGTGTGTAAGTTAATGTTCATTTCCTTGCCTAAATCTAAAACTATTGTTTTTTTCTTAGAAAACATCAGACCTTTTGTTAAACTAAATATGTTGTTACAAATTTTCATTGTACAAGTATTTCCATTTTATTGATTTTGCCATTTCTTTTTAATTCTTCTATGTATCTGTAAAATGATGCTTTTGAACAGTATTTTTGTTGGTCAACTATTATTTCTTTAATTTCTGGTATTGATTGATTTATTTCTAATTGTTCTATTATTTTTTGTTTGATTATGCCTTTTTTATTTCTATTAAGTTTGTTATTTATTTCAGTTTGGAGGGTTGGAGCAATTTTCACATTTTGTATTTTTCCTTCCAAGTGTATAATTTTTTCTTTTAATTCTTTATTTTCTGACTTTATTTTATTTATGTCTGATTTTAAAAAATCTATGTCTTTTTTTATTTTGGAAAAACTTTCTTTCAGTGCTTCTTTTAGTTCTGTTTCCATATCTTTTTTCTTATTTTTTTCTTATTTAAACATTTCTGTTTTTGAGACAAGTCTGAGACTAGTCTCATTTGAGACTGGGACTTTGGTGAGACTAGCTTGAGACTGATTTCTCCACAGGAAATGGGGGGGTGTCTGAGACTTCTCTGAGACTGTCCTGAGACTCTTCTGGGGCTGGCTTGAGACTATTTTGAGACTTTATTTATTTGCCCAGGCCTTTTTAGACGTTAATTAGTCAATAGATTCTCAAATGGTCTTTGAGTACTAGATTTACACAAAATTTATATAGTATTTTTAAGATTTAACTTCTTATGAAGAAATCTATATCTTTTCTTATCTGTATGTTGTTTTTAGCTAGTTTTGTATCTGCCGGATATTCTTCTAACGCTCATACTGCTACGGTTTCTTGGGTAGTTCCTATTCCTACTCAAATATATGAACACAGTAAAAGTGCATTTATGCTTAAAGTTGATAATGGTCTTGGTGCTGGAAATAAAAGTATTGATTTTGTAAGTTTGAACACATATAATTTTGAAGTTCAACCAATTACGCCAAATAATTGGAATTTGATTTCAAGTCAATTTACTTCAAATTGGTCAACAAATCTTGTTGCACTTGCAAATGGTGCTTCTCAAATATTTCAATTTAATCTTACTGCTCCTAATGTAATTGGCAATACGGTATATAATGTAACTATCCTTACTAATGATACTGTTTCAAGTCAAAATATCAATAATCTTTCAATTACTGTACTTAATGATGTAATTCCTCCAAGATATACTATTATAAACCCATTAAATGCAACAATTGTTAAAAATGAAACTATTTTGTTTAATATTACTTATACTGAATCAGAATCTGGATTTAATAATGGAAGTTTAATATACAATTATACTTCTTTGCTTTTTGAATCAGAATTAAAAAATTATTTGTTGATGGATTGTGTTATAAATAGTTGTAATACTTTTCTTAATATTACAAAATTAGAATCCTTTTTTAGTTTAAAGTTTAATTTGACAGATAAGGCTGGCAACCATAATGAAACTCCTTACATTTGGTTGTATGTAGATGTCGATTCTCCAACAATTAACAATATTTTTCCAGATGATGGATTTAATACTAGTTTAGAATTGTTTAACGTAACTGTTAATGTTTCTGATGATTCATTTAGTTTAGATTCTGGATTTTCTCCCTTAGTTAATTGTAGTGTTAATATTGATAATATTTATTTTTCAAGTGTAACTTTTAATTCTAATAATACTAAATCAATTGAATCTAACATTTCATCTTTAATCGATGGAAATCATTCGTGGTATGTTGAATGTGTAGATAAGACTGGGTGGAATACTGTTTCTTCAAATAGAACTTTTAAATTTGATACTACGGGTCCTGTTATTTCATTAATTAATCCTTTAAACAATTCTGTTATTGAAGAGGGATCAATTGTAAATCTTAATGTTGTTGATGGTTTAAGTGATGTTGATGTAGTTTGGTATACTAATTCAAGTAATAATGTAACTATTAATCCATATAATGTTAATACTAGTGGGTGGAGTTACGGAATTAATTATTTAAATGTCTTTGCAAATGATTCTTTAGGTAATTTAGGTCAAAATTTGTTTACTTTTAAAGTTGATAATTTAGGTCCAAGTATAATTTTATTACATCCTAATAATAATTCCTTATCAAATTCAGTAAGATTTAATGCTACTGATGAATTTAGTTTTAATTTAAGTTGTAATTTGTTAATTAATGGTAGTATTAATCAAACTGTTATTGCACAGAATTCAACTGAAAAATAAATTAATTTAAGTTTAATTGATGGATCTTACAGATGGCAAATTAATTGTTCTGATATTTTTAACAATTCAAATGCAAGTGAAGTTAGAGTAATTAAATTAGATAATACTGTTCCCTTTATAGAAATAATATCTCCATTAAATAATAGTAATGGTCAAACAGTTAATGTATCTTATAATTATACTGAAAATAATTTAGCAAATTGTAGTGTTTATGTTAATGGTGTTTTAAATAAAACTAGTAATGGGAATAATTTTACAATTAATTTATCTTCATCTAATTTAGAACAAATAATTAATGTTTCTTGTTTGGATCTTGCAGGTAATGTTGGTTGGAGTGACGATGCTATAGTTTATCATGATAATATCAGTCCTGTTTTGGGAAATACTTCTGTATTTGTAACTTATAACTCTGCAAAAATTAATTGGAGTGTAAGTGAAATAGCTAATAATAGTGTAAATTATACTCATTCAGGTAATAATAATTCATTTTTAACTTATGGTAATCTTAATGCTTTTGCAGAAGTTAATTTAACAAGTTTAGGTGCCAATACTCTATATTTTTATTATGTAAGTTCTTGTGATAAATTCAATCAATGTTCAAATAGTAGTTTATTAAATTTTACAACAACTTTTGCTCCATCAAGTCCTAGTTCTAGTGGTGGCGGTGGTAGTAGTAATGATGATTCAGAAGATGATACTGATTTTATTTGCTATGAAGAATGGATTTGCGGACCTTGGTCTAGTTGTGTAGATGGTGAAGAAACAAAAAAATGTTTTGATGGTAATAATTGTGGGACTGATGATGATAAACCTGAAATGTCTAGAGAATGTGAATTAGTCTTGGAAGAAAATGATGATGGAGATACTTCTGACGATGTAAATGTTTTGGGTAATGAAACTCAAGAAAATGGTTTGGGTGGAGTAACTGGTGCTTTTTTAGGTATTAATTCATTTACTTGGTTTGGAATAATTGGTTTATTTTTAATAATCATAATTCTCTTGATTTGGTTGTATATATCTAAAAGAAAAATTAAAGTTGAATTAGATTAAACTTTCAAATTCTTTTAAGAATTTTTTTACAATTTCTTTTTCTCTGATTATGATTATGTTCTCATCATTTATTTTATTTCCCGAACCTGTTGGGTTATAGCTGCCTGTTATTACTGTATTGTTATCTATAATGAATGTTTTATGATGTAGTGTATGAGGATTAGAATCTAAAAAAACTTCAAAGCTCGAGTTCATAAATTTAAACTTATTGTATTTCATATTTATTCTTTTTTTTTCCATTACGCCTTTTACTTCAATATCTTTACTTTTTTCAATTAATAGCTGAGCAATATCTTGATCTGTAAAAGAAAATGTCATAAAGTAAATGCTTTCTTTTGCTTTTTTTAATTCATTTAAAACTTTTTCTTGACAATTATCTTCAGGACAAAAATAATTGTTTAATATTTTATTGTTTAAAACAATAGTTGGATATTTCACCTTACTTCCTTTTCCATAAACTTCATAATCTAATTCTTTGAATTCATCCAAGTAATTTTTAGCTAAATAATCTGATTCAATGATTAATACATTGTTGTTATTTTTGTAATTGCCATTTAATGTGGGGTTCATGCTTCCAGTCCAGATTATGCTATTATTTATAATGCAAAATTTGTTGTGCATTAGACCGCTTTTTCTTTTATGAATTATTAGTTCATCGACATTGTCTTTTATTTCTTTTAAGTTTAAATCATAGAAAGCACATTTTACTTCTGAGTTTTTTGTTAGTTTGACAAACTCATTTGAGCAGTTAGTTTTTGGACAAAAAAATACTGTTGTTTTTCCTTGTTCTGTTGGAATTGGATTCTGAACAATTTCAGCAGTAAAATTATTCAAACTACAAGCTGTTAGTAATAATAATAATAGTAAAAGTATTGCATATTTCATGATTTAATTTATATTTTTATTATTAATAAATCTTAATGAAGAAATTTCGTAATTTTTCTAGTTATTTCGGAATATTTTTGAAATCAAGTATTAACCTTATATTAATTTTATATTATAAATATTTATAAACTTTAATTATTTGTAGTATTATATGGAATTATCAGTTGGTAATTTGATTTTAATTGGATTATATTTCTTAATAGTATTTGCAATTGGTTTTTGGGTTAAAAAAAAAGAAAGTGTTAAAGATTATTTGAATGCTAATCGAAAGGTTGGTTTATTACAAACTACTGCTTCAATTGTAGCTGTCATGGGTGGAATGATGATTGTTGCTCAGGCAACTTTGGGATTTGAAATGGGTATTGCTGCAGTATGGTATTTTATTGGTATTGCATTAGGCATGGTATTTTTAGGTTTTTGTGCTGGTAAAGTTAGAAAAATTGCTATTGAAAAAAACTTTTTGACTTTGTCTGATTATTTTATGGAAAAATTTGATTATAAAAATAAAATTTTGGCTGCGATTATTCTTTTTATTGCTTTTTTTTCATTATTAGTTGGTCAGTTTATTGCAGCTGGTAGTTTATTTTCACCTTTATTGGGGATTCATTATTCCGCTTCAATTATTTTAATGATGGTTACAGTATTGATTTATTTGCTTTTAGGTGGTTTTAAAGCTGTTATAAAAACAGATTTATTACAATTTTTTATTATGGCAATAGTTTTTTTCTCAATTCTTTTTGTAATTAATATAGGTGATTATGCACCTGAACAAGTTAATATTTCTTCCATCGGTGGGTCATATATTGCAATCTTTTTACTAATTGGTGCTTTTGCAATTTTGAGTGGTCCTGATATTTGGCAAAGAATATTTTCTGCAAAAGATTCTAAAACTGCAAAAAATGCTTCTTTTTTGTCTGCGGCTTTATTTTTAATTTTTGGTACTGTTTTAACAATTATTGGAATTGCAGCTAAGAATAATTTTTCAGGAATAAAACCCGAAGAAGCTTTGTATTATGGTTTGTTTCAACTTATTCCTTTACCTTTAATTGGAATCGCAATTATTTTTATTTTAGCAGCAATTATGTCCACAATCGATACTGAATTATTTTATTTGTCTTCAAGTATTTCAAAAGATTTTCTTCAAAATAAACATATTTATTCTGAAAAAGAACTGGTGAAAAATATTAGAAAGTATATTTTAATTATAGCTATAGTTTCAGCATTGACTGCAATATTTTTCTCAAATATTATTACTCTTATTTTTGGAATTGTGAGTTTATCTTTAGCAGTATCTCCGTCACTTGTTGCTTCTTTTTTTTGGAAATTAAAAAACAATGCTGTTTTTATTAGTATGCTTTCTGGTTTAATTAGTTTAGTGGTTCTTTTTATTTTTGGAAGTTTTAATCCTGATACTTCTTTAATACCTTTGCCTGTTGCAATTTTATTTTTAATTGTAGGGCAAATATTTTGTCGAAAAAAATAGAATTATAATATTTTTGTTGCACTAATTAACTTGAACATTAAAGTAATTGCAATAATTATTATTACAGTTCCCAAAACAATTCCCGCAATTTGTATTGTAACTTTATCATTGTTAGCATTATTTGTTCTTGAGTGATTTACGTAGCTAATTCCAATGAAAATGTATAACGTTAATACCGAAAATATAACATTTTTAAATAAATCATCTCCAATTACAATAAATAAAATGGAAATCATAAATCCAATTAGTGAAAGTCTATGTATCCATGTTAATATTGAATCTAATTTGTTGTTCATATTGTTGTATTTATTTATTTAAGTTAAATAACTTTGTTACTACTTTAGAATGCTCCCTTATAGAAATCTTTATAAATCTCTTTATCTTCCTTTTTAATTAATTATTATCTATCACCTCTTTTTCCCGCACAAGCTTCCTTCGGGGAGCTTGTGAGGGTTTATAATCTTCTATTAATGATCTAAATGCTTAGCAAGAACAATATAAGTAATAATTACACCTGTTAATATTCCCATTACATAAACTAAAAATAGTTCATATTTACCTTCTTCTTTTTCTTGAAAGGTAATCTTATTATTATTAGTAAAATAAACGTCAAAACTACTTAATTCTAAGGCATATTGAGAAAATAATAAAGAAGAATAAATGCTTTCATTTTTAAGATTAGATGAATATTCATAATACGAATATCCTATAATTGGAAAAAATCCTCTTTCTTGTTCTTTTATTATATTATTTTTAGCAACTTTTAGTTTTAAGTCAACAATTTGTTTTAAAACTTCTTCATCAGATGTTCCCATGCTACTAATTATTGAATCTGAATTTGCTTTAGCTAAAGATGCTGAGTTTAAACATAAGGCATAATTTCTATTGTTATATTCGGTTCTGGCTTTTTCAATTTGTCCTTTTATTTGTTCTAAATCAATAGGATATACTTCCATTACATATTGATATCGTTCTTCAGCTTCTGCAGTTTTAGTTTGGCATGATTCTTTTAAAACTTCTTGACTGAGTTCTAACTCTTTTCCTTCCATCTCAAAAAATTTACTCCATGAAATTGCCGAATTAAATCTTTCTTCAGAATAAGAATATAAATATATGGCATTTACTGTTTCATTATTATTTAATGATAAGTTGGCATTATTTAATAGTGTTGATGCTTCATTAATTCTTTCTTTAACTATCATAAAAGTTTGAAGTTTTGGAATCGTATTTATTTTTTTATTTGTAATATCTTTATCATACTTTTTTATTTTTTCAATAAGCACTTTTATTTTTGATTGAAGTAAATCTTCGCTAATACCTTCATTTGCATAATTGTTTAATCTTATATTTGCTGAAAAACACTTTGACGCTGCAGAATAATAATCTCCTTTTTCATATAATAATTTTGATTCGTTAACGATATTAATGGTTGAATTTAATTCCTTTTTTTCTTTTTCAATAGGGGGAATTAATTCTTTTGTTCTATCACAAAGTTCTTTAGAAACTTGTTTCATAATCTTATTATATTCTTCATTAATTTCTACATCTTTATTAACATCTTTTTTTAATTCTTTATTTAGTAATTCTGTTAAAGCATCATTTAAGATTCCTATTTCTTTGACGATTATTCCTTTTTCTTTTGCATATTTAATTAAATCAAAAGTTTCATTATTTTCTTCAGTAATTGATTCTCCAATTGGAATTAGTACTTTTTTTATACCTGCTTTTTTAGCTGCTTCAATTTTTTCTTTTATTCCGCTAACGGGTCCTACTATTCCTCCTGAATTAATTGTTCCAGTCATAGCTGTTTTTTGATCGAATTTTTCATCAAGTAATGTTATGACCGTTAAAGCAGACATTGCGGCACCTGCGGATGGTCCTCCAACAATTGGTGCAGAAGATTTAATAGTATAAACAAAATCTAAATTAGAACAGTCTGTTTCTAAATATTTACATGCAATTTCTTTTGCTAATCTTGTTGAAACTTGGGTGTCTATTTTTGTTAATGGTGAAGTTTCTAAAAAAACACGTCCTTTTCCATCAGTAATTTCTAAAGTTAATTCAGCAGTTCCGCCTTCAAAACCATTGTCTGTTTCTTTTACTGCTAGTAATGTCATACTGTTTTCAACTGCAAGTACAGAGTTAATCATTAAAAGCAATATAAAAAACATAAAAAACAGCAATCTTTTTTTCATTTTAATTACCTTTTTTTGAGTTTTTATAAATATTCTTGTAATTATAGCTATAATACAGGTAAAATTTATTAATCAAACCTTTTTAATCTTAAATATGGAATTACCTAAACACTATAAACCTGAAGAATCTGAACCAAAATGGCAAAAACTTTGGGAAGATGAAAAGATTTATTCATTTGACTCCGAAAATACTGAAAAAGAAATCTTTTCTATTGATACTCCGCCACCAACTGTTTCTGGTAAAATGCATATGGGGCACGCTTTTAGTAATTCTCATCAAGATTTTATTGCAAGATATAAAAGAATGAAAGGTTTTAATGTTTTACAGCCTTTAGGAACAGATGATAATGGTCTACCTACTTTAATTCTGATTCAAAAATTAGAAAAGGTTAAAGCTTCAAAAATGGATAGAAAGGAGTTTAGAAAATTAGTTTTAGATAAGTTAGAAAAGGAACTTAAACCAAGTTATATTGGAGATTGGAAAAGATTAGGAATTAGTTGCGATTTTGATGTAACATATTCAACAATTGATCCACATTGTCAAAAAATCTCACAAAAGTCATTTATTGATTTGTATAAAGCAGGTAAAGAGTATAGAATTGAAGCTCCAATGATGATTTGTCCTAAATGTATGACTGCAATTGCTCAAGTTGAACTTGAAGATGCAGAATTAGATTCTCAATTAGTTTATATTAAAGTAAAAGTTGAAACTGGGGATGAATTAGTTTTTGCAACAACAAGGCCTGAATTACTTCCTGCATGTGTTGGAATTAGTGTTCATCCTGATGATGAAAGGTATAAACATTTAATTGGTAAAAAAGTTAAACTTCCTTTAATAAATAGAGAGGTAGTTCTTTCTGCTGATAAAGAAACAGATCCTGAATATGGTTCTGGAGTTGTTTATTATTGTAGTTATGGTGGTATTGAATGTGTTGAGTGGCTTACTCGTCATCCAGATGCTAAACCAATTCATATAATGGGTGTAAAGGGAGTTTATAATCAAAAGGCTGGAAAATATGAAGGTATGAACAGTCATGAAGCAAGAAAAGAAATTGTTATAGACCTAGAAAACGATGGTTCTTTAGTTAAAACTGAAAACATAAAACATTCTGTAAATGTTCACGAAAGATGTGGTACTGAAATTGAGTTTGTAGCAACAAAACAATGGTTTATCAAATATCTTGAAATGAAAGATGATATGTTAAAATGGGGTAATGAACTTAATTGGTATCCTAAACATATGAAAAATCGTTATGATAATTGGGCAAATGGTCTTAAATGGGATTGGTGTATTTCAAGACAAATTCCATACGGTATTCCTTTTCCAGTTTGGTATTGTAAAGATTGTGATGAGATTATTCTAGCTAATGAAGAAGATTTACCTGTTGATCCTTTAGAAGATTCTGCTCCTGTAGATTCTTGTCCTAAATGTAATTCAAAAAATATTATTGGAGAAAAAGATATAATTAATACGTGGGCAACTAGTTCACTTACTCCAACTATTGTAAAAGAATTATTTAAAGGAAAACCAGTTTATGAAAAATTAATTAATAATCCTGAAAGTTTAAGACCGCAAGCTCACGATATTATTTCTTTTTGGTTATTTAATACAGTTGTAAAAAGTCAGCTTCATTATCAAATGCTTCCCTGGAATAATTGTATGATTAGTGGCTGGATGTTAGATCCAAAAGGGAAAAAAATGTCCAAATCAAAAGGTAATACTATTGAACCAAGAGATATGATTGAGAAATATTCCGCAGATGCTCTACGTTTTATGGCAGGCGGAAGTAAACTTGGAGATGATTTATCTTTTCCTGAAAAAGAAGTTATGACTGGTCAAAAAACAATTACTAAATTATGGAATGCTTCTAAATTTGCAATAATGCATTTGGAAGATTATGACCATTCTTGTCCTGAATTAAGATTAGTTGATAAATGGGCAATGAGTAAATTGCATAAATTGATTAAAGAATGTACAGAAAATTTTGAAAATTATGACTTTTCTCATGTAAGAAAAAATGTTGAAAGCTTTTTTTGGCAAGTTTTATGTGAAAACTATTTAGAAATTGCAAAAGACAGATTGTATAATCCTGATGTATGGGGAAAAACTCATAGAAAAGCTGCACAATGTACATTAAATAATTTAGTATTAAATATTTTAAAGTTGTTTGCACCTTTCTTGCCACATATTACAGAAGAAATATATCATCTTTATTTTAAAGAAAACGAAGGTAAAAAAAGTATTCATATATCTTCTTGGCCTAAATTCCATTCGAATTTTATTGATGAAGATGCAGAAAGGGTGGGTGATATTTTAATAGATGTTGTAAATCAAATCAGAAAGGCAAAATCTGATGCAAAATTATCTATGAAATCTGTTGTTAAGAATTTAAAATTAGTTGCACCTTTAACTAAAGATGAATTTGAAAGTATTGCAATGGAAATTGAAAAGGCATTATTTGTTGAATCTATTGATTTTAGTGAAGGTGATTTATTGGTTGAAGTAGAATTCTTAGAAAAGCAGTAATTGTTTAACTCAGTAGTAGTTACAAAGGATATCTTTATATAATGAATTCATTTACTCTACACTATGAATCATACTGAAATAGTACATCAATCTTCGATAAATCGTTTATTGATTGAATTAGGTAATGTAACTTTAGAAGGAAAGATAAAAGAATGTTCTGGTTCTGATAAATTATTAGTAATAGTGCCTGAAATTAATGAAAGTAAAAGTTCTTTAAGTTATGTTGTGGATTATTTTTCAGATTATAATATTTTCACTTTAGATTTAACTCCTTTTGATAAAGAGAGTAAAGATTTCAATGGGGATTTATTTAGAATGATTGATTTATCCATCGATTTAATTGAAAAGGATTATTTTAATACAAGATACAATAAAGAAATTAATTCAAGAGCATTTTTTGGTTATGGTTTTGGTGCATCAATTGGATTATTAGGTTCTTCAACAAAATCTGCATTTAGTGCTTTTGGATTATTTAATCCTGTTATTTCATCATTAACTTATTCTTCCGGATTGCCTGTAGATTTGTTTTGTGATTGTAAGCAACCCATTAAACCATTTTTATTAATGAAATATTTAAATGAAAAATTAATTTTTTCAAAAAACAATCTTGGATTTGATGTTAATTCTCCAAAAATTAATTATTTAGATATTTGGAAAAACAATCCAGAAGTGTTAACTTATTATAAGAACTGGTTTCAATCTAATTTTTAACTAATTCTTTTTTTAAAGTTTGTTTAGTTTTACAAATTCCTGGTTCATCTTTTAGAATTATGATGTCTCCTTCACTTTCAAATTCTGGTTTAATTGTGACATCATTAATTCCAATAACAAATGGATAATCTTGTTTCTCTGTCTTTAAATGTGGAAATCTATAAAAAAATAAAGTAGTGGCCTGGTCTTCACAAAAAGATCTAACAAAATTAATTCTATATGAACAATATGTTTCAACAAGTTTTTTATGAAACTTAGTAACACTATATTTAGTATAATCAGGTTTTTCATGTTTTTTTAATCCATAATTTAATATTAATTGTTTTCGTAATTCTTTTTGAAGATGTTTTTTTTGTTCATCCATTTCTTTAACTACAAGATTAACAGCCTCTTCTAAGGGTCTTTTGCCTAAAGTAATTATGGTTATTGATTCTTCTGGGTGATTTGCTGCTAAAGCATATTCCATTAGCATATCTCCTGCTATTTGAGCATTTAATTTTGGATTTGATTTACAAAAAAAGTCTGTTAAATTACTAAATCCTTGACTCTTTTGTCTATATATTAACACCATTTACTTCTGGAGTGGGGTAACATTTAAATAGCTTACCGAAGAATTTTGTTAAAAAATAAAAAATTATATTTTTGTGATTTTATAACCTTCTTTTGAGTCTTTAATTTCATAACCTTTTTCTTTAATTTCATTCCTTAATTTGTCTGATTCTTCCCAATTTTTATTATTTCTTACTTTGAGTCTTTTATCGGCTAGTTGTTTAATCTCATCAGGAATCTTTAATTTTTCATGTTGCATAATTCCTAAAACAGAATCAATATGTTGCATGAAATCTTTAATTTCTTGAGCATTAGATTTACTAAATTTTTGTTTATTTATTTCAGTCATAAATTCAAACATTGCAGCTAATGCTCCAGAAATATTTAAATCATTATCTAAAGATTCTTCAAATTGTTCTTTGTACTTTTTTATAATGTTTGAAATTTCTTTATTATCGTTATCATTAACATCTTCTAAATTATCTAAAAAATTGTAAATTTTGTTTAACGTATTGGGTATGTTTTTCAGATTATCTTCTCTAAAATCTAATTTCTGTCTATAATGAGTAGAAAGTAATTCGTATCTTATTGCCATGGAACTATAACCTTTTTCTAATAGATCTTTTAAGGTATAAAAGTTACCTGAACTTTTACTCATTTTTTCTCCATTAACTATTAAGTGTTCATTATGTATCCAAAAATTACACATTTTTTTATCATATGCAGCTTCAGTTTGGGCAATCTCATTGGTATGGTGAGGAAATATCAAGTCTACTCCTCCTGTATGAATATCAAAGGGAATATTTAACACACCAGACATAACAGAACATTCAATGTGCCATCCTGGTCTTCCTTTTCCCAATTCAGTATCCCAAAATACTTCGCCATCTTTTTTATCGTAAGCTTTCCATAATGCAAAATCTCTTACATCTTCTTTATCATATTCGTCTTTATTACTTAATCTTCCTTCTGCATTTTGTTTTAATTTTTCTGGATCAACTAATGCCAATTTACCATAGTCTTTGAATTTTGAAATACTAAAATAAACATCTCCATTTTCTGTTTTGTAAGCATAATCTTTTTCTAATAATCTTTTAATTAATTCAACCATTCCTTTTATTTGGTCAGTTGCTTTTGGCATAGATTCAGGAATTTCAATATTTAATGTTTTTAGATCATTAAGAAAAGCTTCGGAATAAAATTCAGTAAATTCTTTTAATGATTTTCCTTCTTTTTGTGAATCTCTAATTGTTTTATCATCAACGTCTGTAAGGTTCATCACATGATGTAATTTAAAACCTTTATATTTTAAGTATCTTCTAAGTAAATCTACAAAAATGTATGCTCTTAAATTTCCTATATGGACATAGTTATATACTGTGGGACCACAGGAGTAGATTCTAACTTCATTATCTTTTAATGGTTTGAATATTTCTACTTTTCTTGTTAATGTGTTGAATAATTTAAGTGTCATTTTATTGTTAAAACCTCTGTTAGTTTATAATATTTTGGATTAAAGACTACGTAAAAGAAATTAGTAACAACAACAAATTGTTTTAATCATAATTATAAGAAATGTAATGATGTTTTTAAATCTTTTCAAATTATTTTAAGATCAACATTAAAGATTGTTTTACTTAGTTCACTAAGTTTATTATTATTTTCATGATTTTGTGATGAGTTGATAAGTTCATCCAATTTAGTAATCTCGTCATTGAGTCTGATTAATTCTTCTTTAGATCTTGATAGTTTTATTTCTTCTTCTTTTATTTTTTTATTAATTTCTATGTTTTCAAGTTTAATGTTAAGTTCTTTATTTTTTTCATTAAGTTTATTGTGATTTATTTTAATATCTTTAAGTAAATTAGAATTTTTAATTGATTCTAAACAATTTTTTTCTTGTTTTTCATTAAGGTTTAAAGTTTTAATACTTTTTTCTAATTGTTCTAAAATTGAAATAATCATTAATTCATTATCTTCTTGAAAAGCTTTAATTGGATTATCTATATATGTTTGAATTACATTTCCTTCTAAAGAAATTTTTTGATATTTTCTTAATGCTCTTGCTAGTACTGAAAAATATTCTTTTACTTTGTTAGAAATACTTTCAATTTCTTTTTCAACGTTTTTTCTTTCTTCATTAAGTTGATTAAATGATTTGTATTCTTCGCTTTCTTCTAATAATTTAGCATTTTCTTGTATTTTTTTAATTTGTTGAGTTAATTCTTCTTTTTTAATCTTTTTTTCTTTAAGATCTTTAATTTCAACTTCAATTTTTGCTTTTTCTTCTTTTAATGATGCGATTGTTAATTTTAATTCATTAATCTTATCTAATCCTGCTTTTTCTAATTTCTTTTTGAATTTGTTAACTTGAAGATTTATTTCACCAATTGATTTGTAAACTGCTTGGACTTCATTAAAAAATAAATGTTGAGCTGCTTGATAGCTTTTTTGAGTTTTTTTAGCTAAATCGTCTAATTTTAAGTTTAAATCCGTATTAAAAGCAATTACTGTTTTCAAATCTCGTTTTTCTGAAATTATAAGATCATTAAAAAACCATGCAACATCTTTAGTAAAATTATTTCTATTGACCAACACAATATTTCTTATTCTATTTTCAACTTTATATTTTTCACTTACTTTTGCTTCATTTAAAATTACTATTTTATCTTGAAGAATTTGTTTTTGTTCTGTTAATTTATTCAATAATTCTGAAATTTCAACACTTAAATCAATATTTAATAGTTTTTCATCTATCCATTTTTCTATTTCATCTATTTTAACTGTTTCTTTAGTTATTTCTTTTTGTTCTTCTTTGAACAATTTTTTAATGAATTTTAGCATAATTGTTAAGAATGCAATGGTTCTTATAAATATTTTTAATATTTACTTGTTAATAATATAAAATAACTCACTTTCTGTTTCTATATATTCAAAATTTATATCTAGTCTTTCTAACATCAAATCCATCCATCCTCTTTTAGGAAAGTTCATGGGATTTCCAGCTAAAGTTTTAGTAGAAAATGAAATTACCAAATTTTTAGTAGGTAAATCTTTAATTAAATTTTCAGTAATTTTATGCCCTCTGCCAAGTTCTAAACTATCGACTAGTTTAAGTAGAAAATAAATGTCCGCAATAGGAAACTTTTTGATTTCTAAAACATCTTTACAGTAAGCTTTTCCATTTATTTTATTTTTTTCAAAGAATTTATTTATTTCTTTAACTTGTTCTTGATTAATTTCATAGGCAATATATTCCGGATTGCATTCTAATTGTTTGTATGATAGAGGATTTAAACCACTTCCTAAATCAACTATTTTTTTTGGTTTTTTAGTAAGTTCAAATATTTTTTTGTATATAGAATAATCTCTGTCTTTTGTTGATAAATGATCTAATCCTTTGGCTTTAGTAAATACACCAATACCTTTGTGTAAGTTTGTTTTTACCGATTTAACTAAATCTTGAAAATGTTTTTTCTTTTCTAACTTGTTGATTAGAGCTGGATTATTTCTTAATTGTTTAATAATTTCTTTTTTAATAACTTCTTTACTAATTTCTTTATATTTGCCTGTTGACGCTGCAATAACTAGCTCATCGAATTTTTTCTCATTTAATTCTTTACTATATATTTTCATATTAAGTACTAATTAGTTTGAATATTTAAAATGTTTCCTTAGATTGCTTGAAGAACGTATTTTTTATCCATTCCTAAACTCCAGTTCTGAATTGCTCTAACTAAGGCATTTTTTCTACTTTTATTTAATGGAACTGTAATTCTTTGTTCTTCATAGGGTATGTGATGCATTAAAGTTGGAATTTTTTGTCTAATTTTATGAAAAGATTCATATTTTGAACTATGTTGTATTGCAATCATGGAAGATATTAAGTCTGCTAAATTAATTATTGGTATGCTTTTATCTCCAGATTGGACTAAATTAATTTTTTTATGACTAATGTTAAACCCCCTAGCTTTCATATATTGTTGAAGGATATCAACACTTTTTTGTTCAGAATTATAAAATTGATCAATATAAATTTCTGTATTTTTAGCGTCATAGCCTTTTGCAGTAACTATGTGAGCAATACTTGCATGCTGAACTTCTTGCATAGAAAATCCTGAAGATCTAGCTAGTGTCCAATAATAATTATCTAATCCTTTTTCAAACATTTCATCTAAAGATGGAAAATTTTCTTCTCCATTAAGAATATCTTTTGCTTTTAAAAGTGCATTCCATCCTAAATCTATTGTTAATTCTGGGTTAGAGGTCTCAGCAACAACGATTACTCGCTGACTGCCTAAATAAAGTGGAGTTTCGTCTATACCTAAGTATTTCATACTTTTTAAAGGCATATTTTATTTATTATTATTGTGGTTTTAGAAAAGAGTATATTTTTATGAAATTAATTTTTTAAAAAAGTATTTACTATTTAATACACTGTTAGTATTTATTTTTCTTTTAATATTTTTTTTACTAAAATTGTTTGAAAAATTTAATCTATCCTGAGCTTCTTCAATTATTTTTTTTGGATGAGAAAATATTTGATATGCAGAAAATATGCCCGCTGTAAGTCCTGTTAAAAAACTTCCAAATCCAAATAGTCCTGGATTTGTTTGTCCAATTTTAATTCCAAGATAAGCACCTAAAAATGGACTTGCAAAACTAATTGCTCGATTTCCTATCATAAAAAGTTCTCCCCCTGTATTAGTTTCATTCATTTCAAAATTATAACTAGAAATTTGAACATTTGTAACTTCGGATTCAAGTAATTTTCCAAAACAACCATCAGTTGTAATTCCACCCTTTATTTCGACATTGATTCGATGAAAATTGTGCCAGCATTTCCATCCTAATTTTGTAATTCCATATCTTAATTCTTGAATGTGCGGTATTACGTAATTGACATTTGCTTTAAAAGGTGTGACATAATTTTCTAATACACAAATATTTTTTTTTACATCTTGTTCAAAAGGTATTAACAAATCTTCATCTATTTTATTTAAAGTAGATTTTTTACCTAATTGAATTATTATTGGAATTACTTCTGAAGTCCTAGAAGCATAATTATTTGGCATATTTGCATTGTTATCAATTATATTGATTAGAGGATTAACAATTTTAGATTCATATCTTTTTCCAGTAATCATGTCTTTTACAGTAACACTATTTTCTTTTTTATCAACAATATAAGGTCTTGATTGTATAGTTGGTCTAGCAAAAGTGTAATCTGTATTTGTTGGGTCCCAAAAAAGCATATCTGATAAATCTGGAACTGGTCCATGTAAATAAACAGTTGATCCATGAGAATAATTTCTTTTTTCTTGCCATTCTTGAATTCCTTGTTCAACTTTTGTTTTAAATTCATTTTTTACAGAAAATAAATGATCTTCTGAAAATAAAGTTTCATAATTAGCAATTCTATTACGAATAATTTCTTCTAATACATTTGGACTTAAAGTAGCTTTAATTATTTCTACCATTTCTATTTATATTCTCCAAATTTATTTTTAAATTCACCATTACTTAAACCGCCACTCATATTCATAATTGGAAATCCTTCTAAATCTCTTAATGCTTGCATAAATAATGCATACTTTGGTTCAATATCTGCTTTTTTTGCACCTTCTCCAATTCCTTCAAGATTCATTTTTGTTTTTATTTTATCGTAAATTGGATTTCCATCTAAATCTGGTTTTTCTGAAGAACCAGTCAAATTATTTTGATATTGAAGCATAACTAATGCACCAAATTCTGGTCCTAATGACTGACTTAATTGAATTGCAAGATTGGAAAATATTTCTGCTTCTTTTGTTTTATAATTAATGTTTAATTCATATTCTCTTGCTTTAAGGTCTAGTTCTGCTGAGCCAGTAATTCTTCTTATATTTGCATCTTTTTGTGCTTTGATTTCAGCAATTGCTTTTTGTAATTCTTCTTTTGCTTTAAGGATTGGTCCTTTTACATTTGTTTCATAATCCATTTCTGGCACTTCACTAATAACTTCTGGAAATATGATGTTTGTTAATTCAATATTTTCAGTTTTTATTCCCCAATAAGAAGTTTCACTTTGTAAAAAGTTTTCAATATTTTCTCTTAAAATACTTCTATTATTATAAATTGCTTTCCAAGTGTGATCTCTTGCAATTTTTTCACTTCCTTGTCCTCTTAATAATGTTTCTAATTCTTCATCTAAATCAGAAGGTGCATTTTCCATATAGTTTCGTGGGTTTTCAATTCTATATCTGGTTGATAAAGAAATATCTAATTTAAATCCAGCATCAAATTTTGAATTATCACTTTTACATATTGCTGAAAATGATGTTTTATATCTATGTGGTTCTAATGATACAATTGCAACTTGATGTAATCTTGGAATGCCAATTTTAAAACCGGGTTCTTTTATGTCAACAATTCTTCCTCCAAAAGTTACAATACCTCTCTCGTGAGGATTAATTCTTTGAATCCATCTTACATCTTTATATTCTGGTTTTTCAAATGTCATATTTTATTTAAGGAAGTAATTTAATTTAATTAATAAAGTTTTGGCAAGGAAAGGGCCAGAGTTCATCCCTGCCCAGTAGTTAAAATCAAAACATTTAAATATCAGTAATACATTCCTTTTATTAGAATGAGTTATTTAAGAAATACAGTTGGTGCATTGCTTGCAAGTGTTGCTTTAGCTAGTACTGCAATGGGCGGAGAATTAGAAAGAAAGCTAGGTTTTCCCCTTAATGAAGAAAATGCAGTAACAAAACAAGAAAAAGCCTTAGTTCAAAAAGCAAATCAAAAATTTAATTCTTTAGAACAACAAGAAAAACTTTTAGATTTTTATAAAAAATGTGTTAAAGATGCTAATTTAACTGATTCAAAATATCAAATGGGAATTTTAAGAGGGGAAGAAAAAGTAGAAACTTTAAGAAATCAAGTTCAGAATTATGCTTTTTTAGTTCCTGAATATACCAAACAGTTATCCCAAAAGTAAATGCCATTTTTCACTTTCATTATCAGAAAGATTCATTTTGTCAATAGCTTTCTTAATTTTAGCAATTTGATGCTCATTTAAATTTTCTTTTGCATCTAAAAATTTCAAATATAAATCTGCGAAACTTTTTTTATTTAATTTGACAATCTCATTAATTTTTATTCCAAATTTGCTAAAAGCGATTACAATGTCATTATCCTTTGAATATTCTTCTAAAAGATTGGTTGCTTTTTTAAGAAGTGTTAATTGTTTAATTAAACTTTCAACAGAATTATTTCTTGTTGCTTTTTCAAATTCATTTAATAATTTAATTAATTTTGGAAAATCTTGACTTACAACTTTTTGTGCTTTTTCCCCAATAATTTCTCCAACTTTAACTTCAGTTAATACTTTTGCCATTCTAGCAATACACATTGCTTTAACTCCTGCTTTAGAGTACCACCTAGCTTTTTCCATTTCATCAAGGTTTTGTTGTTCAACATCCATAATTTGTTTTCTTAATGCTTTTTCGCTTAATTCTTCAACAACTTTTAAAGCATAATCTCTTTGAATTAAAAGAATTAAATCGTATAAATCTTTTGCATCTTTATGATTAATTAAAGAACCTTTTTTTATTATGTGTATTTTGTTATTAATAACTAATTCAGCTTGTGATTTTAAACTTAAAGCTTCTGTGGTACTTGCTATTGTTTTTGGTTGTCCAAGTAATGCTGCACCTAAAGCTGTAGCAAGATAAAGTTTTTTAAGCCAATTTTTTTTTAACTTACTCATAGTCTTATTAAGAAAACTTCTTATTTAAATCTATTTCTTTTTTACAACAATCATTACATGATCTTTTTCAAAAGGTTCTAAACTTCTAAAATCAACAATTGTTAATTCTTTTTCTAATTGAGCACGTACTTTTCTAAAAATATCTCTTGGACGAGCAGAAATGTCAACACTTCTCGCTTTAACTGCAATCATTCCAAATCCACCTTTTTTAAGATATTTATTTACGTTTTTTAAAAATATTTCAGCTTGGTTTCTTTGAGCAACATCTTGAAAAACAACATCTACTTTTTCAGGCATTAAATCTTCATAATTTTCTGGATGAAAAGCATCTCCCAAAATTGGAGCAATATTTTTTCTTTTTTCGCATAAAAACATTAAATCCATCATAACTCTAAATGCTGGGTCTATACCAAAAATCATTCCTCCTTTACCAATTATGTCTGAAATGTGTGAAGCAGTAGTTCCTGATGCAATTCCTAAATATAATACTTTTTGCTGAGGTCTAATGAAAATATCTTGAACTCCCTGCATAATATAACTTCCAAGTTTACTTCTAAAAGGAATCCATTCTCTAAATTCTTTACCTTGTTCATTAACTAAATTTTCATCGTATACTTTACTGCCCGGAACTAAATTTTGTGTGTAAATCTTTTTCCTTCTATCTGCTCCAGATTCAAATACTCCGATTAGTTTAGTTTGTTTTATGTTCATTTTAACATTGCTTTTAATTTGTCTCCTACAAATTCTCCTTTAAAATAATCTACTTTTGCAGCAATTGAAATTTTGTCTGCAATTTTTCTTGCTGCTTTTGCTTTATCTCTTGCTTTTGCAACATAAGGGTGTGAAAGTAAAATACCATATTTAGGTGGTCTGGCTCCTGTTTTAATATGTCTAAATAATGCTTTTTCTGCTCCTAAAATTTGTACGGTTGATGCTGGAAATTCTATTAAATTTTTCATACTTCCTGCAAGAGAAATAAGTTTACTACCTATTAAACTGCCTGCCAACATTGTAGTATTTGGATAATGTTTCTCCATTTCTTTGTCTAATTCATCAAGTTGTTTTTCTCTTAAATTGTATAAATTATCCGTTTCTCTTCTTAAGTTGTCAATTGCTCTTATTGAAAAGTTCTGTCCCATTGATTCTTTAATTTTGTATTTTTGCATTAATTCTTTTTTGGATCTTCTAATCTCCATAAGAAAAGATTCATGCTCTGGAACTTTTATAGATATTTCAGGTAAATAAAGCTCATACCAGTCTCTTAATCTTTTAACCATCATATTAATAATTTTATCTAAATCTTCAATGTGAGAAATTAATTGAATTATGTAAGTATCTTCTTTTATAGTTTCTCTAATTTTTTTTCTAGTAAATTCAATGCATATTGTTCTCATGCTATCTAATTGTTTGTCCATATTAATGGATATTTTAATTTGATTTATAAAACTTCTCAAAAGTTCCCTTTTAAACACATCTTGTAAATGTTATAAAAAGATAGAAAAATTAATATAACATTATCTCATTTTTTTAATTATGGAACTTTCAGAAGACAAGTTAGAACAATTTTCAAAACAAAATCATAAAAAAAATGTTAAACAAGCTTTAACAGAAGGAATTATTGCTTTACTTCCTTTAATTGCTTTATCTTTTGGCTTTTCGGTAATATACTCAAGACCCAATTCTCAAGAATTACTTTCTCCACAAAGACTTGGAATTGTAGGTTATTTATTTCCCCTTTTAATAGTTGCTTATTTTATATTTTTATTTTTTGTAATTAGAGATATACATAAAAGAGTAGTAGAAAAGTAATTAACTTCCCATTCCAATTAAACTTACTCCAAGAATAATTAAACTAACACCTAACCATTTTAGAAATGTAATTTTTTCTTTTAACATTATTTTTGATAAAAAAGCCACATAAACATAACCTAAAGCAACAAGAGGGTATAAAACTGATAATTCTCCGCCTTTTAATGCAGGAATAAATGTAATTGTTCCAATTCCATAGAAAAACAATCCAAAAATTAAATTTTTATTTTTTATAATTCCGTTAATATTAAATCCAAAGCTATTAGATGCTCTTTTTAAAAAAATGGGACCAAATGCACCTATGCCTGTTCCAAAAACAACCAATAAAACTGCCCATAGTTCTGTAGCCATTTTATTCTACTGCTCCAGCATATTGTTCTGTTTTACTTCCCCATCCAATAAATCCAATGCCTACTACAATTGTTATTACACCTAACCATTTCAAGTAATTAAGTTCTTCATGGAAAAAATAATTTGATAATATTAATACCCAAACATAACCTGTTGCAATAATTGGATATAAAGTTGATAAGTTATCATTTTTTAAAGCAATTATTAGTATTGCTGCTCCAATTCCATAAAGAACTAATCCTCCAATTAAAAAATAATTTAAAATTAAACCTTCAATACTAAAACTTAATTTTGCTGTTCCAAATTTATATAATACTTGAGCAAATGAAATTAGAATAGTTGTTAAAATAACCATAAAAACTGGTTTTTTATTCATTTTTTCAATAGATATTCAACAATTACTGCATATGCTGGTCTTGTTATTAAAACTCCTATGGAGACGCCGTATATTGTTGTTAAAGCAAATCCCCTAAGAATTCCTGCTCCTGCAAAAACTAAAGGTAACATTGCTACAAAAGTTGTAAAAAATGCTGCCATAATAATAAAGAAAGCACTCTTTATTTTTTCTTTTAAATTACTAGTAATTGAGTCTTTTGATAATAATTCATCCGCGATAACAATTAAATGATCAACTCCCGTACCTACAACAATAATGATTCCTGCAATTGCTGCTAAATCTAAATTAGTTCCAAACATTGCTGAAACTCCTAATAAAATCACTAATTCACTTAAACTAGAAATTATTACTGGGATTACTATTTTTAATGTTCTGTATCTTATTAAAATTACAATTCCAACTGATATTAATGCAATTAAACCTGTTAATAATGCTGTTCTTAAAAATTCTTTTCCTAAAATTGGTGAAAGATTGTCTGCTTTTACAATATTTAATTTAACTGGTAAACTTCCAGTTTGAATTATTGCTTGTAATTTTTTCATATTAGCTAAAGCGTCACTCATTGCTTCTTCTCTTGAATCGCCGCTTCCAACTCCTGAAATTTGAATTTGAGTTTCTGCTCTTCCTTTAAGTTCTGAACCAATTCTTAAACTGTTAACTTCTTGTCCATCCAAAAATAGGTCAATATTACTACTTAGGTATTGTTGTCCATTTTCTGTTAAAACATCTAAGTTTTTAGTAGCTTCAGATTGTCTTAATGCTGCTTTTGCACTTAGTCCAATTCCAAAAAAGAATTTACATGAATATCCGCCAGATTCTAATTTACCGCATCCTTGATTTGGGTCGATACCTGAACAATCTGCAGTTCTACAAATATTTTTAATATCTTCTCCACCTGTAAATACAGTATTGTTATCAATTTTAGCTTCGAATTTTCCTTGACTTCCAATTAATTCTTCAATTTCTTTTTTTTGTAAACCTGCAATTTCTACTAAAATAAATCTGTTTCCTGATAAGTCTCCAGATTTTCTAATTACTACATCATTTAATCCAAATGCGTTTAATCTTTGATCTAAATTTTCAACAATTCTATTTAATACGTCTTCATTTACTTGTTCTTCTGGTTGAAGTAATACTCTTACTCCCCCTTGTAAATCTAGACCTTTTTTTAAATTATTTTGTGGAGCGTTATAAACTGTTAATCCTATTTCTGCTACTCCAATAATAGTTTCAATGGTTTCATTAATTTCAAAAGTTTTGTTAATTGTTGAGTTTGTTTTCTCATCAAATACTTCTTTAATTTCAGTAGTCGTATTTCCAGTATATTCAATCATTACTTTTGGTAATGTTTTAATGGAATATGAATTATCATTTGTAGATATTCTAATTGTTCTATTAATTTCAATTTCTTCAATTAGCAAAAAATAATCTTCAATGTTTTTTACCGATTGTCCATTAATATGGGTGATTATTTCATGATCTAAAGGACGAGAATTTTTTTCAGGACTATCTATTCCTGCTAAATTGGCTGCAGAATCTTTTTCAACAAATCTTATTGCAACTCCGTCTTGTGAAACTGGTTTTATTGCAAGTACTGCAAGAATTATAGCAAGGATTAGAATAATTACTCTAATGTTTTTAAATATTTTAGGTATTTTAATCATTTTTTCTTTTTATCCATATACCATTTAAGTATTCCTACATTTTGTATCCATGTATTTGGTAAGTCAACTAATAAACCAATTAATAAAATACCCATAATTTGTGAAATTGTTGGGTTTTGTGAAAATATTAAGGCAGCGATAATTGCAATAACTGTTGTTAAAGTCATCATTATTCCTGTTTTCATTGCACTATGGATTCTTTGATCGATTGTTCCTTCTTTTTTCTTTAATACTTTTGTTGAAAGTAAAATGTCGGTGTCAACTGAATAACCAATTAACATTAAGAATGCTGCAATTCCTGCTGTACTTAGTTTTATATTTAATATGTCAACAATTGCAAGTGTTATTACAATATCTGAAAAAGCTGCAAGGATAACTGCTAAACTTGGAACAATAGATCTAAAGTAAATGAAAACAACAATTCCCATTAAAATAAAAGCAATAATAACAGCACTAATTGTTTCTCTAAAAAAACTTTCACCAAGAGAACTTCCGATTGTTTCAATTGTAAAATCATTTTCATTTAAATTATATTCTTTTTCAACTATTTTTTTAACATTATTAACTATTTCTTCATCAATAGTATCTAATTCTATAACAATACCAATTTGATTTCCCGCACTTGATAATGTTCTAATATTTAATTCTCCTTCATAATTCAATTGTGAGCTTAATTCAGAGGATGAAATATCTGATGATAATATGGAAATACTTGTACCCCCTTTTAGTGAGATTCCTTTATTTACCATGCTTCCAGTTGTAGCTTGATAATAACCTAAAAACAATAATGCTAAAACTAACATTAAGAATGGAATGATTAATAATTTTTTATACTCTTTTTCGTAAATTCTTTTTATTGAAAAAGGTTTTTTTTCTTTAATTTCTTCTCTTTTATCTTCTTCCATTTTTTTTGGTAATTATAAGGCATTAATAAATGTTTTCAAAACAATCCTCTTAATTCCTCTAATTCGTTTTTAATCTCTTTTTTAGTTATATTATCTAATTCGTTTAAATCTGATTTTTCTTTGAATTTTCTTAAAGATGTTTTAAATCCTTTTAATTGGGTAAGGAAATGTTTTTTTAAAATTTTAGAATCATTAATCTCTGAAATCAGTCTTTCTGCTTGTGATATGTTAAGTTTTTCATTAATAATTTTTTCAATGATAATTTTTTCTTTAGTTTTATCTTTTAATCTATATAATACGGTTGCTACCATTCTTTCTGAAATTTTGCCTTTTTTTATTAATTCTAGAGTTTCTTTGTCAGCATTAAGAATTGATAATGTTCTACAGATTAAATTTTTGCTTAAACCTAAATATCTAGCTAAAGAGCTTTTGTTTAAGTCTTTTAAAATTATTAATTTTTTAAAAGCTTCTGCCCTTTCTAATAATGTTAAATGTTTTGAATGTACATCTGAAACAATTTGTTTTTCAACTTCATATAGTTCATTAGAATTTCTTCTTATAACGGGAATAAATTTTAAATCTGCAAGTTTTGCAGCTTCTAATCTTCTAGTTCCAAGAACAACTTCATTTTTGTCATTAATTTCAAGAGGTTGAAGAATGCCAAATGTTTTTAAATTTTTGGCCATCATATTAATGTCTTCTCTATTAATCCTTCTTCTAATTCTGTTTTGAGAATATTTAATTTTTTCAATAGAAATTAATTCAACTTTTTCACAGTTGTCATCATTAAGAAATACATCACACTTTAGACGTTCTTGAATAATGCTTCCCCCAACCATTGTATTAATATATGGCGGTTTTTTATAAATCTTATTGAATTTCAAAGAAAAGTTTATATAACTTTGAATCCATAAAAAATTATGGTTGATTATAATAAATTGATTAGAAAATTTAGAAAGAGTTTAACTTTTTTAGTTATTATTTTTATTGTGAGTTACATGTTTTATTTAAAATGGGATTGGATAACTTCTAATGTTCCTTTAATTAATTGGATGCAGTTTACATTTAAAATGAATTTTGTAGAAAAAACTTTATTAGGAATGTTTTTGTCTTCAATAATTGGTTCATTCTTTTTTGTTTTTTTACCTATTGAATTCCAGTTTGCATATTATGCTACTTCAAAACATAATATCTTCTTAGTGGGATTCATATTATTAATTGGAAATGTAATTGGTTTATCGGGAGATTATTTGTTGGGTCATATGTTTGGTGAAAAGCTTGCAAGAAAAGCTTTGAAAAAAAAATATAAAACTTTTAATAAATTCACTGAAAAGTTTGCTGGATTTTTTGTTTTTTTTGGAAATCTTTTAATATTTCCAATTGAAGTTTTTTCTGTAATTGTTGGTAGTTCTAAATATACTTATAAGAAATTTTTATTATATACTTTTTTAGGTAAAGTAATTAAGTTTGGTGTAATGATTTTTTTAATAACCCAATTTGGAATCACTTTAAATTATCTTATTTAAGTAATCCTGATAAAGAAATAATCTCTCTATATAATTCTGAATGAATTAATACATATTGTTCAATAAATACTGCAATAAATAATATTACTATTGCCGTAATTAGTAACATTGAAGCATTTTTAAGTAATGCCATTCTTTTTTTTGGTTTATTTTTTTCAGAAATAAATGTTTTTGAAAATACTCCTCCTGAGATTGCTGAAGTAATGTATGATAATGCTTCCATTAATGTGTGAGGTAAAACAATAACTAATATTATTCCAAATACTAAAAAAGGATTTAGTGAGCCCGCAATTGCTGAACTTTTTGCCAAATTTCCAAAAATTGTACCCCATACCGAAGCGTTCCAAACTAATAAAAATATTGCTCCATCGCCCACTAATAATGCAGTTATAAAAGCAAGCATTAAAACAATTAAATTGTGAGTAAATAATTTTGAAAACAATGATGAGTTTAAAACTGATGCTTGACCAACTGAAGAATAAAGAACATTAATTTGATTCTCAAAAATTTGATTTGTTGCCAAAGGAGTTAAGATAACGCTAAATAAACTAAATCCAATTAGAACTCCAAGAAAAATAAACAAATAAATTAACATTAATTTTCCATTTTTTAAAAATGCTTTTTTATTGATTTTTTTTTGTTTTTTTAGTAATGCATTTTCTTTGTTAATTAGTCCTTTTATGGTTGGGTATAGTAATAAAGAAATAATTGCAACACTTGGTATTGCTGGATCACTTTTAAATAACCATGCTGCTAGTCCTGTACCAATAACTGTATATGCAATTCCAAGAATTAAGGCTAAATAAGGCTTTTTTTCAATTAAATCAACTTTGTACAAAGCTTCTAACATATTATATTATAAACCAATAGGTTTAAATACTTTACTTTTTTCCTTTCAACTATGAGTACGAGATTATATAGTAAAAGGGAAAATTTAGGAAAAAAGTCACGAGGGGAAAGAATTAGACCTAAGACTTTTTTAACTGAAGATAAAGCAAAAGTATATGCCAAAGAAAAAAGCATTGAAAAGTTCACTATAGAACCACAAGGTAAAAAGTTCGTGATAGTTCAATAATTCTCAAATGTTTAATTTAATTTCTAAAGACGGAAATGCAAGGCTTGGTGAATTACAAACAAAGTCCGGTATAGTTTCTACACCATTTTTTATGCCAGTTGCAACAAAAGCTTCTGTAAAACAAATTACTTCTAAAGATTTAAAAGAAATGGGTAATGAAGTTATAATTTCTAATGCTTTTGTATTATTTTTAAGACCCGGTATTGATATAATCAAAAAGATGGGTGGTTTAAAAAAATTCATGGGTTATCATGGTATTAATTTTACTGATTCTGGTGGTTTTCAGATGTATAAGGAAGAATTTTTAGTTGGATTAACTGATGAAGGTGTAACTTTTAATAGTCCTTTTGATGGTACAAAACATTTAGTAACTCCTGAAAAAGATATGGAAATTCAATTAGATTTAGATTCTGATGTGGCAATGTGTTTAGATGTTATGCCTAATTTTCATGGAGTAAAAAGGGACGAAATTGAATCAGCTGTAAAAAGAACTACTTTATGGGCTAAAAGGTGTAAAAATCATCATGACAAATTAAAAAATGGACAATTATTGTTTGGAATTACTCAAGGTGGAGTTCATCCCTACTTAAGAGAAAAAAGTATTAAAGAATTGTTAAAGTTAGATTTTGATGGATATTCTTTAGGTGGACTAGGAATGGGAGAACCAAAAGAAGACCAATATAAAATGGTTGAATTGCAACGTTCATTAATCCCCGAAAAAAAACCATTATATTTAATGGGTATAGGAAGTCCTGTTGAATTGCTAGAGGGCGTTGAGCGAGGTGCTGACATTTTTGATTCGTGTTTTCCTACTCAAAATGCAAGACGAGGAACAATCTTTACTTCTAAAGGAAAGTTAAGAATTAAAAGAAAAGAGTATGAAACTGATAAAAGTCCACTGGATTCAGAATGTAACTGTTTTGTATGTAAAAATTATACCCGTTCTTATATTAAATATCAATTAGGTCAAAAAGAAGCAGTTGGTTCTCGGTTGGCTTCTTATCATAATTTATATTATTTGATGAATTTAATGAAACAAGTTAGAAAAGCAATTAAGAATGGTGAGTTTCAAGAATTCAAGAACAAAATTATTGAAGCTTATGAAGAATAGTTCTTTGATATGTTAAAATGGTTTTAAATGTGATGTTATTTCTCAAATAGTTTTTAAAAATAAAAAGTTTATATGGTATTTTTATATTGCTGTTGTTATAAAAAATATTATTTTTTTATTATTTAGTGAATTTTATGTACAAGGAAATAGAAAACCTTTTATATTATTTTTTTCTTAATTCTTTTTATTACTATACTGAGGTGTCTACTATGAAAAAAATATTTTATGTTTCTTTATTGTTAATTGTTTTAATGGTTGGTAGTGTTTGGGCAGCTTGTCCTGCTAGTATGGTTTCTTATTGGAACTTTGATACTAGTTATGATGATGATTTTAGTGGAAGTAGTATTGATTCTACTATGTGGTCTCAGACAAAATGTTCTGGTTGTTCAATTGAATTATCTTCTAATATGATACAAATGTTTGTTGATGCAACTGGATCTACTGTTTATAGTGGTTTAAATTCAATTACAGATCTTTCTGGAGATTTTGAAATACAAATCGATTTTAATTTGGATACTTTTCCAACACCTTCTGCTGGAGAAAATCAAATTCAATTAATTGTATCGAGTACTGAGAGTCAGAATTATTTTACTGCTTATTATGGAAGAAGTTCAACTTCGAATTTTTATTTATCTCATTATAAGGAAGGTGGAGTTTTTAGTGCTGGAACTAAGAAATATGAAACTTCAAGTTCGGGTAAGTTTAAAATAAGACGTGTAGGTTCAACATTTTCTTCATATTTTTGGAATAATAGTCAATGGACTTTGTTAAGAGAAGAAACTTCTGCTTGGACTTCAGATGTTTTTGATATAAATTTAAGAGGGTGGTCTGCTTCCGGAGCCAATGATGACCTTACAATTAATTTTGATAATTTTATTATTAATTCTGGTGAGCCTTCTGATGATTCTGTGGGAAGTAATGATGGTGTTATTGATGGCGCAATTTCTACAACTGGTAGATTAGGAAGTGCTTTAGATTTTGATGGTGTTGATGATTATGTTGATGTTGGAAATTTTGATCCAACAGGATCAAGTGGAAAATACCTGAGTGCTTTTGCCTATACCAAATCAACATCAGGTGTAGTAAATAGAAATATTTTTGCTAAATGGGATTTTGGTTTAGCTAAAAGGTCGTGGCAAGCTTTTATAGATTCGAACGATAAGTTAACAGTAATATTATCTCCTGATGGACTGGGTAATTATAAGTCTTATTCTACTACTGCTACTGTCGCTGATAATTTGTGGCATCATGTTGGTTTTACGTGGGATGATGGAACATTGAAAGTATACCTTGATGGTCAGGAAGCAGCTGTTACAAAAAATAATGATAATTCTTTTAATGCAGTCTTTCTTCCAAGTATAGATGTAATAATAGGTGGGAACCTTTGGAGTGGAGAATATAGATATTCATTTGATGGACAAATAGACGAAGTAGCAATCTACAACACTGCATTAACTGCTCAACAAATAGCAGATTTATACGCTGGAAGTTCTAACAATCTTGGTTATTGTTCTGGGGCTGTTCAAGTAACTGAACCTGTTTGGAGTGGAAGTTTAGATTTAACAACTGCTGGTGGAATTGCAATTGATGACACTACTAATGAAACAACTTTACAAGTTCGTGATGGTGTTAATCCATTAGTTGAATTTACTAGAAGTGGTAGCCTTAACATGTCCGCTTTTACAATTGATTCTGACGCTTCAAGAACTGTTGTTGATTTTACTGATGTAACTGGAACAACTGGAACTCATAGTTTATTTATTCCTGATAATGGTGGCGGAGTATTTATTTGTCCTGACGCAACTAGTTTAGGTGACGTTGCTGTAGGTTGTAGTAACTCCGTAACAATTGCTTCTTGTCCTGGAACTAGTGGTGTATATTCTTGTACTGATGAAGGCAGTTATTTCAAAGTAACTGGTTTAACTGGCACAGGAGTAGGAACTACTTGTGACGATTGTGCTGATTGTGACACTGGATTATATTGTGACTTAAGAGATGGCACTCCAACTTGTAAAAATGATACTTTGGTTGCCGCAGTTGCTTGTGTAGATTGTGTTGACAATGATGCTGATACTTTAATAGATTTGGATGATCCAGGTTGTGCTGGAAGTTCATCTGGAACAAGTGAAGTTGACGGTGGCGGAGCAACAATTCCTGAATTTAACTTTGTAGGATATTTGTTAATTTTGGTAATTGCTGGAATTGGTTTGTATTTTATAAGTAAGAAATAGGTAATTTTTTTTATTTACATTTTTGTATCTGTAAAAACTATTTTATTAGTAACAAATTTATTCGATTATATTGATATTAAAATTTAAAATAAAAGATAAATTTATATACTTTTAAATTTAAAAAAACGATATGAAATTAAAATTCTATGGCGCAGCAGGTTTTGTAACTGGAAGTTGTTATGTTTTATCTTTTAACGGAAAGAAAGTTATGATTGATTGTGGGATGTATCAAGGTCCTAAAGAAGTTACTAAATTAAATTATGAACCTTTTCAATTTAATCCAAAAGAAATTGATGTTTTAATTTTAACTCATGCTCATATAGACCATTCTGGTTTGATTCCTAAATTATGTAAAGAAGGATTTAATGGTAAAATATATTGTACTTCTGCGACAAAAGATTTGTGTAGAATAATGCTTAGTGATTCTGCCCATATACAAGAAATGGAAGCTTATCATGATAATAAAAGATTATCAAGAGATCATAAGCCATTAAGAACTCCACTTTATTTGAAAAAAGATGTTTTAAAATGTATGACTCAATTTAGGGGTTTTCCATATAATGAATTGTTAAGAGTTTTTGATGGATTAGAAGTAGTTTATAGAGATGCGGGTCATATAATTGGTAGTTCAATGGTTGAAGTTTTTGTTAAGGAAAAAGGGGTTACAAAAAAAATTGTTTTTTCTGGTGATTTGGGACAAGTCGATGCAGTAATTATTGATGACCCTACTTATATTAAAAGTGCAGATTATGTTTTAGTTGAATCTACTTATGGTGGCAGAATACATGAAGGAAGATCACAAAGGCAAGGTATGTTAAAAAGTTTAATTCAAGAAGTAAATAAAACTGGGGGAAAATTGATAATTCCTTCTTTTGCAATTGAACGTACTCAAGAAATAATTTATGAATTAAATGAGTTGGCTGAAAGTGGACAAATTCCTAATGTTCCAATTTTTGTTGACAGTCCTCTAGCTATTAAAGCTACAAGAGTTTTTAGAAATCATACTGAAAATTATGATCAAGAAGCAGTAGATTTATTGGCAAAAGGTGATGATCCTTTTGAATTTAAAATGTTAAAATATACTGAAAAAGCAGAAGAAAGTAAAAAATTAAATCTTCTTAAAGGTGCTGCAGTAATTATTTCTGCATCAGGAATGTGTACTGGTGGAAGAATAAAACATCATTTAAAAAATCATATGTCAAAACCGAATAGTATTATTTTCTTTGTAGGTTATCAAGCAAGAGGTACTTTAGGAAGGAGAATTAGGCAAGGGGCAAAACAAGTTAAAATTTATGGTGAATCTATTAAAGTAAAAGCTAAAATTGTTAGTTGTGGTGGTTTTTCTGCTCATGCTGATCAACCCCAATTATTAAAATGGTTAAATTCTTTTGAAACAAAACCTAAGGTTTTTATGGTTCATGGAGAACCAGAAGAAGCAAAAGCATTGAAAAAAGCTTATGGTTCTGGACATATTGCAAAATTGTATGAAGAAGTAGAATTATAAATTAAATTCTAAAATAATATAATCAAAAATGTGCTTAGAAAATACTTTTTAGTATAATTAAAGTTGGTTTATTTTTTACTTATTATTCCAATAAGATATACTAGATAGATTAAAGAATTTCTAAAAGGAAATGATAATCCAACTAAATCTAATATTAATCCAAATACTAATACTGGAGTTAAAGCATAAGCTGCAAATATCCATGTTTGTTCAAATTTCAGTTTAGTTTTGAATATTCTTGCAATAAGTAATCCAATTAAACTAAAGATTAACGTATAGATTCCTAACCAAATATATAAAAATATAATTACCAATATGCTTACTAATATGATTGCCCAGAAAATTATTTTATTTATTAATTTTTGATTAAATGTGAAACTTTCTATGTTTGAAATATCAATTTCTTTTATTTCATAATCATTATTTTTCATAATTATTTTATTGTTCATAATTATGACTCCACGTTTAAATTCATCTAAATTAGTATATTGTCCTGTTGAATCAATGACATATAGTGAACTGTCTTCATCTGAAAGAACGTATGGTTGTTCAACGTCTGTTTCAATAATTCCATTGTTAATTGTCACTTCTGGTACGTTTAAGTCGTATAATCCAATCATGCCATAAACTAATTGACCTACTGAAATTAATGAAAATATTAAGATCATAATTGCTAAATATTTAATGCTTGATTTAACTGTAGTTTTTTTTGCATTTTTATAAAATTCAAAACTACTTATAGATTTACCAAATTTTTGAAAAAATGTATTTTTAGTGTTTTTCATTTTAAAATCCTCTTTTTTTATATGAAATTTCTTAACCAGGGGAATAATAAACTAAATAATAATAGTGCTAAAACAAACAATGAAATTTTAATCCATACTCCATTTGATTTTTTCTTATCTTTTATTAATTTATCAGTGAAAGTTTTAACCATTCTTCCGCCATCTACTGGACCAATAGGTAATAAATTTGCTAAACCAATAAAAAAGCTAAGTAAGCCTAACCATTTGAATAATCCTTTAATCCATGAATAAACTCCAAACCAAAATTTGTTAATGTTATTTTTAACTTTATATTCATTGACTATATTTTGAATTCCTACAAAAGATCTTTTTCCATCTGGAGATTCAACAGTTGTTATTGTATATGAATTTGTTTCATTACCTAATTTAATTTCATCGCCTATTTTAGTTGCAGCCATAACATCTAAGAATGGACTGTAAGAATTAATTTCTTCTTCGTTTAATCTGTTTATAATAATATTTTCTGGTAAAGCACTAGAAGGATATGATTCATTAATTATATCAAAACTAAAACCTATTGGTTCTGTCATTACTTTATCGATTGGTGTAAATATAAACATAAACATAAGTAAAATGATTAATGCAGAAAGAATGTTTGAAAATGGGCCTGCTGCATAAATTGAATACTGAACATGATCTGGAGCTTTTTCTAATTGTTTTTCATCAGGTTCAACAAAAGCTAAAGGTATTAATGGAACAATTAATGCAAAAAATCCAAGTCCTGAACTTTTCACTTTTAATCCATGAGCTTTTGCAACTATTCCATGTGAAAATTCATGAATTAGTATAAGAAAGAATAATGCAAGTATCCAATACCAAAATGGTAAGAATCCTATTCCTGGAATTGTTGTTTGTGGTAAAACTAAAGCAACTCCTGCTGATGCTTGGGGTTGTGATATGGCTATAATTACTGATTGAATAATACTAACAACAATTAGTATCATTCCTACAAATCCAATACCTATTCCACAATATCCAATTAAAATAATCCATTCTTTGAATCTTTTTGAGAATTTATTGATAAATTTTAAACCAAAATTAGTTCTAAACAATCCTGCATATATTAGTGGAAATATTATCTTTTGTAATTCTAAGTTTTTTTTATTTTTAACTACTAATGTAATTAATACTAATACAAAAACAATTAATGAAATCCATTGAAAGTCTAAAAAATTATTTATCATCACTTTTTTTTAATTTTTATAAGTATAAAAATGTTACGTTTCTAAATTTTAATATAATTATAAAAAAATCAAATAGAAATGTTATATTTATTTCTTTCTAGGAGTTCTAAGCTTCTTAGCATTGCATTTTCTACATTTAACTTCTTTAGAAATTACTTTCATAGCATCTGCTCTAATAACGCTTTTACATTTTTTGCATACATATTTTCTTGAGTAATTTCTTACTAATGCTTCTTCAAATCTTGCCATTATTCTGCACTTCCTTTAACTTGTTTCATAACTTTTGAGTCTAAAATTGTCCAATATAATACAATTGTACCATCTGTAACTTGTCCTTTAAATTCTTCGGGAATGTCTAAATCAAATGTTTCATATGTTTCCATATCCATTACATTTGCTTTATCATCTGTAACTGATAATACTTGTGAGTTCTTTTTTTCAACAATAGGAACGTCAACATGATCATGTCCTGGAGCTACAACGATTCTTTTCTTTTCGTCTATTAAACCAACACCAGTTAATCTTACTTTTGCATGTCCGTGTTTTCCTGGACGTGAAACTTCCATTCCAGTAACTCTACACGCTGCTCCGTCAATAACTACATAATTACCTTTTTGTAATGTTCCAACCGCTACTGGTTTTGTTTCTCCCATAATGTTTAAAGAAAAATAATTTATTTATAAAGGTTTCGTAAGAAACCCTTATGCTCGGAATAAATTGATATAAGGGACCATATTTGTTTAAAACAAAGTGATATTGTATTAGCGTTTTTCATAATTTGAAGTTTTCTACTTAAAATTAAAGAACTTTTGTAAAGTTTCTATTTTTAGTTAATTAAATAGTATTTTATTTAAGAACATATAATGTATAAACCTTAAGATTTAATGAATCATATATAAAATCTTTAATTTCTATTATTTCTAAATTTGATTTTTCAACATATTTTTTCATATTATTTGAAGAAATTATGTAATCCTCAAATTCAATGTAATTGCCATCTATTTTTTTTAATTTTAAAATTCCTTTACTTTCAGATATCTTTTTTGAATTTACTATTTCGTTATCATTTTCAAACAATTCCTCTGAACCATTAATTACATAAATTTTACCTTCTTTGGTTTTAATTCTTTTAGCTTCAGACAATACTTTTATTCTTTCTAATTCTGAATCTATACAAGACAATACATTTATGATTAAAATATTTTGGAATGAATTTTTTTCAAAAGGTAAACTTTTTCCATCACCTTGTAAATATTTAACTTCTGATTTAATATTAACCTTATTTTGATCAATTCCTGTAACTTTAACGTTTTTTGAAGATAAGATTTCTGAAAAATATCCTGTTCCGCATCCAATATCTAAAACATTTCCTTTGAGATTTAATTTTTCAAAATATGGTTTAAGTAAAGATTCCTTGAATATTGTGGGTGCAAAGTATTTCTTAATATGATTTTTCCAATTTGACTTAATATTCATTTTTTTATTTATATTTTATTAAAACCATTTAAACATTTTAACTTTTTTCTTACTTCTAACTAATATATTAACTTTTCTTTCTACTTCGTTAAAGTTCTCAAATTGTTTTTCTAATTTTCTAAAATTTGTTGTGTGATAACGCATGGTTCCGTTTTTTGCAGTAAATTTTTCTTTTTTATGTAGTAGTTCGTGATACATTATATAATCTAAAAGTTCGGGTTCTTCTGTAAATATTGAGCTAATTGTTATAGTATCATCATGAAAATTATAAACTCCTAATTGAGTTGTTGAGTATTGTCCAAATTTTAAGTTCGGTTGTTCCATTAATCCTTGAAAGTATTTTTCATTAATTCTATTGAACGAGTCAACTAATATTGGATTAGATTCAGTTATTGGGGTGTATTTACCCAAATTTTTAATAAAATTGTGATATAAATCTGTATAAATTGTTTCTTTTTTAGCTTTAAACAATCGCATCAATAAATGTTGAATTAAACCCATTTGAATCTCTCTACCAATGTCTTTCCATTCATAAGAAAGATTCATTTCTATATTGTTACCAACTCTTTTAAGGTTAGCATTAAATTCTTTAAATCTTTTAGAATAATTAAGTTTTGTAGTAAAATTGAATTCTTTATTTGGATATAGATTAACAAATGCTTCCTTAATAATCATTGAATAGAAACTTTTTTACTTAAAGATTGGCCTGGCATTCCAGTTTCAAAAATAACTCTTATAGCACCTTTGTTGCCATGAGCAGATTTAACTTCGCCTGTAATTTCTTTTTTAACTGATTTCCACACTACTTTTTTACCTAATAGTTTTACAGCATCTTCTCTTTTATCAACGCCATCTATTTTAACAATCATATGATTGCCCTTTTGAGTGTGTACTCCTCCTCTAAAATTAACAATTACGCCTTCCATAATTGTTTAGAAAAATAGAGTATTTATAAAGGTTTCTAGTTCTTTTTTTGTTCTAATGCAAAATTTGCCGCAGTATATTCTTTATGTTCATTATTTGGTTTACCTATTTGGTAATAAAAAACTACAGCTATTGCAAGAATGGCATAACTTAAACACATATTATCCATCACTTTTTCAAGATTTGGGTTTGATGTATTGCTTAGATGATATTTAGATAAAAATGTCAAACTAAGAGCACCTAATGAATAACTCATTCCTCTTTGATAACTTTTTATCTTGGGTTTTAATTTTTGTATTATACCTTCAAGTTCTTTTTTTTCTTTTTTTAAAAATGAATTACATCTTTTTTCTAATTGGCCAAAATCCTGCATATTTTTTTTTCAAATCGTAAAGTTTATATCTTTATTGGATTTTTCATATTAGATGATTACAATAGATGAAATAAGGGAAGAATTGTTAACCTGTAAAAAACCTTTATTCTTTTTTCATGATGATGCAGATGGCTTGTGTTCTTTTTTGCTTTTATATCGTTATATTAAAGAAGGAAAGGGAGTTGTGGTAAAAGCTTCATTTGGTGTTGATGAAATGTTTTTAAGAAAAGTGGGTGAATACCAACCTGATAAAGTTTTCATTACAGATATGGCAGTTGTTACTCAGGATTTTATTAGAAACGTTAAAGTTCCTATTATATTAATTGATCATCATCCAGTTAAAGAAAAAGTAAGGGGTGTTAAGTATTATAATCCTAGACTAGAAAATCCTGATTTGAATATTCCTGCTACAAAGATATGTTATGATATTGTCCAACAAGACATGTGGATTGGTGCTGTTGGTACTATTGGCGATTGGGTTTATATTGAAAGTTTTATGAAAGAAGTTAAAAAACAGTATCCTAAATTATTAAATAAAAAAATCAAAACTCCAGAATCTGCTTTATTTGATTCAGAATTTGGTAAGTTGGCCAAGATATTTAATTTTATTTTAAAAGGAAAAATTACAGATATAAATAAATGCATTAAAATTTTGACTAGAATTTCAGGTCCTGAAGAAATTTTGGAACAAACAACTTCTCCAGGTAAGTTTATTTATAAGAAATATGAGTCTGTTGTTAAACCCTATGAAAATTTATTAAAAATGGCTTTGAAAAAAGCTTCAGATGATAAATTTTTAATTTTTCCTTATGCGTCTGACGAATCCTTTACTGGTGAATTGTCTAATGAATTGTTGTATAGGTTTTCGGACAAGATTATCATCATTGCAAGAGAAAAATCGGATGAAATGAGGTGTAGTTTGCGTTCTCCTAAAAATATAAATGTAAGAGAAATTTTAATGAAATCATTAGTAGGAATTGAAGGAAGAGGGGGCGGCCATGAACAAGCTTGTGGAGTTTCTGTGAAAAGAGAACAGTGGGATACTTTTATTGAAAATATGAGAAATAATTTAGATAAACAATCCAGCTAAAATCTTTCCTCATAAAGTTGCGTTAAATTTATAAATAGTTTGTGTTTCTTTATTGGTATGCGCCAGTAGTCTAATGGCTAGGATAGCGGCCTTCCATAGCAATTAATATTGTTGATGAGAGCCGTTGATTCGGGTTCGAAACAATCGATTTTAATTAATCTGTTGCGAGCAGTCCCGGCTGGCGCATTCTTTTAAATATTTAATAAAAAGAATAAATAATAATAAAAATTAATCTCTGCCGAAATTTATTGATGTCCCTTTACTAGTTGCTTTTGGTAAATAAGGTATTAGTTTATTTGCTAAGTTAGATAAAGGCATACTTTGTAACCAAACTTTTCCCGGACCAATTAATTCAGCTAAAAACAATCCTTCTCCGCCAAAAAGAACATTTTTAATTCCTTTAATTGTTGTTAGATTGTATTGAACTTGAGGTTCGTAAAATGCAATATGTCCGGGATCAATTTTCAATACTTCACCGGGTTTTAAGTCTTGTTCAACAATTTCTCCATTTGCTTCAAGAAATGCATTTCCTGGACCTGATACTTTTTGCAAAATAAATCCTTCTCCGCCAAATAATCCTGTTCCTAATTTTTTTCTAAAATGTGTTTCTAATGTAACACCTTGTTCAGCAACCATAAAAGAATCTTTTTGACAAATTATACTCTCACCATCTTTTAGGTTGAAGTTTAAAATCTTTCCTGGAAATTCATTTGAAAAAACTACTTTTCCTTCATTTGATTGACAAGTATAATTAACTAAGAAAAAACTTTCTCCTGAAAACATCCTACCTATACTTTTCATAAATCCGCCTTTAGCTTCAGTATGCATATTTATGTTGTCAGTCATCCAAGACATTCCACCTGCTTCTGAATATATTGTTTCGCCTTTTTTTAAATTAATTTCAACTACTTGCATAATTGTTCCTTTTATTTCGTGTTTCATATCTTAATGATAATTCATTTTTTTATAAAATTTATGATTTAAACACAACCTTTTTATACAAAACTTCTATTTATATTATTAATTCTGAATGAATTGTGAGGGGAAAAATGATTAAAACTGAAGAAAATTTGAAAGCCGCTTTTGCCGGTGAGAGTCAAGCAAGAAACAAATATACTTATTTTGCTAAACAAGCAAGAAAAGAAGGGTTTAATTATATAGCTAAGATTTTTGAAGAAACTGCAGAAAATGAAATGCAACATGCAAAAGATGAATTTAAGTTATTAAATGGAATTGGAACTACTGCTGAAAATTTAAAGGCAGCAATTGAAGGTGAGTTGCATGAAACTCAAACAATGTATCCCGATTTTGCAAAAGATGCTAGTGAAGAAGGAAATGAAAAAGCTGCTGCTTTGTTTAAAATGATTGCAAAAGTTGAAGCTGAACACGAAAAAAGATACAAACAACTTTTAAAAATTGTTGAAAGTGGTAATGTTTTCAAAAGAGATAATCCAATTAGATGGAAATGTTCTAAATGTGGTTATATACATACTGCTAGTGAACCGCCAGAAGAATGCCCATCATGTAAACATCCTAAAAGTTACTATGAACCAGAATGTTTTTGTTTTGAAGAAGGCTGTGAAATTTGTGGTGTGAAAAATGACTGAAAAAAATGGATTTTATAAATGCTCAATTTGTGGTAATCTAGTTTCAGTTATTGAAGCTCATGATGGAACTTTAGTTTGTTGTGGTAAAGATATGGATATACTTGCTGAAAAAACTAAAGATGAAGGTATGGAAAAACACGTTCCTATTGTTTCAATAGAAAGTGATAAACTTGTTGTTAATATCGGTTCAATTGATCATCCAATGGAAGACGAACATTACATTGAACTAATACAAGTTTTAGACGGGGAAAAAGTTATTGCAGAAAAAAGACTTTATCCGGGTCAAAAGCCACATGCTGAGTTTTATATTCCAGTTTCAGATAATCTAAAAGTTAGAGAAGTTTGTAACCTGCATGGATTGTGGTCCAACAAATAATTCGATTTTTTTTTATTTTTAGAAGATTTATCTTTTGAACATTATTTTTATGAATATCATTAAAGAAGTAAAAAAACTGAAAAATTCAGAAGTAAAACAAATAGTTAATGGAAGATTAAAAGAATTTAAGAAATTAAATAAAGAGGGAAATAAAGAATGGTTTTCTGAGCTTTGTTTTTGCATTTTAACTGCTAATTCTAAAGCTGAAACTGCTTTGAAAATTCAAACTGAATTAAAAGATTGTTTTGGTAATGCTAGTCCTAAAAAAGTTAAACAATGTATAATTAATAACAAACATCGTTTTCATAATAATAAAACAAAATATATTATTGAAGCTAGAAATTTTTTAAACATAAAAGATATAATCTTAAAAGAAAAAGAACCACGAGAATGGCTTGTAAAAAATATCAAAGGACTAGGTTACAAGGAAAGTAGTCACTTCTTAAGGAATGTAGGTTATGATACATATGCTATTCTTGACAGGCATATATTAGTTTTGCTTGGAAGAGAAAAAACAATCAATCCTAAATTGTATAAAGAAGTTGAAAAAGAGTTTATTGAACTTACAAATAAATTAAAAATGAATGCTGCAGAGTTAGACCTTTATATGTGGTATTTGAAAACTGGTAAAGTATTAAAATGATTTTTTCACCCATTATAATAAAAACTTTATAAATATTAAAATTATTTTAGTATTATGCAAATCATTTATGGTGTTACTGGAGTCGGAATTGGACATGCAGTTCGAAGTAAAGCCATAATTAATCATTTGATAAAAAAACATAAAGTTAAGATTTTTTCTTACGGTCAAGCATATGATTTTCTTAAAAAAAGTTTTAAAGATGTTTACAAATTAGATGGGTTGGAGCTTTTTTATGAAGAAAACAAAGTTAGATTTTTAAAAACGCTTTTTTATAATTTATTTTATCTTTCTAGTAAATTATCAAAAAACAATAATCTTCTTGGTAAATTCAAAGCAGACTTAGTAATTACTGATTATGAACCGATGACTTATATTTATGCAAAAAAGAAAAAAATTAAAGTTATAGGTATTGATAATATAAATGCAATAACAAAAGTTAAAGTGCCAAAAATCAGATTTAAACCGAGAATCTTGGCAAAAATGGCAACTTTTTTTATAACTCGAAATTGTGAGAAATATTTAATTACTAGTTTTTTTAAGCAAGCAATTAAATCTAATACTAAGGTGTTTGATCCTATTTTGAGAAAAGAAATAATCAAAGCTAAACCTGTAAATGGAAAAAAAATATTGGTATATTTTTCTTCTCAAAAATACGAATCTGTTTTAACAAAGGTCCTCTCTAAAGTTAATGAAGAGTTTGTAATTTATGGTTTTAATAAAGACATTACTAAAAAAAATATGACTTTTAAAAAGTTTTCAGAAAAAGGTTTTATTGATGATTTAAGAAAAGTAAAAGCCGTAATTTGTTATGGTGGTTTTTCTTTAATTTCTGAAGCTTTATTTCTTAAAAAACCCTTATTAGTTTTACCTATTAAAGATCATTATGAACAATTGCTTAATTCTTATTATGTTGAAAAAAATAAATTTGGTAAAGAAGCATTTAGTCTTAATCTTAAAGTTTTAAGATCATTTTTGATTAATTTGCCTAAATATCAAAAGAACTTATCTAAATATGATGGTTGTGGTAATAAAGAATTATTTAATCATTTAGATAAAATTTTGTAAATTTTGTTTTAAATCTTCTACTTCTGTTGCAAAATTAGAATAACTCATCCATTTGTATTCATCTCCAAAAAGATTGAACAAATACATATCCTCATTATCGTAAACTAAATATATATAAAAATCTTCAATATAATCCTTTTTTGGTACTTTAATCACAGTATCTCTTCTTAAATCATATTTTATTTCGCCAGTTTGTGGTTCAATTAAAATTGCATTTTTTAATGATCTATAAACATCCACATTAATTGGAATGTCTGAAAATCCTAATAAACAATGTCCTCCAACATCGATAAAGTTTCCACAAACAACATAATAATCTTTCAAATAAAATTCATAATCTTGGGCATCTTCAATGTAATAATTTTCACTAAATTCGACATAATGTTTTTTGTTATCTTTATCTTTAAAAGCAATATATAATGTTTCATTCATTTTATTATCATCACAATAATCAATTAAATAATTTAACTCTGCCATTGCTAAAGTGGAATAGTCTTCACAATCTCCTCCTTTTTGTTTATAAATTTCTTCTAACCCTAATAGGTGGTCTTTTTCATCTTTTTGATATGAAAACTCATTTTCTTCATTATTTACATAGTTTAAACAACTTAATTTAATTTCACAAATATCTTCATCAAAGTTTACACAATCATTTTTCAAATCTCTTTCAATACTATGGTATTCATCAAAATAATTAATATTAGAATTTTCATTAAACCATTCTAAAGAATTTTTAATTCTGTTTTCAAATTCTTCGATTTCTTTAATTGTATTGTATGCTTCAACTTTAAGTTTATCTAAATCTTGAGATAATTCTTGATTTTCAGTTTGTAATTCTTGTTTTTCGCCACTAAGTTCTTGTTTTTGTCCTTGCAATTGAGAAATTAAATTTTCTTTTTGTTGGTTGTTATAATCTAAGAAACTAATTTGGTTTTCTAATTTATTTTGTTTAGAAATTGAAATGAAAGCAAAAACTACAAAAATTAAAACTAACAGTGAAATTATTGAAAAGTATAAGTATTTCTCTTCCATAGTTAATTTAAGGTACTATTATATAAAAATATTTGTGTTTTTTTATTTAACATAATATTTATATACTATCGTTATAATGTTTTATGATGGTTGACGTACCTAAATTAATAGCTTACATATCATCTAATAAATTAACTTATCTTATTTTTTCATTAATTCTTGTTTATGTTGTTTATTTAATTATTTCAAAAACTGCAAGAAAAGCTTTACTAATTAGATCAAAATCTCCAAAAGAAAAAAATAATGTTAAATTATTTATTAGTTTAGTAAAATATTGTTTTTATGTCATTGCTTTTTTAGTTGTTATTTTTGTTTTAACTGGTAGTTTGGCAGGACTTGGAGTTTCAGCTGGTTTACTTACTGCTGCATTAGGTTGGTCTTTACAACGTCCAATTACTGGAATTGCGGCATGGATTATGATTTTAGTAAGAAAGCCATTTCAAATTGGAGATAGAATTTTAATCGGTAATACCAGGGGCGATGTTGTTGATATTTCTTTAACTCATGTTTATTTAAGCGAAGTTGGCGGAACAACTGCTGCTGAAGAAAGTTCTGGTAGAGTTATTTTAATTCCAAATTCAATACTTTTCGAACAAAAAATAATTAATTATACTTTACAAGATGAATTTATTCTTGATGAAATAGATACTTTAGTTACTTATGAAAGTGATTTGGAAAAAATCAAAAAGATCTGCAATCAAGTAGCATTAAAATTTTTAGATGCTGATTTAAAAGAAAAAGGAATTAAGCCTTATGTTAGATTTGGACAAAAACCAAATGGCGTTAATATTAAATTATTTTATAAAGTTAAAGCATCAAATAAAGTTAGTGTAAGAAGTAATATAAATGGAGAAATAATAAAGAGCATTGTGAAAACTAAAGGAGTTAAAATTGCTTATCCTCATATCCAGGTTATTAAAAATCAAAAATGACTTATGCACTAGATACTTGTTACATTGTATGGTTGTTTGAAAATCATAAAGAGAAATTACTTTTAAAAACTGATTATGTTATTACTTCTTTTAATTATGAAGAATTAATGCATATTGAACATAGACACAAAGTTTCTCCTTTTATTAAGGAAGCTGTAAGAAAGTTTGAAAAAAAATACAAATTCAACATTGTTGATGTTCCAATTAGTCCTGGAAATAGATTAGAAGAAATTAGTTATGTAAATGATTCGGAAATTTTAAATCATGTAGGTGACCCTTCTGATTCTGTTTTGGTAAAATTTTGTGTTGAACATGGATATGATCTGGTTACTAGAGATAAGCACGATATTTACAAAGCTTCAAATGGTAATTTCTTTAAAAATATTAAAATCCTAAAATCTATTAGGTAAACTTTTTAAACTTATTTCTCTTTTTATTAATTAATGAAATCATTATTATTGCATGTATGTTGTGCTTGTTGTTCTACCTCTTGTATTGAAAGGTTGAATCAAGATTATGATGTAACTTTATTTTTTTCAAATTCAAATATATTTCCTAAAAAAGAGTACGATAAAAGATTAGAAGAAACTAGAAAAGTTGCTAAAAAATTAGGTTTGCCTTTACTTGAAGATGATTATTGTCATGAAAAATGGTTAGAAAGCGTGAAAGGTTTAGAATCAGAAAAAGAGGGTGGAAAAAGATGTGTGAAATGTTTTGAGTATAATCTTTTAAGAGTTGCTAAAGTTGCAAAAAGTTTTGACTTTTTTACTACTACTCTAACAGTTAGTCCTTACAAAAATTCTAAAACTATATTTAATCTAGGTTCAAATTTTTCTAAATTTTTAGATATTGACTTTAAGAAGAAAGATGGTTTTAAAAGAAGTATTGAACTCAGTAAAGAATATGATTTGTATAGGCAAAATTATTGTGGTTGTGAATACTCAAAATATCAGTAAGAGATATAAATACCATCAAATTTCTTAATTTTATGATCTCATATATAGCTTTGGACATTTATGGTACTATTTTAGCTACTGATGATCCAGATTGGGAATTAAAACCAAGAAAAGGAGCTTTAAAATTACTTAAAAATTGTCAAATGATGGGTTTAGAGGTTATTGCTGCATCTGATGCAAGTGTTGATGGAGTTAGATTAGAATTACAAGAAAAAGGTTTATTATCTTATTTTAAAGATATTAGGCAACTTATTGAAACGCCAAAAGAATTTCAAAGACTGGTGGATAATTATGACATTTCTCCACACCAATTAATTGTTATTGGGGATAATCCTAAAAAGGATATTCAAGGTGCAAAAGATTTTGGAGCAAGTTATATTTGTATTGAAGAATATGTTGGTTATGATACTAATAAACCATTAATTGATTCTATAAAAGATCATAATCTTTATTGTGGTTTAATTTTAGATTTATTTGCTTAAAAACATAGCATCACCAAAACTATAAAATCTATAATTTTCTCTTTTTGCTGTTTCATACAGTTCAAATAATATATCTTTACCAATATAAGCTGAAACCAATAAAAGTAAAGATGATTTTGGCAAATGAAAGTTGGTGATTATTCCATCAATTTTATTTTTAAATTTATATCCCGGATAAATAAATAATTTTGTTGATTTTTTGCACGGAATTATTTTGTTTTCATGACTTGATTCTATAGTTCTTAATGAGGTTGTTCCAACAACGAAAAGTTTTCCTTTTCTATTGTTAATTATATTGGCAGTTTCTGTACTTATTTCGATATCTTCTTCATGCATTTCATGTTTAGTAAAATCTTCTTCTTTGATTTCAAGAAATGTTCCAAAAGTAACATGTAAGCAAACTTTTGCAATTTTAACTCCTTTTTCTTTTATTTTATCTAGTAATTCATTCGTAAAATGTAATCCTGCAGTTGGTGCTGCAAAACTTCCTTCTTTTTGGCAATAAACTGTTTGGTATTGTTCATCTTTTACTTCTGTTTTAATATATGCTGGCAAAGGAACTTTTGCTTTTTTTAAATCAATTTTTTTATTAAATTCAACAAAATATTCGTCTCCTTTTTTATCATAAATTTCACATTCAAAATCCTCGAAAATAATTTTTCCTCTTGGATTTCTGCTATCAATTTTAACTTTAAATTTGTTATTTTCTAAATGTTCTAAAATTATTACTTCTGCAGGACTTCCAGTTTCTTTTTCCCCATTTAATCTTACTTTTTTTACTTTTGTTTCATTAATTACTAAAACATCATCTTTTTCTAAATAATGAATAATGTCTTTGAATTTTTTATGATGTATATTTTTATTATATACTAATAATTTACTTTCATCTCTTTTTTTTAATGGTTGCTGAGCAATAAATTCTTTTGGTAAATCATAATCAAAATCTGTTAGGTTCATTTAACTATAGAATTAGAAAACCTTTATATACCTTTTTCTTGTGATTAGTATAATGGAATCTGTATTAGTATTATGTGCTCATCCTGATGACGAAGTGTTTGGATTAGGTGGAACTATTGCCAAATATTCTAAAGAAGGTAAAAAAGTAGTATCTATTATTTTTTCTTATGGTGAAAAAGCATTACCTTATTTTAAAGAGGAAGAAGTTAGAAAAATCAGAAAAAAAGAAAGTTTAGATGCTGCAAAAGTAATGGGTACTAAAAATACTTTATTTTTAGGTTTAGAAGAAGGTAAGTTTGAAAAGGCTAAAAAAAAAGATTTTGAAGTAATTAGGTCAATAATTCTAGAATTAAAACCTTCTAAGATTTTTACTCATTCAATGGATGACCCTCATATGGACCATAGGGCAACTCATAAATTAGTTGTTGATTTGTTAAAAGATATGGATTATCAAGGAGAATTGTATGCATTTAATGTGTGGAATCCAATGTCATTTAGAAAAAGGCATTTGCCTAAATTATTTGTTGATATTAGTGATACTTTTAAAATAAAAATAAAAGCTATTCGAAAGTTTGAAACTCAAAAAATGCAAGGCAGATGGCCTTTAATGCCTGCTATTTTTGCTAGAGCATTAGTATATGGATTTCAAAATAAATGTAAATTTGCTGAAAAATTTCTTAAAGTTGATTTTAATTCATAAATACTTAAAAGTAAATTATTTTGTTTATTGTTATTATTATGAATTTTGTTTTTTTGATAGCTTTAATTAATTTAATTTTAATAGTTATATTTTTATTTTTTTTTAAATTTAAAATTAGTAAACACAGTTGGTATTTTATTCTATTTTTTTGTTTGTTAAATGTACTATTGATTTTTTTATTTTTTCCTTTAAGTCACCAATTTTTAATTGACGAATCTTTTTACATGGAAGCAGGAAAGAATATTGTTTTAAAAAACAAATTAACTTTAGATAATGCAGAATATGAAAAGCAAATTGGTTGGCCTATAATTCTTTCTTTATCTTATAAAATTTTTGGTATTGATAATTATGTTGCAATATATACTACTATTTTTTTGAGTTGTTTGTCAATTTTTGCATTTTATTTATTCACTTATCTTCTATTTAAGAAAGAGAAGATTGCCATAATTTCTTCTTTAATTTATACTCTTTTTCCTTTAAGATTACAAATGGCTGCATCAGTAGAAACAATTACATTTTCACTTCTTTTTATTTTCTTAACATTGTGTTCTTTTATTATTTATTCTTACAATCTAAATTTTAAAACTCAAATCTTGGGTTGGTTATTTTTCTTTTTTACAATTCAAATAAGATTGGAGAATATTTTGTTATTAATTCCTATTATTTTTATTTTAAGAAAAGAAAAACTTTCAAAAAAACATTTTATTATCTTATTCTTATTTATTCCTTTTATTTATTCTTTTATTTTTCAATATTTGAGAATTAATAATTTTTATGTTAAAGCTTATAGTGGTAATATTATTTTTTATGGGTTTTCTTTAGCTAAATTTACTTTATTTAATAATTTAGAATTAATTCTTTTGTTTATAGGGATGGTGGGTTTTTTATATTATGTTAAAAATCGAAATTTTTTTTTATTATTTTGTATGATCTCTTTTTCTTTTCCTTTTATTTATAATTATGCAGATACTTTTCATTTCTTACCTTTTTTTTCTTTTTTAATAGTACTAATTGGTTATTTATTATTTAGAATTAAAAAACAATTTTTGATTGGTCTTTTAATTATTTTATTAATTATTTCTTTTTATAATATTGAAGTAGATGATAATTTAATATTACAAACAAAATTAATGCACGATTTAGAAATTCCGAAAGATTGTTTTTTAATTTCTTCTAGAAGTATTTTTTTTACTTCAACAAGAAATTTGAGGGCATATTCTGTCGATGAGGCAATTAATAAATTAAGAATAACTCCTTATTTTTTTGAGGAATGTACTTATTATATAGAAGATATTCTTTGCTATAAGAATTATTATGGTACTGACGCCATTAAAAAATGTAAAGAAATTAAAAAAAAGTTTAAATTTAATTTATTTGATACTTTTTCTGATGGTAATAGTACTGTGAAATACTATAGTAAAGTTTATTAAGTAGTTTTTTCATTTTAAAACAATATGTTTAAAGGAATTGTTTACATAATTATTTTAGTATTATTTTGTTCTTTTGTATCTGCACTTGATTTGAGTGATTTAGACGCACCTCCTCCTTCCCCTACTGGCTCTTCAAGTAGTTTAGATAGTGAAGATTTGACTGAGGCAGAAAATACCTCCGTTATAATCCCTGTAGTTCAACCAATAGTTCAGCCCACAACTACAAAATCTAATTTAACTACAATTACTTCATGGACTAGTCCTGTTTCAGATTCTAATGTTCTAATTAAAATGTATGATATTAAAGATGATCTTGAAAATAAATTTTTAACTAAAAAAGACATTATTGATTTAATTCAAGAACAAATATTTTTAAAAGAGGAAGCAGATGCAATTATTTCTAATAATTTAGAAAGTTATTCCCCTAATCAATCATTAAGATTTGTGTATATATTAATTGGTACTTTATTTGTTTGTTTTTTAGGAATTTTAATTTATTATGTTAAAACAAAAACTAAAAAATTTAAAGTTTCTTCAAACGAAAAGTTTTTAAATAAAAAACCAAAATATAAATTTAAAGTTTCGCCTTTATATTCAACAATTAGGTATGGTTCGAATTTTGATACAATGGTAAGTTATGTAAGGAGGAATACTCACATTGATATTATAAAATTAAAAGTGTTATTAATTAAACAAGGTTGGAGAGAATCTGAAGTCAATGAAGCTTTAAAAAGGAGGATAAAATGAAAAAATATTTATTAATTATTGTTTTAGTTGTTATGTTTTTTATGAGTGGATGTGGTCAAGAAGAGTATCCTGATGAACCTGGTGAAATTGGAGCAAGTGGTTCCGATTCTGGAATTGCCGCGGGTCAAGCTTATGCGAGCTATTCGCAGTATGGATTTGCACCTCCTATAGATGTTTTTAATAGCAATCAATTAGTTTTTGAAATAGACCCTAATGTGCATTATATTGAAATTGGTACAGAAGACGATTTAATAGATATTCAAATTAATGTAGACCAAGATGATGGATTGATTTACAAATATGGTTATTACTTTTCAAAAGATGGAAATTGGAGACAGTTTGAATTTCCTCAAACAACTGCAGCAGGTACTAATTGGATTAAAAATAAAGGTAGTGTTGAACTATCTTTAAATAAAGAAGTTTTTGATATCGGTAAAAATTTTATTGTTGCTTATTCCTGTGAAAAATATGAGGGCGAGTGGAAATGTGGATGTTCTTCTAAATCTGGAAGATGCAACCAATGGATGTTACAAGAATTTCTATTAAATAATGTAGAGTATCCTCCTGAACCTGATTCTCCTGGTGAAATTGTATTTACAAGAATTTCTACGGGTGGTTATGATGGAAATTTACATTCAGTTGAAAAATTTAAGTTATATGCTAGTCTTGATTCGATTAAAGATATTTCTTCTCAATTACAAAATCCAAGATTTACTTTAACAGATGATAATGGAAATGTTACTACTATTAGTGAATTGGAAGGAGGAGAAGTAAATTGTTATGAATCAGATTCAAATTTCTTTTGTAATACTTACTATACTGCCTTTTTTACCCCTGAAGAAGACAATGGCGAATATATCTTAGAATTCACAACTGATAATTTAGAAAATTCTAAACAAATTTATGTTCCAACAATTTATATCGATTCAACTACATTTGATGGAGCACCTTCTTCAGATATTGGAGGATGGGATTATGTATCTAGTAATGCTTTTAGAAATTTTGAAAGAGACGTAGCAATTGACCAAAAAATACAGATTTATAACACAGATAATAATTGGGCATATGCTTATCAAAGAAACTATAATTTACATGATTTAAAAGATGAAATTTCTGATGTGTTTGAATTAGTTCAAACAAATGGTGGCGTGGTTTATGAGTCTTATTCTAAATATAGTAGTATTTATTCGTCTTATAATTATGAGTATTATAATTGGAAGTGGGAAAGTGATGAAAAAATTATTCAACTATCTGTTTCAATTCAGGATTTAACAGAATCCAGTGCTGTGGAATTATTGAATAAATATTTAGAATTATTTCCTAGTGATTTAGTAATTACTGAACCATCTATTGATTCAGTGGAAGATTCTGTATTAGTTGCATCTTCTGGTAATAATTTCAATATTGGTGAAAGTATTGGTGATCTTGAAACAACTCTAGATGATAATGATTTGCCAAATTTGTTAGCAGACGGAGTATTTGAGGAATCTCTAGGTAATATAAATAATCAGGAAGATTATACTCAGGAATTAAAATTTATTTCTGGATATGGAAATGGACGAATTATTGTTGAACAAAAAGATGATGACGCTCCCGAGGGAGGATTGTATTTATACTTCGGTAATAGCAATGATAATTTCATGTATACATACATTCTTGAGTTTGATAATGGTGTTGAATATGATAATTCTTCTGAATTAAATGCTAATGAAGACTTAATGGGTTCAGAATTAATTATTCAAGGTGTAAAATATACTATTGAAAGTGTAAAACTTTCGGCAACTACATTAGATGTTATAGAAATTAGTGATGGTACAAATAGTATTAAATTGCAAGATTTTAATAAAGTTGAGGTAAATGGCAAAGATATAGATGGTTCACAAGCAACATTTGAAAGTGATAATGGGGATTTGGTGACAATTAGTATTTCTTATACACCTGAAGATAAAATTTATTTGGCTGCAGGAGAATCAATAGTTGATCCAATCTTTGGAAGTTTTG